>ERZ1034917.581-NODE-581-length-32040-cov-4.280632_pt1 | contig 32040 bp, 24 predicted proteins | sample MGYA00520605_ERZ1034917 | MGnify/ENA primary metagenome ERZ1034917 (study PRJEB33766, sample SAMN09781784) | gut metagenome | biome: gut microbiome | host: Homo sapiens | place: Madagascar | study: EMG produced TPA metagenomics assembly of the PRJNA485056 data set... | reverse complement strand
CTTCAGCAAGTTTCCGCTGAGCGGAAGCTTGATCCGGAAGAAACCATTGCCCAACTGGAACTGGCGATTGCTGACCGCGGCAGAAGTCTTCGGCGTGGTGTTTTCGAAGAACAGCTTGCCACCGACCACGATGCCGTTACAATCATGACTGTACATAAAAGTAAAGGTCTGGAGTTTCCGGTTGTTTTCCTGCCGTTTGCAATGGAAGGCTCCCGCAGAAACCAGGGCAAAGGATCATTTCATCTTGAGAATGCAGTCTGCCTTGAAATCGGAGAAAATAAATTGTATTCTGAGCTTGCAACGCAAGAGGAAGAAGCGGAAAATCGGCGTCTCTTTTACGTTGCTCTGACCCGGGCAAAATACCGCTGTGCAATCTTTCTCCCGCTGAAACAGGAACAAAGGAAACTGATTGCAAAAAGCGACTGGAAAAAAATCAGTGCCACCTCTGACAATGACGTACTGTCAGAGCTCTTTCTGCAAAGCAGGAATAAGTTGAATGGCAACGGCAACACGCTGTTGGAAACTCTCTTGAACAATGGGAATTCAGGCTGGAAGGGGTTGCAATATTTGCCATTAAGCCCTGAATTTCCCAAGAGTTATTCTCCATCGGAAACAACGGATATCTGTCAGGAACCACCTTTTTGGAAAAATGCGATTGACACCGATTGGCGTTTTTGCAGTTATACTTCACTTGCGGCAGCGGCCTCCAAGGCAACGGGAACCGATGCAGATGACCTGTCCGAAGATTTCGATGAAATGTCGGATACACCGACAAGCACTCTGGAAGAGTCTCCTTCCAATGATCCGTTGTTGCTTCTTCCCGGCGGGGCAAACCTGGGCAGTGCCTGGCACAAAATTCTGGAAAAATATGACTTTTCTCTTCCTGCTACAGACCAGGAACAGTTAATTGCATCGTGCCTCTATCGATTCGGGATCCTTAAAAACCGCGACGTTCCCGGCAGCGAATATGAAGTGACCTGCACTATGCTTGAAAACGTCATACATACACCGCTCCCCTCTCGGACAGGCCCCCCTTTTACGCTGGCAGAAATTCGCCCGGGAGATCGGCACACAGAAATGGAATTTCATCTCTTCTTGCGAAAAGGATTTTCATTACAGGATCTCACAACGGCGATTCCGGGTGCAACTCTCCCAAAAAACAACCTGAATTTTTCCGGTGGTTGCCTGAACGGTTTTCTGGATCTGCTTTTTCGTTATGACGGCCGCTGGTATATTGCCGACTGGAAATCCAACCGGCTCGACGGTATTCTGGAAAATTTTGAAGCAAATAATCTCGAACAGGCTATGCTCGAGGGAAATTACCGTCTTCAGGCATTTCTATATTCTACCGTTGTCTATCGCTTTCTGGGAATGCACTATTTTCCCTTGACACAGGAAAAATTTGACTCGCTTTGGGGAGGAGTCTATTATCTTTTTGTCCGTGGAATTTCCCCTGCCCACCCCGGACGCGGCGTCTGGTTTGCCCGTCCCACCTATCAGGAATTGCAAGCGTTATCCGCACTATTTGGAGAAACCGAATGAACGACCTTATCACAACAGCGGAAGCAATCCGAACCAACAATGCCTTTGCCCCCATTGATCGGGCAATTGGGGATTTCTTAGCCCGCTTTTCCGGAGCAACGGATTCAATTGCCCTGGCAGCCCTGTTTTCTGCAGGAGCGTTAACCAGTGCAGCTCTCCGGACAGGCGCAACAGCTTTTGATCTCGGCCGTACAGAAAACACTTATTATCCGGCAGAAACAGAATCCGGCAGTGGAATCCTCGTTCCTTCCAGGGAAGTACTATTACCAGTTCTACTTTCTGCTGATTGCACAAAATGTGTTTCCAGTCATCCGGCAGAACGTCCGGCGCCGTTGATCCTTATGGAAGAAAAAATTGCTTTTCACCGCTATTACCATGCAGAAGAAATTATTGCTGCCGGCATAAACATCCGTTTACAGCCGATGCCAGTACCGAATTGGGAGCCGGGCCACCTGAGCGGATTATCTTCCCGTTTTGCAAATGAAGCAAAATTTTCTGATGCTGACCCGCAAACCCTGGCACTGGCGATTCTTTCCACTTCCCGTTTTGCCATCCTGACCGGGGGACCCGGTACTGGAAAAACAACCGTGGTTGCTGCACTGCTGGCCGAGGAACTCAGCAGAAACCCAACCTTGAAAGTCTCTCTTGCTGCTCCGACAGGCAAAGCGCAATCGCGTCTGAGAGCTGCCATTCTCGATGAACTTCCCCATCTGCATATTCCCCCGGAAACTGCAGCGGCAATATCCGCTGTTCCCTGCTCAACACTGCATAAATTGCTGAGCAATGATCTCGAGCAATCCCTGAGTTGCGAACTCTTGTTGATTGATGAAGCATCCATGGTTTCCACTGCATTAATGGCAAAACTGTTCCGGCGCCTACCTGCAAATACGCGGCTGATTCTGATTGGCGATCCAGATCAACTTCCCAGTGTCGAATGCGGTGCTGTCCTAACTGACCTATGTACCTGTGCTGTCGCCAACCGACCTCACTTCGAATGCCAGGAACATTACAGTATCTCCACAGGACAAATAACTGCAGGGAATGCTGAATCTTTGCCAATCGCAGCACCATTAACTGGAAATGTCGCGAAATTGACAAAATTTCATCGTTTTGCCACAGCGCCCAATATTGGAAAAATCAGTGCCATGATCAGGGAAACAGAATCTTTGCCCAGTGAACTGGCACAGGAAATTATGCATCTTGATGAACCGGATTTTTCTTCATATTTCCTCAATGAGACGATTCTCAACCGGAAACTTGATCAAATTTTGCACCAACGCCGCATTAAAGCTTTCGGCATTGCCGATCTGCCATTTCTGGCACGCACCGGCAATCCGGATTCACTCCATACTGCGTTTCTGCTGCTCGACTCATTTCAACTGCTCGCACCAATGCGTACCGGCAGGTTTGGAATTGAAAAAATGGATGCTCTGATGCGAGAAAAATTGGAAATTTCCGGCCTGTACGAACCTGGATCCATACTGCTGATCCGCGAAAATGATCCTGTCCGCGACTTATGGAATGGGGATATCGGGCTGGTAGTTAGAACCGCAGACGGCACCAAACGTGTCTTTTTCGACGATTGCGGACGTTCTTTTTCTACCATGGATTTGCCTCCGCATGAAAGCGCCTTCGCCCTTACGGTACACAAATCTCAAGGATCCGGATATGACACGGTATTACTGGTTCTTCCGGAAACAGATTCCCCTCTTCTGACACGCGAACTGATCTACACCGGAATTACCCGTGCGAGAAAACGTGTTGAACTATTTGCGTCAGAATCATCCCTTGCGTCTGCCTTGACACGTCATACGGAACGAAGCGGGCACCTCCGTACCATGTTAAAACGGATGTTTTGAAAGCTACCTTACAGGATTCAATCAATTTCCCAGGAATCCAGATCAGAAAAAAAGCAGGGAAAATTTTTCTGAGAAAATTTTCCCTGCCGCATCAGGCCCTGTCTGCCAGAAAATTTTTTAAGATCCGACTGTAAACGAAGTTCCGGCCTGCTCTTTCATGTTTAAGATTCAGGCATCAGGAAAACGCGATATAATCCTGGAAGAGTTTCTTATCACTCGCTTTCATATATGCCTCTTCAGCAGAAATTACACCGGCAAGCATCAACTCCTGCAAGCTGCTGTCCATCGTCCGCATGCCCAATGCTTTGTTCGCTTCAATTAATGTACGGATGTTACTGACCTGTCCTGACCGAATTGAATTCGGCAACCCTTCTACCCAAAGCAGAACTTCATGAGCAGCAACACGCCCTCCCTGCTTGCGGCGGCAGAGAATCTGAGAAGCAATTCCGCGTAAACTTTCCGCAAGCAATGTCCGAATCTGAGGTTGTTCTTGAACCGGAAAAGCATCGATCAACCGATCAATTGTTTTAGGGGCATTATTCGTGTGAAGCGTGGAAAAAACCAGCACTCCCATTGCGGCACAACTCAAACCGGCACGAATGCTTTCCGGATCGCGCATTTCTCCCAAAAGAATAATATCCGGGTCTTCCCGCATCGCACTGCGCAATGCCAAAGGAAACGACGGACTGTGAACACCAATTTCACAATGCTCAATAAAAGACTTATGGTTTTTATGGATAAATTCGATCGGTTCTTCAATGGTAATAATATGCTTGGACGTATGATGATTGATGTAATCGATCATTGCCGCCAAAGTTGTCGTCTTGCCGGAACCGGTTGGTCCGGTAATCAACACCAAGCCACTCTTGACTTTGCACAAATCCATCAGAGAATCCGGCAGATTCAGTTCCTGAAGAGTACGGATTTTGGTAGGGATATACCGAAGCACAGCCCCCATTCCTTTGGCGTCGACGTAAAAGTTGGTACGAAACCGTCCCAAGCCCTCGGCTGCATAAGCAAAGTCCAAATCCTTTTTTGCCAGAAACTCTTCCCAGCGATCTGCGGGGCAGATTTCCTGCATTGCTAATCGGACAGCAACTTCCGAATACCGATTGTTGTCGTAGACCTCCAGTTCCCCATTCACACGATAACGCAAAGGTTGCCCAACCCCCAAATGCAAGTCAGACCCTCCATGTTCGAGCAAAAGCTTCAAAAATTTATCCAGCTTGGCCATGATCTATCTCCTCCCCTCCCCGGCGAGACCAGTACGCCGTGAACTTTCTGTGCGTTCAGACCGTGCTTCCCGCAACGCGATTTCCTGCTTCAAAAGGTTTATGACCACAGGGTCAGTCACATATTCACTGGCAGTATATTTACTGACCCGGCCTGCACGGAATTTTGCCAGCAGGTTCTGATCAAATGAACACATCCCTACTTTAATTCCAGCTTGCATTGCAGCAGGTAACTGGTGAGTTTTTCCTTCTGCAATAATATTCGCTACAGCCAGATTGTTGATCAGGATTTCGCAGATACTGGTTATCGCGCCATCGGTAGAAGGAATCAGTTTCTGACAGATAATTCCCCGCAAGCTCGAAGCGATCATTCCGCGAATCTGCGGCTGCTGTTCCGGCGGGAAAACTTCCAAAAGGCGATCCATCGCTGTCGTCGCATTGGCCGTATGAAGCGTCGCAAAAACCAGATGCCCGGTTTCCGCAGCTGTAATTGCATTTTCAATCGTCTGCAAATCCCGGAGTTCCCCGACCACGATAATATCCGGATCCTCACGTAAAGCTGCACGTAATGCTTTATCATAATTTGCAGTATGAACACCGATTTCCCGCTGAGTCACATTGCAGCTTTTAGATTCGTGAAGCATTTCGATCGGCCGTTCAATGTCAACGATATGCTCGGAACGTTTGGTATTGAGGATATTCACTACAGAAGCAAGAGTTGTTGTTTTGCCGCTTCCGACCGGACCGGCAATCAATACCAATCCATTATGATAATCAAGCAATCTTTCAATTGTTCGTACTCCCAGTGGCAGAAATCCCAGCTCCTGCAGAGAACGGATCCGCCGGGGATGAAGCCGATAATTCCCACTGATGCCATCATGCTGTTCCATCAAACCGGCGCGAAATCGGCTCTCGTGACAATTCATTGCATAAACCAATGCCCGATTTTCCGTAAATTTGCCCAGTTGGACGTCATCCAGCAAACAAGTGTTGAGCTTCAATGCCTCTTCTGCGGTAAGGGGTTTTCCCCCAATGGGAATCAATTCCAGATAACGGCGGATATAAGGGACAGCACCAGCAACAATATGTAAATCACTGACATTACGTACCCGCAGATCATCCAGAAGTTGCATGAAATCCGTGCGCAGCTCATTTGCGGGACGATCCATGATATTGCTGAACAATGGCAACTCCAGATGCTGCCAGTCACTGTTGGTTCTAACTGGATTGATCGTGGAAAGTTCATCCATGATTGCAGAGCTGTCGTCAGGAATATCATCCATTGTATCGAGTAAGACACCATCATTCTCTAGTGGCGTAGTCACGATATTTTTAAAGACTTCAGCGACAGGGATAGCTCGACCTGTTGCAGTAGCATCAGAAAATATATCCCCGACAGTTTTTTCTGCTTTTGCCACCGGAATACTCTTCACAGCCTGTGCCGTTGGCATCTCCTGCGACTCATGAGCAGACGGAATGGTTTTTTCAGGCGGAGGCGGCACACGCTTGCCACCGGGAGGGGCCGGAATCGGTTTAGCCATCGGCGGCGGTAATGATTCCGTCGGATGCTTCGGCTTCGTTGGTCTTGCAGCCGCTGCTTTGCGGATTTCATCGGGAGTTACTGCATGAAAATTGGCAAAAGGATTGAAACCGCCTGCCTGTGGCTGTTTCGCTTTATCGAAATTCTCTGAATCCATTTCGTCAGAATTTTCGTCCACAGCCAGGTGTGTCCCTTCAAAACCAGAAAAATCGGGAATTTCTTCATTTTCCGCATGTTCAAGAGCTTCGTCTACATATTCCTGAATCTGCAACCGGGTTTCTTCACGTTCTTCTTCGGTAGAATCCTCTCCGGCAGCCATATTGAGAACGCCCTGAGCGAAATCCGCGATATCAAGTGTCTCCCCGCCCATTTGTTCCCAGAGCACCAACGCGTCGTCAAGCCCGACAACTTCTTCTCGAATCAATACGTAAATGAACCATTGTATTTCCAAATTCATCATAGCTCATCCCCCTGCCTTCTGTCTTGCCTGCAAAGAAAATTATTTTGTCCACACCTACATTATACTGTATGATGTGCGAGTTTGTCAAGTCAAAATTGCTGCATCTCCAGCTTTTTCAGGGAAAAAGCATGAAATAACAACAAAAAGGCCGATTCCTTTTGCAGGAATCGGCCCAACAACCACTCAAACGGCTCAGGCGTCCTTCGGTTCTTCCCCAGTCCAGCAATACGTACAAATCCGCTCGCGAGGCAAACCAATTGCCGCAATCAGTTTATCCAGCGATTGGTATTTCAAAGAAGAAAGGTTCAACTCCTTGCGCACATAATCAACCATCTTGTTGTATTCTTCGGATCCATACACCTGATATTTTTTCAGAGTTTCCTCATCACATGGGCCACCTTCAATTGCTTCAATCGCACGACGGGCGGCGAGATCCAACTCGGAACGGGAACGGGAGAAATTCAGGAACTTACAGCCATAAATCAACGGCGGTGAGGCCGAACGCATATGCACTTCTTTTGCCCCCCGCTCATAAATCCGGACAACCGTATCGCGCATCTGTGTGCCACGAACAATAGAGTCATCACAGAAAAGCAACCGTTTGCCTTCAAACTGGCCGGGTACCGGAATCAACTTCATTTTCGCCACAAGGCGGCGAACTTGCTGGTTCTGCGGCATAAAACTGCGCGGCCAGGTCGGAGTATACTTCACAAAAGCACGCTGATAAGGTTTGTCGGAAGCATTAGAATAACCGATAGCATGGGCAACTCCTGAATCTGGGATCCCACAGACAGTGTCAATTTCAATATCGTCATCCTCTGCCATCAAACGGCCATTTTCATAGCGGACACCTTCGGTATTGACACCCTCGTAACAACTGGATGGATACCCATAATAGACCCACAAAAAAGCACAAATCTGACAAGTTGATCCCGGTGCTTTTTTCTGCACAACTTTATCACAGGTAATTTCTACGATTTCGCCGGGACCCAGGTCGTACTTATAATAGAAATCAAGATTGGGGAAAGCACTGGTTTCCATGGTCACGGCATAAGCATCATCTCTCTCCCCGATAATCACCGGAGTACGCCCCAAACGGTCACGGGCAGCAAAAATAGAATCTCCAAGAAGAATCAGTAACGAACAGGAACCGTCGATCACCTTCTGGGCATATTGAATGCCTTCAACAATCGTATCGCAACGGTTAATCAATGTGGCCACCAACTCAGTCGGATTCAATTCGCCATCACTCATTTCCGAAAAATGTGCTCCGATGCAGCAACCGAAGGCCTCCTTCGCCAGCGCTTCAATGTTGTTAATCTTGCCGACAGTCACAATCGAATAAATTCCATGGCGCGATGCAATGATCAGCGGCTGATCTTCAAAATCGCTGATAATGCCAATACCCGTTCTACCGGCAAAATGATCCAGATCGCTGTCAAATTTCGACCGGAATTGAGCATTAGTAATGTCATGAATCGTCCGGTAAATTTTACCATCAGACGTTGTTACGGCCATACCGCCGCGTTTAGTCCCCAAGTGTGAATGATAGTCGGTTCCATAAAAAAGATCGCTGATGCAGTCTCTTTTGGAGGCGACGCCGAAAAATCCGCCCATGTGTCTATCCTTATTGCTGGTGGAAGCAGCAAGGCATCCTTCTCAGCAGGATGCTGCCGTCCTTCCTTGTCCTGTTTTATGCACAGTAGTAACGTATTAATTTAGCACATTTCCCATGAAAAGCAAAGCTTCGTCTCACAGTTCATGCGGTTGTTTGGTAATCAAACGGCCGCATGAAAATCCCCTTTTGTTTCATGCGGCCGTAGACTTGTTTTCTAATAGATTTCCCCGGATCCGGGAGGAGAACAATGGAAGCGAAGATTCCGAACTTCGATTGTAACTGTCGTCGGTACTTTGCACTTTGCCCCGAAACGGATGCGCCGGACATTTTCGGGAACAAAATATGGTTTGGTGAAGAGGTTCAAATGCAGCGTCTGCCACTTATCTCCGGGAAGACTGAAAACAAAGTTGTTTGCCACATCTTTCTCGTCAGCAGTATTGAGAATAAACCATTCAAAATTCTCCGCCGGTTCTGTTGCCTTAACCCGAATATCAAAACTCGCCAGGTCGGCACCGTTAATATTTTCTCCCGGCAGAAATTCAAAGGTCGGAAAGTTGGAATAATTATCGTTCGGTCCGACATTCAGAGTAAAGACCATAGTCCCCGGCTGTTTGCCTTCTTCAATTTTGATTGTCGAAGGATCTGGATTGCTCCACCGGTTGATATTTCCGATATCAAAACTCTTTCCACCTTCTTTTGCCGCCTCTTCCGTAAAGAAAAGCAACATTGTCAAAGGAGAAATATCCTTTCCGTTAAAACGACCAGTCAATTTGACAATTTCATGCAAGCTGCCACTCCCGAGCGAAGCAATTTCAATTTCTACGGTTTGGCATCCGAAAGGTTCAATCGTCAACGTCCGGTTCAATCCGCGGATGTCATATCTGCTCTGGCTGACCAGACGACCAGTAACCGTTTCAGCTCCAAAATTATAAACACGAATCGGAATCTTTTCTCCCTTTTTGATTTCGTATGTATCCCGATAAATCACATCCTTGGGAGTCGGCACAACCGCTTGCAACACAATGTTTTTATCAAAAAGCCCCGCACGTTCTTTCTTCTCTGAAGCAACGCGAGGCAGCTCTTTTACAGTAATATTCTCAACGTTGAGGAGATACTGAGGATAGCGTGTTGCCACCAGACTGATGGTATTTTCAATACGGCTGATTTTTTCTCCGTCCCCCCCCATCAAATCAATGACAGTAGAATCTTCGTTGATGTCACCTTTGACAGCAAAGTACCTGCGTGTATCCTGCTTATTATATTCATGCAGTGTCTGCGGGGTAAAAATATCAGTGTAGGACTCAAACCCTTTATCATTTGCCCAGAAAACAAGTGTCTGCCGGCCATCTTTCTGACGGAATAAATAAGCGCTGATAGCGTCTTCTGTCTCCACTTTGCCCAGAAGCGTTGCATTCTGCAACAGTTCAATTTGATTGGCGTACGCACTGAAAATCATTTTTGGCATGTAATCCCAACGGAAGAAGCCCCATTGCTTGTTCCCGCCCATTTCATTGTAGGGGAGAAGGACAAATGGGAAAATCTTTTCGACTCCATACATCTGGAGAAAAACATTACTTTTTACAATAAACTCCGCCAACAGCCGTTCCTGTTCCAGATCCTGTTCCCGGTAATTGCCGACAATCGGATCAACCGTGCTGACGCCTTCCCGTTTGGAACCGGACTCTGTCACCCAGATCGGAAGATGGGAAGCGTTGTACTTTTCCAGATACTTAAAAGCAGAGCCGGAAAGCAGGTCGTATTCGTGCAATCCGGAATATTCATGGTAATTATAGGCATCCATATAATCAGCAATACCGTTTGCCATCATCAGATCAGTATAAAAGTCCGGCGGTAGTGGATAACCAGTCAAACCACCCATAATGACCTTCAGGTCAGGATTTGCCGCTTTGAACCCGAGATAGGCAGCCTTTTGTGCAGCAGTGTAATCCCAGCAGGGATCAAGACAGAAATCTGCAGAATTTTCTTCATTCCAGAATTCCCACGCAGTAATCGTCTTGTCATAACGGTTGCCGATTTTATAACAGAAGTTATACACCTCGCGCAAATCATCCGGAATGCTGCGCATATGAGAGCGCAATTGAGCCGGAGAATCGTGAAAAACCTGGAGAATCGGAATATTGTATTCCCCCAGGTAATCAATCGCATCCACATAACGGCCGAAATCGTTGTAATCCTGCAATTCCTTTTCCGGGTTTGATGCGTCAAAGGTTTCGCTCCAGGAGAAACGGTCGCGAACCATGGAGACGCCCAGGAGTCTGGCGAGCTCTGCGGCTTCTTTATTGGAATTTTCGCCGCCGCGCGGATTGTACGATGCCAGCCAACTTTGAGCAGAATCAAGTGCATAAGGAGAATTGGGATTGAAATCACGAGTCTCCGGGTCAGAAACAATCGCAAAACGGATTTCTTCGTAAGCGTCTCCATTCCCCCGGACAAACGCAAGACGGTAATAGCCCCGTGGAAGCGGCTTTAAAACAAGTTTTGAAACCCGTTTGCAGTTCCATCTTCCGGAAGCAACCTTATTATCCTGCCAGTCATAGACAATATAATTCAGAACTGCGGGAATATCTTTCTGTCCCTCAAACGCAAGCTCTGCGCCCTGCGGAAACACATTCCCGGCACGCAATGGCACGGGTTCAACTAATTTTTTCGGATTGATTGCACCATTAACACATAACGGCAACAGTACACCGGCAAGAATTGTCGCGAACACAGAAGTCGTTCGTTTTCCCATCATTGCAGAGTTCTCCTATGCTAAATTGTCTCCTGAATGGTATTTCAATAAACCAGACTTCTCTCCCTGCCCCCGATGCAGAAAGAAATGATAAAAAATAATGTAATAGAACTTTGTCGTTTGTCCAGCCCAATCCGGGAAAGTTTATTTTTTTTCCATTCCGGAAGCGTTGCAAAATAACAAATCAGTGATAAATTGTGACATGACTGACAAAATAAAGAATCCACGAGGAAAGGCCATTTGAAATGAAATTCACGGTCAGCAGAGAAAAATTGCAGAAGGGGTTACAGAAGGTCATCAGCACGATTGCGACCCGCTCACCATTTCCGATTCTCGGCAACGTCATGATCGAAGCTGAAAACGGCATTTTGCGTTTGACAACCACCGATATGGAAATCCGTATCACCACGGAAATTGAAGCCACTGTCGAAGAAGCCGGCAGTACGACAGTTCCGGCGCGCAAATTTTCCGCACTGATCAGTAAATTCACGGATGATGAAGTCAAATTCAGCTGCGATGAACGCCACCACAGCGAGCTGCTTTCCGGCACCAGCAAGTTCAAACTTCTTGGTCTTTCTGCCACTGACTTTCCACCAGCAGCAGAATTTGCCCCGATTCGAAAGCTGGATTTCAAAGAAAACGAACTGCGGAAAATGTTCAATCAGATCGTTTATGCGGTCAGCCTTGAAGATGGCCGCAAAGTTCTTCACGGGATCCTCGTTTCCAGCAAAGACAACACCGTTACAATGGTAGCAACCGATGGCAAACGGCTGGCTCTTGTGGAAAAAGTTCCGGTCAGTAGTTCCGGAGAAGATGGGGATGCAATTATTCCACTTCGCGCCGCCACTGAAATCAAACGCCTCCTGGACGGGCAGGAAGAAGTCACTCTGACTATCGGAGAAAAACAGGCGGAATTTACTGCTGGTGGCCTGACTCTCACCACGAAATTAATCGAAGGGAACTACCCGAATTATCGACAAGTTATCCCAACCAACTTTACCAAACAGGTGGAAGTGGCAACGATCCCTTTCCTGCAAAAAATTGAACTGGTTTCTCAAGTTCTTTCCGATACCGCAAGTTATGTTATTTTAACCTTTTTGCCGAATCAGCTCCGACTCCAGGCGGCCAGTTCTGATATTGGAGAAGGACAGGCATTTGTCGATATCGATTATTCTGCAGAAGAAATCAATATGTCTTTCAACCCGGCTTTTCTGGCTGATCCGTTGCGAAACAGTGATGCCGATACCGTCAAGCTCCACATCAATGATGGATTTAATCCTGTCGCCATTGAAGGAGACGAAGGCTTCATGTACGTCCTGATGCCGATGCGTAATACGCAAAAAACAGGCAAATAACTTAAAAACGGGAATGGTTTCATGCTTGAGCGCCTGCATTTGATCAACTGGCGCAATTATAATCAAACGGCTCTGGATTTTTCCGGTGGCCGTTTGAATGTTTTTTATGGTCCGAACGGCGCTGGGAAAACCAACTTGCTGGAAGCAATTTTTTTCCTTGGCATTCTCCGATCCTTTCGAACCGGACAGTTGCGGGAAGTCATCCGTCAGGGAACCAGTACCGCAATTATCGAAGGAGACTGCCTTCGCAGGGGAACCTATCGTGAACGCCTGCGTGTAGAAATTACCCCCGGCGCCAGGCGCAGACTTTCAATCGATGAAATGCCGATCGGGCGCAGCAGCGATTTCATTCGCAGAAATCTGCCAGTCGCATTTACGCCGAATGATATTCAACTGGTTGCAGGAACATCAGCCCTCCGTCGCCGTTTTACTGACATGTCACTCTCTTTGCTTGACGGAGAATATCTGCGCAATTTGAACGATTTCACGCAGGCGTTGCGCCAGCGGAATGCGCTATTTAAGCATCCCCGTTCCCGAACGGGAGAAGCTGTGGCAGCTTCCTTTGAACCAGTGTTAGCGCAAACAGCATGTTTTATAGTCCGGAAACGCAAAGACTTCATCAAACGTCTCGAAACTGAAACACGAACCCTGCTGCAGGGATTAAACAAACCGGATGATGCAGGGTTCGCCATCCGTTACGCCCCTGACTACCCGGACAGTCCTGCGGAATACCTGGAAAAGCTCCGAAAAGATCGCGCAAAAGAATGGCAAAGGACTCACTCCCTCTTTGGACCGCAAACTGATGATTTTGATTTTTTCTATCAGGGCCGTTTGATGCGCAGCTACGCTTCCACAGGGCAAATGCGACTGGTTGCCCTGCACTTGAAAATGGCCTCTGTTACCCTGCTGAGCGAAGCAGCCCAAAAAGGCGGCAGCGAAGTCGTTGTTCTGGTTGATGACGTAACTGGAGAGCTTGATGAAGAAAATACAGAACAATTTTTCCATACTGTAAATATGGCAGATCAAACATTTTTTACGCTGACTGCGCCGCCACAACATCCCTTCTTTCAGAAAGGAAAATTTTTTCAGCTCACAGCCGGAAAAGTTGAAGCGGTACCTCAACAATAATATTTTTTTCTTTCTCGCAAAAGCAATCTGATTTCTCCAAGGCTTGCTTTTTTGATTGCACGCATGTATAATATTGAATCACACAACTTTTTTGCAGAGGAACCCCTGATGGCTTCACAAAAATACCATTTTGAAAAGCAGGAAGATTTATCAGTACCTCGTGTCCACTGTCCATACTGCGGCGAAATCCTCAGTCCTGCGGATATCGAAGGCTTCTGGCAGTGCCCTTATTGTGGGAAAACGCTGGAACATACCCAGGAATTGGAAGATTTTGTCATTGAGCCTCTGATTCGTCAATGGACAGCACGCTACCCGTTTTCTCGCGGCGGAGAACGTTAAACATCTGTAGTTTATTTTTTTCTTGCTTTTATGAATAATACTTGCTATATTATTGTATGAAAACCCAATTTGAGCGCTATTGAGAGCATTTTATAGACAAAGAAAGTTCCAGTAAAGAATGAAAACGACGAAAACTGAAGCGGCAACACGCGCCCTGATCCGCCATATTCGTGACAACCAGCTCAAAGCTGGAGACAGAATGCCATCTCAAAGTCAACTCCGCTTACTATTAGATTGTGGAGCGACAACAATTTCGGCAGCAATCCGTCAACTCAGTGACGATGGTATTCTGGAAGTGCGTGACAAAGTCGGCGTTTTCGTGAAAGATCCGTCAACCGACGGGCACATGGGCCGGACTATCGGCATGGCGCTCGGTCCGATCAGCTGGAGTGCACATGCCTGTTGCCTGGCTCAACAAATCCAGCGCCAGCTGTTATTACACGGCTGTCAGACGGCCATGTTCTCTTCACGTGAAAATACCCTTGGTTTTGAGGTTAGCGATTTCCCCGGTCTGCAACGCGCAATCCGCCAGAATCAGCTTGATGCTTTGTTGGATATGAATGGGTTTGCCCCAAATATGACGATGGGAAATCCGATTCCCGAACGGTTGCCGGTACTTTACGTCGGCAGTTCCCAACCCTTCCGAACCGGAGTGATGATCGACATTGAAGATTTTTTGAGCCAGGGATTAAAGGATCTCCGACGCAAAGGATGCCGTTCTATTTTTGTCGCAATGGTAAATGGCAACATCCGCCGGTATAATATGCCGCGTCTTCAGAAAAGTGAACGCGACCTTTCGCCCGAATGTTTTGATCCGGCGTTTCAGATCAAACGCTATGCCATCCCCAACGGCAGGGCGCTGGCCCAGCAACTCCTGGCGGTCGATCCAGAAAAACGTCCCGATGGGATTCTCACGTGCGATGACAACTTTGCCGCAGCGCTGGATGCAGAATTTCTCCGCGTCAATTCCGGTTATCGCCCTTGGATCGTCTGCGCTGGAAATAAACAAATTCCAATCCCTTTTCCCAGTGACAAAATCACTTGCTATGAAGTCGATTTGGAAGAAGTTGCCAAACGAACCTGCAGCGTTTTGCTCAAAATCTTTGAAGGAACCGCTCCTGCCAATCCACTTGAACATGTTTACCTCAATCTTTCAGATTCCGCCACTCATTAAAATACCAGTGACGCTGCGGTAGAAAACGGAGAATTTTTACTATTTTCAGTAAAAATTTCTTGACGGCAGGGTATTTCCAGTGTAGACTTTTGAGGAAGCAATTATAGAATGGACACCTCCGGATGTGCCGGGATTGTCCCACCTCACCTGATATTTGGAGAACTGCTATGGATCGACGTGAATTTCTGAAAACCGCCGCGGTTGCAGCTGCGGCAACCGCTCTTTCCGCTAAACTTCCAGCAGCAAAACTTCTCGCGGAAGAAGAAACTGATGCCCCCAGTGAAGTCATCGCGGTGCGCAATGGTGATCCGGTAACAATGTTCCAAAAAGGAATTGAACAGCTTGGATCAATGACTCGTTTTGTAAAACCCGGAAATAAAGTCGTTGTAAAACCCAATATCGGCTGGGCTCGAACCGTAGAAGAAGCGGCAAATACCAACCCGGAGCTCGTTGCAGAAATCATCCGTCAATGCCTTGCCTGCGGTGCCTCAGAAGTTGTTGTTTTCGATCACTCCTGCAATGAGCAGGAAGCGTCTTATACGACCAGTGGGATTGCGGAAGCGGTTGAAAAAGCGGGAGGGAAGATACTCGGAGCCGATCGCGAAAGTAATTATCGCAATGCCAATGCTCCCAGAGCAATTTCGATGAAAAAGGCTAAAATCCACAAAGCAATCCTTGATGCTGACGTTTTCATCAACGTGCCTATTCTGAAAAACCATGGTGGAACCAAGATGACTGCGGCGATGAAAAACTTCATGGGAATTGTCTGTGATCGCCAATTCATGCACAAGAATAACCTGCCGCAGGCAATTGCCGACAGCATTTTGTACCGAAAACCGGATTTGAACATTGTTGACGCCTATCGAATTATGGTTTCCAACGGGCCGCGCGGCGTCAGTACTGCTGACGTCCAGGAATTGAAATATCAGCTCCTCAGTACCGATATCATTGCGATTGATACAGTTGCCTGCAAACTGATGCGTTATGATTTCAAAAGCGTTCCCTATATAGCGCTCGGGGAAGCGCATGGATTAGGTTGTGCTGATGAGAGTAAAATAAAAATCACCCGTTTGGAATGTTGAGACAATGGCACGTAAAAAATTTTCCATTCTCTATTCACTGCGCCTGATTCTGGCATGTGCGGCATTCCTTTCTGCTTTGGCCGCTTTTGGGACCGGGATTGAGTTTTTCTTTGACTTGCCCAGCTGGCAGTTGGGGCCGCTTCTCGCTACACTTGTTGCGCAGGAGGACGCATTTCTCTGGAGTGCACTCCTCTGTGTTCTGGGTTATTTGGTGTTGACTTTTTGCGCTGGACGTGTTTACTGCTCCTGCGTCTGCCCTTTGGGCATTCTTCAGGACTTACTGGCGACAATTTTACCCAAAAAAAGGCGGACAATCGGGAATTATCGGAAAACCCGCCTCGTTATCCTTGCCATTTCTCTGGGACTGCTGATCGGCGGGATCGCATTTTGCTGGCGCTTACTCGATCCCTTCTCCAACTTTGGCAAAATTGTGCAAGGGTTGTTTGCTCCCGCCTATGAATTTTGTTATAACTTTATCAATCCTGGATCGCCTCTGCCTCAACGAGTCTATACCTTATCCAGACTGGTCATCGCGCTGATTTTTCTATCGATACTCCTTTTGCTGGTTTGGAGAAAGAGACGAATCTACTGTACGACAATCTGCCCGGTCGGAACACTCCTTGGCTGTATCTCCGGACACACTTGTTTCCCTCTGACACTGAAGGAAGAGAAGTGTATCAAATGCGGTTTTTGCGTCAACGTCTGCCCGGCAGATTGCATCAATCCTGTTGACGCCACGTTGGATAATGAACGCTGTTTGCGTTGCATGAAGTGTATTCGCGTCTGCCCGCGCAGTGCAATCGCCTTCTCTCTGCCCCGCCAAACGGAAACTCCGACGGTGGACGAGGCACGACGTGATTTTCTCCTGAACGGAGGAACGCTTGCTGCGGCGGGTGCCATCGCCCTTACTACGCGTGCGGCGGTGCCGGCAAGCAAAGACTTTGTCCATTTCAACAATCTGGCAATTGTGCCTCCCGGCGCGGGCTCAGCCGCACGATTTGCATCAAAGTGTACAAACTGCCTTTTATGTGTTACGAACTGCTCCGGCAAAGTTTTGAGGGCCCCGGATGATACTCACGCAACGGTACATTTGGCCTTTGATCAAGGGATGTGCGAATTTACCTGTAACCGCTGCGGTAATCTCTGCCCAACGGACGCAATTTTACCGATGCCACTGGAAAAAAAACAGCGGTGGCGTATCGGCCTGGCAAACTTCGATCCGTCGCTCTGTGTTGCCGTCCAGGACGAAACCGATTGCGGTGCCTGTGCAGAGCACTGCCCAACTGGAGCCTTGCGAATGAAAGAGGATGAAAAAGGTATACGCACGCCACATTTGACTGCAGAATTGTGTATCGGCTGCGGCAGTTGCGAATACCCTTGTCCAGTACGCCCGATCAAGGCGATCAGAGTTCGTGCCTGCGGGGTGCAGACAATGGCGGCAGATCCTGAAGAATTTTTCAAACGAAATGCTCCACAACCCCAAATTCCTGACAGCAACTCTTCCGAGTGGCTGATTTAACTATCTGAGTATACAACGCGAGGAAAACTTCCAACATGGGAAAACTCTTATATTTGCAATGTGCCAGTGGGATTTCCGGAGATATGACAGTTGCAGCACTGCTTGACCTGGGAGCCGACCGGGAAAAACTTGCTGAAGTGCTTGCTTCACTCCATCTTGAAGGCTATACCTGGAGTAGCGGACGCACCCGTTCATACGGGCTTGATGGTTGCACGTTCCGGGTTAATTTAGTTCCATGCCTGGAGCACACCCATAGCCACGAACACTGTCATGGGGCAGATCATACCCATCCTCATGAGCACTCTCACGTAGAGGAAGGGACATCTCACCATCCCCCTCATGATCACGCGGGAGATGAACGCAATCTGGAAGCAATTCTACATATTTTATCCGGTGGAGCACTGACCTCCAAGGCTCGTACTCTGGCGGAAAAAATGTTCCGAATTGTTGCAGAAGCGGAAAGCGAAGCGCATGGTATTCCCGTAAACCAGGTGCACTTTCACGAAGTTGGTGCAGTAGATTCCATTGTTGACATTGTTGCCACGGCATTCTGCATCGATGATCTCGGAATTGATGAAGTCATTGTCTCGCCGCTGGCAGAAGGCAGCGGAACAATCCAATGCCAACACGGAGTACTGCCGGTTCCGGTTCCGGCAGTGCTGGCAATTGCCAGACGTTATGCCATTCCGCTTCGCATCGGCCCGGAACAAACAGAACTGGTCACACCGACCGGAGCAGCAATTGTTGCTGCTTTGCGTACGAGAACTGAGCTTCCCGCTGAGTTTACAATTGAACGCATGGGATTCGGCGCAGGCACACGCGATATTGGACGCTCCAATTTACTGCGAGCGATGATTTTGAAGCCCAAAGCACAAGATCCGCCAACAGACCAGATCCGCGTCTTTGAAACTAATGTCGATGATGTTTCCGGTGAAGCGCTGGCATTGGCACTGGAAAAACTTTTTGCGGCAGGAGTGCGTGATGCACATTTTCAAAGCGTTTACATGAAGAAGAACCGTCCTGGCTGGCTGGTGCGTGTTATCGCAGACAAAGAATTGACGGAAACTGTTGAAGCGATTTTATTTGAATATACCAATACCATCGGGCTCCGTTATATGGACATGAACCGGACGGTTTTGAAACGCAACACCATTCAGGTACAGTTGCCGGAAGGTACTGTTGAAGTTAAGCGTGTCTATTACCGGGACAAAGTCTACAATCACCCGGAATTTGAAAGTGTCCGCAGCCTTGCAGAAACAACCGGGGTTTCGTTTCAAACGCTCTATGCTGCTGCTGTTGCTGCGGCGGATGGCAGATAAAAAAACTTTCTATTTTGGAGAAAACTATGCTGGGAACTTCCGAAATTATTGTTATCGTCGTTGTAATTTTACTGCTTTTCGGGTCAAAGCGCATACCGGAACTGGCACGTTCTCTCGGACGTGCATCTTATGAGTTTAAAAAAGCGAAAAACGATATCAGCCGCGAATCCCGGGAACTGCTTGCAGAGGCGGAAAAGCAGGCAGAAGCAGAAGACCAGAGCAGAGAAAAAGTACCGACCAGAGACGACTCGGAATCCAAAAATGCCTGACCAGGAATCCCTCTCTGATTCTCCATTGATTGCGCATTTGGCTGCACTGCGCGCGACATTGCTGCAAATCTGTTATGCCACGCTCATCTGTTTCCCGATTACGTGGGCTCTCTCGCCATTTGCATTAGACTGGCTGATCGAATGGTGTTGTCCGCCAGAACTCCAGGGATTGTACTATTTTTCACCTATGGAAGTTTTTATCGTGAAAATTAAGTTTTCCCTGATTCTGGCGTTTGTACTGGCTTTTCCATGCCATTTGCGATCAGTCTGGAAATTTTTACTGCCCGCGCTCTATGCACATGAACGCAAAATTTTAATTCTCATGGGGATTGGTTCGACAATACTTTTTGCTGGGGGAATAGCATTCTGCCTCGTGCTGCTCTTACCGCTGGTCATGGGATTTTCAGCTTCTTTTGCTACCCCCGGGTTACAGCCGATGCTGAACATTGAAAGTGTGCTGTCGTTGACACTCTGGCTTGCTATCGGCTGCGGTCTGATGTTCCAATTTCCGATCGTCGTAGTGCTACTGGTAAAACTGAACCTCTGCAGCGTGGAAACCCTGAAAGCGAAACGCCCTTACATCATTGTCGGAATTTTGATTCTGGCGGCTATTTTAACCCCTCCTGACGCTGTCAGCCAAATTCTGCTGGCACTGCCAGGCTATTTGCTTTTTGAACTGGGAATTATGCTTTGTCGTTTTTTTCCTCCTGACGAAGAACTGCTCTCTACGCCGCCGAAAGACACAACCATGGCAGAATTTTATGACCAGCAATCCCACTGAATCCATTGAGGAGTTGTCCACCAATGAAAACTTATCGTGTCGGCCTGATCGGCATGGGCTTTATCGGCAAAGTTCACGCTTACGGCCATATCAATTTGCCATTATTTATTGAAAATCTACCGTTCCGCTCTGAAATTGTACGGGTTTGTACCAGTAATCCAGCAAGTGCCTCCAGGGAAGCAGCAAAAATCAGTGCAGAACCCTGTACAAACTATCGAGAAATTACAGAAGCGGACGATATCGATGTCGTGCATATCTGTTGCCCTAACCATCTGCATCTGGAACCGCTTCTTTCGGCAATGCGATGTGGCAAAGCAATCTACTGTGAAAAACCTCTGGTAAAAAATTGTACTGAAGCAGAAGCAATTGAAGACGCACTCAGGGATTACCGCGGGATTCACCGGATTGTCTTTCAAACCCGTTTTTTTCCGGCCGTTATGCGAGCAAAGCAACTGATTGACTCGGGGAAATTGGGAAAATTGCTGCAATTCCGCGCTTCCTTCCTACACAGCGGCAGTCTGGATCCGGAATTACCCCTTACCTGGAAGAGCGCCGAAGAAACCGGCGGCGGTGTCATTGCTGACCTTGGCGCACATGTTTTTGACCTGATGGAATATCTGTGCGGGAAAATCAACGAAGTCCAAGCGGTAACTCAAATTGCATTTCCATTCCGTCCGCTGGCCGGATGCCCGGAAAAACGCGTTCCGGTCACTGCCGAAGATGCCTTCTTCAGTCTTTGCAAGCTTGCCAATGGTGCAGTCGGAACAATAGACGGTAGTAAAATTGCCGCCGGCAGTGAAGATGAATTAAGTTTTGAAATTTACGGTACCCAGGGCGGGCTCCGGTTTTGCCTGATGGCGCCACATTATCTGGAATACACGGATCGGGACGCCCCGCGCAGTCCTTACGGCGGACTGTCGGGGTGGACAAAAATAGCCTGCGGGCAACGTTACGAAGCTCCCGCCGGGAAATTCCCAAGCCCGAAAAGTGAAATTGGCTGGCTGCGCGGCCACCTTCAGAGCCTCTATGACTTTATGAACGCTGTTCATACCCACACCTTAAGTTCCCCCAACTTTTTCGATGGCATTGCCAATCAGTGGTTGCTTGAAGCAGTACGCCGTTCGGCAAAAACCGGGAATTGGCAAACAGTCGCACGCTCAACCGCCTTGGACAGGAAGCGGTCATGATCCCAGCAGAGTTTCAACTTCAACAAATTCCCGCTTCTCGTTGTCGAAGGCAGAAAGCTTCCCGGTATGCAAATGAAAATACCAGCCGTGCAACACCAACTCCCCGGCAGTAACGCGTTCGGCAATCCAGGGAAATGTCATCAGATTCTCTAATGACAACAGAATTGCAGCTTCTTCGCATGCCCGACAACGTGTCTCAAAGGATGCCTCTGACATGGAATGCTCAACTTCGTCTCGGGCGGAAGCTGCCAATTGAAGCCATACGTCAATAAAATCGACCTTTCCGGACCCATGAGACGGTGCCATTAAAGCTTTTATCCCTCCGCAGTCGGAATGGCCAAGAACAACAACATGGTGCACCTTCAAATTGCGAATGGCATATTCAAGCGCCGCACTGACTCCATGATGTTGGCTGCCTCCCGGTTCGTATGGAGGAACAAGATTGGCAACGTTGCGAATTACAAAAATATCTCCCGGCTCACAACCGGTCAACAAAGCCGGATCCACTCGAGAATCCGAACAGGAAATTACCAGAACTTTCGGATGTTGTCCTTTTCGTAATTGGTCAAAAAGCGAACGACTTTCTGCAAAATATGCGTTATGAAAATCCCGGAATCCGTGAAGCAGTTTTCGAATCGCATCATCCATAGAAATACAGAGTCCTTTCTTCTGATCACAGACCTTTATCAACTCCTCACGGTCTGTTGTATTTTCAATTCCTCGTAAGATAATTGTTTTATATCTGAAATCAACATGGGAAAAATTCTTTCCGACCACTTTTGCAAAACCCGGTTGATGATGGTTGCAAATCCTCTGGAATGGATTATACTACTGTTATGACATCATTGCAATTGCGTTTATTCAAGAGGATAAAATGAGTGTTGAATACCTTGGGCATGTGTCCCATACCGATCCGCTCTACGAGTACTTCAAATATGAAATCCAACCACAATTCAGCAACAATCGCCGTGTTGATTACCGCGTGTTTCGGCAAACCGGATCCAGTGACGTATATTTATACGAGGAGAAATATTCAGGAGTAAAATTTCTCGGAAAATTCTTTTCAACAGCCCAGCAACCCAATCGAGAGAAAGCGGCAATCCGCATGGAACGAGAGTTTCACCACCTTCATTTTATGCGCAGTCTCGGCTTTAACCACAGCCCGCATTACATTGCCGCTCCTCTCGGGAAAAATTCTGATTTAAACCAACTCCTTGTGGAAGAATTCTGCTACGGAGAATTGATGGGCAATATGCTTTTGCGTTCACTCCACAACAATGATTCCGATTTACTGTACCGGAAATTAACCGCGCTCGCCTACTTTCTCAGTGAATTTCATAATCCCACAGCAAATGGTATCGGCGTAAATTTTAATGAAGCGTGCGCCTACCTTTCCTCTCTTCTGACTAAACTCCATTCTCAAACCCTGATCGACTGGCAGGGGAAACAGAATTTTTATCATCTCATGGATAACTGGCGCAACCGTGCTTGTGTCTGGGAAGATAATGAAGTCATTGTCCATGGAGATGCAACGCCGGGCAACTTTCTGTTTGGAGACGGCTTAAATGTCATCAGTTTTGATCTGGAACGGCTCTGCCGTGCCGATCGTGTCCACGATGTCGGCAGAGTCTCTGCTGAACTGGCACACTTTTTCATGCTGAATACTGGCGACCGCTATCGAGCGGAACCATTCATCGGCCACTTCCTATGGGAATATGCCTGTCATTTCCCGGATCGAGAGAAAGCCTTTTACTCTATTACTGCACGTATCCCCTTCTATATGGGAATGAATTTTCTGCGAATCGCCCGCAACAACTATTTAAGCTGGCCCTATCGGCAACGACTGGTTCATGAAGCCTGGGAATGTTTCAGGAGGTAATGTATGATTAAAGCCCTGTTATTTGACATCAACGGAACCTTGATCGATATCCTCACAGACGAAGGCCGCGAGGAAATTTACCGTACGCTCTCAACTCTTCTGGATTACCAGGGAATCAAACTCTACCCGGAGGAATTACGCGAAGTGTTCTGGCGCTTAAATAAAAAGCAGCGCAGTGAAAGTGGGGAAGAATATCCGGAATTTGATGCAATTAAAATTTTTGAAACAATCATTCAACGTTATTCCACTGAATTTACACGGTCTCTACCTCCGGAACAGGTAAAAATGTTACCGGTTTTCCTGGCCCAGACGTTTCGAGCCACATCTTTGGTACAGCTGAATCTTTACCCTTACGTCAGAGTCATTTTGGACGAATTGTCAGACAATTACACAATTGCGGCAGTTTCTGACGGCCAAAGTATCTGGGCGTTACCGGAATTACACAGTGTCGGCTTGACCAGCTATTTTTCAAAAATAATCATTTCCAGCGACTTAGGATACCGCAAACCGGATGTCCGTATTTTTCAACAAGCTTTGGAGGCATTGAAATTAACTCCCAGAGAAGTACTTTTTATCGGTAATGATATGTACCGGGACGTTCTTGGCCCCTACCAATTGGGCATCAAAACAATCTATTTCAAATCCAATCAGGGGGATCAGACACCGCATGGAGTAAAGCCGGACTATGTCATTCATGAATTCAAGCAATTGCTTCAAGCCGTTCGGCACCTTGCGGAAAAAGCAGAACAGGAAGAACAGGAAAACGGTATCGAACAGTTACAAGCACATTCCGCCAATCCAGCCGGACACGAGTAGTGGCAGATTAAAGTGGATAAACGTTGGAATTGTTGAATCCCAGATATGGTCATGCTGCCCATCGGCATTCAATCCTGCTGTAGGGCCGAGGACGGATTCAGATACCGGCGATCCGGCATCGCCAAGCGCACCGGCAGAACCAACTACTGCGATCGTTGCCAGTGGTGATAATCCCACTTCTATGCACAGTGGAACATAAATCATTGCCAGCAGCGGAATTGTGGCAAAAGATGAACCAATTCCCATCGTGACAAGCAGCCCGATCAGCAACATACAGAAAATCAACACAGCCCGGCTTCCCCCGGCACTGTTACTGACTACGCCAATAAGCTGGGGAACTCCGCCAGTTGCCTCCATAACGCCAGCGAATCCTGATGCAGCAATCATCACCATGCCGATTCCACCCATCATGAAAACCCCACGAGTAAAGAGATCTTGCGTATCGCGGATACGAAATTCGCCGCAAAGGAGAAAAACCAGGATTCCAAGCAATGCAGCAAAAGCCATCTTATCAAACAGAATCTGCCCGGCAAACGCTGCCATCAACGCTGCGATGCCGACAGCTACGCTTTTTTTGCGCAACACAAGGGGTTCTTCGAGGGTAATTTCTGTACGCAATTCCTGATATTCCCGAGGTTTGCGATAGGAATAAAAAACGGCAATCAGTACGCCGGCGACCATTCCCAAAGCCGGGATAACCATTGCCTTTGACGCCATATCCGGTGTTACATCAAGTCCATATTTCACGACATTGCCGATCAGAATATCCTCCAGATAAATTTTTCCGAACCCGAATGGCAGAACCATATACGGGGTTATCAAGCCGAAGGTTAAAATGCAGGCAACTGCGCGGCGGTCGATCTTTAAATGATTGAACAACATCAGTAACGGGGGAATTAAAATCGGAATAAACGCGATGTGAACTGGAATCAGGTTCTGAGATGAAACTGAAAACGCGGCAACAACGGCAAGGATGCCATATTTTAACATTGCCATCCGATTCCGAGACAACTGCTGCTGTTTCGTCCGTCGAAAAAGAGCATCTGCAACATATTCAATGATTCCCGATTGAGAAACAGCCACTGACAACGCGCCGAGCAGCGCATAATTCAATGCCAATACGGCGCCCCCGTTCAAGTCTCTGAAAAAGGCATTCACCACATCCGTCGGCGACATTCGGGCTGCCATCCCCCCTAAAAATGCAGCCAGCATCAGTGAAAAAACAACATTCAGCCGCACCAACGACAACACCAGCAGCCCGGCCACTGCAATGACAACCGGATTTCCCAGAAAAGACCAGTCCATTTACTTCCCCGAATGAGTATGATAAAAAAGAAGAAATAATGGGTAATAGACTCTTTTTTTTGAAAAAATCAAGACAGGTTAGTTGATAAAAAAAAGCGAAACACAGCAGAAAGAGATCTCTTGGGACGCCACAAAATTCTTTTCCGGACCGTGCTTTTCCTGCGCTTCTGTCGTTCTGGAATAACTGTGTTGCGAGACCTCTGTTTGCAATCATAAGTAGAAACGAGTATATTACCAGATGCAGTAGAAAGACCTTCAACAATCCGAGAAACGTCGCCCAAAATGAATCTGAATCCACAGAATTTTGAAGCTGCTCCAGCAAAGGTCTATTATGACGAGCCGATCCGACTTTCTCCGGAGCGGCGCGCATCACTGCCCCCTGCCCGTTACCGTGAAATGCGCAAACTTGCCGGTACCTTCGGCCACTCCGGCGCCACTGACCCGCAGCTTTTCTTCCGGCAGGGAAAATTGATGGAAAAATTTGAAGACGACTATGAGTTTCACGGAGAGTTCGTCCAATATTTTCCCACCTATCAGAGCATGAATGATTCTGAACTCCGAGGATATTTTTCCTGGCGGACAAAAGTCCGTCAAGGCAACATCCAACCGACCTCTCTGTCATTCGCATTTATCTATATTTATGAACTCCTGAATCGTATTGGCGTAAACTCTCCTGGAGAAGGCTTTACGGCACTAAAGGAATTCCAGCGTATTTATGGAGAGATTGATCCAGGGATCAACCGATATCTGCAATGGTGGCTTAAAGACTATGTTGTATATTATAATTTGAATTCTTCGTTGTTAGAAGGCCACCCCGAATGGGAACGGGATCGAGCATTGCTGGTGCTTTTCCATTGCAGAGAACACAAAACGCAGGAAGTGTTTGACGCCCTCAACTCACTTTCCAGTTACAACCTTGCCGAATCTCGTTTTACCCGCGCATACCCGGAGGAAGTCCGTGACGTTACTGTAAAAGTATTTCAAAAACTGACCGATTATTACAATAAAAACCGTAAAAACGGCATCTGTGAAAAACTTTTTGGCAAACTTCATTTGCGTAACTATACCATGTTTCGCTCTGCAGTTTTCTACCCTCCGGCAAAGTACCGGTATTATGTTTATCGGCTCAACGACATTCATCGTTACTTCTGCCATAATGGCAACTGGCGCTGTGAGAGTTTTCAATTTTACAGTGCGAATCTGAAACTTGTCGGCGAACTGCTGAAAAACATCGACTTCCAGATGCGGCAAAAATATCATTTTGCTTCACCGCTTAAGGCAGAAACGTCCAAACTCTGGCAGAAATTCATTGTCGATACAATCGATGAAGTCCTGCAGGATCGACGAATCCGGGAATCCCGGCATATCAAAATTGATTTAACCAAACTCTCCTCAATCCGGGCAACTGCATTGGACATTCAAAATAAACTGATTGTTGATTCACTTGAAGAAGCGCCTTCCCCCTCGCCGGCTGCTGCGCCTGTTCCACCGCCAACGACTCCTTCTTCCGCTCCAGCACCGCGTACGGAAAAATCGCTGTTAACCCCAGTGGAAATCGAACTGCTGCAATGGATTTTGGAAGACCGCCCGATTGCTGACTTTGCTCGCTCCCATAATCTCATGGCAGCAGTTGCAGTAGACACGATCAATGAAAAACTCTTTGAATCATTCGGTGATTCTGTAGTTGACTGGGATGGAGACCGCCCCTTCATTCTTGAAGATTACCTCGAAGAACTGAAAGGAATGGTCCTTGTATGAAACTCCCGAAACGTATCGCAAACGTCATCATTAATTCCTTGAAGGGCGGCGTAGTTCCGCGTATTGGATTGCCCTATATCACAGTCGGCAGAGAAATGGAAATTAACGCGCTCCTTCGCGATGTTGATATTATCGCAGACGGCGGGGCCTCATTCCGCTTTATCTCAGGGAAATATGGAAGCGGCAAAAGCTTTCTGCTTCAAACGATCCGTAATTATGTCATGGATCGCAACTTTGTTGTTGCCGACGCAGATTTATCTCCGGAACGGCGCCTGCAGGGCACCAAAGGACAGGGACTTGCCACTTACAAAGAACTCATCGGCAACCTTGCGACCAAAACCCGCCCTGAAGGCGGAGCATTAACTTTGATCCTCGAACGCTGGATCAGCGGAATACAAAGTGAAACAGCAGCAACCGGCCTTTCCCCGGAAACGCCGGAATTTCAAATGCAGGTTGAACGCAGGATTTACGAAGCAATCCAGACATTAAATGAACTGGTGCACGGGTTTGACTTTGCCCGCCTGCTGTCCATCTACTATCGTGCTTACCTTGCTGGAGATGATGACTCGAAAGCCAGAGTGGTCAAATGGTTCCGCGGAGAATATGCGACCAAAAGCGAAGCGCGGGCAGAACTTGGGGTCAATATTATCATCACGGATGACGACTGGTACGAATATATCAAACTCTTTGCCGCTTTCCTGAAAAAAGCCGGCTATTCCGGCATGCTGATTCTGATTGACGAACTGGTCAATATCTATAAAATTCCCAACAGTATTACCCGACAATACAACTATGAAAAAATCCTGACCATTTACAACGATGCTCTTCAGGGGAAAGCCCGCTACCTCGGCTTTCTTTTTGGAGGCACTCCGCAATGTATTGAAGATCCCCGGCGTGGGTTATACAGTTATGAGGCATTAAAATCCCGTCTGGAAACAGGTCGTTTCGGCAATGCAGAATCTAAGGATATGTTTGCTCCGGTAATACGGCTTGTCCCCCTGACTTACGAAGAACTGCTGGTATTGATTGAAAAATTGACGCAAATTCATGCCGGATTATTTGAGTATGACCCCATTCTGACGCAACAGGATATGATTGACTTTATCAAAATTGAATTCAGTCGCATCGGTGCAGAAAGCCATATTACCCCGCGGGAAGTAATCCGTGATTATATAGAACTCTTGAACATTGTCTATCAAAACCCGGGGATTCAAGCTGCCCGGTTGCTCAATTCTGGAGAGTTTTCCTTTGCTCAGACACCTCTTGCGCAGAAAGAACACGAGAAAGAATTTGAAGAGTTTGAAATCTGAGGTTGCCTTATGAGTGTCTTCGATCGCTACGCTCCTTTTATTCAAGACTTCATCTACCAGAATAACTGGGAAAATCTGCGTGCAATCCAGGTCGCCGCAGGAGAGGCAATTTTTGACACAGATGATAATTTGCTCTTAACCGCCTCAACCGCATCAGGAAAAACTGAAGCGGCATTTTTTCCTATTTTAACTCTTTTCTCCGAAGATATGCCGCATTCGATTGGTGCACTTTATATCGGGCCATTGAAAGCATTAATTAACGACCAGTTTCTTCGCCTCAACGACCTGTGCCGGGAAGCGGAAATCCCGGTCTGGCACTGGCACGGCGACGTCGCACAATCCCGTAAAAACAAGCTGTTGAAAAATCCGTCCGGCATCCTCCAGATCACGCCGGAATCCCTGGAAGCCCTCTTACTTCACAAACACGCTGCTATCGCCCGTCTCTTTGGTGACTTACGTTTTATTGTCATCGATGAAGTCCATTCCCTCTTGCGCGGAGATCGCGGAGGACAAACGTTATGCTTGATTGAGCGCCTGTCAAAGTTAGCAGGAGTCAACCCGCGCCGGATCGGGTTGTCTGCAACAATAGGAAATCCGGAAGAAGCCGGAAAGTTTTTATCGGCAGGAACCGGGAGAAAAACGGCAATTCCCCGAATCCATGTCAAGGGCAGTAAATGGCGGATTTCCATGGAACACTTTTATCTTCTGGGAGAACAGGCTGCCGAATACACCCCTTCCTCCGATGCAATGCCGGCACTGGCACCTCCAAGCGACCTTGCACCGAAAAACGCCGATCCCGGACTGGGATATATCTTTGAACATACACGAGGGAAAAAGTGTCTTGTTTTCGTCAACTCCCGGGAAGAATGTGAAGCGGTCACGACCTCGCTGCGCCAATATTGTGAGGCCCGGCATGAACCGGATCGTTTTCTGATCCATCACGGGAATTTGTCTGCTGCCTACCGCGAAACTGCCGAAGCAGTCATGAAAGATGACGAACAGTTCCAAACTACAGTCACAACCGCAACGCTGGAATTGGGAATAGACATCGGCAGACTGGAACGTGCTTTTCAAATTGACGCACCATTTACCGTCTCTTCCTTCCTGCAACGAATGGGAAGAACCGGCAGAAGAGAACTGCCGCCAGAAATGTGGTTTGTCATCCGGGAAGAGCAACCGGAATCACGAGCCATGTTACCAATCACAGTCCCCTGGAAGCTGATACAAGGAATTTCCTTAGTTCAGCTCTATCTTGAAGAGCGCTTTGTAGAACCGCCGAAGTTGGATCGCCTGCCCTTCAGCCTGTTGTACCATCAAACGATGAGTACTTTAGCATCCTGTGGAGAACTGTCTCCAGCGGCATTAGCAGAACGGGTATTAACATTAAGCTATTTCCACCGCATATCCCGGGAAGATTACAAGATGCTGTTGCGCCATCTGTTGGCAATCGGACAAATACAGAAGACGGAAGAAGGCGGACTGATTGTCGGCCTGGCAGGGGAGCGTCAGATAAACACCTTCAAATTCTATGCTGTTTTTAAAGAAAATGAAGAATATACCGTCCGCTGTCAATCTCAGGAACTGGGAACAATCGTCATGCCGCCGCCTGCAGGAGAAAAAATAGCGATTGCAGGCCATGTCTGGATTGTCGAAGAAGTTGATTATAAAAGACACCTTGTTTACTGTGAATTGGTCAAGGGTCAAGTTCCCGCTTATTTTGGAGAATGCCCCGGCGATATTAACACCCGAGTTCTGGAACGGATGCGCCAGGTACTTCAGGAAGACGCCCACTATCCGTATCTGATGAAAAACGCAGTAGCTCGACTTGGCGAAGCACGCCATTCCGCCCGGAATTCCCGCCTCACAGAAACTCCGCTGATTTCTCTGGGAGGCGATATGTGGTGCCTTTTTCCCTGGTTGGGAACCTATGCCTTTCTGGCTTTGGAACGTTTTCTGAAAATCAAATGTGCTTCCCGATTGACGCTGTCCGGGCTGGATTCTTCGCGTCCCTATTTTCTGCAATTCAAAATGAAAGCATCCCCGGCAGAGTTCTTTCAAACCTTGAAGGAGTGCGCCGCCGAGGAGTTTGATCCTATGGATCTGGTATATCCCAACGAAGTTCCGCTCTTTGAAAAATACGATGAATTTCTACCGCCGGAATTGGTTCGCAAAGGATTTGCTTACGGAATTCTTGACCTCCAGGGCATGAAACAACGCATCAGAAGTTGGGAAAACTAATGCGAGCAATTTCCACTGCCGCAGCCATGATCTCCGCAGGTATGCCCTTCTTCATGGTGATGGTGATTGCAATGGAAATTTTCTCTGACAGTGAGATTGCCATTCAGCAGAGCTTGAACAACCTCTCTCACATTTCCTTCAGCTCCGCCGATAACCTGGATACCCGCCTGCGTCAACGCATTGATGGCTCCGCCGCCAATACCGCCGCAAATCAAAAGATCAACGTTGGCATCAGCCAGCAAGGTTGCCAGGGCACCATGACCGGATTCACCGCTGGATAACATGCTTTCGCTGACAATTTTCTTTTCATCCACATCAAAAACAGCAAAACCAGGGGTATGCCCAAAGTGCTGAAACACTTCGCCATTTTCACAAGTTACTGCAATTTTCATCGTTCATTCTCCTTAGAGTTTTATTCATTAAACAGACACTTTGCAGGAAATACCGTAACAACCGACTCTGCCCCTAAACAGTATTGTCGATCTTGAGAGTTGAGTTGTCACGAAGAATATCCAATAAAATCCCGAAACTTCTTCGGGTCAGTATTTAAAATCAAATCTGGATCAAACTCTTCCTCTTCCAGTAAAGTCAACACTTCGGAAAAAATCCCTACAGCGCTCGGGTCATGCGCGTCAGTACCGGCAATAATCGGAACCTGTTGTTCCCTGCATAAGCGGAGCATAGTTTTGTAATTTTCGACACAATTTAAACGCTTATGCTTTTTCAGAAGAGAACTGTTATTGATCTCCAATGCGACATGAAAATCTTTTGCTGCTTTTACCAGCCTCGGATAGTCCAACGGATGATGATCATCATCCGGATGGGAAACAAAAAAAACCTTTGGATGCTTCATTGCGGCAATGAGATTGTCGGTATTTTCTTCTGCCCCAACATTCTGATAACATTGCTTGTGAATCCCGACAATAGCGTAATCCAAATGGTCAATATAGCGTTGCTCCAGAAGCAGAGTTCCCTGATTGTCGACATTAATTTCGCAACCATGCAGGATCTCGACCCCATAAATAAAACGGGGAATCACGTGCAGATTCAAATAATAAAAAGGATCGCAAGTTCCTGGTATTCCGGGGCCATGTTCGCTGATTCCCAGCAATTCAAGCCCTTGTTGGCTGGCAGCAAAAGCCATTTCACGGATCGTCCCGTAAGCATGTCCGCTTACCAGAGTATGCGTATGAATATCCAATAGAAAGCGTTTGTCCATAATGGAGAAAATCCTTTAACCAAACAAATATTAAAAAGTACTCCATCCAGTAAAAAATTCAAGACTTGATTGCCGCTTTTGGCACAAAATCATCCTGCACGGCTGAAAACTGTATCCAGATTGAGTGCATTCTTCGCCAATGGACAACAAAAATGACGACATTTCTCTATCAGATTGAGCAGAAGCCAACAACTTTTTTATAAGGGTCCCCCCTCTGAAAAGTGTAGAATCCCGAGACAGAAAAATCATTTTGGCTTCCGCATCGAAAAATTCCATCTTCCCGCCTTCTGATATCGGCCCTGCGGCTTTTCTATAAGGCAAAAATTGTCTTCACTTTTTCCCGATAATCAACAATATTC
>ERZ1034917.580-NODE-580-length-32078-cov-6.293071_pt1 | contig 32078 bp, 24 predicted proteins | sample MGYA00520605_ERZ1034917 | MGnify/ENA primary metagenome ERZ1034917 (study PRJEB33766, sample SAMN09781784) | gut metagenome | biome: gut microbiome | host: Homo sapiens | place: Madagascar | study: EMG produced TPA metagenomics assembly of the PRJNA485056 data set... | reverse complement strand
GACGTACTGATTCGTAGTCAGTCCCTCTATCCAGCTGAGGTAACGGCGCACATTGAAACAGCAACGGTTATTATGCCTGCCGTTTGCCCCTAAGTCAACACCTAATTTCGTTAAATGAGAAAAATTTTTTTGGTTACCAGTTAAATTAGCAATGCAATAGAGCTTACTTGAAGTGAGGAGGGTGAGCAGGCATTGCGCGGCAAGGGGCTCGTAAACGCTTGCGACAAGGCAATCCGAAGGGGGATGCGATGTCATCAAACAGCGCTAGCTCGGAGAATATCAATAGCGAAAAGCCCAGTTCAGATGAGCCGAAAAACAACGATGAGGTTCCGCTTGCCGCACAGGGCGAAGGCGTTTTGGAAGCATACCTGGACGTGCTGCTGAAAGACGACGTCACGCAGCCTTCTTTGGATGTTGGCGCGTTGCCGCAGCGAGCTTCTGAAGGAGAACGATCCCGCCTCTTCGCTGGTGTTCTCGTTCAGCTACGGGTGCTCCTTGACCGATCCGGCGCGCGGCGATGACCGCAGGCAGACCGCGCTTGATGCCGACCGCAAGATGTACGATTACAAGCTTACGCAAGGCACCGATGGCATGCCCACGGTATACGTCGGCTACATCATCAACCGCAGTGCCGCCGAAGTGACGGACTTGGTAACGGGCCTGGGGAATTTCCGCGGGCTGATGTCGGCGCTGGGTGAAACGCGCACGAAGGGCTGTTCGAGAAATCGAATGCCGGCGCGCTTGCAAGCGCAGCCAGCTTGACCGCCTGACCGGGCTTTCCGTGGGAAGCTGGTTCCTTGACGACGCCAGGTCGTTTGTCAGGTGCGGAATGGGACAAAGGGACTGTCCCCTTGTCCCACCCTTGTCCCATATATACGAGAAGAGCCCCTTGGCGGGGGCTCTTCTCGTTGGCGCGAGTGAGTGTCGCGTTTTGGTTAGTTGGTGCTGTTGGAGCCAGTGCCGGAGCCGCCGCCCGTGGAATTGGCGCCAGAGCCGCCACCCGTGCTGGAGCCACCGCTGCCGCTGTTGTCGGAACCGCCGCCCGTGGACCCGCTGCCGGTGCTGATGACCAGGTGCACCGTCTTGCCGGGATCAAGTTCAGATCCGCTTGAAGGCGTTTGGCTGATAACACTGCCGGCGGAAACCGAAGTGCTGGCTTGGTATTCGGTGGTTACCTGGAAGCCGGAGTTGCTGAGCGTGGTGGTTGCGGCACCCTCAGACTGGCCCACAACATTCGGCACGCTGACGGCCTTGCTTTCCTTGCCCTTGCTGACCACGATGTTCACGGTGCCGTCCGCCTTCAGCTTGCTGCCGGATTCGGGCGTTTGGCTGATGACGACGCCCTCGGCGACGCTGTCGGAGTACTGCTCGTCGTACGTGACGTAGAAGCCGGCGTTGTTCAGCGTGGTGGTAGCGGCACTGCGCGTTTGGCCGACCACGTTAGGCACGGAGGAGCCTTCGGAACCAAGCGACAGATAGTACGTGACCACAGTGTCCTTCGCAACCTTCGAACCGGCCTCAACGTTCTGGCGCACAACAAGGTCTTTGTCGACGGTGTCGGAGTATTCAGCGGCGCCGGCCTTGAACTTCAAGCCGTTTGCCTGCAAGAGTTTCTTAGCCTCATCTGCGGTTTTGCCTGTAAGGTCAGGCACTTCGATTTCCTGGGTTCCTTGCGAAACTGTCAAGTTGATGCTGGAACCCTTGGCTTTCTTCGACTTGCCCATGGGGTCTTGGCTGATAACCTTGCCGGACTCCACCTTGTCGGAGTATTGCTGCTGCACGGTGCCAACCGTGAAGCCGGCCGACTGGATGGCGGATTTCGCCTCGTCAAGCGTTTGGCCCGTGACATCGGGAACTTCGATCTGCTCCTTGCTGTCGCCGTTTCCGCCAAGCGCGAACGCGCAGATGGCGATAAGCGCCACCACGGCAACCACGGCCGCAACAATGGCGGCGATTTTCTTCTTGTTGTTCTTCGGCGCAGTGTTGTCCGACATATACGAGTGGCTTTGACCGCTTTTGGACGTACCGTGCTGGTTGCCGCCGACTGCAGGCATAACCGCGGTGCCGTCGCCCATGGGGCTGATAGGCGGCACGTTGCTCATGACCTGCGTTTGCGCGCTGGTGAAGCCGCCGCCGAGCATAACGGGGCGACCGGCCAGGTAGTCGTTGAGCGCCGAGCGCATTTCCTTTGCGGTGGCGAAGCGCTCCATGGGGTTTTTCGCCATGGCCTTCATGATGATGGCCTCAAGCGACGGATCGATCTCGGGGTTCAGCTCGCGCGGAGGCACCGGCTCGTCCTGCACCTGCTTCATGGCAACGCTGACGGCGTCGGGGCCGTCGAACGGCAGCTTGCCCGTGGCGGATTCGTACAGCACGATGCCCAGCGAGTAGATGTCGCTGGTGGCGGTGAGTTCTTTGCCTTGTGCCTGTTCAGGCGAGATATAGTGCGCCGTGCCCAGCACGCTGGACGTTTGCTCTTTCGTGGAGTTCTTCGCACGCGCGATGCCGAAGTCCATGACCTTCACGTTGCCGTCGGGCTGCACCATGATGTTTTGCGGCTTGATGTCGCGGTGGATGATGTCAAGACCGTGAGCCACGGAAAGCGCCTGGCACACCTGGCTGCCGATTTCGGCGACTTTGCGCTGGTTGATGGCGCCGCGCTGGTTGATGGCGGTTTTCAGGTCGGAGCCGCGCACGTATTCCATGACGATGTAGTAGGTGCCTTCGTCCTGGCCCCAGTCGTACACGTTGACAATGTAGGGGCTTTGCAGGTTGGCAGCGCTTGCCGCTTCCTGCTTGAAGCGCTGGGTGAAGCTTTGGTCTGCGGCGTACTGGGGCAACATCACCTTTACTGCCACCATACGACCCAAGACGTTATCTTGCGCGCGATACACCTCGGCCATGCCGCCGATGCCGATGCGCTCGGTTATTTGGTAGCGGTTGTTGAACACCCTGCCGATCATGTTTCCGGTCACGTTTAAACTCCTTTAGGTCACATGCTGGGCGGTATTTGCGTAACCCTCATAGTACCGCGCCGAGCACACTTTATCTATAACAGGCCCTGAACTTCCAAAGCGGTTTGCAAAATATCATGCGCTTTGACGGTGCCTTCGCTTTCTTCGCCATCTTCGATTACCACGGCAACCACGATGCTTGCGTCGTCGGCGGGAGCCATGCCTACGAACCACATGTCGTTGCCGTCGTTTTTCTCGGCGGTGCCGGTTTTGCCGGCCACGTCCACGCCGTCGATGCGCGCAGCGGTGCCGGTGCCGTTATTCACGACGCCCTTGAGCACCTCGCGCACGCGTTTTGCGGTTTCGGCGCTGATGGACGTGCGCAGCTTTTGCGGCTGCGCCGTGAAGCTGCGTTCGCCGTTGGCGTTGTAGATGCCGTCGACCAGGTACGGCGTCATCTGCACGCCGTTGTTGGCGATGGCGCTGCCCACCATGGCCATCTGCAGCACGGTGGCCTGCGGGCCGGCCGGACTCTCGTGGTTCATGGGGTTGACGGGCACGCCGGCGGCGGCCCAGGCGGTTTCCCATTCGGTCATTTCGTTGGGGTCTGCCATAAGCGACGTGTACATGACCAGCGGGAAGTCGAACGCTTGGTTGAACCCGAAGCGCTCGGCGCCTTCCACCAGCTTGTCGGCGCCCATTTGCACGCCTAGCTGGCCGTATACGGTGTTAGCGGACCACCAGGTGGCCTGCTCGAGCGTTTGCGTGCCGTAGCTCATGTGGTTGAAGTTCGACACGGACGCGTTTCCGATGTCGATGGTGCCCGGCGACGAGAACGTGGTGGACTCGTTGGCAACATCGTCCTCAAGCGCCGTGGACAACGTGACCATCTTGAACGTGGAGCCGGGGGCGTACAGGTTGCCCGTTGCGCGGTTGATAAGCGACGAGTCGGAACTGTCGGCATTCGCCGCGGCGATGACCTGCTCAAAGTTGGCGGCGTCGTAGGTCGGCGCGCTGGCCATGGCAAGGATGGCGCCCGTTTTCGGGTCCATGACCACGGCAGCGCCCTTCTTGCCGGCGATGGCGTCCTGCGCTGCCTGCTGGATCTTCGAGTTGATGGTGAGCGTCACGTCGTTGCCCGTCGTGCCGATGCCGGCCATGTCGTTGAGCACATCGGTCCAGGTGGCGAAGTTCTCCTGGCCTTTGAGCGTGTCGTTGTACGCGTCTTCGATGCCCGACGTGCCGTACTGCTGCGACACGTAGCCCACCACGTGGCTGGCCAGGTCGCCGGCAGGGTAGATGCGGCTGTAGCTGCCGTCGTCGTCAAGCACGCTGCGCGCCAGCACGATGCCGTCGTATGTGGAAATGGTGCCGCGCTCGCTTTTCGCTTCCTTGGCAAGCGTGTGGTTGTTGCCTGGCATGCTTTGGTAGGAATCGGCGTTCACCACCATGATCAGCGTCAGGTTCGCCACCAAAATGGCGAACAGCGCGCTGCAGAACAGCATGCTGTGCGTCAGGCGTTTGCCCAGGCTGATGCGGCCGAGCACGCTGTTGGAGTGCAGGCTGGACGTGGTGCCGTTGAGCATTTCGGACTCGATGCCCGTGGCCTCGTCGCCCGCGCGCAGCAGAAAGCCCACGATGATGAAGCTGCCCAGAAGCGACGAGCCGCCCTGGCTGATGAACGGAAGCGTCAGGCCCGTCAGCGGGATGACGCGCGTGACGCCGCCGACGATGATGAACGCCTGCAGCACGATCATGCTGGTCAGGCCCACGGCTACGAAGCTGGACACGTCGGACTTCGCGCGCGCGGCCGTCAGGAAGCCGCGGATGGCGAAGCACAGGAACAGCAGCAGCACGCCCGAAGCGCCCAGCAGGCCGATTTCCTCGGCGATGTCGGCGAAGATGAAGTCGCTTTCCACAACGGGGATGGCGCTGAACGCGTCGGTGCCGCCGGCAAGGCCGTTGCCCAGGCCCACGCCGAACAGGTCGCCGTCGGCAATGGAGTACAGCGCCTGGCACAGCTGGTAGCCGGTGTTTTGCGCATCGGCGAACGGGTCAAGCCACGTGTTCACGCGTACCTGCACGTGGCTGAAGGCCATGAAGGCCGCCACGCCGCCAATGGCCATAAGGCCCAGGCCGACGATCAGGTAAAACTTCTTGCCCGTGGCAACGTAGAGCATCAGCAGGAACACGAAGAAGAACACCATGGCGCTGCCGAGGTCCTTCTCGAAGACCACGATGAGCATGGCCACGCCCCACATAAGCAGCAGCGGCAGCAGCGAGCGGATGTCGGGCAGGCGGAAAGGCCCCATGCGCACGGTGAACACGGAGAGCAACTCGCGGTTTTCCGCCAGGTAGCTTGCCATGAACAGCACGATGACGATTTTCGCGATTTCGCCTGGTTGGAACGAGAAGCCGCCGATATGCAGCCAAATCTTGCTGCCGTAGATTTCTTGGCCCAGGCCCGGGATAAGCGGGCTGAGCAGCAAGATGATGCCCGCAAGCATGAGCGTGTATTTGTAGTTGGCAACTTTGTCCAGGTTGCGGAACAAAAGCAGCACTGCAACCATGCAGCCAACGCCTACGAACAGCCACACCACCTGGCCTTGCGCCATGTTGGGCGCGTCGGTGAACGGGGCGATGCGCGTGATGAAGGCAATGCCGATGCCCGAAAGCGAGAACGCAAGCGGCAACAGCGCCGGGTCGGCGCCGGGGGCGAGCTTGCGCACGGCAAGATGCGCCACCACGAAAGCGGCGAAGATGCCGATGGGCACGCTCAGCGAATCGAAGTTGACCTGCTGGCCTTCGTTGATGGCGATCATCACGAACAGCAGGGCCACCACGGGAGCGGCCACCAACAGCAGGATGAGTTCTATGTTGCGACGGGACATGGCGGGCTATCCTTCCGCCTTGTTGTGCTGCGCCGCCTCGTCGCGGTACTGCTGCACCAGGTCGTTTGCGGCGTCAAGCGTGTCTACGCGAATGCCGTCTTGTAGGCGCGCGGCGGTGCCGGGCTGCAGGTCGGACACGTTCACGTCCGTTGTTTCCACCTGGCTGTGCAGCGGTACGCCGAACACGTCGGCGGGCACGCCGCTGTACACGGCAACCTTGCCGTTGTCGTTGCCCAGGTAGGCGGTGGTGTGCAGCCACGTGTGCACGCCCCAGGCCGTGCCGCCAAGGATGGCAAGCAGCAGGACGAACACCAGCGCCACGGACAGCTTCGTTTTGCGCGCCATCTTCTTGCGGCGCTTCTCGGCGAAGCCCGTGACATCGGCCACGATGACGGTGACGTTGTCGTGGCCGCCGGCGGCGATTGCCTCGTTGACCAGCTGCGATGCGCAACGTTGCGGGTCGCGTACGCGGCGCATGGTGACTTCGATCTGCTCGTCGCGAATCATGGACGACAAGCCGTCAGAGCACACCAGCAGCCTGTCGCCGGTTTCCACGTTGATCTCGTACATGTCGGGGCGCGTGTGCGGGTCGCTGCCAAGCGCGCGCGTAATGACGGAGCGCTGCGGATGGTGGCGCGCCTCTTCGGGCGTGAGCTGGCCGGCTTCGATCATGTCGGCCATCAAACTGTGGTCGCGTGTGAGTTGTTGGAGTTTCCCCTGGTGAAGCAGGTAGGCGCGTGAGTCGCCGACCTGCGCGATAAGCAGGCGCTCGTTCTCGAGCATGCAGGCGGTCATGGTGGTGCCCATGCCGTCGCGGCCGCGACCGTCGTGCGCGGCGCGGATGATTTCGCGATTCGCCTCTTCGACGGCGTGCTCGAGTACGGCTCCGTCAAGATCTTTCGGGGCGAATTCCGCCAGCACGTTCACGGCGATTTCCGATGCCACTTCGCCCGCTGCATGGCCGCCCATGCCGTCGGCGACGGCGAACAGCGGCGGCGTGACAATTAGGCTGTCTTCGTTGTGGTCGCGTACGCAGCCGACGTCGGTGCGGCTGCCGAACGTGGTGACGGCGCCTTTGCGGGTGCGTTGCGTGGACTTATAGGAACGCTGTTCACGTGCCATTATGAAAACCTCACACGAATGGCCACGTCGCCCACGTTAACGGTGTCGCCGCTACGCAGGGCGGTGGGCTCGGTAATAAATTGGCCGTTCACGGCCGTGCCGTTGGTGGAGCCAAGGTCCTCGACGAAGAGGTTTTGTCCCATCAGGCTGAAGCGGGCGTGCCTTCCCGACACATAGCCCGCGCCGATGACGATGTCTGCGCCGGGGTTGCGGCCCACGATGACCGGCCCGCGCACAACGATGGACACGCCGCGCAGCTCTTTCGGGCCGCGTTCGACCGAAAGGCTCCAGGTGCGCTCGCGCTTGCGCTGGCCGCGCACGGCGCCAATCCCCGTCTTCATGATGGCGAACAGGAACAGGTAAAGCAGCGCAACGAACAGCAGGCGGATAAGAAGTAGCGCGTAATCAATCACGGGGTGTCCTTCGCTTTTCCGTTATGCCAGGGTGAACACAAGGTCGGTGGTGCCGACGGAGATGTGGTCGCCCTCGTTGAGCGGCTGGCTTGCGATGGCGCGGCCGTTGACGTACGTGCCGTTCGTGGAGCCAAGATCGGTGATGATCCACATGCCCTGCGGGCTCAACGTGATTTCGGCGTGGTTGCGCGACACGTTGATGTCGGGGATGGTGATGGTGTTGTGCGATTCGCGGCCGAGCGAAACGCGGGCGCTGGCCAGGTCGAACGCGCGGTTCGCGGCCGTGTCGATCAAGCGAGCGTGGCCAGCTGCCTGATGCGGCTGCTGCAGGTCGGCCGGGTTGCCCGCGAACACGACGGTGTTGGCGGCAGCTGCCGGCTGGGGCGCGCCGTACTGCTGAGGCGCGGGCTGCGGGATGGCCTGCGGCTGGGGCGCGGCCTGTGCGGCAGCGTAACCGGCTGCGGCACCTGCGGCCGCCGCTCCGGCCATGGGCGCGGCGCCGAAGTCGGGCTGCGGCATGGGCGCGGGCGCGGGCTGGTAGCCCTGCGGCTCCCAGCCGTTGGAAGCGGGGGCTGCCTGCTGGACGGCCGGTTGCTGATAGCCCTGGTCGTACGGTTGCTCGTACTGGTTATAGTGCGGCTGCTCGTACGGGGCCTGCTCGAAGTGCTGCTCAGGCGCCATGGCGGCAGCCGAGCGGCCGAACTGCTGCGCAGGGTAGGCGGCCTCCGCGCCGTAGCCGTTGTTCGCCAGGCCGTAACGCTGCATTTCCTCGTTGCGCAGCTGCGCGATGATAGGCGCGGCCACGGCCTCGGCGATGACGTCGAACTTGCCGTGCTTGAGGCCCTCGTCCACGATAAAGCGCACGAGCGGCTGGCCGTCCATCATCAGGCCCTGCTCAGACGCCTTCGCGGCCAGGTACGTTTCCGTTTCGCCTGCAAGCGTGGGGTAGTAACCGAACAGGCGACGGTCGTCGTCGGGGTTCACCAACACGGTGTACAGCGTGGGCGCGTATTGCTTGCCGGCGCCGACCATCTTTTCGCGGCGCATCTGCTTTTCGGCTTTCTTAGCAATTTGAACAGGGGAAATGGGGGCGTCGAACATTTTGTCCGCAGTGCCCTCGAACGTATCCTCCATTTTGCCCTCGAACTTCGAGAAGATGCCCATTACCGCTCCTTGCAACGCTGTCTCATATATCGGCGGCGCGTGCCGCAAATTATCCGATGCTCCATCATGACACAATCATAATGGCTGCCCCAGGCCTTTTACGCAATCGTCATTTTATCGTAAGCGGAAAGTTGCCTGGTGCACGCCGGTGGCACGCCCGCTTGCGAATGGGGGGCAGGGAGGAAGGTAAAGGCAAGGCGAAGGCGTGGGCGTAGCCGATGGCGTTGGCGGGGTGAAGGGACGGCGAAGGCGGGGTGAAGGGGCTGACTCTCCATCGTGTTGCCGCTCGGGTCGGTGTGAAGCGAGCGGCGAAGGGACTGGCCTTCCTCCTTTCCTCTGTCCCATTAAAAAGCGGGGGGATAAAAGCGGCAGCGTTGCGCTCTTCGGAGCGGCGCAGGCGGTTCGGGAAAGCGTTCGCGCTTCTGCGCTTGGCAAGAAATCGGCATTTCTGTATCCCGATGCCCCCCGGACACTCTCGTGGCAAGAAATCGGCATTTCTGTAGCGCGAAACCCTTTCCGGACTCCTGAAACCCTGCAGGAATCGGGGTTTCTTGCCAAAATGAGGATTTCTCGGCGGATCGGAGCTACAGAAACCCGTTTTTCTTGCCACGAGAGCGCGATTTTGGCATGCAGGATACAGGAATCTCGATTTCTTGCCAGATTTGGACTTCATGCGCCGAGGATTTTGGCGAAGCTGGCTTCACCAAAATCCGCGCTGGGTTATTCGGTTGGTTGCGCGTCTTCGACCATGCGCATGAGGTCTTGCTGGTTGTGCACGTCGCACTTGCGATAGATGTGGCGAATGTGGGTCTTCGCCGTGCCTTCGGAGATGTAGAGCTTCTCCTGGATGTAAGCGGCGTTGTGGCCCTTGGCCAGGAAGAACAGGATTTCCGTTTCCCGGCGCGACAGCAAAAACGTGTTGGCCACCGTCTCGCACTTGCCGCGGAAGCGCCCGCCGCCGCGCACGGCGTCGTTGCCGTTCGCGGGCTTTGCGGCCGGCTCCTGCGTAAGCGGCGCGCGGCTTACGGTGACGAAGGCGGTGCTGCTCGCAGGCATCGAACCGGCAGCGCTAGAAGCGGAAGCGCTATGCGTTTGCGCAGGTGAGGCGGTTGCAGAAGCTGTGGCACTGCTTGTTGCGGCGGTGTTGCCGGAAGCGCCTTCGCCGTTTTGCGCGGGCTGCTGGGCCTGGGCACTTGCGGTGCCTTCGAGCGCGGCAGGCGCATCGGGCGCAGCGTCGCTGGAGCTTGCGGCGTTTTCGGCCGCCGCCGAGGTGCCCGGCGTGTCCGATGCGGCTTCGGCGTTGTGCGCGTCGACGCGTTCTTCCTGATGGGAAGCGCCTTCGACGCTCGTGTTCTTGGCGCTCGTGGCCACATTGGCTGCCGCTTCCGGCGCCGCGCCCTGGCTAGCGGCTTGCGCACCAGCCTGCGCGTTGCCCGCCGCACCGGCACGCTCGCCGACGCGTTCGCGCTGGACGGCGTCCATGAACGAACGCGTCATGCCCTGGGCCTCGCCGCAGTTGCGCGCCTGGGCCACGCGGGCGGATTCCCTTTGGCTCTCAAAGCTTTCGGACACGGCCTTGACCAGCGGACACGGCGCCACAATGGCCTCGATCTCGCGCTCGCGCGGCAGCAGCGCGTAGGCGAACATGATGACCAGCAGCATCAGCAGTACCACGGTTTCGCCGCCAAGCGGCAGGGCATGCACGTAGTTCACGGCAGCCACCGGCGCCAGCGTGCCGATCATGATGGCGAAGGCTAGGATGCCGCGGCCCAGGCCGAACACGAACACGGGCGACAGACGGAAGCGTTGCGACAGGTCGCCGAAGAAGATCCACATAAGCGACTCGAAGCACAGGAACCCAACCAGCAGAAACACGCTGGTCAGCATGTAGTTTTCCGTGCTGGCGAACGGGATGAAGAACATGGTGACGGCAACGAAGGGCACTAGCGGCTGGAAAAAGCGGCTCCAGCGGTCGCTGCCGCCCAGCGCCATGATGGTGATCAGCACGATGACGGTGGCGCACCCGGCGGCCAGCATCAGCATGGGCTGCGTGCCCACGCTGGGGTTCATGACCAGGTTCTGCAGGGAATTGCTGCGCAGCAGGCCCAGCGCAATGCCCAGCGCCAGCACCGGCATGCCGAAGCGTACGATGAACTTGCCGCGGTTGATGGGCAGCGGCTTGAAAATGGGGACATCGTTGCGTTTGAAGTACGCATCCGGCGTCTTCTTCCACAGAATGGCCAGCTCAAGCAGGGGAACCAGCGCAGTTGCCGTGCCGGAGATGGGGAAGGGCGCGTAATGCAGCACGCTGGCGAACAGCACGATGGAGATGGTGATGGCCACGGCGGTGTTCAGCACGATCGACGCGCTGTCGCAGCGAGCGAACGCCGTGCCCCAGTAGATGATGAGCGTGGCCGAACCGATGCCGGTCATGATGCCCGAAATCAGTTCGAACAGCGGGAACCCGGTGCTCGGCGGTGCCATAAGCAGAAACGTGCCCACGCACGACAGACATGCGCCTATGCACAGCAGGGTGCGGGTGGTGTAGGCCTTCAGGAAACGTTGGTTCGTCAGCGCCATGAATATGAGTGCGCAAACGTAAACGCATGAAGAAATAAGGTAAGGCAGCGATACGCTGCTGTTGTAGATGCCGTTGAACGTGTGCGCCGCGCCGAACACCGAAGCGGTGCCGAACATGGTCGCGAACACCCATGCTTGGTGCAGGCCGTAGCCCACCGACAGCATGCTGAGCTCTCCAAAGGCGCTTTCATCTCCGAAATCAGCCTTGAGCGTGATTCGAGGAACACGTACCCCCATACGCAAAACCCTCCTATTTAATTGCATCCTCTTCGACTCCCTATAATAGCGGGCGCAAAGGGGCAGTGGTATGAGGGAGCGGGGTAATTTTTGGGGTGAAAACGTCAAGGTAAGCGTTTCACCTGGGTATATGAAAAAATCATCCTCGGGGGATGATGGTGAGGACGCGGGCCGGAATCGGCTGAAATCGTTCGACTATTTCGTTCGAGCGCACTCATGGAGAACGCTCTAGAAGACGGCTTCGCATGCGCATCTCCGGCGTCTCTGCGCTGCCGCGGCGCTAGGCCGGCGGGCGGGTGGTGTTGGGCCGGGATTGGCGACGCCCTTGTGCCGTCTTGCGCGATCGCGAAAGGGGCCGCCGGGGCTGGCTGGTCGACCAGCCCCGAGCAGACGGTGGGCGAAACGCTATGCCACCGTGATGACCACGTTGTCGTAACGGTTGAGCTGGGTGCTCTCACCCGTGGTGCCCTGACCGTCGTGCGTGGTCTGCGTGCCCGGCTTCTGGCTTTCGGCCGCATGCACCGTGCACGTGTACTGCTTGCCGGACAGGTAGTCCTTCAAGCTGGTGACGTCGTAGTTGTGAATGGCGTCGATGCCATTCTGGTTCTCGCTGGACATAACGTCCTCGTTCAGCAGGTCTGCAACCGTGCTGCCCTCGGGGACAAGGACCAGCTCGCTACGAATCGCGCCGCCCTGGGCGGTTTCGTCGAGCACGCACGTGATCTCGTACACACCCTTGCTTTCCACCTGAGTGCCCTCATCGCTGTGGACGTAGTAGAACGCGTAGGCCGGTACGGCGATCAGCGCGCATGCGCAGCACGCAACCGCGATGGCAAGAATCTTCTTGCCCCAAGATGCGTTGACCATAAGAGCCTCCCTTCTCGCATAACTGTGAGGAACGGAAAGCCCCGCTTTCGGCAACGTGATTGGAAGTATACGGGGCGTGCGTTTTCGCCGCAAGGCATTCGCACGTGTTTGACCTGGGGAAATACAGAATAAGCCCGCGCGTATGATGCTTGAAGGTTCCGGCGCAGCCCGTGCGGGCCAACAAGTTCGCCATTTTAGGGTTTGCGGGATGATAGGGCGCCCGCCGCGCTTCCTATAATGAGCCGCAGCGAAGAGGAAACGCCCGTGACCTGCAGGTTTGCGGGCAATCGCCGCCATGGGGCGCGGCGTGCGGCATGTGTTGCCGCCGCCAAGCGCTTGCGGTGAGCTTGCAAGGCCCGCGCCGCGCAAGCTTGCGAAGGCCCGTGCGCAACGCCGCGCGGATGCCGGGCGGCCTGATCGAAGAACAGGGGGACAAGGCAATGGCCGAAGACCAAATCGTCGACTTGTGGGACGAAGAGGACGAGTTCGATCCGTTGGCCGTGGACGATCTGGACATCAACCAGGAGGATATGGACGACGACAACCCGTTGGATACGGTGGACTATCCCACCATGCGCAACATGCCCGAGGGCATGCAGCGCGAGTCGGTGTACAGCCCCGAGCGCCAAGGCGGCGCCGTTGAAGCGGTGCTTGCCATGCTCGATCATAACCCGGCGCGTCGTCCGGTGCTCGTTTCCATCCTGGGTTGGTGCGAAGGCGGCTGCCTGAACAGCGAGCTGACCGAGAAGGTTGACGCGCTGCAGGCCGACAACCGCTCCGTGTACGGAACCACCACGCTGTGCCGCATGCTCGAACGCGCCGGCGCGCTGGAACTTGAGATGCCCGAGACCGCCGAGGAGCACGAGGACATCGAAGAGGGCGTCGAGTACCTGGAAATCAAGGAGCGCGTCGACCCCACGTGGCGTACCACCGAGGCCGGCAAAGAAGTGTTTGCCCAGATGACCGATGGGTCGGCGTTCCGCGACATGGTGTTCAACCGCGACGTGAAGTACGTGGAGGTGTACCGCGCGGTCATGAACTTCGTTGCCGCAAGCCCGCGTTCGAAGGACGACATCGAGCAGCTGGTGGACGGTTTCGCCGTTGTGCAGAGCCCGCGCCGCTTCGGCGGGCACTTCATCGACATGCTGGAGCGCACCGACGTGCTGCATTGGAAGGACCGCTCGTGGCAGCTGACCGACTTGGGTCGCAAGATGCTGCCCGAGGTGAACGCGCAGGTCGAGAAGAAGGGGGAATAAGGGATGGCAGAGGAAATGGTTGCGGCGCAGGAGGCCGAGGAAATGGACCTGGCGGCGCTGATGGACGGCCGCGCGCGCACGTATGGCCTGATGGCACGCTTGTTCCTGAAGGAAGTCGACAAAGCGGCGCTCACCGAGCTGCAGGGCATGCGCTTCCCGGCCGCCACGGGCAACGCGAAGGTGGACGAGGGCTACCACATGCTGTACGACTACCTGCGCACCAGCTGGGACGATAGCATCACCGATCTGGCCATCGACTACGTGCGCACGTTCATCGGCCACGGCGTGAACGGCTTCTCCGCCGCGTACCCCTTCGAAAGCGTGTACACCTCCGAGCGTCGCCTGATGATGCAGGAAGCGCGTGCCGAAGTGCTGCAGACGCTGCGCGAGAACAACCTCAAGCGCGGCCGCTGGACCGAGGGCGAGGACCACATCGCGCTGGAACTGGAGTTCATGCAGCGCATGGCCATGCGCACGGCCGACGCCCTGCGCGCCGGCGACGAGGACAAGGCCATCGAGCAGCTTGAGACGCAGCGCACGTTTGCGCAGGACCACCTGCTGAACTGGCTGCCCATGATGACCGAGGACATGCGTCGCTTCTCGCACACCGCGTTCTATCAGGGCTTGGCCCAGCTGGTCATGGGCTACGTCGAGGAAGACGCCGCCGTGCTTGAAGAGCTGCTGGACAGCGTTGAGGAAGCGGCATAGCGGCAGGTCGCAAACGGGTTTCGCGCTGTTGCGGCGAAGCGTTGCTTACTAATAAGGTAGAGGCTGCGAAAACGCGGCGATTGTTGTTGGGCCCGGCGATCGCGCCGGGCTCTTTTGCGCTTCGGGTAACCTGAAGGGCGGCGTTCGGCCGGGCTAACCGGTTGCGGCTGGCCGGGCTAACCGGGCGCGGCTGGCCGTGCGCGCAAAAATCGCTCATGTATGTGATTTGCTGGGAAGGTGCCAAGTAGCGTTGCATGACGCGCGTCTTTGACCTGGGGAAATGGAAATGGAGTTGCCGTTGCTACGCTTGCTGGTGCGATTAAATCACATACATGAGCGATTTTCTGCACGCGCGCACTCATGAGGCCCGCTTTTTCGCCTTGCGGATGGTGTACGCTATGCGGCGTTGTGATTTTGCGATCGAAAGGGTTTGCCATGAGGGTTTGCGTGTTCGGCTCGTCGAGCTTGAATCTGGACGCGGTGTACGTGGATGCGGCGTTCGAGCTGGGGCGCACGCTGGCGAAACACGGCCACGGCATAGTGTTCGGCGGCTACGACGTGGGGCTGATGGGCGCGGTGGCGCACGGCGTTGCGGCCGAGGGCGGCAGCGTTATCGGCGTGGTCACCGAGGGCCTGAACCAGAAGGGCCGCGACATCTTCCCGTGCGAAGAGCTCATTTGCGAATCTGACCTGGCCACGCGCAAAACGCGCATGATCGAGCTGGCGGACGCGTTCGTGACCATGCCGGGCGGCCTGGGCACGTTCGACGAGTTCTTCGTGGTCATGTCGCAGGTGAAGGCGGGCGAACTCGACGCGAAAAGCGCCATTCTGAACGTGGGCGGGTACTTCGATCCCATGGTGGAAATGCTCGACCGCGCATGCGAAACGGGCCTGAACTCCTCTGACTGGCGCCGCGATTGCGAAGTATTCAACGCCTCCGAACCCCTTGTGGAGTGGTTGGAAGGATAAATAAGGTAACGAAACGCTTCCCTTTTCTGACTAATAGGCTGCTGTGGCTAGCACTCGAGGCCAAAGAGTGCTAACTTTCGTAGGTAGCATATTTTGTTGTGCGCGTGCTCAAGGAAGGGGCTCTTAGCATGGCTAAAGAAATTTCGTACGATAACGAAACCCGCGAGAAGCTTGCGGCTGGCGTGGCGAAGCTGGCCGACACGGTTCGCGTGACCATCGGTCCGAAGGGCCGCTACGTCGGCGTCACGAAGGAAGGCGAGCGCCATCCGTACGTGTCGAACGACGGCGCTACGGTTGCCGCGCATGTCGGCTCGCGCGACCGCGTGGAGAAGATGGGCCTGCAGGTGGTGCGCGAGGCCGCCACTGCCGCCAACAACGAGGCCGGCGACGGCACGTCCACGGCAACGCTTCTGGCCGACGCCATCGTGCGCGAGGGCGTGCGCTGCGTTACCGCCGGCAATGACCCGTTGGCGTTGCGTCGCGGCATCCAGAAGGCCGCCGACGTTGCGTCCGATGCGCTGTTGAAGTCCGCCACGCAGGTCACCACGCGCGAGCAGATGGCCGAAATAGCCACCGTGTCCTCGGGCGACCCGGAAATCGGCAACACCATCGCCGAGGCGCTCGATGAAATCGGGCAGGACGGCGTCATCTCCGTTGAGAAGTCCACGAAGTTCGGCATCAGCCTGGACGTGAAGAAGGGCATGCTGTTCGACCGCGGCTTCATTTCGCCGTATATGGCCGATGACATGGGTAAGATGACCGGCGAACTCGAGCAGCCGTACATCTTTATCACCGACCAGCGCCTGGCCGACAACTTCAAGGACGTTGTGCCGGTGCTTGAGGAGGTCATGCAGACGGGCCATCCGCTGCTGATCGTAGCCGACGACGTGCGCGGCGAATCGTTGAACTCGCTGTTGATGAACCGCCAGCGCGGCACGCTTATCAGCGCCGCCGTGGTGGCGCCGGGCGCCGAAGAGCGCCGCAAGGCCGAGCTGGAGGACATGGCCATCCTGACGGGCGGCGAGGTTATCACGCCCGACCGCGGCCTGACCTTGGCCGATGCGAAGAAGAGCATGCTCGGTCGCGCCGCAAGCGTGCAGATTACGAAGGACCGCACGCTCATCATCGGCGGCAAGGGCAAGCAGGAGGCCATCGACCAGCGCTGCGAGGCTATTCGCAACGAGCTGAAGCGCCCGCATTCCGATTACGAGCTTGACGTTATGCGCGAGCGCCTGGCGAAGCTGTCCGGCGGCATCGCCGTCATGAGCGTGGGCGCGGCCACCGAGTCCGAGATGAACGAGATGCGCAGCCGCATCCAGGACGCACTGCGCGCAACGCGTTCCGCGGCAAGCCAGGGCCTTCTGGCTGGCGGCGGCGTGGCGCTTATCCAGGCGTCCAAGGCGCTTGACCAGGTGGAAGTTGCCAACGACGAAGAGAAGTTCGGCGTGGACATCCTGCGCAAGGCGCTCGAAGAGCCCATGCGCGCGCTGTGCAGCAACGCCGGCTACAACGGCGACGTTGAGGTTGCCAAGGCGCTTGAGGCCGAGCCGGGCTATGGATTGGATTGCGAAACCGGCAAGTACGGCAACATGATTTCCATGGGCGTTGCCGATCCGGCGAAGGTAACGGTGACGGCTCTGCAGGCCGCCGCATCCGTGGCGGGGCTGATCCTCATCACGAACTGCAGCATCACCGAAGCCGATAAGAAGGACGAGGAAGCGGAAGAGAAATAACCGCAACCGCGCAGGCTGTTGCCTGCCCGATAGCTATCAGAATAGGGAGGTTCGCGAAAGCGGGCCTCCCTTTTTTTCGCACGAAAGCGGCGACTAAGGCCGCCGGCCGCCTTGATGGGCGAGCTGTAACTTATACGTTTTGCCAAAACGTATAAGTTACAGCCAAGAAACGCCTTGCTTCTTTATACATTTTTCTAAAACATATAAAGAGGTGTAAGGAAGCGTTGGGGCTAACGTCTGTACACGAATAAAGAACCTTCCAATTTTTGCTAGATACGACTATCAAAAACGATAGATACGTCTAGCAAATTTGATAGATAGGGAAAATAGGGCAGCAAACGGGGGCTGGAAACGATTGGTCGGAAATGGTTGAGAAGCACGATGGGCAATGTTGCGTTCTCTCGAGCAGGCTAAAGCCTGTGCCTCGCAAACGCTGTCGTGACATCATGCTTGGCTTACTGTCTGCCGCGCCAAGCGTGGGTTCCGTAATTTGGCGAAGTGGGATGAACGGGGCGGGAGGAATTCCGTTTTCAGGAGAAGTGGGAACACCTCTGTCTTTGGATGAGGCGCGGGCTGTCGTGCGGGGTGCAGAAACCGGAGAAATGGGAACCGCGGAGGGCCGTCTGGTGCTGTTTTCGCGGGATATGGGAATGCAAACGTTCCCACACCCGCGAAAAACGGAATCCGTGCGCATCGGAATCAAACGTTTGCCGCAATCCATGCGCCCGGAGCTAAGTGATTGCTACGCACGTCATCCCCGATTGACGCGGTTGCTGGGACCAGCCCGGGCCAGACAACGTTAGTTCGCTTGGCTGCGGAGCAGGAGCATTTCGACGCGCGGCCGCATTTGGGATTCGCTCGCCGCTCGCTTGCGAAAAGGTTCCGGAGAGAACCCGGCCTTGTTTGTGCTTGCGGAGGTGTTCGTGCTTGTTTGGTACGATAGGTGCAGCATGCGTAGTTGCGAGTTTAAGCGAGCGGAGATAGAGATGGGGATTTCGAATCCTAGCACGTCAGTTTGCGGTGATTATTCAACTCCTGAGGCCATTGCCTCGCGCGCTTCGGTTCTCGAAGGGAAGACATTCCAAGACATCCTGGATATGGGAATTTATCCGCCGGATGGAGCAACGCGCGATTACGATAACCGCCAATACAAAGGCGGAATGGGCACGCTCGTTGAAGAGCGCTTTTTCGGTTATAAAGCAAATAGCGAGCATGATGCGGACTTTCCCGAGGCCGGCGTTGAACTGAAAGTCTCGTGCTTCGATAAGAAGAAAAACGGCGATTATTCCGCTGGTGAGCGGCTTGTTGTCTCGATGATTCCCTACGATGAGCCTATACAATCGGAATTCGATGACGCTGTTGTTGCACGAAAGTGTAAGCGGATGATGCTGGTGTATTACCATCGCGACAAGGCGATTGATCCTTACCAGCAGCAAATTCGCTATGCGAAATTGTTCGAAATCCCAGAGAATGACTTGAAAATCATTCGCGATGACTATCGCAAGATTGCATCGCTGGTCCAAGAAGGAAAAGCGGACCGGCTCAGTGAAAGTTTGACCGTCTATCTGGGTGCTTGCACGAAGGGGCCGACAGCGGCCAAAAGCTGGGTTGACCAATATTATGCGCCAGGTGGTCCAAAGGCGAAGAAGCGCGCGTTTTGTCTCAAGCGCCAATACATGGATTACGTGCTGCACCACTACCTAATGAATGAGAGCGAAGATCTTGATTGCATTATCAAAGGCGATGCTCCTGCAACTCAAACGTTCGAAGATTACGTGTTGTCCTTGATTAAGCCCCATTTTGGAAAGACCGATCGCGAACTTTGCGAAGAGTTTGGATTGGAATACAAGGGCAATAAACGGCAATGGTCAAGTTTGTCGTACACCATGCTCGGCGTTAGAGGTGAGAAGGCTCAGGAGTTCGAGAAGGCAAATATCTCGGTGCGAACCGTTCGCCTTGAAACAAGGGGCGGGATAAAGGAAAACTTATCGCTAGATACGTTCAAATTCCTTGACTTGGTAGGGAAGACTGGGAAGGCTCGTCGCTATTTGAATATCTGGAGCAGACAAGATTCTTCTTTGTGGTGTTCAGGAAAGAAGATGGCTGCGCGCGTTTGGAAGACGCGTTGTTCTGGTCTATGCCGACGATGGATTTGGACGGCCCTGTTCATGATTGCTGGCAGGCAACGAAAAAGGTTGTTGAAGAAGGTGTCTGCCTTGATGTAACAAGGCAGAGAGACGGAAGCATTAGGGTTAAGAACAATTTGCCGGGGGCGGAAGACAATGCCGTTGCTCATGTGCGCCCGCATGCAACTAAATCTGCGTATCGGTTTGCTGACGGAACGGAATTGGGCGATGTCGAAAGAGACGCTTATCCGCTTCCTGATGGTCGGATGATGACGAGGCAGAGCTTCTGGTTGAATAACAGCTACATCTATAAAGTGGTAAAGACGGATGAATCTGACGCGGCGGATTCGTGAGTGCGATTCGTTGGGGACCAGTTGCGGATTTTGATAAAAGAACCAGATGCAGAGAGTTGACTTTTGGGGCAAGATCATCGATCCTGGATAGGTTCGATTTTTGCGCAGGCCTAGCGGCCGGCTTCTTTTTATCAGGCAAAGGATGGGAAATATGACGATTAAGGTGGCCGAGCTGTTTGCTGGCGTTGGCGGGTTTCGCCTGGGCCTTGAGGGCTACCGAAATGCCGATCATCCCGAGTTCGATATGCCTGCTGCCGGTCCTTTTGAGACGATTTGGGCGAACCAATGGGAGCCGCCGGGAACAGATGGCAAGCAGTTCGCCTGGCGCTGCTACGAGCAGCATTTTGGCGAAGGTAGTTGCGTAAACGAAGACATCAATAAGGTGCTGGACGACTACGAGGCTGGCAAGATTGACATTCCAGACGTCGACATGGTGGTCGGTGGCTTCCCCTGCCAGGACTATAGCGTTGCGAAGCCGCTGTCTGCTGCTCGAGGTATCGAGGGCAAGAAGGGCGTGCTTTGGTGGGATATCTATCGGTTTTTGCATCTGAAGGAACCGAAGTACGTTTTGCTTGAGAATGTGGACCGTCTGCTGAAAAGCCCTGCAACGCAGCGTGGCCGCGATTTCGCAATTATCCTTTCTTGTATGGCTGACCTGGGATATTCGGTTGAATGGCATGTGGTGAACAGCGGCGAGTACGGCTTTGACCAGCGCCGCAAGCGTGTGTACGTTTTTGCTGAACTCACGAGCAGCAATTGGGATTTGGCTGCGCGTACTCGCGAGGGCGTGATGGCGCGTGCGTTCCCCGTTGCGGAGCCGGATTCGATTTCGGAGTTTGAGATTCAGCACGACCCCTACGACATCACTCAGCACTTTGACCTTGCAGGCAAGAAATCGCCTTTTTGCTCGGTTGGCGTCATGCAGGACTTCAAAGTCTTGACGTTTGACGCGACTGAAAAGTACGAGGGAAAGCTTGGTGCGCTTGGCAATGTGCTGGTTCCCGAGGGGGAAGTGCCTGCTGAGTTTTACATTCCTGATGAGAAACTTGAATCGTGGAAGTACCTCAAGGGCGGCAAGCGTGAAGAGCGCGTCAATAAGAAGACGGGCTTCAAGTATTTCTACTCGGAAGGTTCGATGGCTTTCCCTGATTCACTTGAGAAGCCGTCTCGCACGATTCTGACGGGTGAAGGCGGCATTGGCGCTTCTCGTTTCAAGCATGTCGTTGAGGTTGATGGCAAGTATCGTCGTTTGGTTCCCGATGAACTCGACCAGTTGCAAGGCTTCCCGAAGGGTTGGACCAATACGGGCATGAGCGATGGTCGTCGTGCCTTCTGCATGGGAAATGCCCTGGTCGTTGGCGTGCCTCACCGCATCGGCGTTGAGATTGCGCGCGAAACAAACGCTGATTAAAGCGAGGGGTTTGCGGTGTGTGGGCGGTTTGAGGTCTTGGGTTGGGACGAGGTTGCGGACGTTGTTCGCGTGCTTGAGGCGGTCTCGCCTGTTAACGCGATGCCCGATTGGCCTGCTCGCTTGGTTGGGGTTGCTGGCGCGGTGCCAACGGATGCTGTTCCGGGGTCTGCGGTTGACGTGGTTGTTGCCGATTCACGCGGTGTGCTTTCCGCTGCGTGTTTGACCTGGGGATTTGCTGCTGAGTGGTCGCAACGCCCGGTGTATAACACGCGCTTGGAGAAAGCGATGGGGCCGAACCCTGGCATGTGGGCGGGGCCGATATCGCGCGGGCGCTGCGTGGTGCCCGCGCGCGGCTTCTTCGAAACGCACGCGACGGAGACGGTTCGCAGTCCGAAAACGGGCCGGAACATCAAGCGTCGATATCGTTTCGGCCCCGAAAACGAGGTACCGCTGCTGCTTGCGGGCGTGCGGGACGAAACCTGCTTCTCGGTGGTGACCACCAGCCCGAACGCGGTCGTTTCGCCTGTTCATGACCGCATGCCGTTGGTGCTGAGCCCGCAAGAGGCTGTGTGGTGGCTGCGTGCGCCGTGGCCCGATTTCGCGAACGGCTGGCATAGGCTGGCGAATCGCGGCGACGTGGCGTTGACCTCGTGCCCTGTGCAACCGGCCGCGCCGCAACAAAATTCCCCGTTCGAGCAAACGTCGCTGTTCTAGCGATGCGAATCGATTTCGACAATGAGCCGATTCGCCCATTCGATAGCGGCGCCCGCGTAAGGAAAAGCACGATAACGTGACCGAGCAAACGGCTTGTCTTGCTTCCGGGGTGGCAGAACTATACCGAAAACGGTATGGTTCTGCCACTTCTGCACCCTGGCAGGGACGAAAGTCAACGATTTTGCGACTTTTGGGTGGCTGCGGCTGTTTACGGCATCGGCGAGGTTATGGTTGGCTGCCGTGAGCGAAATTGATTGACGGGAAGTGGTTTGCGATGCAGGAGGATGCGCGCGGTTGGCGAAAAGCCTGCTGATGGTAAGCGGGGCCGCGTTGCGTATGAGCCTATAAAACATTTTTACTCACTATACTGAGTAAAATTACTCAGTATAGTGAGTAATTGAGATTTTGCCAGGTGAATGAGCCTATTCGTAAAACAGCGGCACTTCATCGCGAAGGAAGCTTTCGATGCTGCAGGCGCCTGCTGAGCCGCCGCCGACGATGATTCGCTTTGCTTCTGGACGCTTCTTCAGGAACTCGGCCATGCCGCTTTGGGCGGTTTCGTGCCCGCTTTTCACTTCAATTGCCGCTAGCGCCGTTCCTTTCGCCAACACGAAATCAACCTCGTTGTTGCCTTCGCGCCACCATAAAAATACTCAGGACGGCGCGGTTTGTTCTACGGGTTGCAGATGCCGCAGGGGGAGTAGCCTTTCGCGATGAGCTCGTCGCGGGTGCCGGTGAAGTCTTGGCGGTTTGCAGCGGCGATGTCGTTGGCTGCCGAGCACGTGGGCAGGTGGAACTTCTTGTTCTTCACGTTCAGGATGTAGTCGTGCTGCTCGGCGGACGAACTGGCAGTATCGCTGGCGTTTGTGCTGGTCGAGCTGCTGCCGGAACCCGATGCGCCCGCATCGCTCGATTCGCCCGCGTTACCGGTGGAGCTGCTCGCCCCGCTTTCGCCCGCAGCTTGAGCGGCGCGCGCGGCGGCCGCGGTGGTGATGGTGCCCTCGCCTTTGCTGGCAACGGCGGGCGTGTCGGCCGACTCCTGGCTTTCGCCGGTCACGTAATCGATGGCCACGCCGGGTTCCACGTTGTACACGAACACGTTGAACTGCACGGCCTCGCCGTTGTCCTCGATGGACTTCGCCTCCATCTGCACCCCGCGCGCCACCAGGTCGTTTGCGGCGAACAGCGGCGTGACGCGGTACAGCACGTGGTTGCCGGTTGCGCGCACGTAGTCGCCCACCAGCTCCTCGTAATACAGCATGCCCACCACGTTGAACGTGTGCGTGCCGGTGATGAGGTTGCGTTCGTTGGCGTCTTCGCCGCACAGCTGGTGGGCAATCAGGTGGCAGCGGTTGTACAGCATGCCGTCGTCCACGAAGCTGTATTTGCGCTGCACCCAGCCGCTTGGGTGAACCGACGAGATGTCGCCGCGCTTGTCGTTGGAAACGGTGTCGGTGCCGATGCGCGCGAACGCCTCGCCGCAGCGGCCCTCGAAATCCAGCTCGCTGAACTGCATAAACGCGCCGCGGGCTTCGTCTTGCGCCGTGAATCCGGGCACGCCGCCGTTGATGTTGATGCACAAGGCGCCCGAATACGCCGGGATGTCGGCGATAGTTGCACGCGCGGAATCGGTGGCGCTGTCGACCTCGCCGTTGTCCTGCGGCTGGCTGGCGGCGGGCGTATTGCCGCCAGTGCTTGTATCGTCGGGCGCGGCGGTGCTTGCGCAGCCAAAGCCCGAGAATGTCAGCGCAAACGCAAGCAGCAACGCAGCGAAAGCCGAGGCGACGCGCGTTTTCGGGGCAGCGGCCTGGTTGGCGTTGCATACGTGAGCGTGGCCGGCAAGGTTGTGGTTGTCGCACGTCTTCGGCTTGCCGCTAGCGAAAAGGCTTGCGAATGCGTTGGCGCATTCGGGGTCAGCGCCGGGGTCGGCGAAGGCAGCCGGCTGATTCCGGGTGGGCAGGCTTTCGGGGCTATCTTGATTCTCGCTGGTCGAACGAGCAGCGCGCTCGGTGAGGTCGGAGTGGTTCGAAGGCTGCACGAGGCTTCCTTTCGCGGGGGTTGCTGTGTAGGTCGCGAAGATTGTAGCCAAATGCGCCGCGCGGGGATAGGCCGAATCGACCGGGCCAATATAATGTGTGCATGACGAAAAAGCAGCTCATACTGAATCGATACAAGCCCCTGGGGAAAGCGGGGGCCGGCGGATTCGCCACCGTGCAGGTGGCGTGGGACACGCGTATCCAGCGCAAGGTGGCAATCAAGTGTATCCCGCTTTCCGAGGCCGAGCTTGAACGCGCGGCGCTCCCGGGTGCCGATGCTATCGTTTTGCCTGATGAGGAAGACGAAGCGAGAAGTTATGGCTCTGCGATGCACAGGACATCGCCCGGTGCCGAGCCTGGCAGCGCGGGCTGTGTCGGAACACCGGGGGCGGACGCGTCGTTGATGGGCGCTGGCGTTGCGGACTCGGCTGCCGCATCTCGCGCGCAAGCTGCCATCGACCCACAAGATATTCCGCCTTGGGAAGATTTGCCGGAAGCGTGCGGCGAAGCGGGCGGGGAAAGCGATGCGGAGGCCGCGCCGGTTGCGGCGGGCGACAGCCAGTTTACGGAAGGCAGCGTGGCTTCCGACCGTGCGCTGGTTGCGGGCGCCTCGCGCGCGCAGGACGAAGACGCTGCCGAAGCCTGGCTGTTCAATGCGACCAGTCGGGTCATGGCGCAGGCCGAAGCGCAGGCGCAAGCGGATGTTTCCGGCGAAGAATCCGCTCGCGTTTCCGCAGGTCGCGCGCCCATTCCTGCGCCGGGCGAATCTGTCAGCCTCACGCAGGCTGCCGACGACGAGCCGTTGGTGCGCACGTTGTCGCGCATTCCCGGGCTTGACGAGGCGCGTACAGCCGCCATGCTTTCCGACCCGAACATCGTGGCGGTGTACGACTTCGAAATCCAGGATTCCACGGCGTATCTGATCATGGAGTACGTCGAGGGCATGACGCTGACGGAGCTGCTGCGTGATCACGACGCCGAGCTGACGCTTGATATCGTGGCCGCCGTGTTCGATGGCGTGGCGCACGCGCTTGAGGTTGCTCACGAAAACGGCGTGCTGCACCTGGACATCAAACCCGACAACATCCTGATTAACCACGCTGGTCAGGTGAAAGTGACCGACTTCGGCCTGGCCACGTTGGCCGACGCCTCGGGCTTCGGCCCGGCTGGCGGCGGCACCATCGGCTACATGCCGCTTGAGCAGATGCGGCAGGAAAACCTGGACGCGCGTTGCGACGAGTGGGCGCTTGCGTCGGTGACGTACGAGATGCTGGCCGGCGAAAACCCGTTTTTCGCGCCCGACCTGTTCCAAGCTCAGGAGGCAATCGAGGACGGCGAGCTGGTGCTGCCATCGTTGTGCTGGGACGACCTGGACGAAGCGGCCGACGACGTAATCTTCTACGCGCTGGACCCCGAACGCGACGAGCGTTACGAATCAGTGCGCGACTTTGCCGAAGAGCTCGCGCCGCTTTTGGGCGACGCGGCGCAGGGTCGCGCGGCGCTGGCCGAAATCGTGCAGGGGCCGGCAGAGGACGAGACGCCTGCGCCTGCGCCCCGCGCCCCACGCATTCCGCTGCGCGACCGCATCACGCCGATGCTTTTGCGCGTGGCGTCGCACGGGTGCGGCGCGGCGGGCTCGGCGGTGCTGGCGTTCGTGTCGTTCGCGAACATCCCGCAAGCGTCGGGCTTCGACAATCCTCTGTTTTGGGGACTGTTTTGCCTGGTCACGCTTGCAGGAGCGCTTCGTCCGCACCTGGGTGCGCTGCTGGGGCTGCTGGCATTTTCGGGCATGCTTATCGCGTGCGGCATCCCGGCGGCGGGTTGCGTGCTGCTGGTTGCGGCTGGCGTATGGTGGTGGTACCTCGGGCGCACGGACGATGCGTCGGCGAACGCCGTGCTGGCGGCGCCGCTTGCAGGCGCGGTGAGCTTGGGCCCGCTGGCCCCGCTGGCTGCCGGGTTCTGTCTGCGTCCGGTGCCCGCCATGATAACGGCGGCGTTCCAGGCGATGTGCGCGCTGCTGCTCGCTGGCCTGGGAAGTGGCTCGCTGTTCGGCTGGAATATGCTTGCGACCTGGCATTTCTCCACAGGTGCGTTCGCTGGCGAAGTGGTTTCCGACCGCATGGTGGCACTGCTTTCGCAGCCGGGCACGTGGGCGGTGGTGGCAAGCTGGGTTGTGGCGGCGGGCGTTTGCGCGCTGCTGCGCTGGCGTCCCACGCGGCTGTTCGCGGCGTTCGGCACGCTGGCCGGCACGGCGACTATGGCGGGCGGTCTGGCTTTGGCGGCGGCCTCGCTTTCCGCGCAAGCGCCTTGGACGCCTTCGGCCTTCGACATCGCCTCGCTGGCGGTTTCGACGGCAATCATGCTGTTTGCCAGCTATCTTCTGCCCGATCCCGAGTATTATGACGAAGGCGACGAATAGCGAAACGCAATGGCTTGCGACCGGGGTGCCCGAAGCTGCGGTGCGGCGGCGGTTCGCTGGGCGGGAACTTGCGGGCTTGCCTGGTGGGCGCACGCGCTGGCGGGTGCGCAATGCTGCGCACGCGAAACTTGCATTGCTGGGCAAGGTTTGCACTATTCCGCCGCGCTAACTTCGCAAACTGCTTGCTGACCTGCGATTTCACAATCGCGCATAACAACAAAAACGCGGCCACGGCGTGAGATGTGGCGGATGCCATGCCCGAGGGGGATGGCGAAAACGAACGAATGGGGAACCTGATGATTGAGCTGAACGACGACAAAACGCTGTTCTTCTTCGACCGCGACCTGGAGCCGGTGCTGACCGTGCCGTCTGGCGAAACGGTGCGCATCCGCACGAAGGACTGCTTCAGCAACCAGCTGACCGGCCCGCAGGACAAGATGGATGACCTGGATTGGGACGCCGTGAACCCGGCGACCGGCCCCATCTTTGTCGAGGGCGCCGTGGCCGGCGGTGCGCTGAAGGTGCACATCGACAACATCGAGTTCGACGAGCAGACGTGCTCGTGCACGGGCAAGGACGAAGGCCCGTGCGGCGACCGCTTCGAGGACTGGGCCACGCATTACTGCAAGGTGCAGGGCAACACGCTGGTGTGGGACGAGCGCCTGAGCATTCCGCTGCGCCCCATGATCGGCGTCATCGGCGTGGCGCCGGCGGGCGAGCCGGTGAACTGCGGCACGCCGGGCACGCACGGCGGCAACATGGACAACACGGCCATCACCACGGGCGCCACGCTGTACTTCCCCGTGGCCGTTGACGGCGCGCTGTTCGGCTGCGGCGACATGCATGCGGCCATGGGCGATGGCGAAATCAGCGTTTCCGGCGCCGAGGTTGCAGGCCATGCCACCGTCACGCTGACAGCCATGCCCGAGCTTTCGCTGGTGAACCCGCTGATCGAAAACGACACGCATCTGGGCATCATCGTGTCGGCTGACTCGCTGGATGCGGCCGCTGACCTGGCCGTTCAGCAGATGGTGGACCTGCTGGCGTCGCGCACCAATGAAACGGAGGCCGACCTGGTCATGCTGCTGTCGCTGGTTGCCGACGTGGAAGTGTGTCAGATGGTCGACCCGCAAAAGACCGTCCGCTTCATGGTGCCGAAGTACGTCCTAGATTCCATCGGCTTCAAGCTGTAAGGGAATGCGCGCCCTTCGGGCGCAATTGGAGAATGGTGACGCGCCCTTCGGGCGCTGGCGAGAAGGGGACGAGCTTTCGCTCGTCCCCTTCTCGTTTCTAGCGCGCTTGGCGCCGGCTTGCTGCCTGGCGCTTTTCGTCTTGCCTCTTGCGGTACTCGGGGCGCAGGCGCTTCATGAATTCCTCGCGGCTGATTTCCTGCGGCTCTGTGGGTTTCTTCTCATCCATGGGCGTGCCTCCTTAGGCATAGGCGGGAACGGATTTCCCCTTCTGAACGACCCCGCTATACCGAATATGGCGCATCAAAAGCGCACGTGAAACAGTCCTCTAGAAAAGAAAAGCGCCGACGTTTGGCGACGTCAGCGCTGCTATGGCGGCAAATCGTGTGAGTGAGTGGCCGCCGTGGATTAACGTGAGGTGCTACTCGTCATCATCGTCGTCGAAGAACGACCAATCGTCCTCGCCCTTCGGACGGTCGACGAACGCTTTGCGCGTGCGACGCTCCATGATGACGCATGCGATAAGGCTGATGACGATGCCTGCACCAACCATAACGCCGATTCCGGCGTACGTTTCGAAAAGAAAATGGTAAAGGCCGACCCAATCCATGCTGATCCTCACGGTTTCATGCGACTGCGCCTGCAGGCGCGATTTACAAAGCCAAAGTATACTACACCACTTGCCGCGAAACCGCGGCGCAAACGAAGAACAACCACGCTTCGCAAACTGGCTACACGCTCCGAAGACGGCACCAACAGGTGTGCTGGGGGTTGCCGAACGCTAGCGGCGAGGGGCGGCTTGACGTGAGCGTGTTGATACAGCCGCCAACATCGACGGGACAGGGGCTGGCGGCTACGGCGCCACTGGCGGTCCTCTTTCGCGCTTGATTGCTCGAGGCCTTTGTTGCGAACGCTGCGGAATCGGCCTTCCACCAGGCGCCTTGGGGCATGATGACGGTGCCGGCGATCACGTCGTCGGTGACTTCGGCGGGCAGGCGCAGCGCGCCGAAGCGGTTGGTGGCTTCTACCAGGTCGCCTGTGCGGATGCCGCGCGCGGCGGCGTCTGCGGGGTTGATGGAGATGACCTGCGGCGGCCGCTTCGGCATGGCGAACACGTTGCCCCACGACGAGTGAATACGCGCAACGCTATGGAACCCAAACACGCGAAGCGCCTGGTCGCAGGCGCGCGGCCCTGCTGTGCTTGCTGGGTTGGCGAAGTTGCGGGCGTTTTGACCCGCGTTTGGCTCGAGCGCTTTTACGAGTTCGCCTTCAGATGCCGGTTGGTAGCCTCTTTCGCACTTGTCTTCGGGCTCGTCTACGCCGAACTCCGCTGCGGTCCATTCGGGCACGTAGGTGGGGATGGGCGTGATGGCGCCTTCGTCGGGCGTGCCGTGCAGCGACTCGGCAACGGCGGCCAGGTGCTCGCTGAAGATTTCCGCTTTGCCTGAAGGCGTGTCCAGCGGGTGCGCAACGGGGTCGCGTCGCCAGTCGGCCAATGCAACGAAAGGCGCGTTCGCTGCGTCTTCGCGGAAGCAAACGCCCTGTTCAAGCAGCTGCTCGAATGGAGGCAAGGTGCTGACGGGCGCGTTTTCTGCGGCGTGGTCGTCGCGGGTTTTCTGCGCTTGGCATGCGGGTTGTGCGCCAAGCGTTTGCGCGCTATCGGTTTGCTCGCTGTCGGCTTGCGTACCTTCGGTTGCCACGCGTTTTTTCTCGGGCGCCAGCTGCCTGCTGACTTGCGCGGTGCGTTCGCGATCGGCTTCGTAGAGCTTGCAAATCCACTCCGCTTCCGCGAGCCCTTCGGTGAACGTAGCTTCGATGCCCCAGCGTTTTGCCAGGTCGCGGCACATATCCCATGCGCCGCGGCGCTCGAAGCGCGGCCCAAGCGCGCCGTCGGCGGCAACGATGCGGCGACCCCATGTGTCCGCATCCATGACGCTGACCTGCTCCATGCGGAACAGGTCGGGCAGCACGATGTCGGCATAGCGCGCCGAGTCGGTGAACTCCACGTCAATGTTCACGATGAACTCGCACGCGCTCGTGTCGGCCAGCACGCGATGCGCGCGGTTGACGTCGCCATGCTGGTTCGTCAGGCAGTTGCCGCCGTGGCACACGATGGCCTTGATGCCGTGGGCCAGTCGCTGGTCGGCCGCAAGCCCGCGCACGCCTTCGGCGGCGCCCAGGCGCGTGCCGTCTTCGATGGCCTCCAGGAACCGATAGGCGGGAATACGGAAGGGAACGATATTGTGACCTGCGGAAACATGCGTAAGAAACCCGCCACCCCACGCGACGTTCATGCCGTTGTTCGTCCCCGGAAGTCCCACCTGGCCAAGCGCCAGCGCCAACAGCATGATCATGCCGCTGGTCATCTCGCCGTTGCTGTGGCGCTGCGGCCCCCAGCCTTGCATGATGAACGCGGGCTGCGCGTGCGCCAACTCGCGCGCAAGGTCGCGGATGGCCGTTTCGCTTGCGCCGGTGATGCGCGCGGCCCACGCAGGCGTTTTCGCCACGTAGTCGTACCCGGTGCCCCGCAGGTAATCGAGGACGGAAAGCCCCTTGCCGCGCCAGCGCGCAGGCAGCGTGTCGTCAGTGAAGCCGATGCAGCATTCGCGCAGGAAATCCCAGGCCAGCGCGTTGTGCGTAAACGTCAGCTCGTGCAAAAGCGCCGCAACCAGCGCCCCGTCGGTGCCTGGGTTGACGGGCAGCCATGTGACGTTGGCATTGGGCGCGGCTTCTCGATTGTGCTTTGCTGCCGAGCTTTCCGATTGGCCATCGGATGGGCAGCTTTGATCGAGAGGGCTGGTTTTGCGGGAGTTTGAGCGTAAAGCATCATTTGTAGAAGTCGGTGTTTCGGCTGATTGGCGCGTTGCGGCCAAACTATTTTCCGCTGCTTTGCGCCCAAACGCTCGCTCGGCTTCGCGGATGGAACCGTTGCGGCGCGGGTCAACCATTACGATGCGTCCGCCTCGCGCGGCTAGCTGCTTGCATACGCGGTCCCAGGCGCCATGCCACGTGGTGCGACCGGTTCCCGTTTCCGCAGGTGAAGCGCCGAAAACAAGCAGCAGATTCGCATCGGCCGCCGCATCAAGGTCGCTGCCGCCGGGGTAAAGCGCGCCTTCGCCGTACAGAGCGCGCACCATGGCGTTGATCTGCGGGTTCGAGTAATTGTTGTAGCGGTCGAGAAAGCCGCCGAAGCAGTTGAGCAGGCGCTCGAACGGGTCGGCCGTGGTACACGATTGACCCGTGCTGTACGCCAGGTAGATGGCGTCGTTACCAAACTCGCGGCGCACGCGCGCCAACTCGCGGGCTACGGTGTCAAGCGCTTCGTCCCAGGTGATGCGCTCGAATTGCGCCGACCCGCGCGGCCCGACGCGGCGCATCGGCCACATAAGGCGATCGGGGCTGTTCGCCCAGGCGCGCATGGACAGGCCGCGATGACACGCGGGTGCGGCCTTGTCGGCGCGCACGCGCGCAAGTTCCCCGTCGCGCAACTCAAGCACCAACGGACAACGCCCCGGGCAATCGATAGCGCAAAACGCCCGCGACGTGGTCTTTTGCGCCATCGAAATTGCATGGGGTGATGGTTCGGCGCTCGGCACCGTCCTGGATGAGGCGCTTTTTGGCGCAGATGAGCTGGTTCCTTCTAAGGCTTCCAGCCGGTCTTGGTTTTCGCGGATTAGGCCATTGCCGCCGTTACTATCTTGCGTGCGAAACGTTGGTAGCGTGTGACGAAAGATGTGGTTTGCTATGTTCGAAATCGCTTTCATGCTCCCATTATCTTGTATGCTCGCCGGCGGAGTTGCTTGCGCCTCAAAATCTTCCATCAGACGGCAGGGTTACCACAAAAATCGCTCATGTATGTGATTTGTTGGCAGGGGTCTGAGTATCGTCGCAAGATACACTTCTGTGACCTGGGAAAACGTGAAACAAAAAGTGGCGTAAGCCTGCGTTTTCGAGTTAAATCACATACATGAGCGATTTTTGATTCCACGGTAGGATGTGGGGCGCTTGTTGCTTTGTCTCGTGCTTGCGATGTTTGCTCTGCGCTCGCGGGGTTCGCTCTGCAAGCGCGCTGATTTTTTGGTTTGCAGAGCTTCGCGTTGTTTGGCGGGCCTGATGGGCTTGCTGACGGCTTCATCGGGCCCGCCAAGTTTTAGTTTGCGGTGATCACGTAACTGCAGTGGTCGTCGCCGGCGCCGATTTGGTGTTCGAACGTGAGCGTCAGGCCGGGGTGCGGGTCAAGGTTGCCGTAGTCGCCTTCCGAGAGAATGTCCTGACAGAACGCGCGTTTTTCCTCGGGCGTGGCGCCCAACTCGTCAAGTGCCTCCATATGCGGGCAGAAGCCGAAGTCCTTTTGGGCGCGCTCGGCCCCAGCGCACACGAACTGCTGCTGGAACGTCAGGTAGCCGCCCTTCGACGTTTGCGCCAGCAGGGCGGAAGCCGCGTCGTGCACACCTTCCCACGTCTCGCCGCACGCCGCGCCCCATGCGCGATACACGCGGCCAAGCAGCGCCGTTGCGTCTACCTCGGGGCATTCCTGCTGCAGCTCTTTCCAGATGAGGTACGTCACCTTGCTGCGCGCCTTGATGGCGCCCTTGAGCGCGGAAACAAGCTGTTCGTTGGAAACAGGCTGGTCAGCGGCCACTTTCTCGCGCAAGGCGGCAATGCCGGCGCTCTTGGGGGAAACATCTGCTGTACCGGCGGCGGTGCCGGTGACTTCTGCTTCTCCGGCGTTGACGGGGTCTGCGGTTGCGGTGCCTGCTGGCGATGCGGTTCGTGCTGCGGCAATGTTCGCTGCGATACTAGCGGGAGCTGCGTTTGCGGATTTGGCTGCGGTGCCTGCGCCTGCTTCGTCCTCGTCGGTCGCGTCCGCGCCCACTGCGGCATTTTCCGCCGCGCCCGCCAGGCGGCGGGCAAGCCAGGCTTCCACGTCGGCGG
>ERZ1034917.577-NODE-577-length-32157-cov-6.524765_pt1 | contig 32157 bp, 32 predicted proteins | sample MGYA00520605_ERZ1034917 | MGnify/ENA primary metagenome ERZ1034917 (study PRJEB33766, sample SAMN09781784) | gut metagenome | biome: gut microbiome | host: Homo sapiens | place: Madagascar | study: EMG produced TPA metagenomics assembly of the PRJNA485056 data set... | reverse complement strand
GGCTCGCTTCTTCCGCCACCGGCGGCGCTTCGCCGATTTCCCCGACGCCCCGCCGCACAAAAAAACGAACTGCGCACTCGGTGGGGGCACCGAACTGCGCAGTTCGCTTTTCATGCGATCCTTATGGCCGCTCTGTATTCGTGTGACTGTCGGCGTCTGGGGTCTCCGGCTGGGGGACGCCAACGGCAACGGCCGCCTCCTCCGCAGGCTGGCCTTGGGCGCCCGCTTCCGCCTCGGCGGCGGCCATGTCGGACATCACCGATGCACGGCCGGCCTCGTAGGCTTCGGCCTTGGCCTGCTCCACCTCCTGCCGATGGGCATTCTCGGCGCGGACAGCTTCCTTCTGCGCCCGACGGCGGGCGGCGTACCGCAGAAAGGCCCGTCCGCTGAGGTACAGCAGCAGCGCCGCCACAACGGCCAGACCGATCCAGCCGGCGGTACGGATCTGCCAAAGAGTGCGCAGGGTGAAATACTCCAGCAGCAGCCCCTGATAGTACAGCACCACTCCCGCTGCAATGCAGACCAAGGCGATGATGAGAGACAAAACGGCGCGCACCCGCGCCTTGCCCTTGCGGACAAAGAACCGGATCAGCAAGGCGATGGCCAACAGAAACAGCGCCGGCGATTGGCAGCAGAGAATATATCCGATGGTGTTTTCCATGGCAAGCTCCTATTTTTGGAAAATTTTGGCAGATCAGCCCGTGTCACAGGGAATTCTTGCCCCGCACAATGTACCGGCCGATCTGATCGCCGATGACCTGGCCGTTTTCCACCATGAGCCTGCCCCGCAGCCACACCTGACTGATGGAGCCGTGGGTCACGAAGCCCTCGTAGGGGGTGTAGCCGGCGCGGCTCACCATGTCCTCGGCGCGGAGGATGTGGTCGGCGTGGGGATCATACACCACGAGGTCGGCGTCGGCGCCGGCGGCAATGACACCCTTGCGGGGGAACATGCCGTAGAGCTTGGCGGGGTTTTCCGCCAGAACGCGGCACATGGTAGCCAGCGAAATTTTCCGCGTGGCCACGCCGAAGGAGTACACCAGCTCGCCGCGGGCTTCCACGCCGGGCAGTCCCCCGGGGATCTTGGTAAAGTCGCCCCGACCGGCCTCCTTCTGCTCCAGCGTGAAGGCGCAGTGGTCGGTAGAGATGGTCTGAATTTCGCCCTTGCGCAGCCCTGCCCAGAGGGCGCGGCAGTCCTCCGCCTTACGGATGGGAGGCGCGCAGACATAGCGGGCGGCGCGGGAATAGTCCTCATTATAATACACGCTGTCGTCCAGCACCAGATACTGCGGGCAGGTCTCCACATACACCTTCTGCCCCCGACGGCGGGCAGCGGTGACCTCCGCCAGCGTGGCAGCGTTGGTGAGATGGACGATGACCACAGGGATGTCCACCGCCTGGGCGATGCGCAGCAGGCGGCCTACGGCCTCCGCCTCCAGAATGTCGGGCCTCGTCTCCGGGTGGGAGGAAACGCCCATCCGGCCGGCGGCCTTCTTCTCCTCAATCAGGGCGTTGATAACCCCGCTGTTTTCGCAGTGGACGCCGCAGATGCCGCCCTTTTCCTTCAGCTTTTTCAGGGCTTTGTACATGGCCTCGTCGCCGATCATCATGGCGGGGTAGGTCATATACATTTTGAAGGAGGAAATACCGGCGGCGTACATGTCGTCGATCTCCCGCTCGATCTCCTCGTTCCAGTCGTCAATGGTCATGTGGAAGCCGTAGTCGCACCAGCACTTGCCGTCGGCCTTTTTGTGCCAAAGCTCCAGGCCGTAGTGCAGAGATTCGCCCTTGTTGGGGCAGGCAAAGTCCACGATCGTGGTGGTGCCGCCGCGGATGGCGGACTTGGTGCCGGAGTCAAAGTCGTCGATGGTGGTGGTGTTGCACACGTCCAGATTGAAGTGGGTGTGGGCGTCGATGAAGCCGGGCAGCAGCAGCTTGCCGGAGACGTCCACGGTGCGCGCCAGCGGGTCGGAGAGGTCGCGGCCTACCCGCAGGATCTTTTCGTTTTCCACCAGAACGTCCGCCCGACGGGTGCCCCGACCGGAGACCACGGTGCCGTTTTTGAACAGATACTTCATAATATTAACCCTCCTGTGTGAAGCTGAGACCGGAGGAGGCCGGCTCCCCCGACGCAAACGCGGTTTTTTTATTGCCTATATTATAGCATGCTCCGCCAAAATGTCCATAAAAATTGATTTTCAGGCGAAAATATGTTATGGTATGTAAAAAACGGAGGAACGGACTATGCTGGACTTGACGGAAAAGACCCTGAAACGCAACGAAGTGTATAACGGCCGCATCATCCGCGTGCGCAACGACGAGGTGCTGCTGCCGGACGGGCAGCACGGCCTGCGGGAGGTGGTGGAGCACCCCGGCGGCGTAGGCATTCTGGCCTTTGACGATGCGGGTCGTGTGGCGCTGGTGCGGCAGTACCGCTACGCCGTGGGGCGGCACCTGTGGGAGATCCCCGCCGGCAAGCGGGAAAAAGGCGAGGAGCCTTTCGTGACGGCGCAGCGGGAGCTGGCCGAGGAGGTGGGCGCCACGGCGGCGAAATGGACGGATCTGGGGCAGATCATTGCCTCCCCGGGCTGCTACGCCGAGGTGCTGTACCTCTATCTGGCGGAGGGGCTGACCTTCGGGGCGCAGCATCTGGACAAGGACGAATTTCTGCAGGTGCAGTTCGTGCCCTTTGCCGAGGTGGTGGAGCAGTGCATGCGCGGCGAGCTGCAGGACGGCAAGACCGTGACGGCGGTGCTGAAGGCGAAGGTGCGGCAAGAAACGGAAGGCCGGTAAGCGGCGGCTGCTTTTTCGCGGCTGCGCCGGCAAGCGACTCCACAATAGAGAGGCGGTATACGGGTGCTTTTCAATTCCCTGAAATTTATGATCTTTCTGCCGGTGGTGCTGATCCTGTACTGGGGGATGCCCCATCGGTTCCGGAAATATTTTCTTCTGGCGGCCAGCTACTATTTCTACATGTGCTGGAAGCCGGAGTTCATCGTTCTGATCCTGTTTTCAACGGCGGTGAACTATTTTTGCAGTCTCGGCCTTGAGCGGTTCGTCCGGAGGAAGAAGCTGCTGCTGACGGCGGATCTGGTGATAAACCTCGGACTTTTGTTTGTTTTCAAATACTTAAACTTCTTCGGCGAAACCGTCACGGCGCTGTGCCGCGCGGTGAGCATCCCCTTTGCTGCGCCGGTGCTGGACATCATCCTGCCGGTGGGCATTTCCTTTTACACCTTCCAGACCCTCAGCTACACCATTGATGTTTATCGGGGCAAGATGAAGGCCGAGCGGGACTTCGTGACCTTTGCCCTGTTCGTATCCTACTTTCCCCAGCTGGTGGCAGGCCCCATCGAGCGGGCGGACAACCTGCTGCCCCAGCTCAAAAAGGAGCGGGTCTTCCGCTATGAGCAGGCCGCCCACGGCGCGCGGCTCATGGCGTGGGGATTTTTCAAAAAATGCGTGTGTGCCGCCTATCTGGCGCAGCTGGCAGATGCGGTATACAACGATGTGCCCGCCGCTTCCGGCGGTGCGGCGGCTTTGGCCACGGCGGCCTTCGCTCTGCAGATATACTGCGACTTCGGTGGCTATTCCGACATTGCCCGCGGCTGCTCGGAGATGATGGGCGTGGAGCTGATGGTGAATTTCAAGGCGCCGTACTTCGCCCTGTCCATCCGGAGCTTCTGGCAGCGGTGGCACATATCGCTGACGAGCTGGTTTCGGGAGTATGTGTACTTTCCTCTGGGCGGGAGCCGGAAGGGGCTTGCCCGCACCCTGCGCAACACCTGGATCGTGTTTGCCCTCAGCGGGCTGTGGCACGGGGCAAGCTGGACGTTTGTAGTGTGGGGCATGCTTCACGCGCTGTATCTCAGCGCGGAGCTTATTTGGCGGCGCGCCCGCAGCGCTGCGGGCAGCAGGCACCACGGTGCCTGCTATAAGGTATTCATGCAGCTGAAAACATTTATACTGGCGTGCGTGGCGTGGGTGTTTTTCCGAGCGGACACCATGGCCGATGCGCTGGCGGTGCTGCGCGCGGCGGCTGTGGGGCTGCTGCACCCTGCGAACTGGCTGCGGGAGGCGTGGAGCCTGCTGACGGCCGAGGGCATGCTGACGGCTTGCGTCACGGTGCTTTCCGTGGCGGTGCTGCTGGGCGGCGACCTGCTGGACGAGAAGACCGACGCCATGGCGGCGGTAGGACGGCTGCGGCCTGCGGCGCGGTATGGACTGTATGTAGTGTTTCTGGTGGCAATGCTTTTGCTGATCCCCAAGACCACGGCGGCGCCGTTTATTTATTTCCAGTTTTAAGGAGGCGGACAGATGAAACGATTTTTACGAAACTGCATCGTCCTTCTGCTGGCGGTGGCAGCCATCCTGTGGCTGGGCGGCTTGGGTTACAAGCAGACGACGGCCTACCAAAATCTGGAGCGAAACGAGGAAACGGAGCACTACCGCGCCATGCCCGAGGTGATCACCTTTGCCGTTTTCGGTGCATCCCACGGAAGAGATGCCTTTCAGGAAAAAGACTTTCCGAACGTGCATTTTTTCAACTTTTCCATGTCCTCCCAGACGCCGCAGTATGACCTGATGCAGATGCGGCAGTTTCAAAAGCACATCGCCGCGGGGGCAACGGTGGTGCTGACGGTGAGCTATATGTCCCCGTTCTGGACGGAGAGCGACGCGGATTTTGCGAGCAAGCAAGCCCGTTACTACCGCATTTTAAGCCCCGAAAACATCGTGGACTGCGACAGAGGACGCTGGGTGCTGGAGCGGTGGTCACCGCTGCTGACAACGGACATAGGCAGCGTGGTAGAAGCATTTGCGCACCCGCAGGAGCTGCGGGCGGACACCAACACCCTCTACGGGCAGCAGACACTGACGCAGGAGGTCATCGAAAGTGAGCAGCAGCGCGTCAAAAAAGATCATCTGAGCGTGGTAGAGCCGGCCATGCCGGCAGGCAGCTCCGTGATGCTGGCGGCGCTGCGGGAAATGGCGGCGCTCTGCAGGGAGAACGGCTGGAACGCCGTGTTTGTGACGCCGCCGTATCCGGACGCTTACACCGCGTGCTACCCCGCCGAGGTGCTGGAGCGCTTTGACGCACTTATGACAGAGCTGAGCGCGGAAATGAGGACGCCGTGGCTGGATTATTCCCGCAGCGAAGCGTTCGCAGAGGCATATTCGTATTTCAAAAATATCGACCATCTGAATCTGGCCGGAGCGGAGGCGTTTGCGAAGCTCCTGCGGCAGGATCTGGCGGAGCTTGCGTGACGGCGCAAGAAAAGGCTTGCACTTTGTGAGGTTTTCCGCTACACTGGGAGAAAAGCTGGCTGCGAGCCGAGAGGAGAGAGCGTATGAGTAAAATGCAGAAGATCGCTGCGGTGTTTCTGGTGGTCGCCGTGGCCGCATGGATCCTGGAAAAAATGGAGATCTTTGCCGTCCCCGGGCTGACAGCCATCGCCCTGTGCGTGGCCATGTGCGTGGAGGGGGCGGATCTGCTCAAGGGCACCGGAAAAAAGAAGAACACCTCCCGCCGGCTGGCCGCCGTGCTGGTGCTGGCCTTCGGGCTGTTCAATCTGGTGGTGGGCGGCATGGAAATTTACCAGTATGTGCTGGAGCTGAAAGGTGTCATTCGGTAAAAAACAAGCAGAGGAGCGGCTGCGCCTCTGCTTTTTCTTAAAACGGAGGAAAACGCCGTGGGTATCATCATTCGCAAGGCCGCAGAAAACGACGTGGAGGCTGTGAGCCGGATCTACGAGAACATTCTGACGGAGGAAGAGCAGGGTCGGGCGTGCATCGGCTGGGTGCGGGGCGTCTATCCCACCCGTCAGACCGCCGCGGCAGCGCTGGCGCGGGGCGACCTGTTTGTGGAGGAGGCCGAGGGGCGCGTGGTGGGCGCCGCCATTATCAACCGCGTGCAGGTGGACGTGTACGCGGGCGCAGCGTGGCGCCATCCGGCGAAAGACGAGGAGGTCATGGTGCTGCACACGCTGGTCATCGACCCCGCCGCTAAGGGGCAGGGCTGCGGGCAGGTTTTTGTGAAGTTTTACGAAGACTATGCCCGCCGTTCGGGCAGCCTCTGCCTGCGGATGGACACCAACGCCAAAAACGAAAATGCCCGACGGTTTTATAAAAAGCTGGGCTACAGCGAGGTGGGCATCGTGCCCTGCGTCTTCAACGGCATCGACGGGGTGAACCTGGTGCTGCTGGAGAAGAAGCTGTAAGCGGCAAAATGAGCGCGCATATGCGGAAGAAATTTCGCATATGCGCTTTTTTTATGGGAAAAACATAGGCTGTTGCGTAGAAACGGGCAACAAAAAGGCAATTCCGGCGGCGCGCGGCAAGGGAGGTAGAAGAAAAAACAAGGAGGAGCGCAACATGGAAGAAAAAGAATGGGTGCGGTGCGACCGCTGCGACGGCGAGATCTACGAGGGGGCGGAGTACTACCAGATCAACGGCGAGTGCGTGTGTCGGGAGTGTCTGGAGGAGTTCGCGGGGCACTGGTTCGCCCCGTTCCGGCTCATTGCGGGAAAGGAGCGGCTATGAAGAAAAGAGGCGAGGAATTCTGGGCGCAGGTGCGCAGAGCCTATGAAAACGGCGAGGGCGGCTACGAAGCGCTGGCGGAGCGCTTTGGCGTGTGCCGGCAGGCGGTGGGGCTGCACAGGAAAAAAGAAGGCTGGGTAAAAAACGCCACGAAGCCGCAGCCGATGCCGGACATGCAGGCCGTGGCGGATAAGCTGTCCGCCGCCGCCATGCGGGCGCTGGATAAGCTGGGGCAGGCCGAGGGCGAGCCGGACGTGAAGACCATTCGGGAGCTGGCAGCGCTGATGAAGGAGCTGAACCAGCTTATGAAAATCTCCGGCGAGAGCGAGAGCGGCGAGGCGACGGTGCAGGTGCAGTGGGGCGAGGAGGCGGAGCCGTGGAGCGAGTGAGCCGGCTGCGGCTGGGGCTTCCCAACGAGAAGCAGAAGCTCTTTTTGCAGAGCCGAAAAAAATACATTGCCTTCGGCGGAGCGCGGGGCGGCGGAAAGAGCTGGGCGGTGCGCACCAAGGCCGTGCTGCTGGCGCTGCGCTACGGGGGCATCCGGCTGCTGCTGGTGCGGCGGACGTATCAGGAGCTGGAGAGCAACCACATCCGCTTCCTGCGGCAGACCCTTGCGGGCATCGCCGAATATAGAAGCGGCACGCGGCAGTTCCTGTTCCCCAACGGCAGCGTGCTGGACTTCGGCTACTGCGCCTGCGACGGGGACATGGACCGCTACCAGGGGGCGGAGTACGACGTGATCTTTCTGGACGAGGCCACCCAGCTGCGGGAGGAATGGATGCGGCAGTTTGCCGCCTGCGTGCGCGGCGTGAACGACTTTCCCAAGCGGATTTACTACACCTGCAACCCCGGCGGCCCCGGCCACGGGTATATTAAAAGGCTGTTCATCGACAGGCGGTTTCACGCAGGGGAGGATCCGGCGGACTACGAGTTCATCCCCGCCCGCGTCACGGACAACAAGGCGCTGCTGAAAAAGCAGCCCGACTACCTGCGCCAGCTGCAGGCGCTGCCGAAGAAGCTGCGGCAGGCGTGGCTGGAGGGGAAATGGGACATATACGAGGGGCAGTTTTTTCAGGAGTTCACCGACGATCCGGCGCACTATCGGGACAGAAAATTCACCCACGTCATAGAGCCTTTTGACATTCCGCGGGAGTGGCGGGTGTACCGCAGCTACGATTTCGGCTACGCCAAGCCCTTTTCCTGCGCCTGGTGGGCGGTGGATTTTGACGGGTGCATTTACCGGATCCTGGAGCTGTACGGCTGCACGGAAAACCCCAACGAAGGGGTGCGGTGGACGCCGGAAAAGCAGTTTGCCAAGATACGGGAGATCGAGCAAACCCACCCGTGGCTCAAGGGCAGGCACATCGACGGTGTGGCCGACCCCGCCATCTGGGACACCAGCCGCGGCGAGAGCATCTATGAAACGGCGCTGGCGCACCGCGTTTACTTCACCAAGGGGGACAACCGGCGCATCCCGGGCTGGATGCAGCTGCACTACCGAATGGCCTTTGATGAAGAGGGGTACGCGCAGCTGTATGTTTTCAAGGGGTGCAGAGCGTTTATCCGCACCATTCCGGAATTGCAGTTCTCCGACACGGAGCCGGAAGATCTGGACACGCGGCAGGAGGATCATGTGGCCGACGAGAGCCGGTATTTCTGCATGTCCCGCCCCATCCGCCCCGTGCGCAAGGGGGAGGATCTGCTGCCGGCGGACGACCCGCTGAACATGCGGACAGGGGGATGATATCATAAAAGCGAGAAGCGCGGGGCGACGGCGACGAGGCGAGCGCGACGAGCGCGACAAGTCGAATCAGTAGGGGCGGGCGGCTCTGCCCGCCCCTTTCAGATTTTGGCAGCGGGCACACAAGGTCGTCTGCCCCGACGGTTTGGAATGAAAAAGCGGTGCGACCGGCGGCCGGCGTATTCGGTGCAAAAAAGCGCGAACCGATGACGCCTGCCGCCGGTTCGCGCTTTGCAATTTGTTTTTCTGTTTTTCCTCATTTCCCCCGCCGCTTTTTGGCGAAGGCGTCCTTCTTCCGCTGGGGCATTTTGCCCTTCTGACCGGAGTTTTCCGGACGCTTGTGACGGAAGTTGCCGCCCTTGGGGCGCTCCGGTTTTCCGGCCGGCTCCTCGGGCTTTTTTCCAAAATACTTCTCGCCCTTCTGCGGCCGGATGAGGCACTTTTCCTCGTAGCCGATGAGATCCGTCCGCTCCGCTTTCTCCAGCGCCTCGATGACGAGCGGCCGCAGCTCCCTGCGCCCCCACTGCAGCAGCGCCCGCTGCAGCGCCTTGTCGTGGGGGCTGCGGGTCACATATACGGGCGTCATGTCGCGGGGGTCGATGCCCGTGTAATACATGCAGGTGGAGATGGTGCCGGGGGTGGGGTAAAAGTCCTGCACCTGCTCGGGCTGGTGGCCTGTCCGGTGCAGAAACTCCGCCAGACGCACGGTGTCCTCCAGCGTGCAGCCCGGGTGGGAGGACATGAGATAGGGCACGAGATACTGCTCCTTGTGGTCGGCCTCGTTGAGCTTCTGATATTTGCGCCAGAACTTTTCAAACACGTCAAAATGGGGCTTACCCATGTAGTCCAGCACGGAGGCCACGCAGTGCTCCGGCGCCACCTTCAGCTGGCCGCTGATGTGGTAGTTCACCAGCTCGCGGAAAAAATCCTGATTCTTGTCCTGCAGCATGTAGTCATAGCGGATGCCGCTGCGGACGAACACTTTTTTCACCTTCGGGAGCTTGCGCAGCCGCCGCAAAAGCTCCGTGTACTCCGAGTGGTCGGCGTCCAGATTTTTGCACGGCTCGGGGGCAAGGCAGCTGCGATTTTTGCAGCAGCCGTGCTTTTTCTGCCCGGCGCAGGATGCGTGGCGGAAGTTGGCCGTGGGGCCGCCCACGTCGTGGATATAGCCCTTGAACTGCGGGTCTTCCGTGAGGATCTCCGCCTCCCGCACCACCGACTCGATGCTGCGGGACGTGACCATCCGCCCCTGATGAAACGTCAGGGCGCAGAAGTTGCACCCGCCGAAGCAGCCCCGATTGTGGGCGATGGAGAACCGCACCTCCTCAATGGCCGGCACAGGCTCTTTGTACATGGGGTGCACCTCCCGCACGAAAGGCAGGTCGTAGAGCCTGTCCAGCTCCTCTCTGGGCAGGGGGCGCTGGGGCGGGTTGGCGATGAGATAGCGCCCCTCACAGGGCTGCACCACGCCGCAGCCGCGGATGGGGTCGTTTTCGTCATACTGCAGCTTTGTGGCCTCGGCATAGGCTTTCTTGTCCTCCCGCACGCTCTCGTAGGAGGGCACGGTCACGGGGCGATAGATGCATTTTGCCGGATCCGAAGCGATGAACGCCGTGCCCCGCACATCGGTGATGTCCCCCACAGGGACTTTTTTGGAGAGCCTGCGGGCGATCTCTTTCGTGGCCGTTTCCCCCATGCCGTACACCAGCAGATCCGCCGGCGCGTCAAAGAGGATGGGGCGGCGCACCTTATCATCCCAGTAGTCATAGTGGGCAAAGCGGCGCAAAGACGCCTCCAGCCCGCCGATGACGATGGGCACGCCGCTGCCGAAGGCCTCCCGCGCCCGATTGGCGTACACGATGGTCGCCCGATCGGGACGCAGCCCCATTTTTCCGGCGGGGGAATAGAGATCCTTCTCCCGCCGACGCTTGGCCACAGTGTAGTGCGCCACCATGCTGTCCAAATTTCCGCCGCCGATGAACACGCCGAAGCGGGGTTTGCCCATGGCAGCGAAGGCGGCACAGTCGTGCCAGTCCGGCTGCGCCAGCACCGCCACCCGATAGCCCTCCGCTTCCAGCAGACGGGCGATGAGGGTGGTGCCGAAGCTGGGGTGGTCGATGTAGGCGTCCGCCGTCACCACCAGAAAGTCGTAATAGTACCAGTCCCGCGCCAGCATCTCCTCTCGGCTCACGGGCAGAAATTCCGTTCCCCTCATGCGTCCTCTCCGTAGCCGATATACAGCTCCATGTCGCCCTCGGGGGTCTTTTCAAAGCCGTAGTGGCGGAAGAAGCCCTCGGTCTTCTCGTCCGGACAGCGCAGGCGGATGCGGTCCACGCCGCGGGCGCGGTAATACTGCACCGCCTGCCCCAGCGGGGCAATGCCCCGACCCAGCCCCCGCCACTGGGGCAGCAGGCCGTAGTAGCCGATCCAGCCCACGCCTGGTTCTTCCCAGGGCAGCAGCTGCAAGCCGCCGGCCAGCTCGTCCCCGTGGAGCACGGCGATGGCCTCGCCCTCGGGGCTGATGCCCAGCTCCTCGCGCTCTCTGTCCGTCATGGGCAGGTAGTACATGTCGCTCTCCAGCATCCGCTCGTCCTTCCACCATTTCTGCTTGGCAAAGGTGGACAGGTGCGCGTCGATGAGGTGGTGATTGTCGTCCCGATACAGCACGGTGAAGCCGTCCTCGTCATATTCCAGCAGGGAAATGGCCGTGTTGTCGCCGTGGGGGGTGCTGCCCAACTCGCTGAGGGGGCGACCCTCCAGCGTGCCCAGCACGATGCGCAGCGCCGCGCCGTGGCTGAACACCGCCACGGTCTTGCCGTCGTTCTCCTGCGCGATCTTCGTCAGCGCCGGAATAAACCGATCCAGCACCTGCTGCGCCGTTTCGCCGTCGGGCACCTGCCAGCGATCCAGGTGGCGGTTGAAGTCCACGATGCGCTCCTCGTCCTCCATGCGCAGCTGCTGCCACGTCTGCCCCTCCCAGACGCCCATGTTCACCTCCCGCAGATTCGGGTCGGTGTGCAGCGCCAGTCCCTTGGGCAGGTACACGGCCTTGGCGGTGGTGCGGGTGCGGAAAAGGTCGCTGCTGTATACGGCGTCGATGGGGATGTGCTCAAAACGCCGGCGCAGCACCTCGATCTGCTTATAGCCTCGGGCGGTGATGAGTCCGTTATAGTGCCCGTGGGCAATGCGGTACAGGTTTCCCTCCGCCTCGGCGTGGCGGACTAAGTAGATACGGGTCATGGTTTTCTCCTTATAAATTACAGCACCTGAATGATTTTTTTCGTGTCGGCCATGGCGGCATCTATGGCGGCGTCCATGTCGGGGGCGTACTGCAGCGCCTCGTCCGCGAGCATAGCCCCGCGGCCGAACTCGTCAAAGGCGGGGTAGGCGTTGTCCGCGTCGCAGCCACCGAGGATAAGGAACGCGCCCTTCAGCCTGCGGCGCAGCTCCTTCACGTCCAGACTGTAGCCCGTTTCCGCCATGCAGGCCGCGCCGAAACGCGTCATCTGCTCCCCTGCCGCCAGAAACACCTGCCTGTCGCCGGCCATGAGGTTCTGCACGGAGGCCACCCCCGCGTCTCTTGTGCGCAGCACGGCGATGACCAGCTTGTCCTCGGCGGCCTTGCAGCTCTCCGCCCCGCCATAGGGCAAAACCGTCACGGCGTCGGCGTTGACGCCCCCGTGCAGCCACGGCTCCGTGCCGGCGCAGCGGGCGTCCACGATGGTGTAAAGCCCCTTGTTTTTGGCCATATTCACAAGGTTCGCCAGCACGTCCATGCCCATGAACCCCTGGGCAAGATACGGCTCCGCCCGCAGCAGCACCGCCGGCAGCTTCCCCGCCGCCGCGCCGATGGCCTGACTGCCGTGAAACCGCAGCGCCTCGGCATGCGCCATGGGACAGTCGCCGTACATGTCGGTGAAACTCTTCAGATATTTCGGGTGCAGCCGCGCCTCGTCAGGCCCCAGCACCAGCGCCACCGGCGTTTTGCTCCGCCGGATGCTCTCCTGCAATCGTGCAACAGACATAGTTCGCTCCTTTTTTTATTTTATAATTAAAAACAGTATACGCTCAAAACCGGAATTTGGCAACCGTTCCACGGGTTTTTTCGCCAAAAGCGGGATATACTAACGCCGTGGACAAAGGAGTGAAGTGCAAATGTGTAAAAGTCCGTTTCTGTGGGGCATGGCCGCCGGCATTCTGGTGGGCGTCACCGCAGAGCTGATCGTCTGTCCCCGTCCCAAGTGCCGGAAAACCGCTGTAGGCCAAGCCATGCAGCGGATGGGTAACGCGCTGGACACTGCGATGGAGGCCGTGGCGAAAAAGCTGGAGTAAAACCGACTTACGGGCAGAGTGCCGAAAGCGCCCTGCCCATACATATTGCCGGTGAAAAGGCTTGCAGCCTGCGGGCGGCGAAGGCTGCGGGGCTTTTATTTTTCCCGTGCGCCGCTTTTCGGAACATCCTGCCCGTAATTTCTTTGGGATATTGCGAAATATGTATTGACAAGCATCAAAAATTTGGTATAATAAATTTTGCTGTTCGCAGCAAAAAAGAATATGCAGTGGTATCGAAGAGGTCATAACGAGCACGACTGGAAATCGTGTTGTCGTCAAAAGCGGCACGAGGGTTCGAATCCCTCCCACTGCGCCAAAAAAAGCAACGATCTTCAGCTGAAGGTTGTTGCTTCTTATTTTCCTCCACCGCGCCCCTGTTTTCGGTTTTCCCCTCTTGACATTCCCCCGCCTATCCTGTATGATAGCCCCAAATCGTACACCGATGTACGACTGCCCGCCGCCTTCCGAAAAATCCCTGCGGCGCGGCCATTTGCAAGGCTTTTTCCACTTTTCAAAAAAACAACCTCGGGCAGCGGCTCTCTCCCCTGTCCCTCCGCAGAAAGGCAGGCGATCCCATGACGGAAAACAGGCAGAACAAGCAGGAATTGTTCCAGATCGGCGAGGTGTGCAAGGCCATGGGTCTGTCCCGCCGCATCCTGCTGAACTATGAGGAGCTGGGGCTGCTCACACCGGCCATGCGGCGGGAGGACAAGGGCTTCCGGTACTATTCCGCCGACAATCTGGCGCACATCCGCGTCATCCGCAACCTGCAGGAGCTGGGGCTTTCCCTGTCGGCGATTCGCTCCTATTTCGGCGACACCGGCCAGCTGGAGGATCAGATCCAGCGCCTGGTGGATCTGCGCAACCGTCTGGATCAGTATATTGCCCAGCTCCGCATGCGGCAGGGGGAGGCCACCGACCCCGAGGTTTGCATGGTCACTCTCCCCGCCTTCACCGCCTACTGCCGCGACTTCAGCGGCGCGGATCTGCAGGAGAAGACCTCCCTCCTGCGCCAGACCTACATTGATGCCGCCCACTCCTACTCTTTGGATTTTCATAGCCGCATGTGCACCCAGCTCTTTATCCGCAACCCCGACAGCGGCACTTTCATCATCCCCGTGTCGCCGGAGAGCCAAGGCCCCTGCATCCGCAAATTTGACCAGACCTCTGCCCTCAGCCTGTTTTTCCGCGGCGCCTACGAAGAGTTCCCGCCGCTCCACGCCCGCCTGCTGGCTTACGCCGAGGCTCACGGCATGACCCCCCACGGCTACTTCCGCAACATCTACATCGAAGGCCCCCCCACCCACGGCTCCAACAAGACCGCCTACGCCTCCCAGCTGACTCTGCCCATCAAGTTCATGGACGTATAAGCGCCCGCAAATGCCGCCAAAAAACGGCCAGACGCCGCAAAGACCTATCTGCCATGCGCAGGGGTCGGCCTCCGGACAACCCGACCGACAGGCTTTCCGTTTTTCGCATCTAAAGCCCCCCTGCCGCAGGCACGCGCCGCCCGCAGCAGGGTTTTCTTTTTTCAAATCTCGCCGATCTTTCGCAGGGTGTCCTGCCGCACTTCCTCCCGCAGCGCCGTGAGGTACGGGGAGAAGGCCACCTTGTCGTCGCCGTAGGTCTTGTTCAGCTCGTATTCCCGTGGGATCCACGTGGAGAGGTCGGAAAAATTGTGCTGGATCACCGCCTCCAGATTGTCGATGGCCTTGTAGATCTTCGCCTCCACGCTCTCCCGCCGCTCCATCTCGTCGTAAAGCGCCGTCATCTCCTCGCTGCACGCTTTCGGCAGCGCCGCCACCCACTCCCGCAGCAGCCGCTCCTCCGTCCGCTCGTTCTCCTCCGTCTTTTCAAAGGTGGGGATGTCGCCGGTGAAGGCCTCCCCCAGATCGTGGATGAGGCACATGCGGATCACCTTGTCCATATCCGCCTCCGGAAACTCGTCCCGCAGGAAAAACGCCATCAGCGCCGCCATCCAGCAGTGCTCCGCCACGCTCTCGTGTCTGCCCTTTTCCGTGTAACAGTGCCGTGTGGTGTCCTTCAGCCGCACCGCCACAGCCATGGCCTCCAGCAGCTCTCTTGCTTCCATGGTCATTCCCTCCGTTATTTTTTTATTATTAATAAGGATATCGGGCGCCGGCGGCCTTACCTGTTCAGGATCTTTGCCAGCAGCGGCCGCCGCACCTTCATAGCTCCCTTGGGGCAGAACTCCTGGCAGCAGAAGCAGCGGATGCACACCGAGCGGTCAATGTGGGGGATCCTGTTTTTCATGCCGATGGCGTGGGCCGGACAGATACCCGCACACTGGCCGCAGCCCACGCACTCCCGCGCCCGCACCGCAGGCACCGAGGCCAGCGCTCCCTTGGCCACGCCCCCGAAGATCTTGCCCAGAACCCCCGGCAGCTGGGCGTCGAACTGGGTGCTGACGCAGTTTTCGATGCGTTCGAAATCCGCCGCCACAAAGTCCTCCGACCAGCCCGCCGCCTCCGGCTCCTCCGTCTGCAGAAGCAGGCCGCACGCCATGGCCTTCACCAGCGTCGGCACCCGCTGCGGATCCAGCCCGATGACCCGCGCGCACACCAGATCCAGCTTGCTGGGGTCGGTGCCCGCCAGGATCGCTCCCAGCGGACGGGGCTTTCCGGCGGTGGGGCCGTTGCCCTCCATGGCCACCACTGCGTCCACGATGCATAGTTTCGGCTTGAAAAAACGGTTCAGATCCAGCAGCATGCCGGCAAAATCCATGGGATCGGGGAAGCGGAAATGGTACTCCGGCTTCACCGTCCCCGGCACCGTGCCGAACATGTTTTTCACCGCCGCCGACAGGGACATCATGCCGTGGCTTTTCAGCTTGCAGAAGTTGATGATGGCGTCGGCCTCGTCCAGATAGGCGGTGTACTGAAAGGTCTTCGCCGCAATGGCCTCGGGAAAATGGGCGGTCTTCTGCTCGAAATTCCGGTTCAGCCGCCCGCCGAATTCCTCCACGGCTCCCACGCCGGTGGCGGCGTACACCCGATTCACATAGGCGGGGGTATATAGTCCGCCGGGGCTGTCCCCCACCACCACCTGCGCCCCCCGCTGCACCAGCAGCTTCGTCAGGGCGCACAACAGCACCGGATGGGTGGTGGCCGCCGCCTCGGGCTTCAGAAACGACACCAGGTTCGCCTTGATGGCCACCCGCACGCCGGACTTCACCCAGTCCAGCCCGCCCAGCGGCTCCAGCACCTGCAAAAGCGCCGCCTCCGCCGTCTCCATGTCATATTTTTCGCAATGAACGATGGATACCTCCGCCATATCTGCGTCCTCTTTCCGTTTGGTTTTCCCTGCTATTGTACCCGATGCCGCCGCCGGTGTAAAGCCCGTCCCACGCAAAAAGACCCCCGCCGCCGAAAACAGCGGTGGGGATCTTCCATTCGTCAATCAATTCTGCTCTGCCAGCTTTTCCAGCGCTGCGCGGGCGGCGGCCTGCTCGGCCTCCTTCTTGCTGCGCCCCGTGCCGGCGGAGAGCGGCTCCCCGTTGAGCAGTACGGCGGCCTCGAAGATCTTGGCGTGATCCGGCCCCGTGGCGCCGATCATCTCATAGCCCAGGGTAGACCCGCTCTTGCGCTGCACCAGCTCCTGCAGCTGGGTCTTGTAGTCCCGCCGGCGCTCCTCCACGACTTCCTCCCGCTCCTTGTCCAGCAGCACCCGATGGATCAGCGCCGAGGCCGCCTCCATGCCGCCGTCCAGATACACGGCGGCGAACACCGACTCCGTGGCGTCGGCCAGAATGGACGCCCGCTCACGGCCGCCGCCCAGCTCCTCGCCGCGCCCCAGCTTCAGGTGCCGCCCCAGCTCCAGGCTCTGCGCCACCTCGTGCAGGCTCTCCTCGCATACCAGCGCCGCACGAATGCGGGTGAGATCCCCCTCCGGCAGGTCGGGATGCTTGCGGTACAGGCAGTCCGCCGTCACCACGCCCAGCACGGCGTCCCCCAGAAACTCCAGCCGCTCGTTGCTGTGCAGGCCGGCGCTGCGGTGCTCGTTGGCATAGGAGCTGTGCTGCAAAGCGTTTTCCAGCAGGGCTTTGTTCTTAAACACATAGCCCAGCTTCTCCTCCAGTGTGTGCATGAAAAAACTCCCTTCCATACTCCACAACTGAAAAAGGAAACCCCACAACTCCTGTGGGGTCTCTTTTTTCAGCTGTTGATTTTATGATTCAAATACTGCACGCAGTCCCGCACGGTCTTCAGACCGGCCAGATCCTCCTCGTCGATCTCGCCCACGTCGAACTCCTCCTCCATGGCCATGACCAGCTCCACCAGATCCACGGAGTCAGCGCCCAGATCGTCTACAAAGGAGCTGTCCATGGTGATCTCTTCGGCGTCCAGCGCAAACTGCTCGGCGATGAGGTCCTGCATTGTTTTGAAAATTTCCTCGGTTGTCATATCGAATTTTTACTCCTTTCGGATATGTCTTGAAAAATAATACGGCATCGCTGTATGTATGTCAATAGTCAAATTGCCATTTATTGTTCAATTTTCATTAAATCAATATTTTCCTCAATTTTTTCGATGAGTCCGCTGCGGGCGAAGGCCGCCGCCTGCCCCACGGCGTTTTCGATGGCCTCGGCGTTGGAAGACCCGTGTGCCTTGATGACGGGCTTGGAAATGCCGATGAAGGCGGTGCCGCCCACCTTGTTGGGGTCGAGCCTGCCCTTAAACTCGTTCAGCCCCGACATCACAGCCAGCGCCGCCAGCTTCGTCAGCAGGTTCTTTTTGAACATTTTCTTCAGCGCCGTCCCCGCAAAGGAGCCAACGCCCTCCATGGATTTGAGCAGGATGTTGCCGGAAAAGCCGTCCGTCACGATGACGTCGCAGCCGCCCTTGATGGCCTCCTTGGCCTCGATGTTGCCGATGAAGTTCATGTGCCCTGCCGCTGCGGCCTCCCGCAGCCGAGCCAGAGTCTGCTTTTGCAGGTCGGTGCCCTTGCTGTCCTCGGCGCCGATGTTCAAAAGACCCACACGGGGGCTTTTAAGCCCCAGCACCTGCCGTGCGTAGAAATCGCCCAGATAGGCAAACTGCACCAGATACTCCGGCGTACACTCGGCGTTGGCGCCGCAGTCGATGAGCACCGCCTGCCCCGTGGTGGTGGGGATCACCGGTGCCATGGCCGCCCGACGGATGCCGTGGATGCGCTTGGTAATGAGGGTGGCGCCGGTGAGCAGCGCTCCCGTGGAGCCGGCGGACACAAAGGCGTCGCCGCCGCCCTCCCGCAGCATGGTCAGTCCCACGCCCATGGAGGTGTCCTTCTTGCGGCGGAATACCGTGGCCGGATCGTCGCACATGTCCACGGTCTGGCTGGTGGCAGCGATCTCCACCCCCGCCGGCACTTCGCTGTGGCCGCAGGCGCGCAGCGCCTCTCGAATGGCGCTCTCGTCGCCGGTGAACACGATGTCCACGCCCCAGCGCCTGCCGCCGGCCAGTCCGCCCTTCACGATCTCCAGCGGGGCGTTGTCGCCGCCCATAGCGTCCAGAATAATTTTCATCAGGCCAGTACCTCCTCCCGCATTTTGTCAATAATTTCCAGTGACCGAGCCGAAAGCTCGGCGTTTTTGTTCCGCTTGCCCTTCACCCGATGGTCAAGGGGCGGTATAATGCCGAAATTGATGTTCATAGGCTGGAAAACGCCTACACTGGCATTGCTCACATACAGTCCCAGCGCCCCGATGGCCGTTTCCTGCGGAAAATCAAGGGGTGCCTGCCCCCGCAGCCGCCGTGCCAGCTCCACGCCCGCCAGAAAGCCGCTGGCGCAGGACTCCACATAGCCCTCCACGCCGGTCATCTGACCGGCAAAGGCGATACGGGGATCGCTCTTGAGCCGGTAGTAGCGGTCAAGGAGCCGGGGCGAATCCAGATAGGTGTTGCGGTGCATGACGCCGTAGCGCAGGTACTGGGCGTCGTGCAGGGCGGGGATCATGGTGAACACCCGCCGCTGCTCCGGCCACTTGAGATGGGTCTGGAAGCCCACGAGGTTATAGATGCTGCCCTCGGCGTTGTCCTTGCGCAGCTGCACCACGGCGTAAGGCTCCCGTCCGGTCTTGGGGTCTTTCAAGCCCCGCGGCTTTAAGGGGCCGTAGCGCAGGGTATCCTCTCCCCGACGCGCCATGACCTCCACGGGCATGCAGCCCTCGAAGACCTGCCCGTCCTCAAAGCCGTGGACGGCGGCCTCCTCCGCCTTCGTCAGCTCCTGCCAGAAGGCGAGATACTCGTCCTTTTCCATGGGGCAGTTGATGTAGTCCGGCGTGCCCTTGTCATAGCGGGAGGCAAAGTAGGCTGAGTCCATGTCCACGCTCTCAAAGCTCACCAGCGGCGCTGCCGCGTCGTAGAAATTCAGCGTGGTGTTCTCCCGCCCCAGCAAAGTCAGCAGCGTCTCGGCGAAGGCGTCGGAGGTCAGCGGCCCCGTGGCCACCAGCACCTCCCCCTCCGGCAAAGCCGTCACCTCGCCGGACACCACCGTGATGTTGGGGTGGCTGCGCACAGCCTCCGTCACCATTTTTGCAAAGCCGTGGCGATCCACCGCCAGCGCCCCGCCTGCCGGCACCCGTGTGGCGTCGGCGCAGCGCAGGATCAGGCTGTCCAACCGCCGCAGCTCCTCCTTCAGCAGCCCCACGGCGTTTTCCAGCTGATCCGAGCGCAGGGAGTTGCTGCAGCACAGCTCGGCAAAATATTCCGTTGTGTGGGCGGGGATCCTCTTTTCCGGCTTCATCTCCCGCAGCGTCACCGAAATGCCCCTCTGGGCAAGCTGCCAGGCGGCCTCGCTGCCGGCCAACCCCGCGCCGATCACCGTCACATGCATGGTTTACTCCTTTTCCGCGGTCTTTTTCGTCTTCGCAGCGGGTTTTGCTGCGGTCTTTTTCTCTGTCTTTTTCTCGGTTTTCTCCGAAGCCTTGGCTGACTTGGCAGCGGTCTTTGTGGTCTTGGCCGCCGTTTTTGCGGTTTTAGCCGCCGTCTTGGCCGCCGTTTTTGCGGTTTTAGCCGCCGTCTTGGCCGTCTTGGCCGTCTTGGTTCCGGTTTTTCCGGCGGTCTTGGCCGGCTTTTTCTCGGCGTCGTCCTCCGCCTTCTTGCGGTAGCCCCGCTTATCCTCCGGCAGGAAGTTGGAGCATTCGGGATTGATGCAGAAGGGCTTGTTGAACCCCTTGCCGGACTTTTTGAACATGGTCTGGCCGCACACGGGGCAGTCGTCCTTGGTGGGCACGTCCCAGGTGCGGAAGTCACAGCGCCGGCTCTCGTCAGCCGCCGTGGCGCGGTCGCAGCAGTAGTAGGTGTACTGCTTGCCGCTCTTCTGGCTCACGCCGGTGCGCTTCATGAGCCGCCCGCCACACTTGGGGCAGCGGCCGGGCATCTGCACCACCAGAGGCTTTGTGAACGTGCACTCCGGATAGCCCGGGCAGGCCAGAAAGCGGCCGAACCGGCCGGTCTTCACCACCATGTTGCGTCCGCACACGTCGCACTTTTCCTCGCTGACCTCGTCGGGCACCTTGAGATAGACGCCCTCCATGTCCTTTTCCACTTGAGTAAGGTTCTGGTCAAAATCGCCGTAGAACTCGCCCAGCAGCTCCTTCCAGTTCTTGTCGCCGGACTCCACTTCGTCCAGCTCCTTTTCCATGTTGGCGGTGAACTTCACGTCCACGATCTTGGGGAAGCGCTGGCACATGAGGTCGTTGACCACGCCCCCCAGAGGGGTCATGTGCAGGTATTTCCCCTCCTTCTCCACATACTCCCTGTCCAGAATGGTGGACACCGTGGGGGCATAGGTGGAGGGGCGGCCGATGCCGTTTTCCTCCAGCGCGCGGATGAGGGAGGCGTCGGTGAAATGCGCCGGCGGCTGGGTGAAATGCTGCGCAGGCTCCATGCGCTCCGGCAGCACCTGCTCCCCCCGCTCCAGCGGTGGCAAGGCAGGCTCTTTGTCCTCCTTCTCCTCGTCGCGGCTCTCCTCGTACACGGCGGCGTAGCCCGCAAATTTCAGGCTGCTGGCGCCGGCGCGGAAATTATAGTGTCCCGCCTCCAGCTCCACCGTCACGCTGTCGTACACGGCGTTTGCCATCTGGCTGGCCAGAAAACGGCTCCAGATGAGCTTGTAGAGCCGGTACTGCTCGCCGGTGAGGTCGCTTTTCACCCGCTCGGGGGTAAAATTCACGTTGCTGGGGCGAATGGCCTCGTGGGCGTCCTGGGCGCCGGCCTTGGCCTTGTACTGCCGGAAAGCGTCCGGCCGGTAGGCCGCTCCGTAGCGGCTGTCAATGAGCGTCCGCGCCGCGATCTGCGCCTCGCGGGAGATGCGCAGGGAGTCGGTACGCATGTAGGTGATCAGACCCACGGCACCCTCGCCGGTAATGTCCACGCCCTCATACAGCTGCTGGGCGATGGCCATGGTGCGGCGGGGGGTCATGTTCAGCTTGCGGGAGGCCTCCTGCTGCAAGGTGGAGGTGGTAAAGGGAGGCGAGGGCGAGCGCTGCTTGTCCACCCGCTTCACGCTCTTCACGGCAAAAGGCTGGGACTGCACCTCTTCGCAGATCTTCTGGGTCTCCTCCTGGGAGGCCGGCTCGTGCTTTTTCCCGTTTTTCCCATAGTAATGCGCCTTGAATACGGCGTCCGTCCCCTGCTTTTTCAGCAGGGCGTCCAGCGTCCAGTACTCCTGCGGCACGAAATTTTCAATTTCCTTTTCCCGCTCGGCCACCAGCCGCATGGCCACCGACTGCACGCGCCCCGCCGACAGACCCCTGCGGATCTTTTTCCACAGCAGCGGCGAGAGGCGATAGCCCACGATGCGATCCAGCACCCGCCGCGCCTGCTGGGCGTCCACCAGCTCCTGGTCGATGCGGCGGGGGGCGGCGATGCTCTCCTGCACCACTTTTTTGGTGATCTCGTTAAAAGTGACCCGACGGGTCTTTTCGTCGGGCAGATCCAGCAGGTACTTCAGATGCCAGCTGATGGCCTCTCCCTCGCGGTCAGGGTCGGTGGCGAGGTAGACCATGTCGGCGGCATCCGCCGCTTTTTTCAGGCTCCGGATGATGTCCTCCTTGCCCTTGATGGGCTTATAGTCCAGATGAAAATCGTTGTCCACATCCACGCCGATCTTGCTCTTGGGCAGGTCGCGCAGATGCCCCATGCTTGCCATGACCTCGTAATCCGGCCCCAGATACTTGCCGATGGTCTTCGCCTTGGCCGGGGACTCCACGATCACCAGATTCTTCGCAGCCTTTTTTGCCATAATGTTTTCTTACTCCTTTGTATCCTTCAGCTCCACCGTGCGGACGAACTTGCGCAGCCCCTCCCGCCGGATGAAGCCTTCAATTTCCAGCATTGTCACCGCTGCCAGCACCTGCTGTACCGGCACGCCGGCCTCTTGGGCGATGTCGTCGGTGAGCATGGGCGCCTCGCTGTCCAGCAGCCGCAGCACCATGATCTCGTCCCCCGACAGTCCCTCCGCGTTGCGCCCGATGTCAATGACCGGCAGCGCGGAGGACTCTTTTTGTTTTTGCGGCTTTTCCGCGCCCCCGACGGGCGAAGCATCGCCGCTTCCGTGGGACGGCAAAGGCTGCCCGTCCCGATGCAGCTTATGGGGATAGCGGTGCTGATATTCCCCCAGAATGTCCCAGCTCTCCGTGGCAAGACTTGCACCGTCGCGCAGGAGACAATTGCTGCCTCGGCAGCTCTCCGCGTCCAGCCGGCCGGGCAGGGCAAACACGTCCCGCCCCTGCTCCGCGGCCGCGGCGGCGGTGATAAGGGCGCCGCTCTTTTCCGGCGCCTCCACCACCAGCGCGGCCAGACTCAGGCCGCTGAGAATGCGGTTGCGGGCGGGAAAGCGCCATCTGGCCGGCGGCGTCTGCGGCGGATACTCCGACAGGATCACCCCCGAGGCCGCTATGTCCTCATAGAGTCTGCCGTTTTCGGCCGGATATACCACGTCCACGCCGCAGCCCACCACGGCCGCCGTGGCGTGTCCGGCACGCAGCGCGCCTCTGTGCGCCGCCGCGTCCACACCGGCCGCCAGACCCGACACCACCAGAGCGCCCTGTCGGCTCAGGTCAAAGCCGAACTGCTCCGCCATGCGCAGGCCGTAGTCCGTGCAAAAGCGCGTGCCCACCACGGCCACGGCGACCTCCTCGTCAAACAGAGGCAATTCGCCCCGCCCGTAGAGCAGCAGCGGCGGCTCAAAAATGTTCCGCAGCCGCTGGGGGTACCGTGCGTCGTGCATGGTCAAAATGAAAATATTCTTTCTGCCGCAGGTGTCCAGGATCCGTCGGGCGGCATCCGTCGCCTTGTTCTCCAGCGCCCGCACCTGCCCCGCGGTGAGTCCTCCCACCTGCGAAAGCGTCCGTGCGTCGGCCAGATAAATATTCTCCGGTGAGCCAAAATGCGCCAGCAGCCGGTGGCGGCAGGCGTCGTTCAGCCCCTTCAGCGTGGTCAGCCACACCCAGTATATAAGCGGTTCCATAGCCTACCTGCCCCCCTCGCCCCGATAGGCCTCCCATAAGAGTACGGAGGCCGCCACGGCGGCGTTCAGCGATTCGCATCGGGGGGACATGGGGATGCGCACCGTGCCGTCGCACAGCGCCAGAAGTGCCTCGCTCAGTCCCCGCCCCTCGCTGCCTATGGCTATCGCCGCGCGGGAAAGATCGGTCGCCCGCGCGTCCAGCGTGTCCTCCCGCAGGGCGGCGCCGTAGAGGGGCAGTCCGCTGCGGCGCAGCAGGGTGCACAGCTCCTCCGCCGTGCAAACATACACCGGCCGGCGGAAGGCCGCTCCCATGGACGCCCGCAGGGTCTTGGGGCTGTATAGATCGGCGCAGCCGGCCAGCAGAAACAGGCCGTCCCCGTCAAAAGCATCCAGCGTCCGCAGCACCGTGCCCACGTTGCCCGGATCCTGCACCCCCTCCAGCGCCATATAGCGCCGCCCTGCGAGCTTTTCCGGCAGGGGCATATCGGGGATGCGGCAGGTAAATAAAACCCCCTGCGGGGTCTTCATGGGGGAAACGGAGGCCATGACCTCCTCCGGCACCTGCACCGTGCGCGCGCCGTCGGGCAGCTCCGGCAGGGCAAAGCCGTCGGTGCACACCACGCTCACAAGCTCCGCGTCCCACAGCAGCGCCTCCGCCAGCAGCTTGGGGCTGTCGGCCACAAATTCGCCGCAGGATCGGCGGTAGCTTCCGGAGGACGCCAGACGGCGGATATGGGTGAGCAAAGGGTTCGTGCGGGATGTGATGCGTTCCATGGCCGTCCTCCTCTCCGGTTTTTCCTCGCAAGCCGTGTGTCATATACCTATATAATAAAGCAGCATTTTTTTGCGATGTCAAGAAAATTTTTTGCCGCAGACCCCACGGCCTGCGGCAAGCGAAAAATATTTTACGCATTATGAGGACGCCGACGCCTGCTTTTTCTCCATCCGGCGCCAGTTTATGAACCCGTAGAGATCGTTGGCCAAAAAGGCCGCAAAGCACACCACCACGGACAGATATCCCTTGTCGCTCCGCGCCGCCAGCAGCCACAAAACGATGAGCACCACGTCGTTGGCGGCGTAGCCCAGGGCGTAGAGGGGGCTGCGGCGGAAGGTGAGGTACACCGCCAGAAAGCTGGTGGTCACGGACACGGTGCTGGGCAGAAGGTTCGCCGTGCCCAGCACCTTGAGGATGAAGTAAAACGCCGCCGTTACCGCCGCCGTCAGCAGCCACATGAACACATGCTCCCGACGGGAAATTTTGTTCACCTGCACCTGGGCGCGGTTGCCCTGAAAGGGGTGGCGCAGCCAGCTGATGAGCGCCAGCAGCGCCATGGGCGCCGTCATGCCCAGATAGGTGATCATCTCGCCGTAATACGCGCAGGCATAGGAAATATAGCCGTAGATCAGGCTGAAAACCACCGTCAGCGCCTGCCCCACGGGGTTGCCCTTGGCGTTAAAAAGCAGGGAGGTGACGCCGATGAGGGAGGCGGTGAGCGTGAGATACTCCTTCCCTTCCAGCAGGAAAAAAGATGCCACTATCGCCCCCACGGAGGCAAGCCAGAGCGCTTTTTCCTGTGTTGTAAAATACGAATTGATGCGGCGCAGCATAAAAAACATCCCCTTTCCGAATTCAAAAAAGCACCCGACCCCACATCTTCAAAGACCTAACGATGTGTGATCGAATGCTTCGCATTCTCTACCCGGTGGCAGAAACGATATTCAAATTGCGGTGTTTATTATACCCGAGCAGCGCCGCCGCGTCAAGGGGTGATTTTTTTCACCGGGCGGACATATTTCCAGAACCGCTTGCAGTCGTGGTAGAAATAGAACACGCGGCCTTGGGTGGTGTCCAGCGCATAGCCGGCAGCGGCGTAGTCAAGGTCCTTCATGGCCTGCTCCATTTTCGCCTCCACGGCGGCATTTTCCGTTTCAAAGTCGAACGGGCCGTGCTCAAAAACGATGTACTCCCCCTCCGCCACGTCCATCAGCTGCATCTGCTTCGGCACGGGGCCGTCGTAGTCCGCCGGCAGACGCACGCCGTAGCTCTCCGCCAGGGGGATGCCCCAGGAGCAGACGCGCCCCGCAGGCTCGTTGATAAAGGCCATGATCTGTCCGCTGCCGGCGTCGTTTTCCGCTCCGCCCGCGTCGTCCAGCTTGTGAGGGATGCTCTCCAGAAGCCCGCAGATGGTGTCGCAGTCCTGCTCGGGGATCCGGCTCTGCTTCTGCCAGAAATCCCAGTAGCCGATGCTCTCGTAATTGCGAATGTGCAGGTATTTGTGCGCCGGAATGGTGACAAAATAGGTTTTCACTTCCTGATTGGTATCTGCCATACCTGTTCCTCCGATTCCTAAAAGATAGCAGTCAAAGGGATGGATCACCGTGCGCAGCACCACCGGCACAGGGTGCTGCCGGTAGCGGCTGGGGGCGACGCCGTAGGCGTCCTTGAAAGCGCGGGTGAAGGCCTCATGGGAGGAAAAGCCATAGCGCAGAGCGATGGTGAGCAGGCTGTCCTCCGTGTCCCGCACGTCCCGCAGGGCAAAGGCCAGCCGCCGCCCCCGCAGATAGTCCCGCAGCTGCATACCGGAAACGCGCCGGAACATATGGGACACATGGTACTCCGAGTATCCCAGCTTCTGCGCCAGATGCCGCAGGGTCAGCCCCTCGTCCTCCTGCGCCCTGATGCAGCGGTCGACCTCCTGCACCAGCTCCTGAATGTTTTTCCCCCACGCAAACATGGATCGCTCCTCCTTTTGACTGCCCTCAGTATACCACCGCCGCAGCCCCCGCGCTTGATTTTGCTTGCTCTCTTTGCCCCTTGGACGCGTGCCGCGCAGGCAAAAGCCCTGCGCGCCTTTACGGGCCGCAGGGCTTGCGAAAGTTTTAATACAGCTTTGCGCCGGCGGGGATGTGGTCGTCCACCAGCAGCAGGTGCAGCTTCTCCTCGCCCTCCTCGTGGTGCACGGCGGAGATGAGCATACCGCAGGAGTCAATGCCCATCATCGCTCTGGGCGGCAGGTTCACGATGGCGATGGCCGTCTTGCCCACCAGCTCCTCCGGCTCGTAATACTCGTGGATGCCGGAGAGGATGACGCGGTCTTCGCCGGTGCCGTCGTCCAGAACGAACTTCAGGAGCTTGCCGGACTTCTTCACGGCCTCGCAGCTCTTGATCTTCACGGCGCGGAAATCACTCTTGGAGAAGGTGTCAAAGTCCACCATGTCCTCAAACAGCGGCTCGATCTGCACCTTGGAGAAGTCGATCTTCTCCTCAGCGGGCTTTGCCGCGGGCTTTTCCGCCTTCTTGTCGCTGTCCAGCGGCTTCATGGTGGGGAACAGGATCACGTCGCGGATGGAGTCCGTGCCGCAGAGCATCATGGCGCAGCGGTCGATGCCGAAGCCCAGGCCGCCGGTGGGAGGCATGCCGTACTCCAGCGCCAGCACGAAGTCCTCGTCCATCATGTCGGCCTCCTCGTCGCCGTTAGCCCGCTTTTCCGCCTGCGCCTTGAAGCGCTGGTACTGGTCGATGGGGTCGTTGAGTTCAGAGAAGGCGTTGCCCATCTCGCAGCCGCAGATGAACATCTCATAGCGCTCGGTGAGGGCGGGCTGCTGGGGACTGCGCTTGGCCAGCGGCGAGACCTCCACGGGGTACATGGTGATAAAGGTGGGCTGAATGAGGGTCTCCTCCACCTTCTGGTCAAAGGTCTCATACAGGGCGTTGCCCCAGGTGTGCGCCACGCCGTCCATGTCCACGCCCACGCTCTTAGCCAGCTCCACGGCCTTGTCGGCGTCGCCGATGCAGGCCATGAAGTCCGCGCCGGTGACATTTTTCACGGCGTCGGCCATGGTGACGCGCTTCCAGGAGGGGGTGAGGTCAATGTCGTGCCCCAGCCAGCTCACCTGATAGGTGCCCAGGATCTCCTTGGCAGCGCCGGTGAGAATGCCCTCCAGAATGTCCATCATGCCGTCCAGATTGGTGAAGGCCTGATACAGCTCGCAGGTGGTGAACTCGGGGTTGTGCTTGGTGTCCATGCCCTCGTTGCGGAAGATGCGTCCCACCTCGTACACCCGCTCCAGGCCGCCCACGATGAGCCGCTTCAGGTGCAGCTCCGTGGCGATGCGCATATACATGTCGATGTCCTGCGCGTTGTGATGGGTGATGAAGGGACGGGCGTTGGCGCCGCCGGCGATGGGGCTGAGAACGGGGGTCTCCACCTCCATAAAGCCCAAATTGTCCAGATAGCGGCGCAAAAACGCCACGAACCTGCTGCGGATCTCAAAGTTCCGCTTGCTCTCGGGGTTCATGATGAGATCCACATACCGCTGACGGTAGCGCATCTCCTTGTCCGTGAGGCCGTGGAACTTCTCCGGCAGGGGCTGCAGGGACTTGGAGAGCAGGGTGATGTGCTTGGCGCGCACGCTCATCTCGCCCTTTTCCGTGCGGAAAACGGTGCCCTCCACGCCCACAATGTCGCCGATGTCGTACTTTTTGAAGCGATTATACTCCTCCTGATCCATCTCGTCCCGACGGGCGTAGAGCTGGATGCGGCCGGACTTATCCTGCAGGTCACAGAAGGACACCTTGCCCATGCCGCGCTTGGACATAAGGCGGCCGCCCACGGCCACGGTCTTTCCCTCCAGGGCGTCAAAGTTGTCCTTGATCTCCTGGGCGTGGTGGGTGACGTCGTACTTAGTGATGGTAAACGGATCCATCCCCGCATCCTGCAGGGCCTTGAGTTTGTCACGGCGCACCTTGAGGATCTGCTTAAGATCCTGCTCCTGTTCGTTGGTTCGGTTCACTTGCTCTGCCATGGCGGGCATCCTCCTTTTGTAAAATTTTTATGGTTTATCTTTCGATGGAATCAATGCGGTAGCGGATCACGCCGCGGGGCGCCTCCACGGTGATCTCCTCGCCGGCCTTGCGCCCCATGAGGGCTTTACCGAAGGGGGAGTCCTCGGACACGGCGCGGTTCATCACGTCCGCCTCCTGAGAGCCGACGATGCGGTAGGCGGGCAGCGCCTGCCCGTTGGCCAGATTGGTCACAACGACCTTGCAGCCGATGGAGATCTTGTCGGAATCCGTTTCGGCGTCGCTGACGATCTTGGCGTGAAGCAGAATTTCCTCCAGCTCGGCGATGCGGGAATAGAGCTTGCCCTGCTCGTTTTTTGCCTCGTCGTACTCGCTGTTCTCGCTCAGGTCGCCGAAGCCGCGAGCCTCTTTAATCAGCTCGGCGATCTCGTCGGCGCGGGTGGTCTTGTTGTAGTCCAGCTCCTTCTTCAGCTCGTCGTACCGCTCCTGGCTCATTTTGAACTCTTTAACCATGGTAAACGCTTCCTTTCTATTGTCCGGCGTATGATTCCAATACTGCCCCGATTCTATAATAAGTCACATTGCATTATAGATAGTTTCCCCGCCGGTGTCAAGCACTGAAATAAATTCTTCTCACGGCCAATTCCCTTGGGCGCAGCCGCTCCTGCCGCCACAGCGCTGCCAGAAGCTGCTCGCCCTCCGCTCCGTCGGGCAAGGCGTCTGCCAATGCCGGCGGCAGTATGTATTCCACCCGCTGCACGGCGCAGTTCTCCCCCAGCAGCAGCGCCCGCGGCTCCGCCGCCGAACGCAGCGTCACCTCCAGCTCCGGCGCTCCGCCGCCGCAGGCCAGACCGTAGCGCTGCAAAAGCCAGTCCTCCAGTCCCTCCTGCCCGCTCCCCGTTTCCAGATGCAGATACCGCACCCGCTGCGCCAGCAGCTGCGCCGCCCAGTACACCGGCAGGCTCGTCCCCTCCGCCGTAAGCAGCGCGGAGGCCGTCTGCCGCGTCACCCGTTTCTGGCGGAAAGCCTGCTCCAGCAGCGCCGGCAGCAGCGCCCGCCGCAAAGGCGCCACCTCCACGGGAGCAAGCCCCATTCGCAGCGGCTCCGGCAGCTCCGCCGGCCACACGCCCTCCCGAATGCCCGCCTCCCGCAAAAGCCGTCCCTCCCGCCGCAGCAGCGGCGACAGCCTGCCGCCCACGCTCACCCGACACAGGGGCATGCCGCCCAAAAGCTCCACCCGATGCCGCACCCGCGGCAATCCCCGCGTCTCCCAGCCGATCCATCCAAGCATAAAAATCCCCTCCCGCACCAGTTTATGGAGCGAGAGGGGAAATAAGTCTGCCAAAAAATGTTTTTACAAAAAAGACTATAAAATTTTTGCCCATGCGATCAAGATCGCTTTTTTCGTTAAGGGTCGATGCCCACATCGCCCTGCTTATCCGCCGGCTTTTTCAGGGCAGATAGTCCAGCGGATTCACGGTGGAGCCGCCCTTATACATGGTGAAATGGATGTGGGCGCCGTTGGAGTTGCCGGTGTTGCCCACCAGACCCACCGTCTGCCCCTTGCTGACCTTCTGCCCCACGGACATATAGGTCGTGCTCATGTGGGCATACAGGGTGGTGATGCCGTCGGGGTGGGAGATCATGACGCTGATGCCGTAGCCGCCGTTCCAGCCGGACTGGATCACCGTGCCGGAGCTGGAGGCCAGCACGTCGGTGCCCCGTCGGGCGTCGATGTCGATGCCGTTGTGGAACTCCCGCCCGTGGAAGGGGCAGATGCGCCAGCCATAGGAGTCGGAGATGCGGTGGGAGTTGTTGGACGGCCAGATGTAGCCGTCAGAGGAGCCGCCGCTCTGCTGCTGCTGGCGGATCAGCTCCTGAATGCGCTCCTCGTCCTGCTTGGCCTGGTTCAGCAGGGCGTTGTGTCCGGTCTCGCTCTTTTCGTAGTCCCGAATGAGGGCGTCGGCCTCGTCAATATCCTTTTGCAGCTCGGCCTGAGCGCTCACCAGCTCCGCCTTCTGTTGCTCCAGCGCCGCCTTGTCCTCGGTGAGCTGCTGGCGGGTGGCCTGCAGGTCGGCAATGACCTTGCGGTCGTAGTCCATGACCTCGCTGACGAAGTCCAGCCGCGCCAGCAGATCGGAAAAGTCGGTGGACTTGAAGATCACCGACCAGTACGACTCCGTGCCCCGCTCCTCCTCCGCGCGCACCTGCCGGCAGAACAGCGCATACTGCTGCTCCTCCTTGGCGGTCAGCTCCACGATGCGCGCCTGGGTCTCGTCGGTCTGCTTCTGAATGAGGTTCACCTCGTTGCGCAGGGCTTCATTGCGCTGATCCAGCAGCTTTTTCTGCTGCAGGACCTTGTTTTTGTCGGCGCGGATGGCCTTGATCTGGTTCTCCAGCGCCTCCTTTTCCTGCCGCGCCTGCTCCAGCTGCTCGCTGAGGCTGGCGCCGTAGACCGGCGCAGGCAGAGCCATAATTATGAGCGAACACAGCATGCACGCTGCGCATAAAAGCGATATCGCCCGCTTGCGACTGAACATAAACCCCTCCTTTTTTACACACGCAGGAATTTGCGGATAGCCGTCAGGCTGCCGCCTATGCCCACCAGCACGCCGGCCAGCAGGAACACCGCCGCCACCGGCCACCAGATCTTTTCAAAGCTTACCACCCGCAGGATCTGCAGGGTGTCCGATCCGGCGATGCCCGTGGAAATGGCGTTATACAGCAGCCACTGCAGCCCGAAGCCGATCATGGCGCCGAACAGGCCGATGAGCAGCCCCTCAAACACGAAGGGCCAGCGGATGAAGCCGTTGGTCGCGCCCACCATTTTCATCACGGCAATCTCGTCCCGCCGGTCGAAGGTGGTGAGCTTGATGGTGTTGGAAATGATGAACACGGACACCACCAGCAGTATGGCAATGAGCGCCACGCTGATGACCCCCGCCACATTGCGCGCCGTGATGAAGCCTTGGGAAATGGCCTCGTCCGCCCGCACCTTGGCGATGCCGTCCACCTGCCGCAGCGCCTCTGCCGTTTCGGCCAGACGGTTCTCGTCCTGCAGATGCACCACGAACCGGTGGCGGAAGATGCCCGCGTCCAGATCCGCGTACAGGTCGTCCTCGTCGTACTGCGCCACATAGCTGTCCCTGGCCTCCTCGCGGGACACGAAGGTCACGTCCCCCACGTTGGAAACGGCTTCCACCTTGCTCTGCAGCGCCCGCGCGTCCTCGTCGGACAGGCTCTCGTCGATAAAGGCCAGAATGGCGTTTTCTTTTTGCAGATTTTTCAGATTATAGTCCGCGTTGTAGGCCACCAGCGAAAACGTGCCCATAATCAGCAGGCACGCCACGGTGATGCCGATGGCCGCAAAGGACATAAACCCGTGGGAAAACATGTTTCGGCTGCCTTCCCGAAAAAAATATCCGAAATTACCTTTCATTTCTTGGCCACCTCATACTGTCCCATGCCGTCGCCGGCCACCAGTCCGTCGTTGATGGTGATGACGCGCTTGTCAAAGTGGTTCACCAGTCCCCGCTCGTGGGTGACCACCACCACGGTGGTGCCCAGGGCGTTGATGCGCTCCAGCAGGGTCATGATCTCCAGCGAGCGGTTGGGGTCGAGGTTGCCGGTAGGCTCGTCGGCCACGATGGTGCTGGGGTTGTTCACCAGCGCGCGGGCGATGGCCACCCGCTGCTGCTCGCCGCCGGAGAGCTGATCGGGAAAGCTCTGCTCCTTGCCCTTCAGCCCCACCAGCTCCAGCACATAGGGGATGCGGTTTTTGATCTCGCGGGGACTTGCGCCCACGGCGCGCATGGCCAGACTCAGGTTCTCCCACACGGTCTTGTTCATAATGAGCCGGAAATCCTGAAAGATCACGCCGATGGTGCGGCGCATATAGGGGATCTGCCGGTCGGAAATGCGCCCCATGGAGAAGCCGTTCACCATCACCCGTCCGGAGGTGGGCACGATCTCCCCCGTCAGGAGCTTGATAATGGTGGATTTGCCGGAGCCGGACGGCCCCACCAGAAAGGCGAAATCCCCGTCCTCTATGGTAAACGAAATGCCCTTCAGAGCCTCCGTCCCGTTGTCGTATACTTTTTTTACATCTATCAGACGAATCATATATTCCTCACATTTCATTCGGTAACAAAATGGTTACATATTACACATTATAAAATTTTTCTACAAATTTTGCAACAGGAAAAAATATGAAAAAAGTGTGAACTGTCCCGCCGTCCGCCGCCCCCCACCAATGCGTAGGACGATGCCC
>ERZ1034917.576-NODE-576-length-32199-cov-12.540225_pt1 | contig 32199 bp, 21 predicted proteins | sample MGYA00520605_ERZ1034917 | MGnify/ENA primary metagenome ERZ1034917 (study PRJEB33766, sample SAMN09781784) | gut metagenome | biome: gut microbiome | host: Homo sapiens | place: Madagascar | study: EMG produced TPA metagenomics assembly of the PRJNA485056 data... | reverse complement strand
AAACACCGCTTTCGTGGTGCAAAGTTACAGATAAGACTCAACAAAACACTATTTGTCTAAGGATTTTAGATAATTTTAACCACTAAATCATTATTTATCACCTTTTTAACTAAAAAAAGAAAATAAATGCCTATTCTTTGCGGCAAAATCAGAAATTTGTATTACCTTTGCAGGCGAATAGCCCAAACATGTATCATGTGGGCTTTTTACCGAGGTAGAATGAATACATTAACAAACTTATAAAAAGAGAAATAGTATGATTCTTTTTTTCAGAACTCCATCTAAGAGTGTGATTGCGACCGAGATTGATCACAAACCATCTCAGGACGAAATCAATGAACTTTGTTGGCTTTATGGTGACGCGACTTTAGAGGACGCCCAGCAGTTGCAGGGCTTCTATGTCGGCCCACGCCGTGAAATGATTACTCCTTGGAGTACGAATGCCGTTGAGATAACTCAGAACATGAGTCTTGACGGCATTTCGCGTATTGAGGAGTACTTCCCTGTGGATAGCGAGGACGCTGAGCACGACCCAATGCTCCAGCGTATGTACAACGGTATCGGACAGGATGTGTTCACCGTGAACCATGAGCCAGAACCTATCAAGTACGTCGATGACCTCGAAAAGTACAACGAGGAAGAGGGTCTTGCCCTCAGCGAGGACGAAATGGCTTATCTCCACAAGCTGGAGAAAGAGAACGGACGTCCTCTCACCGACAGCGAAATCTTCGGTTTCGCACAGATTAACTCAGAGCACTGCCGCCACAAGATCTTCGGCGGCCAGTTTATCATCGACGGCAAGGAGATGGAGTCTTCTCTTTTCAGCATGATCAAGAAGACCACCAACGAGAATCCTAACAAGATTCTCTCTGCCTATAAGGATAATGTGGCTTTCTCTCAGGGTCCTGTTATCGAGCAGTTTGCTCCAGCCGATCAGACTACCAGCGATTTCTTCCAGGTGAAGGATATCGAGAGTGTCATCTCGCTGAAGGCTGAGACTCACAACTTCCCTACTACCGTAGAGCCTTTCAACGGTGCTGCTACCGGTACGGGTGGTGAAATCCGCGACCGTATGGGTGGTGGTGTTGGTTCATGGCCTATCGCAGGTACTGCCTGCTACATGACTGCTTATCCTCGCTTGAAGGATGACAACGGCAAGAGCGATGCTGAGCGCGACTGGGAAGACATCATGCCAGTACGTAAGTGGCTCTATCAGACTCCAGAGCAGATTCTGATCAAGGCTTCCAACGGTGCATCAGACTTCGGTAACAAGTTCGGTCAGCCTCTCATCACCGGTTCTGTGCTTACATTCGAGCACGAGGAGAACGGCGAGAAGTATGCATACGATAAGGTTATCATGCTTGCTGGTGGTGTAGGCTACGGCAAGAAGCGTGACTACAAGAAGGGTGAGCCACAGAAGGGCAACAAGGTTGTCGTTGTTGGTGGTGATAACTATCGCATCGGTCTTGGTGGTGGTTCTGTTTCTTCTGTAGATACAGGCCGTTACAGCAACGGTATCGAGTTGAACGCTGTTCAGCGTGCCAACCCTGAGATGCAGAAGCGTGCCTACAACCTGGTTCGTGCACTCGTTGAGAACGATGAGAATCCAGTAGTCAGCATCCACGACCACGGTTCAGCCGGTCACTTGAACTGTCTCTCTGAGTTGGTAGAAGAGTGCGGTGGCGAAATCGATATGTCTAAGTTGCCTATCGGCGACAAGACTTTGAGCGCCAAGGAAATCATCGCCAACGAGAGCCAGGAGCGCATGGGCTTGCTCATCGACGAGAAGTATATCAGCGAGGTTCAGAAGATTGCCGACCGTGAGCGTGCTCCAATGTACGTGGTTGGTGAGACTACTGGCGATGCTCACTTCAGTTTCAAGCAGGCTGACGGTGTGAAGCCATTCGACCTCGATGTAGCTCAGATGTTCGGTCATACTCCTAAGACTGTCATGGTAGATGAGACCGTAGAGCGCAAATATGAAGATGTAACTTATTCTGCAGATAACCTCGACGAGTACTTGCAGCGTGTTCTCCAGATGGAGGCTGTGGCTTGTAAGGACTGGTTGACCAACAAGGTGGACCGTTCCGTAACAGGTAAGATTGCCCGTCAGCAGGGTCAGGGTCAGATTCAGTTGCCACTTTCTGACTGTGGTGTCGTAGCACTCGACTACCGTGGCGAGAAGGGTATCGTAACAGCTATGGGCCATGCACCTCAGGCAGGTTTGGCCGATCCTAAGGCAGGTTCTGTACTCTCTGTAGCAGAGTCATTGACCAATATTATCTGGGCACCATTGGCAGATGGCATGGACAGCATCAGCCTCTCTGCTAACTGGATGTGGCCTTGCCGCAGCCAGAAGGGTGAGGATGCCCGTCTGTATGAGGGTGTGAAGGCATTGTCAGACTTCTGCTGCGCCATCCACGTAAACGTACCAACAGGTAAGGACTCTCTCTCATTGACCCAGCAGTATCCTAACGGCGAGAAGATCATCGCTCCAGGTACCGTTATCGTAAGTGCCGGCGGTGAGGTTTCGGATATCAAGAAGGTGGTTAGCCCAGTTCTCGTTAACGACAAGAACTCTAGCCTCTACCACATCGACTTCAGCTTCGACGAGCAGCGCCTCGGTGGTTCTGCCTTCGCACAGAGCCTGGGCAAGGTGGGCAGCGATGTTCCTACCGTCAAGAACCCAGAGTACTTCGTTGACTGCTTCAACGCCGTACAGGAACTCATCAACCGCGGTTGGGTAATGGCTGGTCACGATATCAGTGCCGGTGGTTTGATTACAACTCTCCTCGAGATGACATTCGCCAACGTAGAGGGCGGTATGAAGATCAACCTCCACGACATCGCAGATGCCGACATCATCAAGACTCTCTTCGCAGAGAACCCAGGTGTTGTAATCCAGGTAAGCGATGCCCACAAGGACGAGTTGAAGGCATTCTTCGATGAGAACGGTATCGGTTATGCCAAGATTGGTTATCCAGCTCCTGAGCTCCGCAAGATCATCATCAAGAAGGAAGGCTTCGAGCACGAGTTCGATATCGATGCATTGCGTGACGACTGGTATAAGACATCTTACCTCCTCGACCGCAAGCAGAGCATGAACGGTATGGCTAAGAAGCGTTACACCAACTATAAGAAGCAGCCTATCGAGATGAACTTCGGTTACGGCTTCAAGGGAACTCTCGCTAGCTACAGCCTCGACGCAAACCGTCGCAAGCCATCTGGCATCAAGGCAGCTATCATCCGTGAGAAGGGTACCAACGGTGAGCGTGAGATGGCATACTCTATGTATCTCGCCGGCTTCGATGTAAAGGATGTGATGATGACCGACTTGATTTCCGGTCGTGAGACTTTGGAAGATGTAAACTTCATCGTATTCTGCGGTGGTTTCTCTAACTCCGACGTTCTCGGTTCTGCCAAGGGTTGGGCTGGTGCATTCCTCTACAATCCTAAGGCTAAGGAGGCACTTGATAAGTTCTATGCCCGTGAGGACACCCTTTCACTCGGTATCTGCAACGGTTGCCAGCTGATGGTTGAGTTGAACCTCATCAATCCTGAGCACAAGCATCGTTCACACCTCTGCCACAACACATCCAAGAAGTTCGAGAGTACATTCCTCGGTTTGACTATTCCTCAGAACGACAGCGTGATGTTCGGTAGCCTGAGCGGTGACAAGCTCGGTATCTGGGTAGCTCACGGCGAGGGCCGTTTCTACTTGCCAGAGCCAGAGGATCACTACAACATCATTGCGAAGTACAACTACGCAGAGTATCCAGGTAATCCTAACGGCAGTGACTACAACGTAGCAGGTATCTGCTCTGCAGATGGTCGCCACTTGGCTATGATGCCACACTTGGAGCGTGCCATCTTCCCATGGCAGAATGCCTGGTATCCAGCAGATCGCCGCAACGACGAGGTAACTCCTTGGATTGAGGCATTTGTCAATGCACGTCAGTGGATTGAAGAAAGAGTAAAGTAAATAAATGAAATATACAGATTTATTTAAGACATTTTTGAAGATTGGCATAGTCACCTTTGGTGGTGGCTATGCCATGATTCCTATTATAGAATCCGAAGTCGTCGATAAGCATCATTGGATGACAAAGGAGGAATTTCTGGATGCCATCGCTACTACCCAGGTTTGTCCGGGAGCCTTGGCCATCAACATGAGTTCCCTGCTCGGATATAAGTTGGCAAAGACACCGGGAGCCATCGTCTGCACCCTCGGCGCTTCGTTGCCCTCCTTCCTTATTATATTAGCGATAGCTATGTTTTTCCATCAGTTTGAAGACAACAAGGTGGTGGCAGCCCTGTTTGCAGGCATCCGTCCTGCCGTGGTGGCATTGATAGCCGTACCTACGTTTTCGCTTGCCAAGAGTGCCCATATCACGCTTGTCAACTGCTGGATTCCTATCCTCTCCGCCCTTCTGATATGGCTGGTAGGTGTCAACCCCATCTGGGTGATTATCGCAGCCGCCGTGGGAGGCTACATCTATGGACAATTCATTCAACCAACAGAATGACTTTGAACTTTGAACATATTGTTCTTAATACATTATTATATATGATATTTCTTCAGCTTTTCATCGTATTCCTTCAGATAGGCATCTTCGGATTCGGAGGTGGCTATTCCATGATATCCCTGATTCAGGGACAGGTAGTAACGCAGTATCATTGGATGACGATGAAGGAGTTCACTGATGTCGTTGCCATCTCGCAGATGACACCAGGACCTATCGGCATCAACGCTGCTACCTATTGCGGCTATACCACTGTGCACAATGCAGGCATGGGCGGCATGATGGCCATACTCGGAAGTGCCGTGGCAACCTTTGCCCTGGTTCTCCCCTCTTTGATTTTGATGATTCTTATCAGCAAAATGCTGTACAAGTATATGAAGACCTCAGCCGTTCAGAGCATCTTCATCGGTCTCCGTCCTGCCATCGTCGGTTTGGTAGGAGCCGCAGCCCTGCTCCTGATGAATGGCGAGAACTTCTCTACGCCAGCCAATCCCTGGCATTTCTATATCTCCATCGCCCTCTTCTTCGCCACCTTTATCGGCGTGAAGGTGATGAAGATCAATCCCATCCGCATGATTCTCTATTCAGCTTTTGCGGGATTGGTACTATTATATTAAAGAGATTTCAAATATTAGTATTAACTTTGCTGTCAATTGAACCCCTCAAACCCTATAGAATGACATTTAGAGAAGAAAAAACAACCTCCAAAAAGAGGTTTCAAGCTTGCAAGCATAGCTTTGTGATAGCATGTCTCTCTATACTGACTTGCTGCCCAATCCTTGTTTCTGCCCAAACCCCAATGGCAGGAACCATTAATCGTATGCCTATCGAAAAGATGAAGGCGGAGTTTGATGCCAAAGGTGCTACTTACGGCAAAACCATAAGCAAGAAGATAAAGCCTTATATAAATAAGGTATGCGAAACACTGGCAGACACCTCCATCTTTCATGCGAAACAGAGACAGGAAGTAAATACGATTAAGCAGCAGTTAGGTATCCCCCAACCCCTCACAAAGCAATACGAACTCTGGGAGAAGCTGTTTCGCATACAATTCCTGCTCAACTTTGAGGATTCTTACCAATGCGCCCGCCATTGCGAAGAGCTAGCACTGCAGTTGGCAAATTCTCCCAAGGCTAACTCAAAAGCCCCTTCAACCAAAAGTCCTTACGACTATCTGGCACAAGCCTACATCTACGAGGCCCAAGCATTTACCAATAGCGGGTACTTCAGAGAGGCGGCGGAGACTTTGGCAAAGATTGCTCCCAGAACTTGCTCGCAAGATATCCGAATCAACTATATCGTAGCTGCATTCAACCTGGAATTCGAGAACGGATTCTACACCCCATATCGCATTCTTTCCAAAGACACCTATCTGGAAAACATGAAGCGACTGTATGGAGAATTGAAGCAAACTGTGTCTTCAGACTCTTACCTGCTTGATGACATGCTCGTAAAGATGTACTTCCACGAAACCAAATATGCCGAGGCCATTAAGCAAAGCAAAATACTGCTCAGCAAATTATCTCCTACCTCTGCATACTATGCCTACGCTCTTGGCAACCTGGGATACAACTATATGGGATTACGCAACTACACCAAGGCAGCAGAATGCATCAGCCAATCGGCCATCATGGAAATCAAGCGTGGCTCAGTGGAATATCCTGCTGCCAGAAAGATAGCCGAAATCGCTTACGTCACAGGCGACATTGCCCGTTCGTACATGCTCATCAATGTAGCGATGCACAATGCCGAACAATATCATTCACGTTACCGCTATTCCGAGATAGCATTCAGCTATCCCCAGATAGATAAAGACCTCTATGCAATCACTCAAAGGCAGAAAATGTGGCTCACTATCGGTCTCATTTTCCTGAGCATCGTGATTGTCCTATTGATAGCTGCAATCATCGTCATGAAGAAACAGCGAAAAACGCTCCATCGGCAGAAGTCACTCATCGAGTCTCAGATGAAGCATCTTTACGAAAAGAACGTACAGATTGCGAGCATCAACAAGGAACTTATTGAAGCAGGGCACATCAAAGAAGTAGTACTGAGTCAATTGATAGTGGGCAGTGCGAACCACCAGGTTGCCATCGAGAAACTGCGCAAGGAAGTTTTGCGCCGACTCACCATCCGAGATTACGAAGGACTCAAAAACGTATTCGATGCCCAAAAGGGAGCCGCATTCGACACCTTTTATCAGATGGATAGTATTTTGCAGATGCTCTTCCCGGATTTTGAGGAAAGCTTCAATTCCCTTCTTCGCCCAGAGTGTAGGATAGTTCCCAAAACGGGTGAGCGACTCACCGTGGAAATGCGCATCTTTGCCCTCATCAGATTGGGCATTACCAAAAATGAAGACCTGGCACGTTCGCTCAACTACTCAGTTAACACCATCAAGAGTTACAAGACTCGAGTGTTGAACGCCGCCCGCTACGACAAAGAAGAGTTTTATAAGAGACTGAAGGAAAAGGTCAATACAGAAGTCTAACACCCCAAACAGCCTGATTTCAAAGGGACATGTGCCTTATCACAAGGCGTATGTCACCTTTTTTATGAGTATATTCTTTCTTTAACAGGGTATATTCTACCGGATATGCATATTGTGTAACCATCAGATTATCAGCGATTATTCATTTTTCAGAAGTCTATCTATGGTATATTTCTTGGCAGCAATCGTTTTTTGCAGTACTTTTGCAAGCGAAAATTTCATTAGAAATCTTTCAAATCCAATCAGTATAACTAATAACTTTTAGAAATGAACAAAAACATTTTTCTCTTATCATCAGTACTGATGGCTACAACAGCAACAGCAGTCAGAGCCAATGAGGTACCGACAACTCTAGCAAGAGTTAATTCCTCTTATATACAAAAAGAGGACACAACAGAAACCGCAGGCAATGACCATGGTGTGATGCTCAACGCCAAGGATGCCACAGAGCCTCGTCAAGTAGAGATAGGCTTGCCTATGAGCTACACAGCAGTTACTGTAGATGGATTGCCAGCAGTTTTCTATTATTGGCCAAACACCACAAGCAACCATTGGCGTGGCGAACAGTTGCTTGCCAGCCAGGGTCTGCAGAACATATCTACCACAGCCATACGCTTTGGTGAGATTGGCTATGGTGTGGATTCCTATATGGAACGTGGCGGTGAAACATTCAAGGGAAAGCTGAAGTATCAGACCAACACCTTTGGTGCACAGAATTTTGACATCAACGTGTCTGGCAAACTTGCCAAAAAGACTTATTTCACGCTGAGTGCTTACCAGAATTTCGATCCAGGAACATTCGACCTGAAATTTACCAACTACATCGACCGTGCCCAGTTCTACACTGCCGGCATCACCCATCTCTTCCATCAAGACAAGGGTCGATTCAGTCTCTATTACAAGTTTACCGAAACCCATCCTCTTACCACTGCAGCCAACTACCCAGACTTGTTCGACTATGTGGGACTCTTCTCGGCAGGAGTCAACTTCAAGGATGTTGACATGGAGGCATTCCCTGCCTACGCCAACCTGGATACCAAACTTGCCACACAGGCTAAGAAAGGCGTAAAGCTCTACTGGATTGCCATTGGAAAGGAAGATCAGCACATGAACAACAACAAGTTGTTGATGGAACGACTGGACAAGGATGGACTGAAATACACCTATCATGAGAGCAGCCGTGGACATATCTGGAGCAACTGGCGACAGTACACCCTGCAGTTTGTTCCACAACTGTTCAAATAAGAAAACACCCACTGATATGAAAAAACTATTTCTGACAATATCACTCGCCTTTGGGCTTCTCTCTGCAGAAGCCCAAACCGGCGATCTTCCTCGTGTTGCCCCAGAGCAGGCAGGAGTAAAAAGCAAGCAGGTCGTAGCATTCTTCGACTCCTTGATGTCTTTTCCCAAGACCGATATCCACAGTGCCATCGTGATGCGTCACGGCAAGGTGATAGGCGAAATCCACCCAGCCCCATTCAAGGCAGAATATGGGCACACCCTCTTCTCCTGCTCCAAGACATTTACATCGGCAGCTATCGGTATCGCCATCGGCGAACATCGCCTGAAGTTGACCGACCGTCTCGCTACCTTCTTTCCAGAATATCTGCCCAAGGAAGTGAGCGAATGGCTCTCCGACATCACCATAGAAGATTTGCTCACCATGCGATCGGGATTCGTTTTCTTCGATGAAGTAAGAAGTGAGCACTTAGACTGGGTCAAGACTTATCTGAACCATCCTATGAATTGCAAACCAGGCACCAAGTTTCAATATGATTCTCTTGACACTTACCTGCTTTCCGCCATCATACAGAAGGTAACAGGTATGACGTTGCTGGAATACTTAAAGCCACGTCTCTTCGAACCTCTTCATATTGAAAAGGTGAAATGGGAAGTGAGTCCTGAAGGTATCAACACGGCAGGTTGGGGACTTTATCTGCAGAGCGAGTCGCTTGCTAAGTTCGGACAGTTATTGCTGCAACAAGGTAAATGGGAAGGCAAGCAACTGATACCATCTAGCTGGGTGAAGGCGATGATGTCGCCACACGTAGAAGATTACTATGGCTACCAGATGTGGATGTGTGAATGGCCTGATGCCGCAAGGGCAGATGGTGCTTACGGACAATATATCATCGTAAACCCACAGCAAGACATGGTGGTAGCCATCACCCAATGTCTTACTGGCAACGGAAGTAAGGAACAAAGCCTCATCAAAAATGTTTTGTTCCCAGGCATTATCCCATCCAACGATAAGAGCGCATCTAAAGAGAGGGACATCCGACCTGGAAAGGCGTACCGCATATTGAAGAAGAAACAATCTACTTATGCACTTCCACTCTTGGAGGGAAAGAAGAGCAATAGGCAGATGAGCATACCTCTCAACGTAAGCTATCAGCTCGACAAAAATCCATTGGGTTGGAAGCAAGTAAGCTTCCTAACTCCTCAGAAAATGGAAGTAGTGGATAGTGTTGGCAGAAAGGGCATCATCGAAATGGGTTTCAAGCAATGGAAGACCTCCTCCATCGGTTTCTATCCACAGAATCCTCGTGGTACGACATTGAATTGCTTCAGCACTATCGATTTTCCTTTCCACGCCAGTTCTTGCTATGCCTGGCAAGGTGAAGAGTTAGTCATCAAAACGCACTTCGTGGATTGGATAACCGCCATCGAACTCCGTCTCCAGTTCAAAGATGACCAACTATTAATCCATTTATCAGAAAGCTATCATAGCAAGAAAGTTTCTTTTAAAGCTCATAAAGCTCAGCAACCCCATGAGCATAAATAGCTAACATTTTTTTCTTACATACTGAGCCCACATTTAAAAAGTAAGGCTTGTTTTAAAGTGGGCTCAGTTATTAATTATTCGGCATTTGCGGGACTGTTTTTACTATATTAAACAAATTCTTTCTATTTTATTTGGCAGTAATAAATAAAAGTTGTACATTTGCAACAAAAAGGAGATAGACAATGACATACTCACAGGCAGATATTACCGTTCCATACGCTGTGGCGAACTTTGCAGAGATTCGCCACAAGGGATATTATTATGTGGATAAGACCAACTATATTCCACTACTTGAGCGTTACAAAGCACCTGTTTTCCTCCGTCCTCGCAGATTCGGAAAGAGTCTGCTCGTTTCCATGTTGGCTCACTATTACGACCGCAACATGGCAACACAATTCGAGGAATTATTTGGTGGAACTTGGATTGGCGAACACCCAACAAACGAGCACAACCAATATCTCGTAGTAAGATATGACTTTTCCACAACTTCCGTTGCCAGCAAGAAGGAAGACATCGAGAAGAACTTCAATGCCGTGAATTGCAGTCCACTCCGTACATTGGTGGAACGCAACAGAGACCTTTTTGGAGATTTCAAGTTCAGAGAGGATGGCAATGCCTCCAACATGCTGATTGAAGTATGCGAGTTTATCGCTTCCCATAATCTTCCACCTCTTTATATATTAATAGATGAATACGACAACTTTACCAACCAGCTATTAGTTGTCTATAAGGATTCGCTGTACCAGAACCTGACCACAGGGGAAAGTTTCCTGCGTACATTCTTCAAGGTTATCAAGGCTGGCATTGGCGAAGGAACCATCCGCACCTGTTTCTGCACAGGAGTACTGCCTGTCACCATGGATGACTTAACCAGTGGCTACAACATCGCAGAAATGTTGACACTGAAGCCTGAATTTACCAACCTATTGGGCTTTACCCATGAGGAAGCAGCCCAATATCTGAAGTATGTCATCAAGAAATATGGCCCTCAAGCCTCTTTCGAGGAATTATGGACTCTGATACTCAACAATTATGACGGTTACCACTTTTTGCCAAATGCAGAACCGTTGTTCAACTCTACCATTCTGACTTACTTCCTCAAGAACTTTGCAGAGCTGAGAGGCGGCATCCCTACGGAAATGGTAGATGAGAACCTGCGCACCGACACTAGTTGGATAAGAAGATTGACCATCACGCTTGACAATGCCAAGGAAATGCTCGACAGCCTGTTGATGGATGGAGAATTGTACTATTCACAAGCCGATTTACGCAGCAAGTTCAACAAGCAAAAGTTCTTTTCCCCAGAGTTCTACCCTATCAGCCTCTACTACTTGGGTATGACCACCCTGAAGGACAATTACAAAATGGCTTTGCCAAACTTGACGACCAAGAGCGTATATATGAGTTACTACAACGAATTGAATAGTATCAGTGACTATGCCCGTAAGTTTGTTCCTGCATACGAGGCATTTGCCAGAGACCGAGAACTGGAGCCATTATTCCATAACTATGTTAAGGAATACTTAGGTCAGCTTCCAGCCCAAGCCTTTGACAAGATGAACGAGAATTTCATTCGCTGTTCATTTTTCGAGTTACTGAGCCGCTACCTGAGCAATTGCTATACATTCGCCATCGAACAGAACTTGCCATCAGGTCGTGCTGACTTAGTGCTGACCGGCATTCCTGGCACATCATTCCACAACGACTGCCGCATCATTGAGTTTAAATATTACAAGTCTAAAGACGCAGGCATCGTTGATCATTTGGAAGAGGCACGCTTAGAAGATGCCCAACAGGTGAAGGCTTACGCCGCAGATATGCAGAAAGCCTATCCTCACTATCAAATAAAAGCATACGTAGCTTATATCGCAGGCAACAAGGCTTGCAAGATTTTTGAAAAGAAATGAGAAAGGTATATTTATCCATAGCCCTTGCCTTCTGCAGCCAGGGCATTCAGGCTCAGCAAACCTCCTACCGATGGAAGGTGGAGGCTGAAGCAGGCGTCAGTTGCAGCGTGCTCGATACGGATGTATCGGGCTTGTCCACTACTACCTATAAGGTGAGACCGGGAGTGGCGGCTGGTATCGGGGCAGAATATCTGGCAGTTGACAACCTGGCTGTGGGAACCGGCATCCGATTCGTACAGCGCGACTACCTGTACCAGAATCTGGGCGGAGACTCCTGGAACACCCGATACAACAACAATTTCATCAGCATCCCACTCAACGTGGGATATTATCTGATTCATAATCCCTACCACGAAAAAGGATTGTGGATCAAGCCGCAGGTGGGCGTATATTACGAGTACTTCACCTCCATGCACACCAAGGGCATCTATCCGATGAACATCATGACGGGATACCAGGGCGACGGCACCTACATCAAGTATAACACCACCTACGATTTCAAGAAGAACGAGAACCATCTGCGCCGCAGCCTCTTTGGAGGTGAAGCCGGCATCAAGATAGGTTATTCCTTCGGAAAAATAGATGGCTCCATCGGGTATAACTTCCAATACGGTTTCTCGCATATCTACGAGGAGAAAGCCCGTACAAGCAAGACTGCCCGCCGCAACTCCAGCGTCATCACCGCTGGCATTGCCTACAAACTATTCTAGCCCCACACGCACAGAAAGGGCAGAAGCCTTTAAAAATTCATTTAAAAGTAACAGCAGATATGAGAATCCCTATATATAAAATAGGTGGAATCCGATTCTTCCTGGTTTTCCTGTTGTCGGCAGCATCCCTTGCGATGTCGCTGACCAGTTGTGTATCGGATAACGATGCCAACTCTAAGTCGATTTCCGATTATACCGATGCCAACGTCCGTTCATACGGCGATTTGTTTGAGATATTCTGGAGGGTGATGAACCAGCGCTATTGCGACCTCAACGAACAGGCAGGCGTCTCTTCCCTCTCCTGGGAACAGGTGTACGAAATGTACAAGCCGAAGTTTGAAGCTCTGAAAACCTTCAAGCCTTCATCAGAAAATACACAGGCTGAAATATTGGCAGACAATGCCAAGGCAAAGCAGTATTTCCAGGAAATCATGAATCAGATTATCGACCAGCATTTCTTCGTGAAAATCACCCTTCCGGTTTCCCATTCATCCACAGAAACGGTTCGGTTTGAAAGCAAGCTCTACGAAAGAGAACCCATCTTCCCGATGGCCTATCACTGGGATTACACCCGCAACCAATTAAAGGATGACGGTACAGCCTTCGGTAGTCTGACCGACAACTTCAGCATGATGGGCGGTTTCGTGAAAGATGCCCCAGGTGTCTTCTATCTGGGATTCAGCAATTTCTATATCTCGGAAAACTGTGTCTATACCTATCATTCTGATTATCTGCCTACGAATGCGGAAAATAAATACCATATCGACGAACAGATGATTGCCACGAAAGCCAGCGAACTGGTGACCGATGAGAACCAGATAGACCAGGCAAAGGAAGAAGCCAACCTGCTCCTGGCGCAAACCAACCAGTATCTGGCATCAGACCAGGTGAAGGCTGCCATCGCCAAGATGGAGGCTTACAATGCAGGCAAGAACTATCAGGGACTTTATCATCTCTCGTGTGCTGCCTACGATAGTGCCCCATCTTTCATCCAGTTACTTCCAGCCTCAGCAGATAACACCGAGGCGGTAAGCATCCTGAAAAACCATCTTACCCAGAATTCGAAATATCCGGCTCTGGCAGAGGAAAAAAACTTCCGCAACTGGATGGCGCAGCGATTGGCAGATTATCTGTGGCACGAAAGGGAATTCACCAATTTCTGGGAAGACCTGAAGTTTACTACGGGCCATGAACTGGTAGAGACTTACCGCAGCAAGTTCCTGGAGCCACTGGCTAAGGGCGATATCAAGAAGCTTATCCTGGATGTGAGAAGCAATGGCGGTGGTGCCGTATCAGATACCCGACTGCTGACCGACTTCCTGGTAACCCAGTCAGCCGTCTATGCTTACGTTCGCAAGAAGGAAGATAACAACCCATATAGCTACACCCCATGGATTCCGCAGCGAATCGCCGTCACCGGAAGCAGTGTAAAGCGGGAGATTCCTACCGCCATCCTGCTGGATAACCACAGTGCCAGCATGTCGGAGATTACCTCGCTTATCCTGAAGAGCCAGGGCGACCACGTGAAGCTCATTGGCAGAAACAGTTGCGGAGCCCAATCCATGCTGATGGATAACTCGGCAAGCAACGGAGGCTGGAAGGGAAATGTAACCAGCTATCTGTATTTCTATATGCCAACCTGCATGACCAAGGATGCACAGGGCAGACTGCTGGAAGGCGTGGGCATCACCCCCGATTATCTCCTCGACCCGATGACGGAGAATGAAATCAAGGGCATCTATCAGAATGCCGCCGGAGCCACCGACAGGGCTTTCCAGAAAGCATTAGAAATGCTAAGATAAAAATGAGGGTGTGTCTTGGACTTTTGACACACCCTCAAATAAACAAAAATGATAAAACATGAAAACAAGATAAACAAAAAAACTATCATGAACAAAACGAAACTGATCTATTGTAGCAGTTGTCTGGCTGCCGCCCTTCCGGGATTGGCAGCCAACGCAGCCTCAGCTACACCAGAAACCAACGGAAACAGCAGCCAGAAGGCTACTCCCGACCGCCCCAACATCGTCTTCATCCTAGCCGATGACCTCGGATTGGGCGACCTCTCCTGCTATGGCAGTCAATGTATCAAGACCCCGAACATCGACCATCTAGCCGAAACGGGAACCCGATTCACACAGAGCTATGCCGGTTCGGGAATCAGTTCGCCATCCCGCTGCGCCCTGATGACAGGCAAGAACACGGGCAACACAACCATCCGCGACAACACCTGCACAGCCGGCGGACTGACCGGTTACAAGATTAATCCGAAAGGTGATACCACCATCGTGCGCAGAGCCAACATCCTGCCCACCGATACCACCCTCGCCACCGTACTGAAAGCCGCAGGCTACAAAACCTGTCTGGTCAACAAGTGGCATCTCGACGGATACGACCCGAAGGCATCGCCTATCTACCGTGGCTTCGATGAATTCCACGGCTGGCTCATCAGCACCGTAGAGTCGAACTCACCTTATTATTATCCCTACAACCGGTTCGACAACGACAAGCTCATCCACATCAAGGCAAACGAGCACGACAAGCACGTGAAGCACAACACCGACATCTCTACCGATGATGCCATCAGCTTCATCAAGCGCAACAGGAACCATCCGTTCTTCCTCTATCTCGCCTACGATGCACCCCACGAGCCATACATCATTGACAACACCTCGTGGTATGACGACGAAACGTGGGATATGAACGACAAGCGATATGCCTCGCTCGTTACCCACATGGATGCAGCCATCGGCAGACTGCTGAAGACCCTGGACAAGCTGAAGCTCCGCGACAATACGCTCGTCATCTTTGCTTCGGACAACGGCGCAGCCGTGCAAGCCCCACTGAAGCTCTTCAACTGCAACGCCGGTTTCCGTGGCAGAAAGGCACAGCTCTACGAAGGCGGCATCCGCGTGCCGTTCATCGTCAACCAGCCCAACCGGGTACCCGTGCAGACACTCGACAACATCATCTACTTCCCTGATGTGATGCCCACCTTCGCTGCCCTCGCCGGTTCGGAACAGGCCCTGCCGCAAGGCTACAGCGGTATCAACATCCTGCCCCTCTTCTACGGCAAGCAGACCTACCAGGACGGTAAGCCTATCAACACCGACCACCGATTGCTCTACTGGGAATTTCCGGGCAAGCAGCGGGCAGCGAGAAAGGGCGACTGGAAATGCGTAACCATAAAGAAGAACGCTCCGCTGGAACTCTACAACCTGAAGAACGACCCTACGGAGAGTCACAACCTTGCCAAGGAACTGCCAGAAATGGTAGAAGAATTCGACAAGGAGATGAGAGCTGCCCGCAAGCCATCACCCAACTGGCCTTTGCCAGATGATGGCAAGTAACAATTGTGCATTCTTTGCTTTCGGCTGTGGATAGAGGTCTGAAGAAGGCGATGGAAGTTCTGAAATAGCCCCCAAAAGCCGGATTTTCCCATCTTCTGATTTTCAAATCACAAAAAAATATTCATCAAAAAAACAACGTTTCATAAGCGAAGGTGTGCAACTTACACCCTCGCTTTTTATCTTCTATATATCAGGAACTTATGTCATATTCACAAGTTTTGTGCTCCCACACATTTCGCACAGAAATGCAAACGTTTGCATTTTGTTTTACGGGATTTCCATCACTTTTTTGAAGCACCTTTGAGAAAATCATCCTATATTTGCAACCGAAAAGGAAACCCGGCGACATTCATTTTGTTACAAGGGTAAGCCTGAGATAATAAGTAAACGACAATAATAAGAATAAGCAACTAACATTATCCTTAAGTAAGAAAATCAACAGAGTAAAAATATGATGAAGAAGCAGAGATTGTTCAAACGAACACCGATGTTATTGCTGCTGATTCTCTCAACAGTAGTAACCCGAGCGCAGGAGGTAGCGCTGAAGACCAACCTGCTTGGTCTGGCAACCACCTCGCTCAATGCTGGTCTAGAAATAGGCACGGGCAAGAAGAGCACTTTTCAGCTTTTCGGCGCCCTGAATCCCTGGAAGTTCTCAGGCGACAAGAAATTGCGCTACTGGAACGTAATGCCAGAGTACCGCTGGTACACCTGCCAGAAATTTGGAGGCCACTTCTTCGGCATCCATGCCCTTGGAGGTGAATACAACGTAAAAAATGTGGACCTGCCTTTCGGCATCTTGCCAAAGACAGAGAAAGGAAGACATTACGAAGGCTGGTATGTGGGTGGTGGCCTCACCTACGGATACCAATGGCTGCTGTCTGAGCACCTCAATCTCGAAGGATCCATCGGATTAGGATACATCTACAGCCCATACAAGCTCTACGGAAGATGTGACAAATGTCTTAACGAGGACCATCGCAACTATGTAGGTCCTACTAAAGCTGCCCTCTCCCTGATATACGCATTCTAGAAACAATATCACCGAGATAGCGAAAACCAAAATCAAACCCTCTTTTACAAGATGAAGAATATGAAGAAAATGAAGCTTTATGCGGTCATTTCGCCCCTTTGCATTCTGTTTGCACAGAGCGCACTGACTGTCCAAGCCCAGAAGATAGATGATTCGCAGCTACGGTTGGCTGGAGGCAAGATTCTGATAGACAGCGTCTTGACACAGAAGAAAAGCGACAGTCTGAAGGTTGCTTTCCGCCTCCATCTCGATAGTCTGCAGCTCAAATCAGAGCAACAGCTGGTTTTCACTCCGCTTATTGCCGGAGAAGATACCATTGCCCTGAATCCCATTATCATCAATGGCAAAAACCAGAACATCAGATACCTGCGCAAAAGCAGCAAACTGAAAAACAGCCAGGCAGTGGTAGTGAGACGCAGGAATGATACCGAGCAGCAGGTGCTCTTCTCACAGACCCTTCCCTACAGGAAGTGGATGAAGGCATTCAACCTCTCCATGACGGAAGACCTCTGTGGATGCGGCAACCTGATGGATCAGGATACCACCCAGATGGCGGTCATCAACCCAATACCCAAGATTGGTCGCGACCATTACGTGAAGCCAAAGGCTGAAGCCATCAAGGTGAGAGCCGAAAAGGGTGAAGCTTACCTGAGCTTCAAGCTCAACAAGAGCGATATCCTCGCCGACTTCCGTGAGAATGCCACAGAGCTGAGAAAGATTACATCCACCATCGACCTCGTAAAGAACGACAAGGATGTGAGCATCACCAATATCGATATTCACGGCTATGCGTCGCCGGATGGTCCTTACGCCAACAACGTGCGACTCGCCAACAACCGTGCGGCTGCCCTGCGAAATTATGTATGCAATCTCTACACCATCGATAATAAGCTCTTCACCTATCACGCCACCCCAGAAGACTGGGAAGGATTCAAGAAGAAGGTGGAAGCCAGTAGCTTAGCCGACAAGTCTGCCATCCTTGCCGTTGCCAACTCATCCTTGGCACCCGATGCAAAGGACCAGAAAATCAAGAAGCTTTATCCGGCTAGCTATCGCTACATCATGAGTGAGATTTATCCTCGTTTGCGCCACAGCGACTATACGGTAACCTATACCGTTCGTCCTTTCGACATTGAGGAGGCAAAGGTAATCCTGAAGACCAAGCCTCAGCAGTTGTCATTACAGGAGATGTATCTGGTGGCACAGACCTATGAACCTGGTTCTCCAGAGTTCAACGAGGTATTTGATATTGCCGTCCGTCTCTTCCCTGATGATGAGACAGCCAATCTCAATGCCGCCTGCACAGATTTGCAGAAGGGCGACCTCGTAACTGCCGAGAAACATCTTGCCAAGGCAGGAAACTCAAAGGAAGCTGAACGCATCAGAAAGATCTACGAGGAAATGAAGGCGGAACAATAAAAGTAATAACTAACAATAAAATCACATAGATTATGAGAATTAAACATTTCTTTGGATTGGCAGTTTTGGCTGCTATGACTGCTAGCTGCTCTAGCAACAACGACTTAGTAAATGGTGGTAATGGTTCAGGTGAGAATGAATCAGGTGTAAGCTATGCATCTTTCTCTATCAACTTGCCAACAACAAGAGGTACACGTGCAGGTAGTGGTCCTACATTCGAAAAGGGTGATGCTAACGAGTACGATGTATTTAATGCTACCTTGCTGGTTTTCAAGAAGGATACAACTGCCGGTGAAGGTAATTATACTCTTGCTGAGAAAGTTGATTTGGGTTCAATGGAACCATGGAAGAGCCCAAGTGAAACTGGTGTAACTACCCAAGCCAAGATTACAGCAAAGCTTTCTAATGTCGATAAGTCTGGCGATTACTTCGCATTGGTACTTTTGAACAATGGTTCTGGTACAGATGCAAAGGTTACTTTGCCATCAGAGGGTGATACGTTCTCTGCTTGGAATGTAGCAACTAATGCTAATGCTACCAATTTTACAGATACCAAAAAGGGATTCTATATGGCTAATGCTCCTCTGTACAATGCTACCGATAAGAGCGTAACAACTTTAGTTGCTATCGACAAGAACAAGATTTTCCCTACAGAGGCTCAAGCATCTTCTGGCGAAGCTGCTGCTGACATCTACGTAGAGCGTGGTCTTGCTAAAGTTACATTGACTGCTGCCACTAAGGATGAAAAACCTGTAGCTACTAGTAGTTCATATGCAGGCGATAAGGTTACAATCAAGAACTGGGCTTTGGATGTTACCAACCTGAAGACCTTCCCTATTCACAATGTTGATGGTTTGAGCACAGAGTACGCTGAAATTTGGAATAACGATGGAACAGCCGCTCCATCTACTCAGCGTTTCGTAGATAATAATACCGGAACTATGGTTAAACGTGTATATTGGGGTACAGACCCTAACTATAAAGAGACGACCTTATCCGGAGAGACAACGGAAAGCAAAAATGCTAGAATAGAAAACTTCAACTATGTTGAGAAGGGGGATTTGACAGCAGATCCTACAGCTCCTCTGTACTGCCTCGAGAATACTTTCAACCTTGCAAATATGGTACAGGGACAGACCACTCGTGTCATCTTCAAGGCTAGCTATACTCCAAAAGACTTTACTGCAGCAGATGGTAAGACCTTCTTCAAGGTCGGTACAAGCGTCGCACTTTGGAGCCAGAAAAATCTTGAGGATCACATCAAGGCTGCTGTTACTAAGGTTATTTCAGACGCAACAACAGCTAATACAACCATCGACCTGGCCGCAACAGGTAATGATATAACAGCTGCAGGAAATCACGTTATTGAAGCATCAAACATTACTGTAACAGGACATGTTGTTAAACCTGAAGAAGTAAAAGCTGTCAACGACAAGGTGGGTCTCACCAAAGACGCTGGTATCAGCACTTACGCAAATGGAGAGTCTTACTATATCGCTCGCATCAAGCACTTCGGTGATGCCCTGACTCCTTGGAATTCTGGTGAAACCTACAATGACAACCTCAAATACTTAGGTCGTTATGGTATGCTCCGTAACAACTGGTATGAGTTGGATGTACAAAGCGTTAGCGGTCCTGGTTATCCTGACGTTCCAGATGTTAAGCCTAACACTCCAGACGATGAGGATGACAAGTACATCAAGGTTAGCGTGAAGATCCTTGACTGGGCTAAGCGTTCTCAGAAGGTTGATTTATAATAGCGTAATAACAACGAAAGGCGGAGCTTAGGCTCCCGCCTTCGTTAAAACATACGAGTTGTGTTTTCTGCTTCACCATAGTGGAAAGCCAGAAACACAACCTGATATTCTGAAACATTATATTGATAATAACCAAAAAGCATCATGGCAAACAATAAGTTACATAGTTGGATCAAGAATATACGCATGGAATGGGGATTCGACAGCTTGGCTGCTATCAGCCGTACCGCTGCTTTCGGAACCATCGTCGCTCTCGGCAGCATGCTCTGCAGCTGCAACGACTTGATGCACGACGACCTCCCTCCTTGCGATATGGGAGTTGACTTGCAGTTCAAGTACGACTACAACGTCCAGCGCGCTGATATGTTCAACGATCATGTAGGCGGCGTCTGCGTGTTCATCTTCGATGAGCAGGGCAACCTAGTGGCTCGCCAGGATGCTGCCAACGAGGGAAAATCCCAACCCCTCAAAGACCCTAACTATGCCATGCGCATAGACTTACAACCTGGCAAATACCGCTTCGCCACCTTCGCCTTCCAGAAGAAATACGAAGAGGCACTATCACAGGCTGGTGCCAAATTCCACATCGAAGCTCCAGCAGCAGGAGAAAGCATCGAAAAACTCCGTGCCCGACTCGACAGAAATGCCGGAAAGGTAGAAAACCAGGCTCTTCCGCTTGATACCCTCTGGCAGGGATTGAGCAACGAAACCGTAGAGGTGAAGGATCTTCAGATTACCCACCATACCATCAGTCTCGTCAGAGACACCAAGCAGCTCACCATCAGTCTGCATCAGCTGGACGAACCAGCCGACATCCACGCCGAAGACTTCAGTTATCAGATAACTGATGCCAATGGCTACATCAATTACGACAATTCTCTCCTCCCAGACGAGGAGTTGACATACACCCCATACAAGACCTGGACCACCGAGTTCACCACTCCGGAGGGTACCGTACAGGAGCGTACCGCTCACGCCACCCTGATGTTCTCCCGCCTCGTGTTGCATCCAGCAACCGAGAACGACAAGAATGCGATACTGAGCATCTGGAACAAGAAGACGGGCGAAGAAGTGGTCCGCATCAACCTAGCCGATTTTCTGTCACAGGGCCGTGGAGCATTCGAAGCAATGAACTATTCGGCACAGGAGTTCCTGGACAGAGAATACGACTACAAGCTGGATTTCTTTTTAAAAGGCGACAAGTGGCAATACGTTAAGTTGGGCATCTCCATCCTCGATTGGAGCAAGCGCATACAGCGAGCCGACTTATAATCTGATTCCACTTTGTCGAAATTAAACTATTGATATTAGCAAAGTAAAAGACAAAGTTATCATGAGAAGATTTCATATCTATATAGGTTTCATAGTTTGGTTGTTGACTAGTTTATTTGCAGTTAGTTGTAATGACGAGTTGGAGGGCAACGGATATACCCCCAACTCGTCAAGCAACCTGCACGTGCTGGTACCAACCGTGCTCAGTGCGAACGGCAAGGCTTTCAGCGGCAGTTCCTCTGAGGCTCCTACCTATAATGCCACGGTAGATGAATGCCAGATCAATGATCTTCGCCTCTACGCCTTTCCTGTAGATGGTAAAGGTAAGCTCGTAGCTGAGAATCTTCCTGCGCCTTTGGCAAGCATGATGCTGGACGAAAACGTTGCCAATTACCAGCTCACCATCGAACCAGGCAAGTACCATGTTTATGTTGTTGCCAATATGAGTGATGTTTTGAAAGACAAGAACATCACTACAGAAGATGATTTGAAAAAAATGGTATTGGGATATACTTCCACCCTGACTCCGGGTTTACCTATCTCCACCAATATCCCAATGATATACGAGCCAAAGGACAACGGCAAAACTGCAGAAACAGAAATCAAGGCGACAGATAAATCAGCAACTGTTACCGCAAATTTGAAGTTCACTTGCGTCAAGGTAAAGTTGAATCTCATTTTCGATCCTGCTGTAGCAACAGAATTCTGCAGCAAAAGCTTTTTGATCAAGAACATTCTTGCGCAGCAGTTATCTCCAAGCACTTCTCTCTGCTGGGACGGAAAATTCAGCCAGTCTCAGGTTTCTGATGACTATGCAAAAGGCTTTGAGAGCAAGGAATATGAAGTTAACTCTACCAGTAACAGCAATGGCCTTTACTATCAAGGTGATGCGTGGACACGAAATGATGATAACGCAAATATAAACGACCAAGATGTAATCACCCTTAAAAAAGGAGTAACAGGCTCTTCCAATCCAACAAACGCCGCAGCCAAATGGCTTTTTCAGGGCACATACTATTTGCCGGAGAGATACATCGCCAATGCTTCACAGCAGTCACGACTGGCTATTGGAGGAAGCATCAATGATAATATCGACAACAAGTATATCATTCCATTAGGTCACAAGCAGAATGAAAGTTCTACTACGGAGCTTCCAACCTTCCCCCGTGGCACCTACTACGAGATTATCGGCAACATCAAGAGTCTGGGAAACATGACCCTCGACTGTAATGTGAGCGTAAAGGACTGGACTCCAGTAAAGATAGATGCCGACTTCAACCATACTACTTTGTGGGTAAGTAAGACCAAGGCAGAGGTGACCTCTACGACAAATGATTATATTTCATATAAATCGAATGCAGTCAATGTAGAGTTTGGATGCGATCAAACCATGACAATCAATGGTAATCCTGAAGCTGTCATCGTTGAATCAAAACGCCGCAAAGACGCATCAGGCAATGACATTATTGAATTTCGAGTAAATCCCAACATCCCCATCAGCGCTTTTCCAGAAGCTCAGCGAAATGGCGATACTAAGGTTTGGCTCAAGGCAAATAACCTCAAGAAATATATAGATGTACATTATGATGTTACACCTTATCTGGATGTTACAAAAAAAGTGGTCATCTATTATAATAAAAAAGATGAATCTCAGAATAGCAGAAGCATAGAATGGGATACTAATCTCGGGGGTATCAAGTTGGAAAAGACCCAACTTACAAAAGGTAAATCCACCATCGAAATGAATTTAAATTCATCGGATGCAGCCACAGGTGTCTTCACAGTAACAGCAAAAACTGATCCTGTAACGACCACCATTTATGAATTAAAGGTAATACCCCAAAATGAGACTACGGATGTCAAATATAAAACTGTTCGTGTAATTGTGCGTCCTCCTATCGGTGACTATCGTATCTATTTCAGAGCTATCAATGACCGAAGTAAATATAATGGAGGTAACAGTTCCGATAATTTCAAGAAAATCTTACCTGAAGGAGGTACAAACAACTGGAGCGATGGATGGAATGAGAATGCAGAAGATACAAGTGTTCCAATAACAAAAAACCACCGCATCTATGTTTATACCCAGATAGGTGAAACAGAAGATGCCGTTACAGGAAAAGGTTGGGTTTTTACGGAAGGACCGTTGGATAAAAATGGATGGCCTGGAGAAGAAATGGTGGCCGACGAGACTAACACCGGATGGTATTACAAAAACTTCCCTGAAAATGCGCAGTCTGTATCAAATACAAATGGATCAGAAGGTAAAAGAACTATTAAGCCAGGTGAGACATTGATTATGTTCAGTAATAATACATATCTAGATCAAGGATTTAGTTTACACCGTTGTCCTCATCATCTAGAGCCGGGTATTCCTCTCTTCGATTATGAAGATCGTGAAGGATGGATCGTATATGACCCTACATCCGATCCTATATGGCATGTATATGATAACATGCCTGAAATTGAAGACATAGAGTACAAGGTATATACCCAGTTTGAGCTTTTGGGATGGTATAAAGTATATGGTATCGCATCAGGAACAAACCAGTTTACCATTTGGGATACTAATGCCAATAACAGCTGGAAATGCGAGAATGTGGGAAATGGCTGGTTTAAAACAACCATCAAGTTGAAAGCAGTAAAAGGGGAACACGAAAAAAACATCCTCCTGAAAAAGGAAAACAACGATAATTTTCCTACTATTATACTCTTCAATGGCAATAGTTACAAAGACGACACCGGCTATTTCCAAAATGGAAAATGGTATCAAGGTACGCCTTATGGCGTAAATGAATAAATAATATTGGAAAAAATGAAGAAGATAAAGCATTTAATGATATGGATAGGATTGCTCCTAAGCCTTGTTTCCTGCAAGGATACGATGGAGGCTATCGGACTCGGCGGGGATGAAATCCCTGCCGAGGGGGTAACCTTAAACATTGAGTTGCCCAACTTCTCCGAAAAGAAAATTGATACTAGAGCGGGGGCTGCAGAAAGCATTAGTAACGTTACTGCTGTGTTTTATGGCGAAAGCAATACTTACAAAGGTATGGCAAATGTCAACATTGAAAGCAAGAATGCAGACGGAACGTATCAAGCAAAAATCAGTAATATCCCATCCGGAACCAAAATGGTTCATCTGGTAACAAACGTAAGTAATCTCGAAGAGACAGAAGCAAAAGATTTGCAAAACATTGCGTCAGCTACATCTAGAACAATAGATACAAACAGCCCTGTATGTTGGGGTAGCGTATCTCTAGAGACCCTCTTGGATGGAACAGCAACAGTCAGTCTGTTTAGACAATATGCCAAAGTTACCTTGAAAGTAGATGATGCGGTGACTGATTTCCCTGAAAAAGATGCTGGTCTTATCATCACTCATACCGCTGCCAAGAGTGCTATCGCTCCTGCTAACTATAAGGAACCAAATGATGCTTTAGCTACTACAACAGAGTTTAGTAGCACAGATTTCGGCGATGGAACTAGCCGTGAAGTAGTGGTAACTGAAACGTCTGCAGGTGTAGCTAACGTTATCATCAAGGCTAAATACATGGGTGAAGAAGGTTACTATAAAGTGGGGCTTTACAAGGATGCAAAAACCAAGAAGGATCAGTATGCCCTCTTGCGAAACCATAACTATACCATCACCGTAAAAAAGGTGAATGATTATGGTTTTAAGACTTTGGAAGAAGCCATCAAGGCTCAACCAGAAAACAGAATAGAGACAGAAATCAAAGATGACAATCCTGCCATCATCAATATGATAGCTTGCAAAGATTATGAACTGGGTGTTAGCGATAATTTGTCCCTCAAGGCAACAGATACTGAAGCAAATATCACTTTGGTCACTACGCTCAAATCTGCAACAAGTGCTGACGGCAAACTCTATGGTGTAGAAATCAATTCTGAAGATAGTTGGATCAAGAGGTATACTGAGGAATCTGAAACTGCAACTCCTGAAAGTGGTAGCCTGTCATCTCCTGGCAAAAAATATATATTGAAGTTTACGCTGGATCCAAACACTCATGAAACCCCAAGAACAGGAACGGTTACGATATCTTCTGGTGATCTCAAGCTTGATGTGAAGATAACTCAGGCGGGCTTCGATTTCATGAGAGACGATCCTAAGCGAAAAGTTATCATGTATAAAGATAACTATGAGTATCAAAAGGACTATTTTAACTGGCTAGATACGGAGGTTAAAGGTATCAAGCCAGAACAAATGCAAGGCGTATTAAGAAACAACGGTCTTCATTTTACTGTAGGTAAGAATGCCTACAGTTATAAGATTCCTAAACGGACAGGGGATAAACTGACAGGGGATGTTCAGACATATAACGATGGACATTTCACTGTTAGCCCTGACGGAGATTACTGGAAAGTGACGTTGAATGATGATCGCGATAATAATTATGATCTTTGGAAAGGCACCTTTACGATAAAAAACAAGGATGGTATCAACATCACCTACACTGTTTATCATACTGGTATCTTCCATGAGATAACAGATGATATGGCAAGCAAATATGAATTAGCAGAGGGTGGTGATGACAATCTAAAGGTAAAAGGTATGTTCTATTATGGTGTAGTGAAGGTTGAGGGAAAAGACCATACCTACATCATGCTTGACCGTAATCTGGGTGCTACCGACAATAGTCCTTATGTACCAGACGTCAACGAACTTAAAGACCATAAAGGTGCTATCGGTGGATACTTCAAGATTTCAGAAGGAAAAAATACAGAAGATGCCACCAAAGGATCATTGACCTCAAAACTATCACCAAAAGGCTTTGAAATACCAGAGAAATCGGTGTTTGAAGACTTGATTGCAGGCAAAACACTTAAAACAGAGATACGTACTACTTCTCTTGGCGAATCGTACTATTGTACATCCATGAATACTATAAACTCTGAGTTGAAAACCATCTATCTGCCATACGGAGGATATCTGGAAGGTGAAAGCCATAAATATCCAATGCACGTGGTCTTTTGGACCAAGTCGCTTCTTTCAGGAACCCAAGGTTTCAGTAAAGATAGTCCGGAATATGGTTTCTGGTATAACTATTTCGATATATACAACTCGAAGCAGGGTATATCAAACGTACGTTTCGTGAGTGGTAGTAATGGTAATAACACCGGCCGCTACAAGGCAATGCCATTACGCCTGGTACGTGTTCTGCAATAAACACAAGATAAGTGATAAATAAAATAACATCTTTTACTTATATATAAATAAAGTATAAATTTTCTAGATTTACACCGAGTTCACCTTAACACCCGTTAACCAATTCGTATAAACTTGATTCCGGGTGCAAAGATAAAAAATTTAAACGGAAACTCGACCTGTTCGGTCTTTGAAGAAGGTCACGCAGATTTTTGAAGCGAATTATGATACTAGCGTGCTAATCAACCTGCAGAGAGATAAAAAGGTGGATTTTCAGCAGAAAATCCACCTTTTACACTATATTCTCCGTTTTGTCCACCTCTTTTCCGTATATTTTGTGTACTTTTGCAGCTATGTATGAATCGCAGCAGGAAGTAACTTCCAAAAGCTGCAGCTTCATGCTACCAGCAAATAACATGCAACAAAATAAAAACAAACCTGAAAATAAACAAATAATGACAATGAATAAGAAAAGACAGTTTTTAATTTCGGCTGTGCTCGCCACAACGCTGGCTGCCAACGCCCAAGTAACCATCCATGTAGATGCCTCAAATCCGGGCATCAAGGTTTCACCTAATTTATATGGTATCTTCTTCGAAGATATCAACCATGCTGCAGACGGCGGTCTCTATGCCGAACTCATCAGCAACCGCTCTTTCGAGGATGACGACAAGAACATCCCTACCTGGAAGACTGCGGCTCAGGAAGGTGCCAAGATTCAGGCACAACTCATCAACAAGGGTTTGCTCAACAATGCACAGGGCAAGGCTCTCCAGCTTACCATTGCGGCAAAGCCAGCAGCCACAGCCTCTCTCATCAACGAGGGTTTCTGGGGCATCAATGCCGTACAGGGAAGAACCTACAAGCTCTCTTTCTGGGCAAAGGGTAGCTACAAGGGCGGATTGAAGGCACGACTCACCAACGCCAAGGGCGACAAGGTGTATGCAGAAACAGCACTCAATGCCAAGGTTGGCAAGAAGTGGACTAAATATACAGCAGAATTCACAGCCAATGCCAACGATGCAAAGGCACAGTTTGAACTCGTAGCCGACGGCAAGGGTACCATCGTTCTGGATGTGGTAAGCCTCTTCCCTCCTACTTTCAAGAATCGCGAGAACGGCTTGCGCCCTGATTTGGCTCAGCTTCTCTATAACATCCATCCTAAGTTCGTCCGCTTCCCTGGCGGTTGCTACGTAGAGGGACAGGAGTCTCCTGAGAATGCATTCCACTGGGAGAAGACCATCGGTCCTATCGAGGAGCGTCCGGGCCACAAGAACGTGAACTGGCGTTACCGCACCAGCGACGGTATGGGCTTCGACGAGTATCTGCAGTTGGCTGAGGATTTGAACGCCAAGCCTCTCTATGTAGTAAACGTAGGTTTGTGGCATGGCGGTATGACTCCTGTGGATAGCATCCAGCCTTGGATTGACGAGTGCATGAATGCCCTGGAGTATGCCAACGGTCCTGTTACCTCTAAATATGGTGCCCTGCGTGCCAAGAACGGTCATCCGGAACCATACAACATCGAATATCTGGAGATTGGTAATGAGAACAACCAGCCAAACCCTCGCCAGCAGAGCGACCATTACTACGAGCGCTTCAAAAAGTTCAAGGATGCCGTATTGGCGAAATATCCTAAGATGCACCTCATCGGCAACGTGGTGGCTTGGGGCGATGACAACCCTAAGTGGAAAAGCAACGAGAGCGTAGAGCTGCTCGATGAGCACTACTACAGAAACCCAGCCTGGTTTGCAGAGAACTTCAACAAGTATGATAACTACGACCGCAAGGGCAGCGAGATTTACGTAGGCGAATATGCCGTAACCCAGGGCTTCGGCAATATGGGTTCGCTCGATGCAGCACTCGGTGAGGCTGTCTATATGATGGGCATCGAGAACAATTCTGACATCGTGACCATGGCATCCTACGCTCCTATCTTCGCCAACCTCAACAACCGTATGTGGGCACCGGATATGATTCAATATACATCAGATAAGGTATTCGGAACTCCATCTTACTACGTTCAGAACGTGATGGCGAACAACATCGGTACCCGTGTATTGAAGGTGAACCAGGAGAATCCATACAAGTATGATCAGGCTCGTGTAAAGCCAGCCATCTGCCGTGTGGGCATGGGAACATGGAACACCCAGGTATCTTTCGAGGACAAGAGCTACAGCGATGAGAACGGCAAGGCACTGCCAATGACCATGCAGGAGTTGCCTACCGATATCCGTGGACAGTGGAAGGCAGACGGCAGCCTCATCAAGCAGACCAGCAACGAGGAAAGCTGCATCCGTCTGAACCCAGGCGAGATTACCAGCAACGGTTATATATATAAGGTACGCGCGAAGAAGGATGCCGGCAACGAGGGTTTCCTCATCATCTTCAACTACGTGGATAAGAACAACTACTGCTGGTTGAACCTTGGTGGCTGGAACAACACCCAGCACGGTGTGGAGTCTATCGTGAATGGTGCCAAGAGTCAGGTGGCTACCTGTCCAGGCAAGATTGAAACCGGTAAGTGGTACGATATCGAGCTGAAGGTGGTAGGCGACAGTGTTTATGCCAAGTTGGATGGCAAGGAGGTATTCGCCACCAAGCTGAAGGGCAACACCCTTCCTGGCATCTTCTCTACAGCCACCCTCGATGAGAAGACTGGCGAGGTAATCCTGAAGATTGCCAACACCAGCACCGAGCACACCACAGCGAAGATCAATCTTCAGGGCAAGGAGATCAAGGCTGGCAAGCTCATCCGCCTTTCAGCCAAGAACGGTCTGGAGGAGAACACCATCGATAATCCTACCAACATCTATCCTGTAGAAAATTACGTAACTACAGAGAAGAATGGTGCCACAGTAGAGATTCCAGCCAGCTCTCTGAACATCATCAGATTGAAGTAGAAAGATTGAAATAAGAAACAAGATAAAAACAAGAAACAAGCTACATCCAGGGCATCAGCCCTGGATATACCCAATATATTGATACATTTTTTGAATAGTTGATAGATAGTTAGTTAGAAATGAAGAAGGCGGCAACCTGCGTGATGCAGATTGCCGCCATTTGTTTTATGATTATCTATTATCTCAAAACTTATTTACTGTCAACTTTACTGTCATCAAATAAGTTTTGCACATAATATTTGGTAATACATCGTTATTCAAAGCTATTATAGCTGTATGTATTATTTATATCCTCAAATACTTTGAAAAAGTGTTTCAAAGGAAATAAGAACGTGCAAAATATCATAAAAGATACGGAGAATGGCTACACCCGTAGCCATTTTTCCGTACTTTTGCTTACGTTTTCGTTCTTTAGACCATTACAACAAATGGGCTATTGGGCTATATATTAACATTACAAGATAGATTATTATGAAGAAAAGTTTAATTCTAATCATGGGTGCCGCAACTTTGGCGATGCCTATGCACGCCCAAGAGGAAAGTAACGCCTCACATTACTCCATCTTAGACCATCTGACGTTTGATCTCGATGCTAGCGTGGGAATGGAGAACAAAGGTATGACACCTACTACTTTGAACTTCGCCCTTGGCTATCAACTTACCACACGCTTCTACGCCTTCGCCAAAACTGAAGGTAGCATCAACCTCTACAAGAAAGATGATGTGAAGACTTATTTCAAGAGCCAAACCTTAGGTGGTGGACTGGGCTTCAAACTCTTCAACCCAAAGACTACCGCACAAGGGGTAGATCTTCGTCTCTCCGTAACCAATACTATCGGAAATGCCGATTGGAAATACACCTCCTATAATGCTGATCTCATCCTCTATCCGAACTGCAAGAAGAGTAGAAGTGTTCCCTATATCGGACTAGGTTTCAGACACATTAATTCTCACACCTCAGGATTATCCAATTGGAATGGCATCACTGGAACCATCGGTTTCAGATTCTAGAGATTACATCTTAAATATGATGATAAGAGCCAACAATATAGTGCAAGATATTTATCAATATGCCAGGAAAATTGATACAAATAAATCATTTCTATCTGGAAGTGGTTAACAAAATAAACCAATATAAAGGCGGCAACCTGCGTGATGCAGATTGCCGCCTTTATATTGGTTTATGATTTTATGATTATCTTTTATCCGAAAGCATAATTGATGAGCAGGAAGATGCTCAGAATATAGAGCGTAGGATTCAGATCCTTGAACTTACCCACCATCATCTTGATCAATACATAACTCAGGATGCCGAGGCAGATGCCATCGGCGATACTGTAGCAGAGCACCATGGTAATCATCGTAATGAAGGCTGGGAACGATTCTGAAATATCCTCCAGCTCAATCTTCTTGAACGAATCAATCATCAATACACCCACCATTACCAGGGCACCACTGGTGGCTGCACTCGGAATCAGCAGGAAGATAGGAGCCAGGAAGATGCTCAGGATAAACATCAAGCCCGTGAAGAAAGAAGTCAAACCCGACTTTCCGCCCTCGGCAACTCCCGAAGCACTCTCCACATAAGTGGTAATGGTAGAGCTGCCCAGCAAGGCTCCCGCCGTGGTACCGATGGCATCACTCATCATCGCCTCTTTCACTCCCGGAATCTCACCCTTCTCATTCTCCTTGATACCCAACTTGGAAACCAGTCCCAACACCGTTCCGATGGTATCGAAGATGTTGACAAGCAATAGGGAGAAAACCACCATGAACATCTTTGGGGTAAAGAAGCCGGTGAAATCGAACTGGCAGAAGATAGGAGCGATGCTGTGAGGAGTAGATACCGGCATCCAGTTGTCAGAAAACTGGGTAACTCCCATCGGAATACCTATCAATGTAGAGATGATGATAGCGATGAACAGGGAGCCCTTCACTCTTCTCGCCATCAGACAACCACAGAGCAGGATGCTGATGAGACCCAGGATGCTGACTGGCGTAAACTTACCGAGCTGCACGAAAGTATCAGCATTGGCAGTAATGATGCCCGCATTCTTCAAACCGATAAAGGCGATAAACATACCGATACCTGCCGATATGGCAAAGCGGAGGTTTTTCGGAATGCACTCCAATATCTTGTCACGGATATTGAGGAAGGTGATGGCCAGGAAGATGATACCCTCTACGAGCAACACGGCCAATGCCTGCTGCCAGGTCAAGCCCATTGCCTGACAAAGGGTGAAGGCGAAGAAGGCGTTCAGTCCCATGCTGGGAGCCTGGGCAAAAGGCAGTTTTGCCATGAAAGCCAGCAGGAAGGTGGCAATGGCTGAAGCGATGGCTGTGGCAGTAAAGAGAGCCCCCTTGTCCATGCCTGTGGTGGCAAGGATGGTAGGGTTCACTGCCAGGATGTAACACATGGTCAAGAAGGTAGTCATACCAGCTATCAACTCAGTCTTGACCGTAGTAGTCTTTGGGTCAAAGCCCAATAATGCTTTTAATTTATTCATTACTTATATTACGATTGTTTTTTCTCTATTTTATCTTCCCCATTTCCAGAACTTAGTCATATTGTTTTCGGGACGAACAAAGATAATAAAAAATAATGAAGAATGCCTTATTTTACAAGTTTTTAACTCACCAGAATGCCTTATTTTGCAAATTTCAGCATATCAGAACGCCTTATTTTACACATTTCGGGGTATTCAGAACGCCTTATTTTGCAAGTTTCGATATAAAAAAAACACCATACAAATCTCCATATAAAATTAGAAAAAATATGACTAAAGGCCGATTATCCCCTATATTCCCCAAATGTTAAAACACATAACTCGCTCTAAATTGGACTTTGATTGAAAATCAAGAAGTTGGGCGTTTGCCTA
>ERZ1034917.575-NODE-575-length-32210-cov-10.540631_pt1 | contig 32210 bp, 50 predicted proteins | sample MGYA00520605_ERZ1034917 | MGnify/ENA primary metagenome ERZ1034917 (study PRJEB33766, sample SAMN09781784) | gut metagenome | biome: gut microbiome | host: Homo sapiens | place: Madagascar | study: EMG produced TPA metagenomics assembly of the PRJNA485056 data... | reverse complement strand
TACTTTATTGGTGTGAGGGGGGTATAATATACTCACACCTCCCCCACCTCTGGCTTGTTAGGGCTTGTCCCCCGTGGGTTGAAATGATACATACTCACACCAGCCAAGATAGTGATAACATATATTTAACAATTAAATTCTAAATTAGTATGACAAGAAAAACATTGAAAGACCTTATTGATGAGGGTATTAGAGAGATTTACATTAAGAGTTATGGCTATGTAGAGCTGTCATTCTTAGGCAGTACATGGCAGCCTTTTGGCAATAAAGCCAGATACATCAGATTTGTTGTTGAAGGCTATGGTGATTATACTAGCAGAACATTCTTCTTTGATGATGAAGAGCCTGCTCTAGATGACATCTTCGTGCTAAAGGAGGACAAATGGCTCTCACAGAGAGACTTTGATTTGGCTTGCAGAGACTAACTCTCACCTTGCCTTTGAACATTCCTATATGAAGAAGAATACTGTCATTGCAGTATTGGTACTGGTAGTGCTGATACTTGCAGGTGTTACTCTCTACCAAAATGAGAGACTGAGTGCTGCCAAGGCTTATATCTATGACCTTGAGACAGACTATCCTGAGTACATTGATACCACTTCTGGAGGTGATGCTTACTCAGAGTGGTATAACTAACTCTTTCCTTATAACTGAATAATTAACTTAGAACCTTATGGTGTATAGGTCAACCGTATCATATTATGAATTTGTTTTCTAATCTTAAGGTGTATGGTGGTAAGTGGTCTGAGAAGTCATCTCGGAAGTTCTCACAGGAAGAGCTTGCTCTTGTAGACAAGGCTCAGGTAGTTGAGAGTCAGTATGGCTCATCATGCTGCTTCTTTATGAAGAATGGTACTACCATGTATGTACCCATGTCTCAGGATGCTAAGTCTGAGGTGGGTGATATGGTAGACCTGTCTTCTGCTGAAATTATTACCCTTGAGAAGCAGGGTGAGAAGGACATTCAGCGCATCAGAGGCTAATAGTCCTCATAGGAGAGTGGGAGTAATCCTACTCTCCTTTTATTTTTTGATATGGATAGTAAACAACAACATAATACCAATACTCATACTCTATAAGCTCCTAACAACAGAAAAAGAAGAAATAAATATTGTTCTTTCTTTTGGTTCTTTTCTTTCTTATTGTTAAGAGAAGGCAATAAGCTATTATATCATCCAGATAGTGGCTAACTATGAGACAACAACATATGATTATATAGAAGAGGCACTAACTCCTCCCTTGATACTGGCTATACTATTTATTAGCTGACAGTAGAAGTAATAGTAGTAACTAACAACAACAAGATATGATATATTCAAGTATATCTTTAGAGCAAGGTCACTAACTCCCCCCTTGCCCTTGCCTTGCATAGCTAATGCTAATAGTAATAGTTGTGCATGTGCACATAACATTTATCAAATAACATTTAACATTTAGCACTATGAATTTATTTAGTAGTCTGAAAGTGTATGGAGGCAAATGGGCTGTAAAGGCTTCCAGAAAGTTTACCCAAGAGGAACTTGCACTTGTAACTAAAGCCCAAGTGGTTGAATCTCAGTATGGTAACTCTTGTTGCTTCTTTATGGCTAATGGAACAACTATGTATGTCCCAATGAGCAATGATGCAAAGAGTGAAGTAGGTGACATCATCAATCTCTCTGAGGCTGAGGTAGTTACCTTAGAGAAGAGTGGTGAAAAAGACATCCAGAGAATCCGAGGATAGTCTTAGTGAAAGAGTATGTATCACACATTGTGGTACATAACTCTTTTTACTGTCTATAAATAACAACAAAGTAGAGTGGCTCATATAGTCATCCTACTTTGCTTGTTATTTTTTTAAATCAGTTATTCACTAAAAAGAGTTAAAATTATGAGATACCTATTATCAGTATTACTATTTGTATGTGCCTTCTCTTATGTACAAGCTCAAGACTATAAGCAAGAAGGTACAACATTTGTACAAACCACAAGTAAGAGCAACAGTAATAAAGCTACTAAGACTGAATACACTTGGGAGAAAGATAGTATCAAATACCCAATCTATATCTCATCTAAAGGTAAAGCTTATATTATCAGAACATCAAAGAAAACTAGTAAGGAGTATAAGCAATACCTGTCAGACACAGTAGCAGAAACAATCAAAAAGAAGAAGTAATGACACTAGGGGAATGGTTAGGTATAGTCCTATGTACTGCACTTATAATAGGTGCAGTATGGGACATATCTACAGGATACAGCTCTAAAAACAAATAGCACTATTATTAGACAATTTTATCTCAAGATGAATAGTAACAATAAGATTTGCCTAAATGAAAATCTACTGCGGGGTGAAACACCAATGAGAAGGTCAGACAAGTAGGCTCATGGAGTTGAAAGCAATACCAATGAATTGGTCAAAGCAGTACATTAGTAGAAAGGAACTCTATCAGCAAAGGTATTAAACTGATACATGCAAAGAGTATGAGGTTTCTATCATCGAAGTAATACCTGAGATAACCAACTCTAATAAGTACAAGGCTAAGGTGATTAGCATATATCGGTTAATGCAATAGTTATTCTATAAATAATGTTTTGAATTACTATGCAAATAGGCTCAAATCCTATATCACCTACTATTTATTAACATACTAAACCCACAAGAAAATGAAAATGAAGAAGTATATTGTTTATGATACTACTGGTAATCCAGTAGGTGTTCCTTTCAACACATGGGAGGATGCAGAGACCTATAAGATGATTTATGGGAGACCTGATTGGATTATTAGGTTATCAATTATTCGTATAGACCGCAAGTCAACTGAGAGACAGAGAAGAGCTGTCTCATTTGTTGAAGAGTGGTGTAATATCTCATTTGAAGGTAATATAGATAACTTCTATGAGGTATCAGACTTCCTTGCAGACTATCTGGATATTGCTAAAGAGATTGCAGAAGATGCTACATCAGCATATTGGTCAACAATAAATGATTAAGTATGATGGTAAAGAAGATATTGAAGGGTGTGTTACTATGGATAACAATCTTCGCAGTAGTACTATTCATATCAGGAGTGGATAGCATAATAGACCAAGGTTATTTAATACCTTGGTTAGTAGTTTGTGTCATTCTATGCTATCTATGCTACAGGTATATATCTGAGAGTGAGTTGAACACTCTCTCAGGTGCCAAGTGGCTTGATAAGAAACTAGATAGCAGTGATAATTTTTTAAGGTAATTTGATTGTACTCTCCCAGTCTGTGAAGATAGGGAGAGAAATGCCTTCATAGTTCAAGGGATAGAATGACTCTCTCCTAAAGAGTAGATACTGGTTCGAGTCCAGTTGGAGGTACTAGAATGTTAAACAATTAAATTATGTTAGAATGGCAAAGATTGTAAACAATGGCAAGGGATTCAAGGTAATCAGCTTGTCAACAGAAGATGCTGCATCTCTAGGCTTTGGTCTATATGGTTCAGGTGCTTGTGTCTGTATGCACTGCAGCAAGGGTTGCTTAAGTGGGGACATCTACTATGTAGCAGTACTTAATGACACCATGTGCAAGGACTGCTATGAGAAATGGCTCAAAGATGCTACAAGGTATATAGAGGATATACCCATTGAGGAGCGGAACTTCAATTACTATAAGGAGGTACTGGGCTTATGATTATTCTTATATTAGAGTGTATGCTACTTGGTATAGTAGCTGCACTAACAGGTATTTTCTACAATTACACTCTACGAGCAGGTTCTATATTCTGTAAGCTAGGTGTGATACTGGATAACTGGGCAGAGAATAAGAGTGGCTTCAAGAGTTGGATAGCTAATCCTTTAGGTGCTTGTATATATTGTAGTACTACATGGATAACTATACTCATTACGGCTATTTATTGGCTATCATGGGATAATTGTCCAGATATAGCTACTATGGTGATATGTACTTTAGCTGCTATAGGTGTGCAACATCTTATAATCAGAATATTTGTAGAACTTGACAATAGAGAATAGATTATGTATTTCAAAGAAGATGAACCAACAGGAGAGCTTATAATAATATCTCTTCCTGACCCTACTTATCAGGGTGGTTATTGGTATTAGAGTTAAATTTATATTAAAAGTAAGTCATTTGTTTGGTAATATCAAATTTTTGACTTATCTTTGCAGTGTTCACTTAAAAACATAGAGAAATATGTGTTCAAAAATCAATCCTAACTTAAAGCCTGCACCTAAGTTTGAAGGTACTCAACTGGCAGGTGGTTATGGTGCTCTGGCTGCAAGCCAATCCAATGTAGCATTACTTAGAAGAGCAGTGCTGGCTAATCTCCTTTGGGAAAATGTAGCATACATGGATGGAGTTTCAGTAGCTGATGAAATCAAGAGGTTAATACCTCTATGTCCTGCTGAGGATGTATATAACATAGCTCTTGAAGCTAGGTTAATGCAGAAGCTGAGGCATACTCCATTGTTCATAGCAGTGGAAATGTGCAAGTACCCTGAACATAAGTTATTTGTCAAGGACTTGTTACCTAGGATAATCACAAGAGCTGATATGCTTACTGACTTCTTGGCTATATATTGGGGGAATAAAAAACATCCCCTCTGTAATCAAGCTAAGAAAGGTCTTGCTTTAGCTTTCCACAACTTCAATGAGTATAAGTTGGCTAAGTATGACAGAGATGCTGCTATCAAGCTCAGAGATGTGATGTTCTTGGTACATGCCAAGCCTAGAAACCAATATGAGCAGGAGTTGTTCAATAAGGTAGCTGAGAGAACTCTCACACCTCCAGAAACATGGGAAGTCATGTTAAGTAGAGGTGATGACAAGAAGGCTACTTGGACAAAACTCATTACAGAAGGTAAGATAGGGGGATTAGCTATGTTAAGAAATATAGCTAATATGCAGAAAGCTAATGTGGATAGAAAGACTATTCAAGAAGGTCTTAAGACATTGAGAAGCTCAATGCTGTTGCCTCTTGACTTCTGGAAGTCTGCTAGAATGAACTCAGAATTTGAGAGAGATATTGAGGATGCTATGATAGAGGCATATAAGAACTTGCCTAAGCTTCCTGGTAAGACACTATTCATAGTGGATGTATCAGGTTCTATGGGTTATTTGACCTCTGGTAATTCTCAGTTCAATAGAATGGACCAAGCCTGTGCTATGGCTATCTTGGCAGCTAATCAGTGTGAGGACTATGAACTTGTAGCTACAGCAGGTGATGACTATAAGAGATTAAATGCCTCAGAGTGGATTGAATATCCCAAGAGAGGTTTTGCTCTTGCTCCACAGATAATGGAGACCAGACATAGGATTGGTGGTGGGGGTATATTCACCAGACAATGCCTAGAGTGGTGTAAGGATAAGTTCAAAGGCAAGAAGTTTGATAGAATTATCATATTCTCAGACTCTCAAGACTGTGACTATCCCGAGAAGAGAGTACCTAAACCATTTGGTACATATAACTACATTGTAGATGTATCTGCTCATACAAGAGGAGTGAACTACAAGGGTGTATGGACTGCTGAGGTTTCAGGCATGAGTGAGCACTTCTTAACTTATATAGCTGCTCTGGAGGGCATTGAAAATAAGTTTGAGGAGCAATAAATAAAAAGAGCCTATTAGTGAAAGTCAGAGTTACTTCAATAAATCAAATAAGGACTATGATAATTTCAACACTCTGACGAGTGTTCTATAGGCTTTTACTATAAAAGGTATCATTAGTGTAAGAAAGAGTTACTTCATGGGCTTATGTAATAGAACTCTTACTGAGTATTCTATGATACCTTTCACATTGAGGAGTTAGCTCAGATGGTAGAGCAGTTAGAATCATACTCTATACACTTTTCTCTCATATCAATGAGTAGTGAAGTATAGAGTTACTTCAAATGCCTTTTAAGCAACGGGTCATGGGTTCGAGTCCCATACTCCTCGCCTGCTTTGTTGGATTTGTATGTTACACCTCACTGGTATGTGAATATAGGTGAGGTTTCCACGTAGATAAATACACATAAAGATGTGTGGGTCTATCCACAACTATTAACATAAATAAAAGTAAACATTATAGGCTCTCATTAGATTATTGAGAGTCTTTTTAGGGGGAGTAGCTAAATTGGTTACAATACTCTAGCTGTTATTCTCTGGAAGCAGTAGTGTTAGCAAAGAGTTACTTCAAGCATTCATCGTTTAAATGAAAGTATATTGGTTCGAGTCCAATCTCCCCCACAAGATAGAGGTTAGTGAATGTTACAGTTACTTCATATTATTTTATTTAACATTCAAAATTAAAGAAAGGAGTGGATTTATTTACAACTTTTCAATTCAACAACTGTGGCAGAGTTGTTCTGCCTCTATTAAGAGGGCTGTGGTAGCAATACTATAGTCCTCTTTCTTTTTGATAACTGTATTAACTACATATATTGTATTACTAAAAAAAAAAGTATGACAAAAACAAATGAAAGTGTCGAGAGAGTCGAGGACTTGAAGGCACAAGTGAAAGACTTTCTTGGTGCAGATGCCATGATGGATGAAGATGTGACTAAGAACATGAAGGAAATCCTTATCACTCTAGCTAAGAGCGATGGTGAGGAGCACATTGAAGAGGTGATTGACACCATTGAGAAAGCACTTGAGAAGATTAAGAACCCTGAGTTCAAGGCTATCATTGCTTCTATCATCTGGACTAAATGTCCTATGGGTATGCAGAAGTCCTGCATTGACCACCACAGCGATATGCTATGTGATGCAATGGCTACTCATATGCAGGAGCATCTTAGAGGAAACTCCACTATTGATTTAACATTGCTGGCAGCTATATTGGAAAACGAAATAAAATGAGTGAAATCAAGGTGAGTGTCAGTATTACATTACAAGGTAGTGTAATGCTGACCCAAGCTGAGGCTGAACAGCTTGAGAAGAACAAAGTAGGCACTGGTTATGACCTGACTAGAATCAAAGTCAAGGGCAAGAAAGGCAATGCTGATGTCATCAATGTGAGAACTAGGAAGTTTAGAACTGTCACACAGACCATAAGCATGTGCAAAGAGGCTTATGAGTACATGACAAGCAAGGGTAGCTGCCCTCCTGACATCAAACAGTTTGTATGGGCTAAAATGAAGCCTGTACAGAGATTGGAGGCACATCTGGACTTGGTGTGCAAGCACCTCAAAGGTATCTCCTATACCTATAAAGTATTTGATGATTGAGTAATAACAACATTATTTATATTTGTAGAAGTATGGAGTTCCTAGTGGTATTAATGTCCTTATTGGGAGTTATGCTCCTGATAAGGGTATTTATTAGATATGACCCTAATCTTGACTTAGTACAGTCAGGTAGAAAGTACATACTGTTTCTGTGGTACAACAAGTACAACTGGAATGGTAAGTATAAGGGCAGGAAGTACATTAAATTGTTAGAGATATGATAGAGTTTGAACTTAAAAGAGCTACAAATGGCAAAAGGTCCAGATGGTCTAAGAAGTTTCCTCGTAAGAGAATACTCCATAGAGGGGATGAAAAAGCTGCTTATTGGTTTAGAAACAATTGGATAGAGGATAACTACAGATACTTCAAGGGTGACTTGGATAAGTTCCTTAAGTCTAATGTAGGCAGACCAGTTGATAAGGTATACTCAGAGTTCCTTGACAGGTGTAATAAATCTGTCAAGGTATATAATCTGAGGAAAAGGTTCTATGATATGTTTAAGGAGAAGTCAGAGATTGACTGGTCAGGTGGTTTCTATATCACCAATGGTATATTAAACTATAAGAAGAGAACCAAGAAACCTAAGCCCGAGTCTTACATTAGCATGGGTGACTATAACAGACAGTTAATGCCTGATATAGCTATTTTGTGCAAGAAGTGTGAGTCAAGCCATCTTAAACAACCTGTCGGAGAGTTCAGATTTGATAATGTCCAGAAGAGAGTTTACATAGTGGAGAGGGGGGTATGGTTAAGTGACCCAAAGCTTCAAGTATATCATAGATTATGCTACATTTATGGAGTAGGTAAGGGGGTATCTAAGGTGGTATCTAAGGTGGCATGGAACCCTCAAAACATAATAAATAGGGCTACCTATGTACTATGGAACGACTGGAGTTGGTCTCCACTGCCTGAGTTTGTATTTATTACCAAGATTGAGAAGATATGAAAAAAGGTCTTATACTAGTAATATGGTTCATAGTGTTTATGGCTTTGCTGACATGCTCATTGAGCCTTATATCAGCACCTAATACTATAAAGAACTTGATAGGAGTAGTGGTATTAGCTGGTACTGTGACTCTTAGTATTGAAACAAAGTGTTTAACAAACCTAACAATTAGAAGGAAATATGGAAAATAGGTTATCCAGCCTTATAAGTAGTATAGTCTACTATCTTGGGGTACTGATATGGTTATCAGTTCTTACTTACAAGATAAATGACTTGAGCAAGCCGCCTAATATTGAGTTTGAGTTGAAGCTTAATGACTCAGAGTTTATGAAAGACTTGGGTGCTAGTGACATCACTATGCTTAGAGCTTGTGAATATTATGGTATCAAACATCCTAGGATAGTTACGGCTCAAGCTATACTTGAATCTGGTAACTTTGAGTCTAAGTTATTCAAGGAATATAATAATCCCTTCGGTCTTTACAACAGTAAAAAGAAGGATTACTTCAAGTTCAAGCATTGGACAGATGCTGTAGCAGCCTATATCTCTATGGTAGAGCATAGGTATGCTGGAGGTGATTATTATAGATTCCTTGAGGAGCTTCCCTATGCAGGTGATAAAAGATATATTTATAAAATAAAAGCAATAGAAAGTAATTTACCTCCGTGAAATGAATAGAGAAGACACAAGAGAAGAGATATTGAGATTGACCAATAAGGCAATACTCTTAGAACTCCCAACTGGATATGGTAAGTCATTGATGGGTATGGACTTATGCTTGAGGGATAATCCTCACAGTATTCTTATAGTAGTACCCAGAGTTGTTCTTATACAGAACTGGAAGGATGAGTTCAAGAAATGGGGAAATGATGAGTACCTAGACAGAGTTACATTCAGCACTTATGCAGGATTACACAAAGTTCCTGATATTCAAGGACACTTTAACTGTGTCATATTGGATGAGGCTCACCATGTGACTCCTAGAGTTCAGGATTTGCTTACCTATATAACATATGACAAGATAATCATGTTGTCAGCTACAGTCAAGAGAGACCTCAAGTATGACTTGAAGGATATGTTTCCTGACCTGTATTGTTATAAGGTGAATATGAAGGAAGCCATAGAGAATGAAGTCCTTCCTGACCCTATGGTTTATCTATTACCTCTTACTCTTGATAGCAAGTATAATTCAGAGAAGATAGTAAAGCACAGTAGTGGTAAAACCTCAGTGACTTGCTCCTATAAGGATAGATGGAACTACCTTAAAAACAAGAACATCAAGTTGACTATTGAGTGTACCCAACTCCAGAAGAGTATTGAAATGGATGGTGAAATCACCTACTGGAGGGATAAGTACATGAGGACTAGGAACGAGATGTTCAAGAATAAGTGGTTACACCTTGCAGGTCAGAGGTTGAAGTGGTTGTCAAACCTAAAGAACCCTATTGTGTCTAGTCTATTGGCTCTATTCAGGAATGAGAGAGTATTGACTTTCTGTAACTCCATAGACCAGACCATTGAACTGGGTAGAAACTGTATCAACAGTAAGAACAAGGATGCAGTGAAAGTGCTTGAGTCCTTCAACAAAGGAGAGATAAGGCACATCACAGCCTGTAATATGCTCAATGAGGGTATGAACTTGTCTAACTGTAGGATAGGTATATATGCCAATCTCAATAGTTCAGAGATAATTATCAAGCAAAGGCTTGGTAGAATACTAAGACATAAGAACCCAGTGATAGTGATACCTTTCTATAAGGATACTAGGGAAGAGGAGTTAGTTGCTAAGATGCTGGAAGATTATAATTCCAGACTAATTCATACAGTAGAAAACATAACTGATATAAAGATATGAGAAATAGAGTTTTGATTGAGAAGTCCAACTTCCATGTGGATGAGACAAACAAGGTAGTTGTATGTACACTTAAGTGTGATATGCAACTTTATAAACATCCTGCTTGGAATGCTATTGACAGTAGGATGTTCAAGAGTTTTCCTTATGTAGATTGGGAAGGCAAGTTCATTGTCAAGGCTAAGGCAAGGTGCAATGCTACTGATACATTCAATGCTGAGACTGGTAAGAGAATTGCTGAGAGTAAGGCTAAAGCCAAGATGTTCAACACTGCTTGGAAAGTATATAGAAAGTGTGAAGATGCCTTAGTTGACCTTGCACAGGAGTGTCAGAAGTCTAGTCAAGCTTGTGTAAAAGCTATGGATATTGAGAATAATCATGTTCTTGAATTAACTAAATAAGGTATGACAATAAGCATAAATGAGTCTATATGTAAGAAGAATAAATTAAGCCTAGCAGAGTTGCTATCCATTCTTCTTATTAAGACTGGTGCTGACATACCTAAGTTATTCAAGAGTCTTGAAGAGAAGGAAGTTATAGTCAAGGATGTATTTGGAGGTTATATGATAACTCAGAGATGGGATGATGTAGCTTCCACTATACTCCTTGATTCTGACAAGGACAGTCAGCCGCCAGAAAGACTTGAGAACTTGGCTGTACAACTGGCTGAGATATTCCCTAAAGAGAAGAAGGCAGGCACTTGCCACTATTTCAGAGGTAATAAGAAAGATACCATACTTCGATTGAAGAAATTCTTCAAGAGGTATGGTAATAAGTTCACAGATGAGCAGATACTGGAAGCTGCTAGAAGCTATGTAGCTTCTTTCAACGGTAACTACCACTATATGAGAGTATTAAAGTACTTTATATGGAAAGATGCCAAGAAGGAAGATGCAGATGGTAATCTGTATGTGGATGAAACATCTGACTTAGCAACCCTGATTGAGAATGCAGGTGCTATTGATTCCATTAAAGAAGATTGGACAACTAGCTTGAACTGATATGGATGTATTTGACAGGTCAATAGAGAAACTGAAAGTCAGGAGACAAAGGATATTGGATGGACAGATTAACTGTATTCCATTACCTTTCCCCAGACTAAGAACCTGGTTGCCAGGTATTGAGAAAAGAAGATATACTATAGTTACTGCAAACCAGAAGATAGGTAAGTCAAAGCTGAGTGACTATCTGTATGTCTATGAGCCTTTCTTCTATATGATAGAGCATCCTGACCAGTTAAGGTTCAAGGTGCTTTACTTCACTCTTGAAATGGGTAAGGAAGAGAAGTTCTATGAGTTTCTCTGTCACCTGTTATATAGGTTGGATAACATAAGGATAAGTCCTACCAACCTTAAGAGTACCAATGCTGACAATCCTTGTCCTGAGCATATACTTGAACTCATTGAGAGTGAGAGGTATCAGGAGTATATAAGGAAGTTCAAAGAGACTATCATCTATATAGATGATATAAGGAATCCTACTGGTATCTATAAGAGAATCAGAGGGTTTATGCTTGAGAGAGGTCAGTTCCACTATAAGAAAGGTACTGTTAAGGATGAGAATGGTCTACCTATGGAAGTAGATGTCATTGATTACTTTGAACATGCTGATGAAGATGAGTATATAGAGGTAATCCTTGATAACTATTCTAATCTAATGCAAGAGCAAGGTATGGATAAAAGGGCTACCATTGAGAAGATGAGTAAGTATGCCATTGAACTTAGGGATAAGTTTGATATTCATTTCTGTGCTATCCAGCATCAGGCTCAGGCTCAAGAAGGTATTGAGAATCAAAAGCTCAATAAGCTATATCCATCATCAGATGGTCTGGCTGACTGTAAGACCACCACTAGAGATGCTAATCTGGTATTAGGTCTGTTCAGTCCATTCAAGTACGGACTTACAGAATATGAGAAGTATGATATAACCAGATTTAAGAATAACATCAGGTTCTTGTTAGTCATTGAAGACAGAGATAATGGTGCAGGTGGTCAGGTATGTCCATTACTCTTTGATGGCGAGATAAGTAACTTCTGTGAATTACCTCTTCCTGACAATAAGAGGGAGATTGAGTCAGCACTACAGTATGTAGAGCAAGTCATAAGAAGGAGGGCTACTCCAGTATTTATGATGTTCACAAGAGAGAAAAGAAAAATAGTTAAAGGCTTGCATAGATGGCTCAATAGAAGTATCTTTGCAAACAGAAACAAGTAAAGTAATATGGCAAAAGCATTGATTTTAGCTAAGACTGGGTTTGGTAAATCCAGTTCACTGGTTGGTGTGCCTTCTGCTGGCATATTAGGCTTGAACCCTAAGGAGACTTATCTTCTTAGTTGTGTTAATAAGCCTCTGCCTATCAAAGGCGCATCTAAGATTTATGTGTCTGTACCTATGCAGGGTGTTACTCCTGCCAACTTAGGTTCAGTCATAGGCAAGGGCAACAGGATTATCACCAAAGATGCCAAGATTGTAGCTGCTGCTATAGAGTTGTTAATCAACTCACCTTTCAAGAACATAGTGGTTGATGATATGAACTATCTATCACAGGACTACTATATGAAGAATGCCATGAAAGGTGGTTGGGACACTCCTAAGCAGATAGGCTACAACATGGGTCTTATCTTTGACCAGATTGATAATGTGCCAGAGAATAAGAACATTATCTGTATGGCTCACTTTGAGACCTACAAGGATAAGAATGGTGACTCTATCTCTTACAAGTACAAATCAACTGGTAACATGGTGGATGAATACATCACACCAGAAGGTAAGTTTGAGACAGTACTCTTTGGAAAGATGTCTTGGGATGATACGGCTAAGGTAGCTGTAAGGCAGTTTGTAACCAATAATGATGGTGAATATCCTGCTAAGAGTCCTGTTGGTATGTTTGAATCCCTATATATTCCTAATGACTTAGGCATAGTAGCTCAGAAGATGCAGGAGTATTATGAGGGAGAATGACCAAAGGTGAAGTAAATCCTATAGCATTAGACAATGGAAAGAAGAAATAATCTAATATATATATATAAGTAAAATGAAAGAATTAAGTAAGTTTGAGATTGCAGCCATCAAGAGGACTGCACAGAATGTGAATGCAATGGTCACTAAGAAGACCAAGCTGAAAGAGAAGATTGATACACTTCAAGCTGAGTATGACCAGATTGAAGAAGCACAGGAACAGTTTGAAGCACCCATCAGAAAGATGACTGGTGGCTATGGTACTGAAGACCTTGTAGAGAAGGTGATTGAAGATACTGGTAAGCTGGATAAGGATGGCAAGCCCATCAAGCTGACCAAGTATGTCTTGAAGTATCCTGACACTATCCTTCCTCCTACTATGGATAATGGTGATGGTGCAGTGGATGATACTGAGAAGGCTCCTGAGATTGAAGTACCTGCTGAGGATGCAGTAGCTATTGACCCCACAATAGAATCTCCTCTTGCTCCTGCTATGGAGAACAAAGAACATGGTACAGACCCTAGTGACCTTCCCTTTATGAACTAATCAAACAAAAAGTAAAGTATGAAAGAACATAATGCAGTATTTATGGCATTTGCACAGGGCAGTGAATCTAAAGAAGTTGTAAGAAAGCTGTACATTGGTATAGCTCCTGTCTTTGTGCTGGCTGTCAACCCTAATAAGGAAGAGACAGAGAAGCTCTATGACATAGAGCTTGATGAAGCTCCTAACTATCTAAGTGAGGCTGAAGTTGGCCCAGAAGGTAATAAGTCTAAAGTATCTCAGGCTAGGATTGACTTTGTAGTCAAGTCAGATAAGGAGAAGTGCAATGGAATTGAGATGCTTACTAAAGTAACTTTCTTCCTCAACAAGGCATATAGGTATAATAAAGATAACACCAAGGTTGAGGTAATCAACAAATATGGTGAGGTTACTTGGTTGCCTATCGGTGCAGCTAAAGGTACTGAACCTATCCCTGACAACATGAAGTGGTATGATACTTCTGACATGAGACCTGCTTATATCGGTGAGGCAGAGCTTACTGACTTCATTAAGAAGTATCTGAACATTCCCAATAAGTCATTCACTAACCCCAAGACCAAGGAGGTTAAGTTTATTCCTAACTTGGCAGATGCTGAGGCTAGACTTGACAAGATTGAGAACTACTTCAAGGGTGATTTCACTGAGTTGAAGAATATCATCAAGTTGCAACCCAATAACAAGGTTAAGGGCATGTTTGGTGTAAGAACTACTGATGATAACAAGCAGTATCAAGCTGTATATACTCAGAAGTTCCTGAAACTCAATGTTACAGACTATAGTAAACTTGATGAGGAAATGCAGGACAGAAAGTCTAATGGAGCATATCCTACAACTGAGTTCAGCATCGAACCTCTGCATGAGTACAATGTAGCTGCAACTGATTTCAACTTACCTGAGAATGACCCATTGGGGGTAGGTTCAGCACCTGCTAGTACTCCTTGGAATGCTTGGGGAGGTAACAAGTAAATTAACTTTATAGACTATTAATCATGGCATTTGCATCTGGAGAACATAGCATTACCCTAGAAGATGTCCTATCAAGAACTACGGAATTTGACATACTATATCATTATTTTAATGTAAGTGAGCTGCCTACTATAATACATTCACCTTTAAGGCAAGACAACAGACCTTCATTTGGTCTATATACATTAGATGGTAAGAGGGTACATTACACTGACTTAGCTACTAAGGATAGAGGTGGATTGTTTGATTTGCTTATGAAGTATTGGGGAGAAAGTTACAAAGATATGCTTAATCATCTTTGGGAGGACTTACCCAATTTCTCCAATGCCAATGTCCAGTTTAATAGTATGAAGAGTGAAAGGTCTTGCCAGTACCAGTCTCTTAAATCAAGGAACATAGACCTTCAATGTAAGGTAAGAGAGTGGAGGGATTATGATATAGAATACTGGGCTTCTTATGGTATACCATTAGAGTGGCTCAAGTATGCTGACATATATCCCATATCACATAAGATTGTAATTAGGGATGGTCAGAGATATGTATTTGGAGCTGACAAGTATGCCTATGCCTATGTGGAGAGGAAAGAGGGTAAAGTAACCCTCAAGATATATCAACCTTATAATAAAGGTGGGTACAAGTGGAGCAACAGGCATGACAGGAGCGTCATATCACTTTGGACTAAAGTACCTGAGTATGGAGATAGAATCTGCATATGTTCATCTATGAAGGATGCCTTGTGCTTATGGGCTAATACAGGAATACCAGCATTAGCTATTCAAGGGGAAGGTTATGGTATGAGTGATACTGCTATTGGTGAACTCAAAAGGAGGTATAGTCATATCTATATACTACTGGACAATGATGAAGCTGGGCTGCAAGATGCGGTGAAACTGTCAGAGTCTACTGGGTTCATCAATGTAGTATTACCCAGAGTGAATGATGCTAAGGACATAAGTGACTTATACAAATCTCTTCAAGACCTTAATAGGTTTAGGGGTATTATCATGCCCTTATTTAAGGATTAAGATTGTTTTAGGATAACATTAACAAAAATTTTAACATTTAACACTTCAAATTATGGAAACTCGTAAAGTAACTATCATCAATTCTAAGACCCAGAGCCAGAAGGTAATTCAGGACTCTAAGGCTACAACTCTCGGTGAACTCAAGCAGGAAATGAGGGAGAGAGGTATTGACTACACAGGTATGACTTTCTTTGAGGGTCATATGAGAGCTGAACTCAAGGATGATGCAGCTCCCCTACCTACCAATATACCCTATAAGGGTCAGGTAGTCAATGATTTAACATTCATGTTAACTACACCTGAGAAGAAGGTTAAGTCTGGTGCTATGTCAAGAGCAGAAGCCTATGCAGAAATCAAGAAGAGAGGCTTGCAGAGTGCTTGTGTGGATAAGTTCGGTAAGAATTTCACACAGTGTTCTACTGCTGACCTCACCTATCTGATTGAGAAGAACTCTACTAAGGAAGCTCCTACACCCAAAGCTGAGAAACCTGTAGAGGCAGCAGCTCCTGCTGTTCCTGCAAAGAAGGAGGAAGCTTCTACAGCACCTGAAACTCCTGCTACTGGCTGTAACTGTTCAAAGGCTCTTGCTATTCTCACAGAGGCTCTCTATGAGAATGATACCATTGAGGAGGAGACCCATGATGCAGTCATGACTACTCTCAAGGGTGGTTCTTACAATGCGCCTGAGAAGATGAGCAAGAAGGAGATTGATACTATGTTTGACTTTGTGGAAAGATAAGGTCAGATTGGATAACACGGTGGAGGGTGAGTAGTATGCTTGCCCTTCACCTTTTTTTTTTTCTTTATACACAGTATGAGTGAAGAAGTAACTAATAAGGTAAGGGAGTTATATGACAACATCATGTACTTCCCTAATAAGGTTCTTAGCATATTCAATGACTTCTTTGGAGAGCAGAGAGTGGATATGCAAGGGTTCTGGAGCTTTGATGAGTTCCTACGTTCAATGTCTGAGAACAGGCTTAGTTCTTTCTTCTCCTGTAAGAGTGCCGTACTTAGTAGTTCAGAGTTCAGATGTATCAGTAAAGAGAATAAGGCTATCATAGAAGATATGCTTGATAATGGTGCTTTGGATAGTACTGTAACCAGTGATAAAGCACTTGCTACATACTTTTTACCTATAATGGCTACTGCTGCAATGCAGAATATGCCACAAGGCTTCATTCTTGTACATTTTCCTCATGTAAGGGTAACTAATGAACATGATAGATTCGTAGATATTAATCATTTATGGGTTAAAGTAGGTATAAAGGTAAGTGGTGCAGGCATAGGCTACTTTACTATGAATAGGAGTGAGTATGAACTCTCTCATATGAGAGCAGACTACCTACACAGTCATATTTCTGGTATTCCATTCAATAGGTTTACTGATTTCAAGTCTCCTTGTTTAGGTAGTGGACCTATCAAAAGTACAGTAGCTACTCTTGCAGTGGGATATGATGAAGCTATATGGCAGTTGTTCTGCCTTGAACTGGACAAGTATGTTAGGGTAGAATCTATTGCTGGAGTACCTTATAAGTATCTGGAGAAGATAGGTAAAGGTGGTAGCTTAATTAATGGAGAAACTAACTTCTCTATGAAAATTGACGGGTTCAATGATTATAGTACTACATTCTCCAAAGAGGATATGAAGGACTTTATAAAACATCTGATAAGAGACAAGAAACTCAAGTTTAATTTCATCAGAGGAAGTTATGGTCTTGCAATGTCTTACCTTGACTATAGAATACTCATTAGTAATGAGTTCATAAAGTGGTATAACCTGAGATATAACATGGGAATATCTACTGCAAATTATAATGACTTGATTAGTGGAGGAATACTGAGAGAATGTATTATCAACAATGGTAAGATACAGTATTTCAGGAACAATGCAAGTAGGAATGATGAGAGCTATTATATCTATGAGGGAGCTAATGTATGTACATTCAAAGGTAATCCTGTCAATATACATATAGTGGATAGTACCCCTGATACCTTTAACAAGACAGTGTTGATTAATGCAGGTATTGCTGAGAAAATAGCAAAAGCAGTACTTACAATAGTAAATTACAAATATGGAAGAGAAGAAAGAGGAGAAGAAGCTGGAATTAGTGCACCAGCAATCTACCTATAAAATAGTAATCCCTCAGAAAGTTGAAAAGAAGATAAGACTTCTGTGTAGGGAGATACATAATGTGGAATGGTCTGGAGTACTGTTCTACAAAGTAAGTGGTTCATTTGAGGATAAATCACTGACAATCACTTGTGTAGACTTATTCCAGATGGATGAGGGTACTGGAGGATATACTGAGTATGATATGTCCCCAGATGTCATGGGTTATATGACAGACCATCCTGAGCTGCTTGATGCAGGTGTATATCAGGGACTTATCCATTCACATAACAACATGGCTACGTTCTTTAGTGGTACTGATACAGCCACTTTACAATCAGAAGGTAGTGATATGAACCACTTTGTATCACTGATTGTGAACAATGCTGGCAAGTACACAGCAGGAGTAACTAGGAAGGCTAAGCTCAAGCAGACAGTCAATGAGGAGTTTGCCTATCCCACATGGGGGGATGAGGAAGTATCTGGCAATAGAACATTTACAGTAGAGAAGGAGTATATCCAATGGTTCAACCTTGACATTGAGATTGAAGGAGTCAGTAATGACTTTGAAACGGAAATACTTGAAAGGATTAAGGCTATTAGGGCAGCTAAGTCTAGTAAGAGGGGCATTGAGAATGTTAGAAGTCCTTACTATGATGGAGGCTATAAGAAAGAGGACTATGGTAAATACCCAATAGGTTCTTATGGTAGCCCTAAGGGATATACAGTACCTGCTGGTCCAGCCAATACTGCTCCTGTCAAGGAAGAGGTTAAGCAACCCACACTCTTTGATAGCACCAGTGAGGAGCTTATGATTGACTATGAGAAGTTCAAGCTCAGTGATGAGATAGTGGACTGGGTGGTTAAACAGACCATCACTTGTAGTGTAATCATTCCTAACTCCAGTAACATTGATGTAGAGAAGTGGGCTAGGTCTATGAATTCTCTATATAAGAAGAGATTTGCAGATAAGAAGGAGTTTGAAGCTTTTGCTGTAAACTTTGTAGATTTTGTGGTTAACTATACAGAAGACCCAGAAGCTGCTGCTTTCTTGGATGCCACAGAGATGGCTGCTGTACTGGCTTATAATGTAAGAGAGAAACTGAGTACTCTACCTAAGAATGAGTGGCTGGATACTTGGATGGAATTGTATGATGATTATATATTGTAAATATGGAAGATGTAGTAAGTGAAGTAACTGCTCAGGCTCGCCTAGAGTTTGAGAGAGCTATGGATGAGGCAATAACCAATGAGTCTCAGTTGAGTCCAGAAGATGAAGCATTGCTAGCAATGGCAATGGATGGAGAACATCAGGAAATACCAGTAAACTCACAGACAATCACTGTAGATGAGACTACAAGTAGGTTCAGTGGGGCTATATGGTATGAGGAAATACAGAAGCAGGTTGTCACTTTGGCAGGTGTTGGAGGTATTGGTAGTTATGTAGGTTTCTTGTTAGGCAGATTAAAGCCTCAGAGGCTTATCATATATGACCCTGACAGGGTTGAGACTATCAATATGTCAGGTCAGTTGTATAGTCAGGAAGATGTTGGTAAATTTAAGAGTGTAGCTCTTGCCATTATGGTCAAAAACTATGCTAACTATAACAATATAGTGACATTGACTAACAGGTTTGAGGCTAACTCTAAGCCTACTGACATTATGATATGTGGCTTTGACAATATGGAAGCCCGAAGGACATTCTATGAGAGCTGGAAGCAGAGGGTATTATCTTATTCTGCTGATAGTAATGATAGGAAGAAGTGTTTGTTCATAGATGGAAGATTGGCAGCAGAAGAGTTCCAAGTATTATCTATTCAAGGAGATGATGAAAGAGCTATGGCGGAGTATGAGAATAAGTGGCTGTTCAGTGATGCAGAAGCCGAGGAGACTATATGCTCCTATAAGCAGACTACTTTTATGGCTAACATGATTGCATCTGTAATGGTCAATATTTTTGTGAACTTCATAGCTAATCAGTGTGGTCCTATCATAGACAGGGATGTTCCTTTCTTCATATCCTATGATGCAAGTACAATGTTTACTAAAGTTGAAATGTAATGCAAAGAGTGAGTAGTAGAATGAATTATACTATTGGGCACATGTATAATTTAAGAGGAGACATAGACTCCTATGTCAATCCAGATGCCAAAATTGTCAATTACTCCATGCACACAGTATTCTCATCATTCTTTAGAGTTCCCCTACAAGGAGATAAGATTGAACTTCCCATATTTGCCAAGAGATATGTACAAAGTAAGCTCCTTGAAAGGTTGGGAGACAGGTCAAACTCTATGAGAAGAAGTGACATCATTATGCACTTCAATACTATAGGGTATTGTAGTTCCCCCTATAGAACAGCAGATTCTTTAATCAGGAATCTGGTGGAGTACAAATCTGATATGTATGACATGTACTATACTGTTAAGACCAATAAGGGAGAGACATACTATGGATGTAATGGTACTATATTCAACAAGGATATGGTTCTACTTATGTTCAATGTCATAGAATGTGAGATTGTAAGTAATACTCTTGTCTATAAGAAAGTCAAGAGTTATATACATCCATCAGTGTTTTATTCTGATGGTACTGTGGAGAAGTGTATAGCCAACAAGATTATACCATTTGTCATGCAGAATGGTATAGAGGTAAGACCGTATGACTCAAGGGTAGTTGATAATATCAACTATGTAGATATAGGAGGAATCAGGAAGACTATACCAGAATTGTCAGTTACCAATATAACTGACAAGTTCTTCTGTAAGCCTATTCTTCCCAGCGTGACATATAATGATGATGACATCAATGATATGCTGAACAGGAACATTGATGATGTATTTAATGTTATTAGATTATGACACTTGAGGAATATTTTGGTGATTGGCTTAGAGTGATTGATAGAGCAGAGTTAGACAAGGTATTGACACTCCTTAACAGGATGTATAGGGTAAAACCTATATGTCCTGCACAGGAGAATGTGTTCAAGGCATTTAACTTGTGTAAGTATCATGATTGTAAGGTGGTATTCATAGGTCAGGACCCCTACCCTCAGAAGGGTGTAGCTACTGGCATATTATTTGGGAATGATGTAAGTACTAGAGAAGATGACTGGTCCCCATCATTAAAAATTGTTAGAGATTCAGTTATTGACTTGCATAAACCACATAATCTGATTACCTTTGACCCCACTTTAGAATCATGGGCTAAGCAGGGAATCCTCATGATTAACTCTGCTTTGACAGTAGAAATGAATAAGATAGGTTCACACACTATGTTGTGGAGACCTTTCATCTCAAAACTACTAAAAAAGATGTCTGAGTATGATACTGGTATGATATATGTACTGTTTGGGGGCACTGCCCGTACCTTCAAGCCATATATAGGAAAGTATAATGATGTAATAGAGATAGAGCATCCTGCATACTTTGCAAGAATCAACCAAGACATGCCCTCAGATATATTCTATGAGATTAACAAATTATTAAAAGCAAGGTATAACTACCAGATTAACTGGTATAAAGAAGAAAAATATGAGCAAGTTGAAACTGAAAAAGACTGGTAAAGAAGTCAAGATGGGCGAGAAGCTCATCAAAGTTGTGGAATTGTATGGCATTCCTGTGCCTGTAGCTCAAATTGAGCTTAATGAAACTACTCTTCCTGACCTTATCAAACGTGGTATAATAATGACGGAAGACTCTGATAGTGACATTGGTATTACTATGAAGAGTGCAGTACAGCATCTGGCTAATAGGATTGGCTGGAGTAAAGAGAACCTTGAGAAGTACTTCAACAACCTCTATAAGATTAGCCCTGCTGCTGTCTTTGAGATTGTATTGAGGGAAGTGGCTATCTTGCTTGATGAGCAGTACCCTGACCACATCAGCAATAGTAAGGAGATTTGGGAAATCAATAAGGTTAATGGAGAGATTCAGAAACTCAAAGACTTGAGTAAAATCAAAAGCTTCCAGCACTTTGCTGCTTTTAGAAGCCTTGAGGATGCCCTTGTAGCCAAGAAAGTGATGGCTCCTGCATTGAAGGGCTTGTATGGAAAACAGAAGAATTAAAGGTGCTACACCTTTAGTTGTTGATGGCATCAAGTTTAAGTCCAAGATTGAGGCAAGTGTATATAAGCACTTGCTTCAAGCTGGATTTGACCCAGCGTATGAGGGTATGAAGTTCACTATATGGAGGGGCTTCAGACCTACAGTCCCATTCTATACAAGGATAGGGCGAAGCAATGGGCTTAATATGAAGAAAACTATAGACATCACCTATACCCCAGACTTTATATTCAAGTATAATGGTAAGCTAATTATCATAGAGGTCAAAGGATTACAGAATGATGTCTTTCCATATAAGTTCAAGATGTTCAGAGGTATGCTTGAGAGAGAACCTTATGTAGGTAATACCCTACTGTTTGAAATATTCAGCATCAAGCAACTAAAGGAGTGTATAGAAATCATAAAATCTTATGACTCCAGTACAGAGACTAAATAGTTTGATAAAATCATTCCCAGAGAAGGATAGGGAATTGATGCAGAAGATGTTAGATGAAAGGAAGTTTGAAGACTTGTGGGAACTTGTAAAGTCCTCTATCTATATGGTGAGGAAGTACAAGGACAAGTATGAGGCTGACCTTACTGACATGACTGTGTTCAAGTCTGAATTGTCCTCCTATTTGGACCAGTTAGGTCTGGAGGATGATGAGGAATTTGAGGATGAGGAAGAAATGATTGACACTTATGAAGAGTATTAGAGAATTGGCATGGAATGTGGATGAACAAACCTATAGGGCTGATAGTGCCATAAGCTACTCAACCCTTAGTAGGTTTGAGAGGGAAGGATGGAGAAAGCTTGGCTCGCTCTTTGATAAGATTGAGACACCTTCACTCACATTTGGAAGTGCTGTTGATACTAAGCTGACTGATGGGGATGAGGCATTCAATGAGAGGTTCACTGTATGTGACTTCCCACCATTGTCAGACACATTGATAAGCATTACAAAGTTCCTCCACAAGAACTTCCATGAGAACCATAGGAGACTCAGCATGATAGATGATGCTGAGATAAGTAGGGCTGCACTGATGTTCAACTACTATACTAATCCCAAGTATGAGAACTTTAGGGTAAAAAGCATTAAGGAGAATTGTGACGAGTACTACTCATTACTTACATTAGCAGGAGACAAAACTGTACTGTCACAGAATGACTATGCTGATGTAATGGCTTGTGTGGGCGAGTTAAAGACCAATCCAGCAACCAAATACTTCTTTAGCTCAAATCCTTTTGAGACTCATATTGAGAAGGTGTTCCAGTTGAAGTTCAGAGCAGAGTTCAAAAGCATACCTGTCAGATGTATGTTTGATGAGATTATTGTAGACCATGAGAAGAAGATGATATACCCTATAGACTTAAAGACCACAGGTCACCCTGAGGAAGAGTTTGAAGGGTCTTTCTCTCAATGGAGATATGATATTCAAGCCAAGCTATATACCTATATATTACAGGAGCGTATCAAGAATGATGAGTACTTCAAGGATTTCAAGATACAGCCCTATCAGTTTGTGGTTATAAACAGAAGGACTGTGGCTCCTATTGTATGGGTATATGAAGGGAACTTTGGACAGGTAGACCTTAAAGATGATAAAGGTAATATATTGAGGGATTGGAGAAAGATACTCGATGAACTCCACTATTATCTGAGATATGCTGGCAAGTACAGTATAAGAGCAATGGCAAATAATTGTGTATTAAAGATAAGTAATTTAACACCATGTTGAAAGTAGTTAAGAGAGATGGAAGTATTGAGGACTTTAATGTCCAAAAGGTAGTCAATGCAGTCCAGAAGGCATTTACATCAGTAGGATGTGAGCTTCCTGAGTATCTAAACACAATGGTACCTGCCTTATTTGAAGAGGGAGATGTCATTGGTGTAGAGGATATACAGGATAGAGTAGAGCAACTGTTGATGAATGACAAGCACTTCAAGGCTGCTAAGTCATATATCCTGTATAGGGAGAAACACAAGCAGGCTAGATTTATCAAGGAGAGAATTGACTATATGGATAAGTACAGTCAGTCCAATGAGAATGCAGCCACTTCGTCAGAGACAGATGCCAATGCAAATGTCACTATGAAGAATGTAGCTAACCTTGAGGGAGAGGTTTATAAGACCACTAATAGAGTAGTGCAGAGACAAAGGATGAAGGATGAGCTGAATAAGCTATATCCAGAAGTAGCCAAGCAGTATGAGGAGGATTTGAACCATCATATCATATACACACATGATGAAGCTACTACTCCTGTGTTGAAGCCGTATTGTATGGCAGTTAGTCTTTATCCTCTTATGACAGAAGGTGTAGGTAATATAGATGGAATAACTCCTTCTGCTCCTAATGACCTACAGTCATTCAGTGGACAAATCACCAATCTTATATTCTTACTCTCATCGCAGTGTAAGGGTGCAGTTGCAGTAGGTGAGTACTTTATTGCGCTGAACTATTATATTGTGCAGGAGTTTGGTACTAACTGGTATGAGAAGCTGGATGTAGTGACTACCACAGAGCATTGCAGTAAACAAAGGACTATAAGAGATGCTATTTATAAGGCATTCAAACAGTTCATCTATGGTGTAAATCAACCTGCTGGTAATAGGTCTTATCAGAGTCCATTTACAAATGTGTCATACTATGACCATACATATTTTGATTCATTGTTTGGAGAGTTCTATTACCCTGATGGTACTAAGCCTCAATGGGAAGCAGTAGATTGTCTGCAAAGACTATTTATGAAGTTCTTCAATAAGCTTAGAACTATACAGATATTAACCTTTCCTGTTGAGACAATGGCTATGGTATATGACCCTAAGACCAATGATATTATAGATAAGGACTATAAGGACTTCACTGCTGAGATGTATGCAGAGGGGCATAGCTTCTTCACCTATATATCAGATAGTGCTGATAGCCTGGCTTCATGCTGTAGGTTGAGAAATGAACTTGCAGAGAATACTTTCAATCCTACATCAGGTCTTACTGGTGTTATGACTGGTAGTTGCAATGTGATTACCTTGAATATTAATAGGATTGTTCAAGATTGGTTCAAAAATACCACATTTAATACAAGTTCTAAATTTACGGATTCAAACATTAAAGATTCTTTAGCTAGCTATATAATAAATATTCTTGAGAGAGTTTACAAGTATCATATTGCCTTCAAGACAATGCTGTATGACCTTGAGGATAGAGGTATGTTTGCAGCTTCAAATGGTGGGTATATCAGAGTGTCAAAGCTATACAGTACCGTAGGTATCAATGGCTTGAATGAGGCTGCTAGGTTCTTAGGTTTTGAGGTATCTAACAATAAGGACTATATTGAGTTCTTGCAGTTAATACTTGGTACTATTAAGGAACAGAACAAATTACACTCTATCCATGACAGGAAGAGACCATTCTTGTTCAATTCTGAGGTAGTTCCTGCTGAGGGGCTTGGTGGTAAGAACTATAGATGGGATAAGGAGGATGGATATGTAGTTCCAGAAGATGAGAATCTGTATAACTCATACTTCTATAATGCACATGATGATACCTCAGTGCTTGATAAGCTTATTCTTCATGGAAGGCAGACTTACCAATACACTGATGGAGGTTCAGCAGCTCATATCAATCTTGAAGACCATCTGAGTAAGAGGCAGTATCTCAAACTGACAGACTTTATCATAGTTAATGGGACCAACTACTTCACATTTAATATTCCTAATAGTAAGTGTGATGATTGTGGTTATATTACTAAGCATCCTATCACTGAATGTCCTAAGTGCCATAGTAAGAATATTACCCCACATACCAGAGTTGTAGGATATTTAAGACCTGTCAAATCATTTGGCAAAGATAGACAGATAGAAGCTAACAAAAGAGTATATAGTAAGAATGTTGAAGTATGTTGATGCTAAGGTAGTCTTTGCAGAGATACCTGATGAAATAACTCTTGCTATCAATATATCCAATTGTCCATGCCATTGTAAGGGCTGTCATAGTCCTTACTTGGCAGAGGATATAGGTACTGAACTTACTTTCAATGAGTTAAGAAGGTTAATCAAGAATAACAGCGGTATTAGCTGTATAGCCTTTATGGGTGGTGATTCTGAGCCAGAGAGAATAGATGCTTTGGCTTCTTTTGTAACCAATCATTATCAATTGAAGGTAGCTTGGTATAGTGGTAGACAAGAGCTTAGTAAGGATATTGAGCTTAGGAACTTTGATGCGATAAAACTCGGTCCATATATAGAGGAATTGGGTCCATTGAGTAGTAAGACTACTAACCAAAGATTCTATAAGGTTAATGGTAAGGAGTTGGTAGATATAACAAGTAGATTTTATGACAGAAATGCAGATTGATAAAATATAGATTTTGGAAACATGAAACTGAAAATTAAAGTAAAAGTATTGACTGAGGGCTGTATGCCTGTAATTAATGAGAATGGTGATTTAATTGACTTGAGGGCAGCAGATACCTATACATTCAATGCACCTCAAGCTGGTATTCAATATCAAAAAGACAATGAAAAGTATAGGGATGTTACCTTTGATGAGCAGTCAATTAAATTAGGTGTAGCAATGCAGCTCCCTAAAGGAATGATGGCTAAACTTAAAGGTAGGAGTTCCCTTACTAAGAGACATGGGGTAGTCATGTGTTGTAGTGGTGAAATTGATAACAGTTATAGTGGCAATGGTGATGAATGGCTATTTAGAGTATTTGCTATTAAAGCTGGTAAGATTGAGAAACATGACAGAATATGTCAATTTGAGGTTGTTCCTAATCAGAAAGCTACTATGTGGCAAAAGGTTAAATGGCTACTAAGTTCAGGTATTGAACTTGTGGAAGTAGATGACTTGGGTAATGATAACAGAGGAGGATTTGGTACTTCTGGTGTCAAGTAGTAACAAAAAAAAAGCATGAAGCATGGTATTGAAAATAGTTATAATCTTGCTTGCAGTAGCCCTTTTGGTCATCATTATCAATGGTGCTGAGGATTATTGTAAGCAAAAGAAGAGGGAAAACATGTCCTTTAGAGAGACTATGGACTTATGTGAGCTTCCTATAGTAACATTTATGAATAATGGAAAGAAATTGAATTTCCTCTTGGACACTGGTGCAAGTAAATCTGTTATCCATAGTGAGGCTTTGGATGGGCTTACTTATAAGAGTCTCAACAAGTCTGGTGATGTATATGGTATAGATGGGAAAAGGCAAGATGCCTCATTTATCAGTATGTCTATAGGATATAAGGGCAAGGATTATAGTGAGGAGTTCCAATCTATTGATATGAGCATCCCATTCAGTAACCTAAAGTCTGACTTTGGTGTTAATCTGCATGGCATCCTGTCAAGTACTTTCTTTCAGAAGTATAAATATGTACTGAACTTTGATGAACTGGTAGCTTATTCTATGGTATGAAAGACTTGATTAAACTTAAGTCAAGAGGTTATGAGGAGAACTACTTGAAGAAGCTAAAGAAACCTGATGGTTCAGAATCAAAGACTTATGTACTCAAGGTATCTACTCCCTGTCTTAGATGTGGAGAAGTGGAAGGAGGTAAGAAGTTCATTAGTCCATCAGAGGGTCCTATGATTGTAGTAGGTAATTATCTTGAAGAAGCTGAGGCAGTAGTCAAATCAATAGACTTCACTATAGGTTATGGTTACACTATAACATTTGAGTAATGGATGAGTGGTTTGAAGAAGAAAAGCAGGAAGCTATTAAGTACTATGGTGAGCAGATATACTATGTGTCTGGAGTTGCGAACTTGTTTAGTGATGCGGAGGTAGAATGTTCTTATAAGAATATATCAGTAAAGGAATCACTGGAGCTTCTTAGCACACTAAAGGTTGTAGGGTTGGATAGTGAGACTAAAGGTACAGAGATATGGCAAGGTCAGCTGCTGTTACTTCAATTAGGTAACAAGCACTTTCAAGTAGTCATTGACTGCACTACTGTAGATGTCAAGCTATACAAGGAGTTCCTTGAAAGTGATAGGCTTTTCATAATTCATAATGCCAAGTTTGACCTAAGGTGGTTATATAAGGAGGGTATTGTAATCAGAAATGTATTTGATACTTTCCTTGCAGAGAAGATACTATTCCTGGGATTTCCACCAGGAATAGTGTCACTCAGTTTGCAGGCTTGTTGTGACAGGTATCTTAATGTTTACCTTGACAAGACAGTCAGAGGTAAGATTAACTATGGTGTCACTGATGAGGTAATAATCTATTCAGCCAATGATGTTGTGTTCCTTGAAGATGTTATGGAAGCACAGTTAAAGCAGATAGAGGCTAGAGGTCAGAGAGTTGCCTTAGAGATAGAGAACAGGTTTGTGAAAGTATTGGCTTATATTGAGTTTTGTGGTATAAGGCTTGACATTGAGAGATGGAAAGCCAAGATGATTAAGGATGCTGAAAGGTTGAGAGTAGCAGAGCAGAAACTCAATGATTGGGTTGTAGAGTATGTAATGTCCAAAGGAGATACTGATGCTATAGCCTATGATATTCAAACTAAGAGAGGAAAGGTAAAGAGAGCTAAGGGTACTGTAGGTAAGTATGTTGCCATAGACCCGCAGCAGAGCCTCTTTGAGGAGAATAAACCTAGATGTATCATTAACTGGAACAGTAACAAGCAGGTTATACCATTGTTTGAGGAGTTAGGGTTCAATGTATGGACTAAAGACAAGAAGACTGGAAAGATGAAGAAGTCAGTAGACTCAAAGCTGCTTAAACAGCAGTTGGATAAGAGTCCTTTGGCTAAATTATATCTTGATTACTCTGGTGAGTTCAAGGTAGTTACTTCATTTGGTCAGAACTTCTTGGATGCAGTCAATCCTGTTACAGGGAGAATACATCCTACATTTAATCAGATGATGGATACTGGCAGGTTGAGCTGTGGTAAAGGAGGGAAAAAAGGTGGAGGTAAGACTAAGGATGATGACTTTGCTGAGGAAGAGCAGACAGAGCAGGATGCTGATGTTATTATAGCAGTAGACAAGAGCGTGAATGTTCAGCAGTTGCCATCTGATGCAGAGACTAGAGCTTGCTTCATACCTGATAAAGACCATATGCTAGTTGATTGTGATTACGGAGACCAAGAAGGTCATGTCTTTACTGAGCTAAGTCAGGATAGGGCATGGATTGATTTCTATAATGACCCCAATGAGAGAGATGGTCACTCCTTTGTAGCCAAGATGATATTCTCTGAGGAGCTAAAGGATATACCAGAGAAGGAAGTAAAGAAGAAGAGAAAAGACTTGAGGGATGCTGCTAAGCCAGCTAGGTTTACCTTTAATTATAATGGAACAGCCAATGCTCTGGCAGCTAACACAGGTAAGTCTCTTGAGTTCTGTGAGCTATGTTTTGAGAAGTATTTCTCAGCATTCAAAGGTATAGCCAGCTACTTTAGGGTGAGTAAGGCTAATATGTGGAAAAGAGGTTATATCCTAATCTCAAAGTACACTGGGTTGAGAGCTTACATCTATGACTATCCTATACTGAAAGGCATAGAGAGAAGAATCAAGGGAATGGGTCAGGAGTTCTGGGATTCCTATAGGAAAGCCAGAGACTCTGGTCAAGTCATTGATGATGTCCCTGCTGTGGTTCTTCAGCAGATGGCAAGGAAGTTTGCCAATGGGGAACCAATGGAAGCTATTGCTATAAGGTATGAATATAAGGTCAAGAAGGGTAAGAAGATTGAGACAAAGTATATAGACATTAACAGGGAGACTGTATTGATTAAACTCTGGAAGCATTTGGCAAAGAGAAGGTCATCATCTGAGAATCAGTCCTGTAATTATCCAAGTCAGGGTACAGCAGCAGCTATGACTAAGATTGCTGGTATAATGTACTTTGATTACTTGGTAGAGTCAGGATTGATATTCAAGGTATTGATACCTAATGATGTACACGATGAGTATCTGACAGAGCCACCTGCTGATATAGCTGAACAGGAAGCTAGGAAACTTAGTGAATGTATGGAAGCATCAGCAGCTATGTTCTGTCAGTCAGTCAAGATTAAAGCAGTTCCCGAAATTGCAACTCATTGGGTACATTGATTATGGAAACAAAAGTAATAATATTTATTTGTTTTGTCCTACTCTTAACTGTAGGTGCACGGTATTGCCTTAAATGGCTGAGAGAAGACCTTGATAAAAGATTATATATCTATCCTAAGACAGAGCACTTATACTTGCCCCATATACAGGTGCAAGTTAAAGTGCCCTTCAACTGGAGAATGGTTTGATGCCATCATCTACAAAGGAGTAGAAAATGAGAGATACTATGTCAGAGAAAGGAAAGATTTCTTTGATAAGTTTGTTAAATTAAATGATTGGAGAAATGGAAGCAACAAATGATAATGTAAATCATCCTTCTCATTATAATCAAGGGGGAATTGAGTGTATTGATGCTATGGAAAGTGCTTATGGTACAGAAGCAGTCATCATGTTCTGCATGTGTAATGCCTTTAAGTATCAGTGGAGATTTAATAAAAGGAATGGTGAAGAAGATATTCTTAAATGCCAGTGGTATCAGAATAAAATGATTGAATTACATAATAAGTTAAATCCTAAAGTATGACATTTATAGTACACTTTAAAGATGGCCACAGAGAGCAGTATTCTAACCATTATAATGAAGATGATAAGCATGAAAGGAATGCTGATTATATAGAAGAATTATAATATGAAAATACTAGATGAGTGGTATTAGAGTTAGTGTTAAAACAAAGGCTAGAGAGACTCTGAGACTATCTAACCATTTAAGGTCATATCTTTTTTGAACAGGAGTATGGTGAATTAAATAACTGTACTTCTGCTCAAAAGAAAACCCTTAGAGATGCTTTGTTAATTTTGAACTCTGTAGCCAGCAAGAATGAATAGTATGTCAGAGAAGCAATTAAGATGGCAGAAAAGGAATAGAATACTTTGGAGGTTAAAAGGTATGGTGGGCTTTCCCTTTGAGGAAGGAGTACTTACCCCTCTTGAGAATGATAGACTGAATACTGCCTTTAGTATTATTAGAGGGGTAATCCAAGATTCAGTAGAATCAAGTATTGAATTAGGATTTAATGCTAAGAAGAGGTGTCCTTATTGTGGAAAGCCTGTTATAGAAGGTAGTGAGTATTGCGTAGAACATAAATATTTAGTAAATGATAATAGCAGTAGACTTTGATGGGACTTGTGTTACACATGAGTTCCCTAAGGTGGGTAAGGATATAGGTGCAGTACCTGTATTGAAGAGGCTTGTAGGGAAGGGTCATCATATCATCCTCCATACTATGAGAAGTCATAGCAATGGGGAGTGTGGTAACTTTGACAAGAATGACAATCCTATTGAGAGAGATACTCTACAGGATGCTATTGATTGGTTCAAAAAGAATGATATTCCTTTGCTCGGAGTCAATGAGAACCCTACTCAAAAGAGATGGACTTCCTCACCCAAGATATTTGCTCATCTGTATATAGATGATGCAGCTCTTGGAGTACCACTTAAGATAGACTCACTAAGTTCTAGAGCTTATGTGGATTGGAAGAGAGTGTTGAACTGGTTAATATTAAATGAAATAGTATGACACAGAGAGGAATATATGTGGCACCTTGCCAGACTACCCCTAACAGAGATAGGGCAGATACCAAGGTGGTTGCCTGTAAAGAGATGAAGCTCTGGATTGTAGAGTTCAGTATTAAGGATATAGGTAATGGATGCGCAGTTGTAAAGGCTGATAATCCTAAGCAAGCTGAGGTACTATTGAAGACTCAAGGTATATTCAATGGCTCACCTCACCTATATAGTATCACTCGTATAGAGGAGATTATACCTTCACCTGACTCTATGTTAATCTGTGAGCAGTTGGCAACTAATGTCAAGGACTTGAATCAGGTATGAAACAATATACACAGAGAGAATTTATCAAGATATGTATAGCCAATGGCTTCTATTATAGCAGACATAATGGAGGTCATGCTATATATGTCAATGATATGGATAGGCATATCTCTATCCCTCATAAACTGGAAAGTGTTATAGCAATAAGACTTATTAAAGAAAATAACTTAGATGTAAACATTAAAAAGCGAAGAAAATGAATAGTAATGTGCCAATAGGTGCTGATAATGACCCTAATGCGCCTTGGAATCAGGAAGACCCTAAACCTCGGACAATAGAGGTTACTGTGTCTATAACACTCAGTAAGACAGTAAGAATAAAGGTAGATGACTATATTGCTGAAGAGTACTCTGATGAAGATGGCTATCATGGTGTTAGCTATGACTATTCTGAGTGTAACTTAGAGCAAGCAGTTAGAGACCAGATAACTCTTCCCAACAATGTAGGAGAGTTTAATGATTGGATTGAAGATGATTTTGCAGTAAACTTGGAGGAATAATATGATATTTATAATTCACTTTAAAGATGGGCATAGGGAAACCTATAGTAATCATTATGATGAAAATGGTGAGCATGAAAGGAATGCTGCATGGGATGATGTTTATGCTACATTTCCTGATGCTGATTATATAGAAGAATTTTAAGTATGAACAAGCTTAAAGAACATAAGAAAGTTATTGAAGATATGGTAATACAAGCT
>ERZ1034917.574-NODE-574-length-32213-cov-29.419553_pt1 | contig 32213 bp, 39 predicted proteins | sample MGYA00520605_ERZ1034917 | MGnify/ENA primary metagenome ERZ1034917 (study PRJEB33766, sample SAMN09781784) | gut metagenome | biome: gut microbiome | host: Homo sapiens | place: Madagascar | study: EMG produced TPA metagenomics assembly of the PRJNA485056 data... | reverse complement strand
TAGTATTCATAGTTTTATAATTACAAATTAAAAGAGAAGTGATAAAAATCACTTCTCTTTCTATATTAAAACGTATAAAATTTTTTGAGTAGCATTCTAGCAGATAAAGACTGCTCAAGCTTTAATTCAAAATACATACGAGTTAATGTTAATAAAGTATTATAAAGACTAACTGCTTTATTAACTCTACGAGAGATATCTAATAATCCTTCACTAGTATTTTGAACCCTAGCTTTCATTTCAATTGCTTTTAAAGTATTAACAGAATTTTTACATTGACGAATAATATCATTACATTTTGCACTTAATTCAGAAGTACTCTTTGCCTGAATCATAAGCATTGGAATTTCTGATTGATTATGCATTGCTTCTTTTTTCTCACCACGGAATCTGTCAATCATTTCTCGAGTAAAGGCTTGAGCATCTGGCCCACCTTCAACTTTTTCTTTCGTAAAGAATGAAAGTAATACATTAGACACTGCACTTTGATCAGATTCTAAAATCTGCTTAATCTTTGGATCAGAAGTACTACCCGTAAAATTATTTAATTGATTAATTGCTCCAAGAGCAAGCTTCTGAATTCCATTAATCGTTGTGTCTAAATACTTCTCATCATAACTATATGTAATAGCTTTGAAATTCTTCAAAGGCTGCTGTGCAGCTCTTCTCTGATGTAAAGTATTAAAAAATCCTTTATCAGATTCAAGCATTAACTTTAATCGATTCATGATTTTAATAGAAGCTTCTTGAACCTTTGCAATTACTTTTTGAATAATTTGCTGGATTCGTTGAATCAAACTTTGCTTCTTTTTACTACTAGGCTCAAGCTGATTATTTTTAGTAGTATCAACAGTCTGAGTAGTTTTACCATTAACCTGATTTACAGTTGAATTTGAAGCAGCATTATTTTGAGCTGCAGGAGTAGTTGTATTTAAAGTCTCTGCTTCAGTTGCAATTTCCATACAATCATTCAAGAATTCTTCATTTGCTCTTTGATAAGATTCAAGAATGATATTATAATCAACTTTCATAAAGCATACCTCCTATAAGTATCTTAATAAGTCTTATATAATTGTCTGTATTAAAAAGAATTATAGTCGTATATTATTATAATGATAAAAGATATGAGGATCTTTTATTAAAAAATAAATAGAAAGGATTTAAATCATGATTGCACAAAAGATCACAAACCTATGTTATCCCCGCGGTTCAGTAGTATATGCTAGCTTCGATAAAAAATCGGAGTACTACTATCTGAACATGAGGCCGTTAATCGTGGTCTCAAATCAAAACCAAATGTTTGACTCTCTTACCGTTATTGGATGCGGGAGTCGAGATCGCCCTGGAATTGAGATTTCCCTCTATAACCACCAGATTGGTCATTGGATTGGTAATCATCAGTTCACAGTTGCTCAGCCTTATGCAATTTTCAGCATTGTTACATCTCAAATTGCTGAGTTTCATGGGGTTATCGATCCTTGGACTCTTGAGGCTATTGATAAGGCAATGGCCTGGCATCTTGGACTTTCAAAAGAGGTTCCTCCTTATATGGAGGATATCTACCGCGAAATCATGGCTCCTACATATTCCATGGGGACTGAAGAGAATACCCAGTTAAAGGATCCACACCAATTTGGTTCTCAGTATGAAACTACTCGAAAGTTTGTTAAGGTTCCTAGTAGACTCAAAATGCCAGATCTTGGAAGATCATACCCCAAGAAGAATGCTCCAGTAGTATTCCGACCTAATACTAATACAAGAGAGTCTATTGAGAATGATATTAGCAGAATTCTAAAGCATGCATCTGAAACTCCGACTAGCACTCTTGGTGATAATCCTGCAATTAAAGATTTCATTGGACCAAATGCTGATGAGATGAAGGCTAAAATCGATATGCCTCAAGCTAACAATGAGACACCAAAAGCTTCTAGAGTCGGAACAGCAAATTTGTATGTACCCAAAGAAGAGGATGCTATTTCATTTGATGATACAATCTTGAGTATTGCAGCTTCTTTAACTGATAATGATCGTCTTAAGCTCATTACCAGAAAACTTGATGCTGGAAAATATGGTGAGAATCAGAGTATCACAATCTGGGCAAATCAAATTCCTCAAATCCGTAAAGCAGTTGAATATACGTATGGCCTTTCCAGTGGAAAATTCGCATCAAAAATGTCTGATCGAATCTGCCATCAACAGCGCAATTTCAGATTCTTAAGTTCGTTTGAAAAGGTTTGTGCCATTATGTATGGGGATCCCAATACTCTTGGAATCAGTGAGTCTATCTATAACGAGGTAGCAAAACAAATCATCCGAGAGAATCATCTAGATTTCTCTGATGGAAGAGCTTGGCGTGGATATGTAAATCTTGAGAGAATGAAGAAGATTTACAAAACTATGAAACGCTAAAATATAAAAGAGAAGGAATGAATAATTCCTTCTCTTTTTTTATCGATATTTATAGTCGAATATTATTTTTATAGTAATTTACAGTATTCTAATAATCTAAGGAGTTGATATAAATGAAATTCTTACCTCCAGAAATGGTTACGCCTTCCATAATTCCATTAAATCTCATTTATGATCGCGGAACTGAATTCGGACAAGATACTCTTACAATTATCTTTAAAGATAATGATAGTGGAATGAAATCATCTTATACGATTAAGCAACCAGTAATTGAAGCTTATTTTGTAAAGCCTGAATATCGAACTTTTGATAATGATCTTTCTCATCATTGGTATCCAATTGAGAAATGCTATAAAAAAGTAGTTCCATATGCAAGTAGATTTTATGAAGCTGCAAAAGAATTAGGATTAGAGAATTCTGAGCAAGCTAAATTAAATCCATATGTATATGGACTTGATATTGAAGTTGAGAATTTCTATCTAATTCAATTTATAAAAGAATATCCATGTCATGAAGTTAAAAATATTAGTTGTGGATACTTCGATATTGAGAATGATATTATTCGAATTGATCACTTTCCCGAATATGGTGAGACACCAATTAATGCTGTTACTTATATTGATGGCACTACTAAAACTGCATATACTTTGATTCTTGCAAAATCTGATATTCCAATTGTAGGAGAGAAGCATCCTAAATATGCTGAATATGAAGATCTTCGAGAACGATGGACTGATCAGATGAAGGATATTCGTAGTCATATTCCAGAATTTATTCAATATCTTCATTCTAAATATGATGAAAATTATCCTGGATTTGAATTTTATCTGGCATTCTTTGATGATGAAATTCAATTAATTCAAGCATTTTGGGATATTGCTAAAACTTGTAATAATGACTTTGTATATGCATGGAACCTTCCTTATGATGCTCAGAATATGATGAACCGTCCTGGTATCTTGGGATATAATGTAAATGAAATTATTCCAGATGAGAAAGTTGCTAAAGAAGACTCTAATGCATCTGTACTCTTTGTAGAAGACAAGAACGCCAAAGTTGCAAAGAGAAAGCATCAATGTGTTACTTGGACCCTTCCTACATTCTTGGATCAAATGGTCATCTATGCAGGCATTCGATCTGGTAGAGGAGAACTTGCATCTACTAAATTGAATTATATCGCAGAGATTGAGTTGAAAGATGAGAAGTTAGATTATTCTGAAGATGCAGATATTAAAACTCTTTTCTATCGTAATCTTAAAAAGTTTATTGAGTATAACTTGAAAGACGTTCTTCTGCAGTGGGGAATTGAAACTAAGACTATGGATATTCAAACGATCTATTCTCGTATGTATGATTTGTTTGTTACACCTAGTCAAAGTTTTACTACCACAAAGGTCGTTCTTCATGCATTGTATTCTTATGCTCTTGGTAAAGGGTTTATTCTTGGGCATAATAGAAATAAGAATCATAAGAATTTAATTCTTCCTAAATATGGTGAAATCTTTAGTAATGTAACTGAGGACACTTCTGAAGAAGAATATTTTAATGATGTATTTGGATTAGATGACGAATCTACAGATGAAGAGTCTGAAGATGGAACTGTAAAGAGAGAAAAATATGCAGGTGCATTCGTAATGAATCCCCTGTATATTAATCCTACAGGAGTAACGATTAGAGGAAAGCCTTCAAAATTTGTCCATGACCATGTTGTAGACCTTAACATATCGGGGCCATTATATAGTGATATATAATGGGATTGTGGTGAATTGCTGGGACGGAGTAATCCCAATCAGCAGCTAAGAATTAATGCTTTTAATACTGAATGCTATATAATTTTCAATCGAATATTATTAATTTGAATGAAAGGAGGAAAAATTATGAAATTATTTAGTTTACCATATTTCTCAAATTATTCAATTACGAAATCTGGAGATATTTATGATATGGCAAATAATTGTGTATATCATAATGGAGATCCAATTCCAATGCTTATTGATGACAATAATGTATTGCATGAAATTCGCCCAATTCATGCATTATACGCATTCTGTGGATATATGGAAAATAATTATATTGGTCAAGATAATGAAAATGATTTAAGCTCTAAAAATTTATATTATAAAATTAAATCAGTTAAAGATATTGACCAAAATCATATTTTAGTAAATAATGAATTATTTACTAAAATTAAAGATTTTGATAGTTATTTTATTAATCATTATGGTGCAATATATTCAAAAAGCACAAATAAAATTATTCGACATAATATGTCTAAAGAATATCGAATTGTAAATTTAGTAAATAAGAACTATCCAACTGGAATTTCATTATATGTGCATCATTTAGTATATGAAACATATATTGGAGAACGACCAAAGGATAGACATAATGTAATAGATCACAAGGATAGTCGTAAATGGAATAATTATTATTTAAATTTCCAGATTATTACTGCTAAAGAGAATATTATAAAAGATGCAAATAAAATTTCTGATTCATATAATTCAGTTATTTCATCTAATATGATTGAAAAAGATAATTCGTATTCATATTCAGATGATTTTATTGAAAATATTTGTAAAATGCTAATTCAAAATAAATCTAGTAGTCAAATTTGTTCTGAATTAGGAATTAGTGATCCTAGATCAAAGAATCGAATGATTACATTATGCTATCGAATTAGGATGCATCAAACTAGACCAGAAATTACATTAAAATATAATTTTGATAATTATAATACAGAAAAATCTAAAACTGAGAGCTATCAAAAATATAATGATCAAATAATAGCATCAATATATCGTATGTTTGATGCTGGATTTTCAAATGTGCAAGTTGGAGAACTTTTAGGAATTCCACGTCAAACAATTAATCGATATCGTAGAAATGATAAACGTGAAAATAAATCATATAATACAAATGCATATTATGAACATAATCGTGATCATCTAAATAAATATGATAGTCATACAATCTTAGCAATTAAATATTTAGCACAACAAGGATTAGGAGATACTGAAATTGGGCGAATTTTAGATATCCCACCTAATTCTGTACATATGCATTCAGTAAAAGTTAAAAAACATTAATTAAAGTTCAACGACTATCGAAAAGCAGTATTTATACTGAACTGAGTAGAGTACACTAAATATGGTGGAAGCGCCACAGGTCTCTAATAAGAGATCAAGATATAGTCTAACATTTATCGTAATCTAAAATATCAAGAATTAATGGAATTTCAGATTACGAGAATTAATGGCGATGTTACGTCGGAATACCCTTCGGCAATCATCATTGGTAATATCTCTTCGGAGACTTTGATTGGCCGAGTATTTCTTGAAGGTGAATTACCTACAATTACTATTCCTGAAGTATATGAATTTAGAGGCGATGAAGCTGCTAAGTATAAACTTGATGTATCGAATTTTATGCTTGAGCAATATTCTGAGAGAGATTATATCTCCTTTGCTCATAATTTCTTGAATCTTCCTACATTTAGTGAGATTTGTGATATGATTGATAAAGGAGAGGTATAAGTATGAATTCTATTTCTTATGGGTTTCTCTCTGAAGATAAAATTTATGCAATGAAACTGTATAGTCCTGAAATGATGGCTTTTAATGGCTATACATTTATGAGACTTGGTAGAAGTAGATCTGAATATTATTCCATCTTTTATACAAAAGATAATGAGATTATCACTACTAATAGTACAAAAGATGGGATTGATTCTGTTAGAATTACAAATGATTTTAAAAATAGTAAAGATAAAATTGATCGATTATATTTAAAAGAAATTAATAAAGAGCTTAGGGTATTCATTTCTATTGGTGGAAAAGTACTCCAAGTTGATAATGAGATGATTAGCAATGTAGTAAATAAATTTAAAGACTGTAAGTTGATCTTTAATTAAAAAGAAAAAGAGATAGGAGAAATCAAACTTCTATCTCTTTTTTATATCAAATTAAGCATAAATCTCACCTGGTACATGTAATACCATACCTAATAATTCTGATAAGACCTCGTTATCAAGCATAAGTTGAGTTGCCTGTGAACTAGTTGCATATAATGCACTCTTAGTTTGAGAAAGCAAACACTCAGTTGCACTTAATGCGGATTTAAGCTTCATGTATCTAATACCAAAGAAAATTGCTACTGCAGATGCAGTAACAGTAATCACTGGTACAATAACTTTAGAAATTTTCTTTACATACTCATTATTCTTAATATTAGTAAAGAATTTTCTAAAGAAAGTCTTAATCTTAGTCAGCATTATTTTTTCACCTCCTTTTTATAATATTATTTATAAGTTTATAGAAAAACAACCCCGTAAATCAGTAGTTAAGTATCTCAAATGAAAGGAGATAATCTATAATGCCTTCAATTAAAGAAAAACGTAAAGTAATTATGGAGTATTTAGATAAATTCTTTAATACTCTTGATCCTTCTGGTGCAAATAGTAAGCTTTATCATGAAAAGTTTGATCATATGTCTGATCAGCAGTTTGATCAATATTTTAGAAAGTTCCTAAATGATGATAAACAGAATTTTTATCTTGAGATTGTTGAATATGAACGTGATCTAAAAATTGAAGATGTTGAAAAATGCGCAGAATTAACTGGGGTGCCTTTATTTGAAAGAATTGCTATGCCATATCTTACTATGGATAAAAATAATGTAGTTGTGAGTGTTGAAAAATGCCCAGTTGGGTATATACACGAGAAGCGTATGCCTCAGACTTTAATGAAAAAGAGTGCAGCATCTATTAAAACTGATAAGCGTAATCCTCTTAGTGGTCAGGTTGTTGGTGATGATAAGAATGCTCGTAACTCTGATAGTGAGGTATATTCACTTGCAACTCTTGGGGCTAATGCAGCTCTGAAAGAATTCCTTGGTCCTCGTGCTGATGATATGAGAGCTAAGAATGAAATGTATGCTGAAATTGCTAAGAATGGTTATGTCTCTATGGAAAATCTTACTGATGATGTATATAATAAAGTAGCATTAAATACTTTTGATATGTATTTCTTAATGCAAGGTCTTCGTACCAATATGATTGAGAGACTAGATAAAATTCCTGGTCCTAGGGAGGATAATTAATGACAACTGAGCAAGAAAAGTTTATTACTTTAAAATCTCTTTTAGCTGGAGTATTGATTGGCATTGGTGCTTGTATTTATGCAAGATGTGAAAATCAATATTTAGGGGCTTTCCTATTTAGTTTTGGACTTCTTGGAGTTCTAAACTTTGAAGCCCTTTTATTTACTGGTAAAATTGGGTATTTTAATTTTAAGGAAGCCAATATTAAAGAAGAGATTTTGAAATATACTGAAATTTTATGCTATAATTTAATAGGTATTCTTATAATTGGATTACTCACTTTTAATTTTGAAAGTGTAATCTTTATTACTAAACTAAATCATAGTTTACTTCAAACTTTTATTTCTTCTATCTTCTGTGGAGTTATGATGTACTTAGCAGTAGATTTATGGAAGAAAAATAAAAATCCATTATATGTAATTATGGCAATTATGATTTTTATTTTAGCTGGATTTGATCATTGTATTGCAAATATGTATTATTTTACAATTAATCCAGTTCCAGTATTTAAAATAAGAACTTTATTTTTCTTCATAATTAATATCATTGGTAATAGCATTGGCTCATTATCAATTCGATATTTAATTAATATGAAGTAATTTTAATAAGCGATAGTTATTAATAACTATCGCTTATTTTCTTTTACTTTTATTAACAGCACCTATAATTACGAACGCTAAATAATTTTTTACCCATATATTATTTATATGAGGTAAAGTCAAAAATTAATAAAAGGAGGTTCCCTATAATGGATAATAATATCGTTGATGCCCTTAAGGAAAAAGTTAAGCTTAAGGTCTTTTGCTGCGGCGCTGGCAACGCGGGATCCCAATTTGTTGATGCTGCTTTTAAAGCTGGATTTAAGGATGTTTTCTGTATCAATTCTTCATCTCGTGATATGGATAATGATGTTCTTAATGCCAATATCCCGTGTTTCCTTGTTGGATCTGATGGACGCGGCGCTGGTATGAATCGCAATGCTGCTAAAGAACTATTTAAGATGAACTATCGTCATCTGTTTGAGAACCAGAAGTTTGTACAGTATTGTGAAGAAAGTGATGTCATTGTAGTTGGCACTAGCTGCTCTGGTGGTACTGGTTCTGGTGTATCTCCTATTGTTGTTAAGGCAATTAAGCAGATGTATCCTAATAAGATCGTAATGTTTTATGGTATCCTTCCACGTCTTACCGGTTCTGATGTTGAGTTATCTAATGCTATGGCATGCGTAGCTGAAATTGAGGAACTGAATAAGGGTGGTTTGGGCATTCCTTATATGCTGGCAGATCTTAATTACTATGAGGGTATCTCTAATGAAGTTGCATTTGTTAAGGTAGTTGAAAAGATGGTAACTGATATTAAGGTTATCGCTGGAGATTATCTTAACTATTCTAAGTATCGCATGATTGATGAAAATGATATGAAAGTTATTATTAGCCCTGCTGGATATATGTCAATCTATAAGATTGATAATATTACTCAGCAGATGGTTGATAAGGAATCTATTCAGTCTATGCTGATTAAGCAGATTAAGCATTCGCCTGCAGTTGAAATTGCTCGTGATGGCCTGGTTGATCAGATGGCATTCATTTATAGTGTCCCTGAGGATATGGGTGACTCTGCAAAGTCTGGTGATTATGCAGAGATCAATAACTATGTTGGCCGTCCTCTGGGTATCTTTGAGAACTATGCAATTGTCCGTGGTGGTACTGCTCAGGTAATTCTCATTGTATCTGGTCAGTCTTATCCTGTTGGTAAGATGACCACTATTAATGAGATTATTCGTAGTGGTGCTGAGGCTCGTCGTCAGAAGATTGAGGCTCGTAAGACCGCTGATAGTTCTCTTAATTCTACATACAAGTTCCTTCAGGATTCTTCTGTCTCCAATGTTGATCTCACTGGTAAGAGTAAGAGTGTAGATGAGGCAGATAAGAATGATATTCTGAACAACTTGTTCTAATAATAGCGTTCGTTTAAGGGGAGAGCTTAGCTCTCCCCGTTTTTATGTATTTTTTAACCATATATTATTTATATAAGTAGATAAAAACTTATATCTACTTAATTTTACTTTTGGAGGTACATATTCATGGATGAAATGATCTTTTCTATGTCAGGAACGTTCTCAGAGGATATCGATCAGATGCGAGGAGCAATTACGGTTGATGGAGTTACAACATGCCATACGATCATGAAGAAGAGTACAACTGATGCTAGGGTTGCTCTTCTGGTCATGATGGCAGATGCTCTTGGGTTTGAACCTTCTGAAGTGCTAAATTTTGATTCTCTCGAAATCAATGAAGCATTCTGAGAAAATAATGAGACTGAGGAGGGATAAAAATGATCAGTCGCAAAAATTATTGCAAATCCATTATTAATGAAGCAATGATGGAATATAATGTGTCAACTCCTGAAAAGCTAATCCCATATATTAGTCAGTCTAGTATCATGGGAATCGCTCTTCAAGAACTTGGCATTATTAATGAGCATGATACTCCTGGGGAAGATCAGTATATTAACACTCGCGGAGGTATCATGAAGACATTTGCTGAGAAGAATGGAGATGATGAACCCCATATAGAAATTCTTACATTTAGAGAATTTCTTAATTTGCTTCCTGAGGAAGTCAAGGAGGACTAATTATGGTTTTGAAGAAACCCGAAAAGGAATGCTGGTGCTCTGTGTGTGACAATGCTACTGCAGTTGTCGAACTTAGTCATGAGGGGTCTCTTAGGCCTTTCTGGCATAATCCCACTGATGGAGAGATTGGGTTCTGCAAAGATTGCTTTGATAAACTGAAGGTTTTGATTAACAATTTCAGTTTTGATGAATAATCTTAAAAAGAGAGAATCTTATAAGATTCTCTCTTTTTTAATTCATTTTTAACCGTATATTATTATATTGATAGTAAATGTTATGTAGCTATTAATTTTATGGAGGTAGAAAAATGTTTAAAACTAATAGAAGTGAGATAATTGATATTATCATGAACCCAGAATTTTGCAAAAAGAATTTTGTAAAAGACTTTAAACCTGAAATTAATTCCAAAGAAGATCTTGTGAGATCTTTATATGAACTTATTGAATTGGCTAATAATGTGCCTAATTATGTAAACGTTAAAATCCCTAAGAATCTTGGTCCTTCAATTTATGATCTTATGGAGCGCTTATATGCGGCTGGAGGGCATATTTGTGAAAAACTTGATGTTAGTTATGAAGGTACTGTAAGAGATGGCAAGGGATTTGTATATGCTGGATGGGCGCAAAAGAGTTTCAAACTTGGGGATCAATTACCTAAGAAATACTCCAGCAAAATCTATAAACTTGCACAGAAAGTTTGTGACAATCCTCCTCGAATTATGCTTTCTAGTGTAGATGCTGAGGATCCTAAAATAGAGTATTATTATTACTTTAATTCTGTTAAGGATGATAATGGAAATGAGCATTATGAGTGCTTTAATATTCTGACAAATAATGCCAATTATCCAAGATTACATTCATTTTATCATTATATCTATGAATTCCTTTCTAAAGAACCTGAGGACTTTGAGATCATTAATTTGAAATATCCTTTGAATTCTAAAGAGCATGACCTTTTGGTAGAATTAGAAAATCTACCGATGGGAACTTTGATTAATACATATGACAAACTTATCGTAAAATCTACTTCAGTTGGTACATTTGATTACATGGAACTTTATAATGGAGCTATCGATTTGTAATCAGATATTATTCTAATAGAGTAAAAACCCTATAATAAATTATTTCATAGGAGGATAATTATGAAATACGAAAAAGCAATTACTAAGTTGGATCAGTTTAAGGATCTTGGTAAAGAGAAGCAGATGAAGCTTCTGAAGAAGATTCTGACTGATGATGAGATGCTGAAATGGCAGTTTGATCCTGGTCAGAATAAGTCTCCTTATTCTGGTGAGATGTTTAATAAGCTTTATAAAGCAATGGCAATGCCTCCTGCACTTCGTACATATGAGCCTATGGTTGATCGATATGGTAAGGAGACCTTTACTCGTACCTCCATTGTAATCCTTCATACTGTGCTGACTTATGCTCTCGAAATTCATAATAATATGATTGAGAGTTATAAAACTGAACTTCGTGAGACTGGTACAAATGCAGAAACGAAGGATATGAAGAATCGAATCGAAAAGTATGCAGAGCATCTGGATTCTCTGAAGGGTGTAATTCAGAAGCTTGTGAAGCCGTATTTGAAGACTTTGTCTTCTGATACTGGGCTGAGCCGTGATATGATCTTTAAAGCTCTGATGGTAGCTCCTGAGGTAAAGTATATTCCTCAGCAGAGAATTACTAGTACTACGATTCATCTTCTGGAAGAGCTGTATAGCGAAGCTAATATTTCTGGTTTCCCTGCTCGTGGTTCGGGTGTTCATTGGAAGCCTCTGTTTAAGACTATCTTTGGTGCTGAAAATATTCCCAGTGTAGCAGTTTCTATTCTGCTGGAAGGTGCGCATCATATTGATAAGTATAGAGATTCTGATAATCTTATCTGTGTGCGTGATTGCTGGGATTCTTTGACCAAGTATGCTCTTGATGAACTTGAGAACTGCCCGGATAAGGTTCGTAATCAGATGCTGGAACTGTATCTGAAGAAGGCAGAGAATCTGATCAGTCGCCGTAATGGTCGTCCGACTGATCTTCGAGTAAATCTGACTCGGTTGCCTGGTGAGTTCCGTAATATGATTCGGACTGTTGATTTCTATAAGAATCAGTTTGATTCTATTAGTGGTAAGGTTCGTTATGCTACTAGTAAGGCAAATCGTGATGATGATATGAATAAGAATAAGAGCACTGTAGATACTGTCCTGGATACAGCTCATGCAATTGCAGATGCTCTGGATGGATTGGATGATTGATTAATATAAAATATGAGGGAGAGAATAACTCTCCCTCATATTTTTATGAAGGAGATTTATATTTATGCAGTATATATTTATAATTGGTTACATATTACTATCGGTTATTATCATAGCTATTGAGGTATCCCTAATTTTAACACATAATGATTTCTATTTTGAAACATTTGGTTTAAAATATTTTATTGCACAATTAAGAGCCCTTTATCAGGATAATATATTTTACATTCCATTTATCAAAAATAATCGTGAGAAATATACTAAATTTGGTCTTGTATTTCTTTCATTTCTTTGGACTGTAACAATTGGAATTATGCTAATTCCAGCTAGTATTATAGCATTTATCATTTGGAGTATACGATGGTTAATTATAATCACCTGCATAAAACGATAAAATATTTTGGAGGTTAATTATGGGTGATATTAATTATGGTACTTGCAATAAGTGCGGAAAGAAATCCCAGTTAAATCGAATTTATGAGAAATTTTCTTTTCCTTGTGAATGCCATTCTCCTCAGCATTTTATTATGCACGATCTTTGTGATGAATGCTATGCAACATTCAAAGAAGATCCAAATAAGATTTGCATTGCTGAAATCTCGGTTGATACCTTTAATACTTTCCTAAAGGCACATGCCCGTTATTATGGTATTTATCATGAAAGACAGATGATGCTTAAAGACCTAGAGCCAGTTTATATTATTGATGATGTACTTAATAAGCCAATCATTCGAATTACTTGCACATATGATATGATGTGCTACCTTGGTAAGATTTACACATATTATATTGAAGCAATTAAGCGAGAAGAGAATGATGAGTAATCATTTATAATGCGTTCAACAATCAAATATTAACTAGTAAGCTAGTTAATAATATAATTTATGGGAGGAACCTAATTTATGTTAACTTTTGTCAACGAGGAACTCTTCAGCTACAATGCTAAAACTGAGAAGAATTCTCAGACCGGAAAGGATATATTGCAGTTGTCTGTAGCAACTAGTAATTTCCTTGTCGCTTACGCTAAGGGGAGTAAGATGGATAAGTACCATAATCCCCAGGAAGATCAGAAGATTAATAAGAAGCGCGATATTGATATGCGTGATAATCCGAAGATTGAGCCGATTAATCGTGAGATTCTGAATGTTAATTATATCTCCGATGATCAGCTGAAGGATCCCTCCCTTCTTATGTCTCAGGCCACTTCTCTGAAAGTTACTGAGAATAATCGTGGAATCCCTATGGTATCTGCTAGATGTCTGCGTGAGGATTCTCCCAATAAGTCTAATTTATATGTAGTTGCATTCCCTTTTAATGGGATGATTACTCCAATTGCTGAAGATCCTCGTTATCGTATTTACAAAGGAATGATTATGTCTTCGGTTCGTCCTTTCTATTATAAGAATCGACGTTATCGTAAGATTCTCTATCTTGTAATTGAACCGCATATGGCTCTGTTTGATCAGAATCATAAGCATCATACTGATGCCATTGATATCACTATGGAGAGCTTTGCGATTTATAAGGATCGAGAGTCTGGTGATGAGAAGACGAATCATGAGACTTTCACTCTTCATATCACAGATAAGATTTCTACTTCTAATTGGGAGTATGAAATTATGAATGAAGCTAAACATATTGAGCCAGATCCCAGTAAGCCTCTGTGGACTACCTTTAAGTTTGAGGCTAAGCAGAATGGTAATCGCCAGTTTACTAAGTCTCGTTATAATGAAACTGATGACTATAATGGTCGTCGCAGTACTGGAGGTACTAATAAGTCTCATAATGGACAGAAACCTGGATACATTGAGGGCAATACATATGTAACTACTAATAAACATGGCATTCGTAAGGAGGTTCCCATTACAAATAATGGTAATTCCTTTACGAAAAATCGTAATAATTATAATAAGCCCAAGTCTAATAATTCTGATGATCTTGATCGTATGATGAGAGAATCTGGAATGTATGATGAGGACTATAACCACGATAATCGCCGTGGCGGTAATCGTGGTAAGAAGGGTAAAAAGAATCGTCATAATAGCTATGATGATTGGAATTAACTGATTAAAAAAGAGAAGGTCAATTTGACCTTCTCTTTTTTATTTTTAACCGTATATTATTAATATGTATGAGGCATATTGAATACGTAAATATAAGGAGACTAAATCATGTTTAAGAAATTCTTTGTAAAATCTCTTTTAGAGATTGATAATAAAGTTGAAAAGATTTTAATTGGCACTGGGAGAGTAATTATTACTATGATTAGTGGATTTACTGTAGGAAAGGCTAAGACTAAAACTGGTCTTCTTCCCACTATTGTAGGAGTAATCATTATTGCTCTAGGGTCTATCTGGTCTATGGTTGGTTTGGAGGGATAATAATATGGATGAAAAGATTGAAGCTATGAAAGAAGAATTAAATTCCTCTGAAGAATACTAGCCTTTAGAAACAATTGAGGATATTGGAAATCCTGAAATTGGAAATATTGAAGACTGCACAGCATTTGGATGCAAATGTACATCTGAGCGAAAAGTTGCAGCATATGTTGGTGCTGGAATTAGTGCTGTTGGAGTTGGATATTTTGTTGGCACTAAAATTGCTAAAGGTTCTTTAAATCTTGGAAAAATCTTAATTGCTATTGGAAATTTTATGGCATAAAAGATAAAGTCTTTTATAATAAATTTATGGAGGTAATTATTATGAAATTCTTCACTTCTCTTGCTCTGGCCGCTGGTGCTGCTATTGGGACTGCAGCTGTAATCAACAAAGTAACTGATGGTTATGCTAAAGAAGCGGTCATTGATAAGATCTTTGGTATTGATGATATCGGGGATTCTGATATTGGCGAAGATCTTGGTCCTATTAAGGATTTTGATCTTTTGACAGATGAAAATGGAAATAAGCATGTTATCATGCCTGCTGAAGATGCAATCAATCTGTATGAATGCATTGAAGATTCAATTACAAAGATTGATCATGAGAAATCTGATTATGAAATCTTTGGTGATAAGGCTCTGTCTTTTGAAAAGCTTTATGATTGCATCGAAAGCCTTTTGAATACTGTATCTAATGATACAGATAGTCTTCTGAATGAAGAAGATGAAAAAGTTGAAAATGGCATCGTGATGGATCGTGCATCTGAAATGTATGATATCGGCGATGAGATTCAGAAAGAGATGCATGAAAGTATGTAAGTAAATATCGATAATAAAGATGGAATGAGAAATCATTCCATCTTTATTTTTATTATGGAGGAAATAAAATGGTAAATGACTTATTTGTGGATTTTGATACTTTTGTAGCTCAAGTAAATGCTACTGAAGGCGTCCCTATTAAATTCTTTATGACTGAATGGTGCCTCGATATGCATAAATCTGATAATGAATTAACTACAAAGTATTTTCTACCATATCCATATCAATTTGGATATATGGCAAAACGAATTCAAGAAGATTTAGAAAATGACATTGAAGAAAAAGAATATCGTAAATGGTTTACAAAGTTATTTAATAAAACTAAAATAGAATCTGTAAAAGATGCAGATTATACTGGGTCTATTTATACTGGTACAAATCTGCCATTATTTATGGATCCAGAGAGATTACCTACTTGGGGTGATTTCTTTAAGTATCGGATTCAACCTTTTATCAATAGCAGTATTAGTAAATCCGAATATTTAAAATACTCGGATTGCCCAGTGATTATTGGTCTTGACAGAAATACACATGCAATTTTGTATGATGGATTTGATTCTGGTAAGATTATTACTGCAATTATTCCAAATAATGCAGTTCCTCCTCAAGTTACATTATTTTGCCCACCGACTGAAAAGTTTTGGTTTGTATATAAAGATACTAATCGAAAACCTGTCATGCTTGGTGATGTAGATTATGGTTTACTCGATGAGGAAATCATTACAGCTGAATTAAATAATACTGGAAATGCATACTTATTTGATAATAACTTTTTAGGATAAGGAGTTATAATATGATTATCTTTGGGTATCCTGGTATTGGAAAGACTACACTTGTTAAGAAGGGATTCATTAGATCAGATTGTCATGGTGCAATTGATCTTGAAAGTTCTATGTTTAGAACTGATATGCATCCTGAAAGATCTGCAGATTGGTATCAAGCATATGGAAATATTGCAATTGATCTAAGTAACCAGGGATTTCTTGTATTTTGTGCATGCCATCCTATGATTCGAGATTATATTGCTAAGAAAGTTCCGAATAATAATTTTGTAATTATTTATCCGAATATGAATCTTCGTGAAGATTGGCTGTATAAATTACGTCAAAGGTATTTTGATACAAAATCTGATAAAGATTTAAATGCATTGGAGTATGCAGAGTATCATTATACTGAATCCATTCGTGATTTAGATAAGCAGAATCAATTCGATGTAGTTACATTGAATGAAATTAATTATGACCTCCGAAGAGAGATTGAGAGGATTTTTAATGCACTTAAGGAGGAATAATATGACAACTATTGAAAAATACCGAAATTCTAGATTTCATAGACGATGTGAATTTTGTGTATATTATAAGCATCGATCAATTGATGCAGGATGCCAAATTCATGAACTATATGAATGCAAGTGTAAAGATAAATATATTCGATTTCCAAATCTAATTAGATTTCTTTGCCCTTGTTTTATTCTAAACAAGGACAAATGCAAAAAAGATGATCCATTAGCAACTTTGGTCATTACGAATAAAGGCTTTGATACACAAAAAGTCCAAAATTGTGTAGATAAAATGAATAAATATATTGAGGAGGCTAAATAAAATGAAACTTATTGCTAATGTCACTGTACATACCGAGGAGTCTGAGAAGATTATAAATTGCTATGTTGGTGTTGATTCAAAGAAACGATTAGTCATTCGTTCTAGTAAACCAATTGATGCCACTGTTCTTTATTTAATGCACTATGACTCTTTGAAGGAAACTGGAGAGAAAATTGAAAAGGCCTTTGAGAAGATGAATAATACTGAAAACACTAAAAAGGTAAATGCTCTTATCTCAGATATGAGCGGATCTATTCAGGCTATTCTTGATGAAATTCGGAGTATTCCTAGAATTCCTGTTAATGAAGCATCAAAGCTGATTGATCCTAAAAGAGCAGATGAGCATACTACTAAGTCTACAATTTATATTGATGATGAAGCTTGTGATGATCTTAAGATTCATTGGATGGATAATCCTGAATATTTGAATCTTAAGATTAGAGGGAACTCATTTAAGTATAAGGGTACTGATGATAATAAAAATAATTATCTAAGTAGGGATTTGATTCATTGGTATCGAGAAATTGAAGGCTATTGTCATGAAGATCCTTTAGGCTGTAGAGATATTCTGATGGAAGTAGAAAATAATAAGAAAATGACTAGTAATATTTCTCCTGCAGCTAAGGCATTTATTGATAATGTAAATAAGGAGATCGAAAATAATATGGATACAATTAATCAAATTACAGATGAAGCAGAGAAGGATCCATTTGAGAATATGGATTTTAATGTTAGTCAAGTTGAACCTAAATTCTCTGTTGGTGTAAAAGATGCAGTAAATGTATTTACTAAGTGGATGATTAACCAGGATCCGATTAATCTTACTAAGAAACGCCCCGTGCATTATAAGATCATTTGTGATCTCATTGAAATTCTTTATGCTCAGTTGCTAATGATTAGTAAATCAATGTTTAATGATTATTTCTATATTGAAGTAACTGAGAAAGAATTGAAAGATCTAATTCATAAGATTATCTTTGATAATGTTGCTACAAAGGATTACTTTACTGCTTTGAATATTAGTTTTAAAGAAGCAAAGAATGGAGTTACTGTCAAGGATCGATATGAGAATACTGAGCCTTCTGTAACTTTCAGTTCTCGCTATGGTGGTCCTATGTGGCAGGATGATTTCATTGACCTCGATGCTTTGTGGAATAATGTAGTTAGAGAAATTATTAAAGTTTCTACTCCTACTGCTGAATAAAAAAATAAAAAGAGAAGGAATCATTTGATTCCTTCTCTTTTTTAATTACTTAGCTTCAAGCTTCTTAATCTTTTCCTGAGCTTCCTTTAAAGCCTGTGCCTTTTCATCACTATTATTAATGATCTTAGAGGCATCACAGATAGCATCAATCAGATCAGACAGCTTGGCTTCATCTTCAGGAGTCAAGTCGTAATTAATGGTAGCAGCACTAGTCTTTACCATACTCATGACCCATTCTTTACGCTCAGCACCAGAAGAAATATTCTTCTCAGCCTGAGCCATATAATCCATCATCATCTTCAGAAGCTGATTCCAGTTCTTTTCCTTTACAGATGCCTGAACAACATTTACCAACTTAACAACCAGAGGAATAGCAGTAGCAAGACCTGCTAAGATAGCGGTAATTAACTGAACCCAATTAATAGTATCCATAGTTATTCTCCTTTTTTATATTTTTTGATTTAATAATTATTTTGATATAATTATTAAATGGTTTATATGATTAAATCTCGGGACTATTAACACTAGCATCTTCAGAATCTTCTGCAGTAGCAAAAGCAGATTCATCAATTGTAGTATCATCAGTATTACTAGATTCAAATACAGAATCAGTACTAGTTGAACTAGTAGCCTCAGTATTCGCATTATTTAAAATCTCTTCAGCTTGCTCCATAAACTTCTTGAACTGATCAGAATTTTGATATTTACTGGCTACATTTTCAGCAAAAGCACTAGCCTCTGCTGCAGCATAAGAAATACCAACACCGCCAGGTCCAAGATTTTCAGCACGGCTCTTTTCAACAACTCGTGCAAGTACAATGCCTAAACAAGCATCAAGAGGACCAACTACTACACTCCAGCATATTAATGCACCAGTATACTGAGCTTTAATAGATTCAAGTGCAAGATAGAATCCCAATGCTAAAGAAAAAGTCAGTAAAAGTACAAGATAAATTGCAAGTGTATTCGTAAAGCCGAGTTTACGCTTAGTTAATTTACGAATCTTTTTCTCTAATTTAGCTGCATCAATTGCAGACTTTGCATCAGCCTTATCAAGGCGCTTACCAGTTTCATTCATATTTTTATTCCTCCTTTATATTAAGATAATCCATATTTCTTGGCAAACCGATAAAGAACAGTTACAAATTGCTCTCTAGTTAAAAGATCAGACCACATATAGTTAGTATCTCCATTTGGTAATTTTATATTACTGCCAGAGATAATACCATTCTTAATTGCCCATTCACGAGCTTCTTTAGAATATGTATTACAAGCATTAGTCTGAAGAGATGCTCGATATTTACGCATTAAGGTAGTAAATTCAGTTAAATTCATTGTAGAATTAGATTTATCTACATTAGTTGAATTCTTGGAAGGTTGCTGATTAGAATTATTCATATCTTTTAACTCCTTTACTCTAGCAATGACATCTTTTCGGAACTGATCCATTGAATAATCAAAGGGTAACTGTCTAAAAAGATGCATTACGTCTTCATGAGCACTAGCATAACCAAGCTGACTACCTTCTTTATGACAAATAATTACATTCTGTCCACTGGGATCAAGGTTATGATAAATGCAGCATTGTGCAAAAATTTCAACTGCATTTTTAAATACTTTCATCATAAAGTTTACTGCACTTGTAGGATCAGAGCAAGTAAAATTAGCCCCTTTACCAGTATATTTAATATTACTTGGCTCACAACATTCAAATGCAATGTATCCATTATTAAAAGAACCATTGGTACCTTTTCCACAATGCCAAGCACGATGAACATAACCAGGCTTACTGGTTTCCGTTACTTCTAAACATGGAAGAGTAATTACGACCTTATCAGAGCCAATGAAGCCATGAACTCCGACTTCTCGGTTACTATTATTCCAGTTTTTAACAAAAACATCAGGATTTGGTTGTGCACAGCCAACAGAGTGAAGCATGATACCTTTGACTTGAGTAGTCCGCTTACTTTTATAGTTAAGACTATTCGTCAAATATTTCGTTTCAATGTTAACCATTGTAAGTTCCTCCTTTTAATTAATGATTATGAAAATATTAATGCAATGTTAATAAAATTGGGCTTTCAAGTTGTGTAATATTTTACTCAGATATTATTTAAGTGACTATATAGTATGGAGGTAGTATATGGAACCTATTAAAATATATCGTACAAAAAATGGCGCAATTATTACTCCGTATAGAAAATATCAATGCAGAGATCTTGAATATCAAACTTCGATTTATGATAAAGTATATCATAAATCACATGAAATGACAGGATTCTTTGTACCAAATTATAAAGATGATATGTCAGCATTTGTTACATATTATTTACCAGAAGATTATATTGCTTCTCATTTTAGAAATTATGAAATTTATAAAGTTGATAAGACAATAGATTTACCTTTGTCACATAGATTTAAATTGAATAAAGATATTTGCTTAACTGAAGTACAAGGTAGAGTATCTAATGAAATTATTCAGAGTCAAAAGAAATTTTCTGAGTGGTTTATTAATCTTCAAACTGGAGCTGGCAAGACAGTTCTGGGTACATATTTAAGTAGTTATTTTAATTGTAAAACCTTAATTATTTGCTTTATGACAGATATTCTAGAGCAATGGAATAAAACTTATCTAGAGAAGACAAATATTTCCCCGGATAAGATTATAAGAATTACAAGTAGTAAATGGCTAGAAAAAGTATATTATAATTGTGGAGATCCAGATGATCATGATGTTTATTTAATCTCTCCATCTCTGATTACTAGTTATTTGAATAATAATCCATGGTGGATGTTTAGTGAAATCATTAATGATCTTGGTATTGGCACTTTAATTTTCGATGAAGGTCATCGGAATATGTCGGCAATGGTAAAGGTTAATGCTCTTACAAATGTAAAGAATACTTTATATCTTTCTGCAGACTTTGCTCAAGGTGATTATATTAAAGAAAAGATGTTTTATAATATCTTTACGAATACTAAGATTATTAAGCCTGATGAAGAAACTGCAAAAACTTTAAAGCATACAAAAGTTATTGTAGTTGATTATAATTCAAAACCATCGGTTACAGAATCTACTTCTATTTATAATAAATATGGTTTCTCAGCTGAATTCTATATGGATTATCAGATCAATAAAAAGAAAATATTTGATGTACTTGATACTATTATAGAGATGATTCAGAAAGCTAAGAAGCCAGAATGGAAGACACTAATTCTATTAGAGCATATTAAGCATGTAGATATTATTTATGATCATTTAATTGAAAGATTTGGATGTGTTGATCTTATCTTTGGCCGATACCATTCTGGAGTAAGTCCAGAAGATAAAGAAACCACAATAGAATTTGCAAATGTGATTATTAGTACATATAAATCGTTTGGTACTGGAATGGATATTAATAGTATCAAATATGTAATCAGTTTGAATCAATGCAATAAAGTAACTGCCAATCAGGCTGCTGGAAGGTCTAGAGCTCTTCCAGATGGATCTGATTCCATTTATTTTATGGTAACTGATACTGGTTTTAAATATTGTAAGCAAAAGACAAAGGTTGTACTGGAGTATCTTGTTGAGCAGAAATTGAAAGAACCTCCATTTGTGTATCATTTATAAAATCTTATATTAATAATGACAAATGTGTAAATTATTACACATATGGAGGTGAAGAGTAGTGAGTGAGGATATTACATCTTTACAGTTAAAACCATATAGAATACAAAGAACATATCTAAAAACTTCAAAGTACACACTTTCATTATACATACCTCCAGCAGAAACTGCTGTTGTAAATAATGGCTATAATACTGGAGTAATAGGCATTTTATATTTTCAATTGCCTTGGCAAGAAAGTAAAATTAAAAGGTCAATTGAAATTCGTGTAAAGAATCAAAGAAAGATTCTTAGATGCTTAAGTGAAGCATTAAATTGGTTTGATAATATTGTAGATTTATTTGTGACACAAGATAATGTCTTGTATTTTAATACAAATTATAATAATCTATCTTCTAAGTATAAATCTGATCCAGATGAAAATCCACAGGCAATTAAGATAGTACCTGTAGCATTGGAATGTGGTAATGGAGTTTATGAAGAAGGAGTTATTCTTTCAGTCAATAGTATAGATAATTATATTCAATTGACTAGAGATGAACTTCAAGAATTATTTGATGTACTTTATAACTTTAATTTTAGCACTGAGATATTATTAACATATCAAGCATTACAACTTTCAATTCTGACAGGAAGATTTGGATCTCAAGGTCAGAATTTCAATAATAAATTTCTTAAATGAGGCATTTATTATGGAAGATGTAGAGTTTATATTGGATATCATTGATGATTATCTTGATATCCTTGAAGGATTAGCGTTTTGTGAAAGGAGTTAAAATATATTATGAGTAGCAGTAATGTAACAATCACACCCGACATCTTGCTTGATGATGGGAAAGTTATGAGGAATGTGCTTCTCTTTAATAAAGATATTAAAGAGTGGGATCCAATGGTAGCTTATCTGGATGGAGATTACTATTATCTCTTTAAGGGTAAAGTACCTGAGAATGGAAAAATTGAGGAACCTGGTATTTATATTGATCGACAGACAAATGAGCCTCTTCTTGCAGTACCTAGTACTGATGAAGAAAAGAAGAAGTATTCATATAATGATAAGATTTGCAGCACTTCTGCAAATGAAATTATTGATAAGATTAATCGTAAAGAAGTAGAAGTATTTATTATGCCTGAAAGTAGTAAGGCATTTTGTCCTGAGATTACTGAAGATGATGATATTCTTAAGAGACTTATGAAGAAAATCATTATTGATAAAGGGATCGATATCGATCGATTTAAAACTAGATTTGTAGATAAGAATGCCCTATTTAACTTTAAGCAAGTTCTTAAGGGTAATAATCGTTTGAGCATGCTTCTCTTCGATCGTGGTATTGAAGCATTTAATCTTAAATACACTATCATTGTAAGCGAAGGCCCTGGATCTCCAATTAGTATTCCATTAGTAGAACCTCTTATTGTATCTTCTGAAGATACGCATGAGTTGAATGGTAAGACAATGAAGTTGGAGGATCTGAATAATGAAGCGTGATATTACTATTGCAGTGGAAACTGATTATAATCCATTCATTCCTATGATTGAGATTATTAGAAGTTGCGATATTGATGAAAATAATGAAATCATTTATAGTGCTGGTGATCTTTGCCTAATCAAAGCTATTACTACTTCTAGAACATTCATGAGGGATTCTACTAAAAATGATTTGATTACTCATGTAAAGTCAAGTTATTTTGGTAAAATTTATGGGTGTAAATTTGAAGTAGATCTTAGTTTATCAGAAAAATAAAAATTAAAAGAGATGGCTTAAAAGCCATCTCTTTTTTGTGTAATAAATTATATTTTAACCGAATATTATTTATATAAGGAATAATATCAAATATAATGATTTGATATTTAAAATTAAGGAGGAAATAATTATGTTAAGTAAAATTATGAATGAAGAACTCGAATCTATCATGATTAGTAATCCTAATCTTTATAAAGCAATTAAGTGGGCAGAGAATCAAGATCTCCTTTATGCATGCGAAACTGGTGTTGATGGGCATATGGAGATTTTGATGAATGAACCTATTGATGCATATACCGTTTGCATCAATGCTATCAAAGGATCTATTTATGATCAAGATGTCATTCTTACAAATTATGTCCATTTTTACAATGATGTATTGCTTACGGAGGAATAAAAATGATAATGAATGAATATATGGCATTAATGAATTTAATGCGGGTTCTTGGATTTAAACAAAGCTCTACTGATCTTACTAAGTTTTATATTACTTGTGATGGTAATATTAAAGCTCAAGTAGTAGATGAACCCGATATTGATTATCGGTTTATAACTACAATTGAAGTAGAAGTAAATTCAGATAAAATTCATTTTGCATATTCCAAGTATGCAGCTGTAGAAAGTGGTAAGCTTGTATGGATAAATTGTCATAATACATCAAAGCTTAGCACTCATGAATTTCTGATGGCATATTGTCATATTTTAGATGAAATTTATGATTCTTCAGTTTATGAATTTACATCAATCAATTATGATAAGCAGGTTTATGAGCCTAGGACTGCAATGGAGATTATTGTAAAGTCATTAAAGAAGTAATATAAATTTTGAAGGGTGTAGCCCAACCACAAGCTACACCCTTCAGTTGCACCCATGCCTCATGCAACCCATAAGAGGAGGAGAATTACACTCTGGATCGTCATATCCAGATTACTATTTTGTTTACTTTGGAGGACTATATGAAAGTACAGGCGAATAAAAAGAAATATGATGCATTATTCATTACACCAGAAACAAGTAAAGATACCGTAGGTAATTTTGTAGGCTGTCATGATGCTGTATCTTATAGATTAGATGGAATTGGTTTTACAGCTGATCGAACTCTATTACTGCAACTTGATAGTGGACGTAAAATGCCATTAAATCCTGGCACGGTTATTATTAAATCTAAAGAAATGAACTTTGGATTTATGACTCAGAGTACATACAATTTAATCTTTGATGAAATTGAGGAGAAGAAATGATTATTAGAATAGCTGATCATGGGCATTGCTGTCATCGCTGCAAGTGTACAAATGAAGCACAGTTGGGGAAGCACTATATATTCTATCCGGTTGGAACTACGAAGGACTATGATATTGGATTGTATATTCCAGTAGAACTTTGTAGTACTTGCTATGATATTTTATTGGAAAAGAATCAAATTGCTGATATGTATGCACAATAAGGAGGAAAATTTCATATGGAAAATCAGTTAATCGAAACTCTTATTGAAGTAGGTCCGGATTCCAATTTTTACTGGTATGGAAGCCTATCTAAAAAAGAGTTTGATTTTCTAGAAAGACTTGCAATCAGAATCAATACATCGGGAAATAATTCTAATCTCATTATTAATATTACAAATCTTAATAATGAACGTAAGAAATTTTTAAATAATAAGGAGGAAAAGAAATGATTACTTATGCACGGGCAATTCACATTTATAAAAACCCATATAATCTCAAAGAAACAAAATGCGATGTATTGATTTCTGATGGAGTAATTGAGCACTATGATTTTGAAAATCATAGGCATCAGAAAGAGATCAAGAAATTGATTGATCATCGAACATATATTTACGATGATCGCCCTAAAGAAGATGGTGTTAATTGGGAAAATCTCTGTAAATTCTATGGAGCTCAGCCTAATTTTCAGTAAGGAGAAATATTATGGAAACTAAGAAGAAAAATTTTAAGGACTTAAATGATAAGGAACTTATTAGTGCAGCTGCTTATACTGCAGCTCTGATAAAATCTATTAGTACTGAGCTTCAAAATCGTAATCACAATAATCAATTAGATAAGGGAATCAACCAACGCTTTCTGAAAGATCTTGGTTGGTGTGAATTTTATGGAAATGAAGTCATTAAGCAAACTAATAAAATTCTCAATAAAATTGATGCAAAGCCAAAAAAGATTAAAGAAGATTCAATCCCCGAATGGGATGATGACTTTAGTTCTTAAAACTAAAAGAGAAGGTGAAATATCCTTCTCTTTTTTATTTCTTTTTTGTATTTGTCGATATTTAATGGTAGAAACATCTGGTTAATATGTTTAAATAGAGTAAATTCATCACAATATTAATGAGAGGTGAGTTGTAAATGGCAGACAATTATATCTCCACTAATATGAATACTGGTGTAGAGGTGAAACAAGCGCTTGAGCGTATTGAGTCATACCAGCCAGATTTATTTGTGTGGACTGAGATTTCTGATTCTGTTATTGTTAATTTGAAATCTCCTACGACTTACTCTGGTATTAAAGATCCCGGAGATTATGTCATTTATAAGTTCAGTAATGGACCGAGTGATATTCCTAGCACTCTTAGTCCTATTTTACTGTCTCTTAGAAATGGTAATATTTGTGTAACTGCTAACGGAAGTAGTTATATTTATGATGGATCTGCATGGCACGATGTAAATGATGCAGTTGATGATACTACTGTAGTTTATATTAAAGATAATGCAGCTCCTACAAGAACTAAAAATACGTTTTGGTTTGATACTTCTAAATTTGATGGTACTGAAAATGGGTACATTGATTTGAAGTATTATAATGAAACCACGAAGACTTGGGAAAGTGTATTTAATTCTAAGAATTATCTTAAGAAGAGTGTATTAGACCCTGATAATAAGAAATTGGATATTTTTGATTATATTGATGAAAAAGTCGCTGATGCAGTTGGTGATTATGGTAACTTTTTAAAGCATATTGATAATAAATTGACTTTAATTCATGTAAGTGCAGATGATCGTATAAAGTATGCAAAGATCATTAATGCAAGTGAATTACAGGAATTAATTAATAATACGTATAAACCTGCATTAAAAACTGCAGTTGATACGAGTGTAAGTACTGAATTAGATACCACAAATTTAGAAGAAAGCGTAACTAATTTAGAAACTACTTTTGATGAGCATATTAATGGTAAAGTTAATACTACTTGGACTGAGGGCACTATGCCTAGTAGTCAACAATGGCATATGAGTTATGGTAATGATAAATTTGTAGCTATAGTAGAGAACTATAGTGGTTCTAATGTATTTGCTTATTCTACTGATGGTATTAATTGGACTCAAGGTACTATGCCTAGTAACCAGAATTGGCAATCTGTTTGTTATGGTAAAGATAAATATGTAGCAATTACTAGTAACTCTAATATATTTGCTTATTCATCTGATGGTATTACTTGGACTCAAGGTACTATGCCTAGTAAACAATATTGGAAGTCAGTATGTTATGGTAATGGTAAGTTTGTAGCTATTACTTCTGCTTCTGTATTTGCTTATTCTACAGATGGTATTACTTGGACTCAAGGTACTATGCCTAGTAGTCAACTATGGCAATCAGTATGTTATGGTAATGGTAAATTTGTAGCTATACCATCTAATAGTACTGATATATTTGCTTATTCTACTGATGGTATTAATTGGACACAGGGTACTATGCCTAGTAAACAATATTGGATGCCAGTTTGTTATGGTAAAGATAAATATGTAGCTGTAGTTAGTAATAACTCTAATGTATTTGCTTATTCTACTGATGGCATTAATTGGACACAGGGTATTTTACCTAGTAGTAAAAATTGGTATTCAGTATGTTATGGTAATGGTAAATATATAGCTATAGCATATACTTCTAATGTATTTGCTTATTCATCTGATGGTATTACTTGGACTCAAGGTACTATGCCTAGTAGTCAATCTTGGTACTCACTTTGCTATGGTAATGGTAAATTCGTAGCTATAGCTTATAGATCTAATACATTTGCTTATTTATTAAACGATATTCCTAAGCATATTACTGCTGATGATATTGCTAGATGGAAAAATAAAGCCGATGCAAATCATACGCATGATTATACTACTGGTACTACAAAGATCGATGCTTCTCAAATCGTAGATGGGACTTTTACTGCAGATAAACTTCCTGATGAAATTAAGGAAAGATATTATGCTGCTAGTAAAAAGACTATTGATTTGAGTACTACTAAGGTTGGAGATACTTTTAGACTTGGTAAATATCAAGTTGAAAGTGAAGATCCTTGGGCTATTGATTGGGAAATTGTAGATGTACAAGATGACTATCAAGTAGCTATGACTAAAGAGATTATTGATCTACGAGCAGTTGATGTTAAAGAATCTAATAATATAGATAGTGGTAGAAAAGAATATGGCAATAATAATTGGTCTGTATCCAATATTAAGCAATTTTTAAATTCTGATCAGGCTAGTTGGTATTCTGCCCAACATCAATATGATATGCCACCTAATAAAGATAATTGTACTCCTTATGAAAATGGTATTACATTTAATGCTTATGATACGCATAAAGGATTCTTATATTATTGGAGTGATAAAGATAAGGCATTACTTAAAGATATGATATTTGATTTAGCTAATCCTACAGTTGATGGTGATGGATCATATACCTGGACTGGTAAAGTATGGCTACCTACTAAAACTCAAATTGGTGGTGGACAGAATAACTCTATTAGTGAAGGCATACGGTTTAGTAAATTCATTGATAATACTAGTAGGATTAAATCAGTACATGATAAATGTATTACTAATAATGAATATTGTAAAGTGAAGAATCAATCCAAAATTAATAATGGACTGTATTGGCTAAGTAGTGTGAATCCGGCATCTTCGAATACTGCAAATTTTATTACTGGTAATGGGTTGATCGCCAGCATATATGTAGATATTGGTTGGTATGGCCTCGCGCCCTGTATCTGCCTGCCTCGCTCTTCTACTACTATTGAAGTAGAGAATACTCCTGAAGAGGAATTCTCTAATTCTGCTCTTACCGATATTGATCGTGCTACTAAGTATCATAATGGTAATGCTTTCTATTTTACTACTACGGATGCTTATGGTAAACTTACTTATCGTTGGTTCAGAATCATTGATAGTACTAAGATTGGTACTGCTGATTGGGCTAATGGTGTATCTGAATTTACTGCAACTGAGTCTGTATTAGATTGGAATTCTATTAGTGGTAGACCTACTACTCTGGAAGAATTTGGCATTACGAATGATCTTTATACGAAGACTCAAGTAGATGAAAAATTCAGCAGCTCTAAAACTAAAGCTACTGAATTTAGTGAAAGTACAAAAGAATTAGATGGCACTGTAGCATATGAATTCGAAGGTGAAACTACTATTGAAATTGGAAATACTACGGATGCAGGGTTTGAGCAATGTCATGCAATGTGTTATGGTAATGGTAAATTTGTAGCTATAGCTAATTATTCTAATGTATTTGCTTATTCTACGGATGGTATTATTTGGACTCAAGGTACTTTACCTAGTAGTCAATCTTGGCAATCAGTATGCTATGGTAATGGTAAATTTGTAGCTATAGCTAATTATTCTAATGTATTTGCTTATTCTACGGATGGTATTATTTGGACTCAAGGTACTTTACCTAGTGAACAAGATTGGTATTCTGTTTGTTATGGTAATGATAAATTCGTAGCTATAGGTAGAGGTCCTAATAAATTTGCTTATTCTACGGATGGTATTAATTGGACTGAAGGTAATATGCCTAGTACTCAATATTGGAGTTCAATTTGTTATGGTAATAATAAGTTTGTAGCTATAAGTGGAATTAAAAATAAGTCTAATGTATTTGCTTATTCTACAGATGGTATTACTTGGACTGAAGGTACTTTACCTAGTAGTCAATATTGGTATTCAGTATATTATGGTAATGGTAAATTTATAGCTATAGCTAGTAGTTCTAATATACTTACTATAAGTGCATATTCTATTGACGGTATTACTTGGGTTATAGGTGCCTCTATTAATGCTATTAATACTGATGCTTATAGATGCTATTATATATCTATTATTTATTTTAATAATAGTTTTTATTATATTCAAACAATGAGGTCTGGTGATAATTCATATTATACTGAAATTTTTACATCATTAGATGGTATTTCATGGGAATATAAATTAACAATTGATAGATCAACATCAGCTATTTGCTGTAATAAGGATACTGTAGTTTTGGCTACAAATACAGAATACATTGTTGATACATAAAAGGGGTGATGAGAATGTCAGTTCAAAATACTAATCAAGCTAAGTTTATAACATTAAATGTCATCCCTCCAATTGATAAGGTGGGGTTTCAGATTCGTAAGGATGGATCTATGTTTTCTGATGTGAAAACTGGTTCTATTCCTCAGATCGATGCAATTATTAAAACTAATGATAATAGAATTTATAAGACTACTCAGAATTTAAATTCTACTTATACAGATGCTGATGGTAATACGACTACCACCAAGAATGCTGCAGAGCCTCTTGGAGCTTCTATGTCTGAAGTATTCTTAAAAGAGTATGTAACTAGATTTAATTCTGATAAGGATTATGAATATGGTATTACTTACGATGGTAATAAATTTATTACATGCGGCGTGTATACCTTTGCTTATTCTAAAGATGGGTCTTCCTGGAATAATTGTAATATTCCAGATGATTGTAAAAATGCTGTCTTTACTTCAATTACATACGGAAATAATAAGTATTGTGCAGTATCAGCTGCTACTATTAGTAGTAATACATCAAATGCATTTTTATATTCTACTGATGGTATTACTTGGCAAAAAACTACTACAGAAACTTCACAGTGCTGGCAATCAGTTTGCTATGGTAATGGAAAGTTTGTAGCAGTTGGATATAAATATGATGATTCTGGCAATAAAAGTCTTCCTTCTAATATTGCAGCATATTCATTAGATGGAATTACTTGGGCTGAGGTAACTATGCCTAATCGCGTATGGCAATCTGTATGCTATGGTAATGGTAAATTTGTAGCAACATCTGAAGATACAGTTATTGCATACTCAACAAATGGAACTACTTGGACTGAAGTAACTATTCCAAATACTTATTATGCTTCAAGTATTTCTTTTATTCATAATAAGTTCATTTTAATTTCAAAATATGATGGTACAGTTAGTGAATCTTCTGATGGTATTAGTTGGACTAATCTTGAACAAGATTATTCGAGAGTTACTAATTTAATTGACTATCTGAAAACTAAAGGTATAGAGAATCCTAACATTGGAGGATCTTGTACTAGTGGATATTATCAAGGCAATCAAATGCCAATGCCAATAGTATTTATGACTAAACTTGTAGAATATGATAGTGAGACAGCAATAGGTTATTTTATGTATTTTGATTTTAATAAGTTAAAGGCTGGAAATAAGGATGATCTAGGAATATATTTTATTATTGCAAAAAGTAATGATTTAAAATCCTGGTATCCGGCATACACCCTTGATGAATATCTAACTCCAATGAATATCATTTGTAATAAAGATCGAATTATTACAATTGGGGCAACTATGATTCCAGCAGAATATCAATATGCACTTATTAAAGAAATTCAATATAAATGGTCTACTTCTGGAAATACTATAGAATTAAATGAAGACAAAATTTTACCAAGTTTACCGAGAATAAATCTATATCATAATAGCAATACATCTTTCCCTGTTGATACTACTTATTCTGCTGGGGATACGGATCCTCATGAAGATCAGAATGGCGGTTATGTGTTCTCTGGTTGGGACAAAACTGGGGAAATTAAACTTACAGCGGAATCTGACTTTAGAACCGTTGTAAGTGGTATTTGGGAATGGAAGAATTTCTATAGATATAGTTATAGTTGGAATGCTAGTGATTATAGTGGTTTAACTGAATTAGTAACTTTACCAAGTGGTGACTATGTTCCTACTGGAAGTAAGGTTATTGTAGATAAGAATTATACTAATGATAGTAATATTGATATAATGAATTGGACTCAAGGTACTATGTCTAGTAAACAAAGTTGGAATTCAGTATGCTATGGTAATGGTAAGTTTGTAGCTGTATGCAATGATAATACTTCTAATGTATTTGCATATTCCACTGATGGTATTAATTGGATTAAAGGTACTATGCCTAGTAGTCAAAAATGGAATTCAGTATGCTATGGTAATAATAAATTTGTAGCTATAGGATATTCTAATATATTTGCTTACTCTACAGATGGTATTAATTGGACTCAAGGTACTGTGCCTAGTAGTCAACATTGGAACTCTATATGCTATGGTAATGGTAAATTTGTAGCTATTACTACTATTTCTAATGTATTTGCATATTCCACTGATGGCATTACTTGGACACAAGGTACTATGCCTAG
>ERZ1034917.573-NODE-573-length-32329-cov-5.043564_pt1 | contig 32329 bp, 28 predicted proteins | sample MGYA00520605_ERZ1034917 | MGnify/ENA primary metagenome ERZ1034917 (study PRJEB33766, sample SAMN09781784) | gut metagenome | biome: gut microbiome | host: Homo sapiens | place: Madagascar | study: EMG produced TPA metagenomics assembly of the PRJNA485056 data set... | reverse complement strand
AATGTGTCCCAGAACCGGGATACCCGTTCGCTCCTCGATCGCGGGGGCGGCATAGGCGCACGCGACCGCGCTCGTCTTGTTCAACACGACGCCGCGCACGTTCGCGCCCGGTAGGAAATTCGCGATTCCGCAGATCACGGCGGCGAGCGAGAGAGATGCGCCCTTGCCGTCCACCACGAGCACGACAGGCGTCTCGGTGTCGCGCGCGACCTGGTAGCTGCTCGCCTTAGCGTCGCCCGGCGCCATGCCGTCGTAGAAGCCCATGACGCCCTCGATCACGGCGGCGCCCGCGCCAAAGGCCCCGCGGGCGAGCAGGGCGCGCATGGTCGGCCCGTCGGTGAAGAAGCCGTCTAGGTTGCCCGACCGCGTCCCCACGACGCGGCGGTGGAACAGCGGGTCGATGTAGTCGGGGCCGCATTTGAAGGCGGCGGGCGCAAGGCCGCGGCGGTCGAGCGCGCGAAGGAGCGCACAGGTGAAAACCGTCTTCCCGCTGCCGCTTGCGGGCGCCGCGATCATGAGGCGGGGGGTATGCATGCTCACCGTGCTTCCCCTTCCCCACCTGCGACGTCAGCGCCTTTCGAAGCGCCATCCCCGCGCTCGGCCGCGCCGCGGGCGCTCACGAGGAAGACGGGGTTTCCCGCCCTCATCAGGTGATGCGAGCCCACATCCTGCGCGCGGGCGACGGACACCTGGCACGCCTCGAAGCCTTCGAAGCCCTCGCCTGCGAACAGCTCGCAGGCGAGGGCGAGCGTCTCGAGCGTGACGCAGGGGACGCAAAACCGCGCGCGCGGGTTCTTTCGGCGCGCGAGATCGACGATGGAGGAAAGCTCGCCCGAGCTCCCGCCGACGAACACGGCGTCGGGGGCGGGGAGCTTCTCAAGCGCCTCGGGGGCGAGCCCCGCCACCGCGAAAACGTTGCCGCACTCGAATTCGCGCGCGTTCTCGCGGATAAGGCGCACGCCCTCCGCGTTGCGCTCGACGGCCCACACGGCGCCGTCGCGAGCGAGAAGCGCCGCCTCGACCGACACGCTCCCCGTGCCCGCGCCGACGTCCCACACCGTGTCGGAGGCGGAAAGGCGCAGCTTGGCGAGCGCGACCGCGCGCACCTCTTGCTTGGTCATGGGAACGCGCCCGCGCGCGAACAGCGCATCGGGAATCCCCGAGGACGCATACGGCCAACGGGAGTGGGCGGCGAGCTTTTCGAGGGCCGCGTCCCGGGGGCGCTCGCCAGCCACCGCGCTCGCGGGCGCATCCGCGCCGGGGCGCGCCTCGGCAGCGGCGGCCATGGCCGCGCCCGTCGTGGCGGCGGGCGCCGAGCCCCTCGTCGCCGCTTCGGCGCTTTCCTTCGCCACCTGGGCGCACTCGGTGAAGTCGAAGAGCATCACGTTCAAGTCGTTGAACTCCTGACCTGCGATTTTATCCGCCGGGCCCTGGACAATGCGCTCGTCGGGATACGACAGGCGCTCGGCAACCGTCACGTCCGCGTCCCCGATCCCAGCCGCCGCAAGCGCCGCGCACAGCTCGCCCGGCGCACGGCCGCCCGACGTCACGAGGAAGAGCCTGCCCCCCTGCCGCGCCTCGGCGACGACGTCGCACGCCACGCCGTGCGCGCTCGCCATGCGCCAATCCTGCCACGGGCGGCCAAGGCGCGCCGCCAGAAACGACGCCGAGCTTACGCCGGGGATCACGCGGACCTCCACATCGGGCGCGGCGCGCAGCGCCTCCGTCAGGCGCGCCGCGCCGCTGAACAGCCCCGTATCGCCCGTCATCACCACGACGGCGCGCTGCCAGGATGCCTCGCCAGTAAGGGTGCTCACGATTTCCGACGTCTTCACGAGCTCGCATTTCACCACGTCGCACGCGACCTCGATGCCAGCGAGCGCACGGGCGGCCCCGATCACGACGTCGGCGATGTCGATGGCGTCGAGCGCCGCCTTCGAAAGCAAGTCGGGGTTTCCGGGCCCCGCCCCGATGATCGTCACTTTTCGCATGGAATCTCCCGATAGCCGCGCGGCGTCACCATGCGCCCGCGGACTTCCCGCGTCTGCGCGTTGCCGACGAACACCGTGGTGAACATGTCCGCCTGGAGATTCGCAAGCTCGCTTAGGGGAAGCGTGCCCGAGCTTTGCCCCTCGCGCCCGATGTTGCGCGCCCAGCCGCACAGCGTGTCGGGCGCCTTCGAGCGCAACATGATGGCGGCGGCGCGCGCGAGACGGTCGGCGCGCTTCTTGCTGCGCGGGTTGTACAGACAAATGCAGAAGTCGGCGCGCGCCGCGGCGTCGAGCCTGCGCTCGATGACGTCCCACGGCGTGAGCAGGTCGGAAAGCGATATGACGGCGAAGTCGTGGGCGAGCGGCGCGCCGAGCACCGCAGACCCGCTCTGCGCCGCGCTGGCCCCCGCGATCACCTCCACGTCGACGTCGGGGTAGCCCTCCGACAGCTCGAGCACAGGGCTCGCCATGCCGTAGACGCCCGCATCGCCCGAGCACACGAACGCGACGCTCGCCCCCGCATGCGCGCGCGATAACGCCAGGTGGCAGCGCTCGACCTCGCGCATCATCGGCGTCGCGAGATGCTCGGCGCCGGGCACCACGGCAAGCGCGAGGTCGACGTATTTCGTGTAGCCGACGACGACGTCGGCCTCCTCGAGCGCGCGGCGGGCGGCAAACGTCATGCCGTCGGGGCCGCCCGGGCCGATCCCCACCACGAAGAGCTTTCCCATCATTTCTCCTCAAACGAAAGTTCCAAAGGTACCTGAGTAAACGCAATCGTCACGCCGTCGAGCGCGAGCTTGGGGAAAACGAGCCTGCCCCCGCCCGCGAGCGAGGCGCGCTCGCACACGTTGTCGACACCGACCGTCGCGCGTACGAAATCGGACGACGACACGCTGCCCGCAACCTGCGAAAGCTCAGCTGCGGAATAGGTGGCAAGCGGCAGGCGCCGGGCGCGGCAGAAGGCGAGCAGGCCCGCCTCATTTGCCTTCACGTCGATCGTCGAGACCGCCGCGACGGCCTCGGGCACGATGCGCGCCGCCTCCAAAGCGCGAGCGAACGCGCGCTCGATGGCCTCTTTTCGCGTGTCCCGCCTGCATCCCACCCCTAAAACGATGCAGCGCGGCACGAGGCGAAGCGGAAGTCCACAGCCCGCATCGGATTCGCCGGCACAAGTATCGCACACGTCGCCCGCAGGGGTGTGTTCTCGCAGGTAAAACGGCGATATCACGACATCTGCCTCATCGGCGTAAGGCGTTATCGCGACGCGGCGGGGCGGCTTCCCCGAAATCGGGGTATCCGAGAAAAGGGACACCTCGCATCCCGAGAGCATACGGCCCGACACCGCCTTGACCGCATGCGGGTTCGCGATGAGAAGCCCCGAGCGCGCCGCCCACTCATCGACCGCCCACAGCCCGCGTCCGTCGGTCGCCGTGGTGACGACGGGCTCGGCGCCCACGGCTCGCGCGACCTGCCGCGCGAGCTCGTTCGCGCCGCCGATGTGCCCCGACAGAAGCGCCACCGAGAAGCGCGCGCCCTCGTCGAGGACCACGACGGCGGGATCGGTCGCCTTCGAGCGCACGTGCGGGGCGATCGCGCGCACGGCGATTCCCGCGGCTCCCACGAACAAAAGCGCGTCAGAGCCCGCCCAGGCGCGATCGGCGAACGTCGCGAGGTCAACTTTCCCCTCGCCGAACCCGCGCTCAACCGACACTTCCCACGCAGGGCCCGCATCGGCGGACGACGAGCATGAAAGGGCGAGCTCGACGCGGCGGGCGACGGCGAGCCCCCGCTCGGTGAACGCGATACAGGCCAGCCTCGCGGGTGGGCGTTGCCCGCGGGCGGGCGACGACGCGCGCACCTCCCCGATGGCTTCTGCGCCGCCGCGCCCGCCATACAGCACGCGGCTACTCATAATCCGCCCCCAGCGCCGCGATGACCTCGCCCGCGCCCGGCGTGCGGAAAAGCTCGCGTCTCTCGGCGTCGAATACGACCGCCGCGACCCCGCATCCCCCCGCAGCCCGGCGGGCAAGGCGCTCCTCGACCGCGACGGCGAGCGAGGAGCGAACGGCGCTCCCCGCGCCCGCGCGCTCTATCGCCTCGAGCGCCGCCGTCGTGGTGACCGACTCCATCACTTGACGAACCGCGCTCGCAGGGGCGCCCGCCATCGCGGCATGTGCGGCGAGTATCTCCGCGCGGCAGTCCGCCGTGCGCGAGTGGGTGTCCATGATGCCGCCCGCCACTTTCACGAGCTTGCCGATGTGTCCCACAAAAAGGACATGGGTAAATCCCTCGCGCACGGCGCAGTCGAGCGCGTCCCCGACGAAGTTCGATATGACGACGACGGGTACGCCGTGCAAGCTGAAGTGATCGGCGATGAACTGCTCGCCGTAGTTCCCCGGCGTGAGCACGATCCCACGCCGCCCCAAGGCCGCATGCTGGCGAATCTCAAGCTCGATGCTGTCGCGCAGGGCGGCGAGGCTTCGCGGCTCGACGATTCCCGTCGTTCCCAAGATGGATATGCCGCCTTCGATCCCCAGGTTCGGGTTGAACGTCTTTTTCGCCACCTCGGCGCCTTCGGGTACCGAAATCGTCACAGCCATGTTTCCGGAATAGCCGTGCGCCTCGCACACGCCCGCGACGGCGGCTGCGATCATCGCGCGCGGCGTGGCGTTGATCGCGGCGGCGCCCACCGGCTGCTCGAGCCCAGGCAGCGTCACGCGCCCCACGCCGCGCCCGCCGTCGATCGACACGCGGGGCGCGCCCGCCGCGTCCTGCGCGCCGCCGACGATCGCATCCCGCGTCCCGCCGGCTGCCTCATCGTGCGCACGCTCGACGCGCGCGTACACGAGGATGCCGTCGGTCGCATCCACGTCATCGCCCGCGTCCTTGCGCACGGCGCACTGCGCGAAGCCCTCGCCCACGCTCGCGTCCACCACATCGACCTCGACGGGAAGCCCGCCGGGCGTCGTGATCGACGCGCGCGCGACGGCCTCGCCCGAAAGGAGCATCTCGCACGCCGCTTTCGCGGCGAGCGCGGCGCAGCTTCCCGTGGTGTAGCCGCAGCGCAGCCTCTTCGTCCCCGTATATATGTAGTGCTCGAAGGACATCACTCGCTCGCCTTCCGGTACCCCGTGGAAAACCCCGGGTCGTAGAGCTTGCTGCGCTCGTAGGCGACCGCCGCCGGCGCGCCAGCCGACGGCCCCGTCACCGCGCCGCCGCCCGCGAAAGCCTCCCCCGCCGCACCGCCGTGCGAACGCAGCGTCATCCCGCGCGCGCCGAGGACGCGCCCAACCACGACGAGCGCCGTGCGGTCGATCCCCTCGCGCGCCGCCGCCTCGGCGAGCGTGCCCACCGTGCAACGAACGACCTTCTCTTCCGGCCACGTCGCCTTGTACACGAGCGCCGCGGGCTCCGCCGCGTCGCGTCCCGCCGCCTGAAGCTCAGCCGAAAGCTCCGCAAGCATCCCCGAGCTTAGGAAGACCACCATCGTCGAGCCGCTTTTCGCCATGGTTGCCATGTCCTCGCCTTCGGGCATGGGCGTGCGGCCCTGAAGGCGCGTGATCACGACCGACTGGCTCACACCCGGCAGCGTGTATTCCTGGCGAAGCGCCGCCGCGGCCCCGCAGAAGCTCGACACGCCCGGCACCACGTCGAAGGCCACGCCGCGCGCGGCAAGCGCGTCCATCTGCTCCTGGATGGCGCCGTACAGACACGGGTCGCCCGTATGCAGGCGAACGACGTCGCGCCCGTGCGCGTCGGCGGCGCGCATCACGCCGAGCACCTCTTCCAAGGTCATGCGCGCGCTGTCGTGGATCTCGCAGCCTTCCCTGCACCCGTCGAGCAGCGCCGGGTTCACGAGGCTTCCCGCCCATATGACGACGTCGGCCGCCGCGAGAAGGCGCGCGCCGCGCACGGTGATAAGATCGGCGGCGCCGCTTCCCGCGCCCACGAAATGGATCATCGGCATTCCCTTCTCGCTCGTCCCGCGCCCCGCTTAGGCGCGCCTGTCCCGCTTCTTTTCGGATACTCGGCGATGCGGCCGCGCTTTGCAACGGTCGCCCGCACAAAACACAACCTGAAAAAGGCGCGCAGGCCGCCGTGCACCTTTGACACGCCACAATGCGCCCTCTATCATAAAGAAAGTTTCGGCCACGAGCATATGACAATCGAATAAAAGGAATCGACCGGCGTGCCGCCCGAAAGGTCGGCAACGACGGCTTGCGGAGGGAACCAGGTGAAAATCCTGGGCAAGGGACATTACTGTGAGGCGCGCTCCCACACGGCACGCCGAGCCAGACTGCTTCGCCTTTTCCTCACGGCATCGCCGTGGCGTCAACCCCTTGTGAACCCCGAGGGGCGCGCTTCCCTTTCGAACGAAACCGGCCTCGCGCCGGCCTGAAGCGGGCGCGCTATTCCCCGATGGAACAGCGCGCCTTCTGTTTGCCCGAGCCGAAACCCGAGAATCGCCGGGAAGCCCGGCCGACCAGAAAGGGAGAAAACATGTCCGAGAAGATTTCGCGTCGCAACTTCATGGGGGCCGCGGCCCTCGGAGCCGCCGCGCTCGCGGGCGCGGCGCTTACCGGCTGCAGTTCGTCTAGCAGCTCCAAGGAGAGCGGCGCCAAGGAGGAAAAGGCCGCCAAGCCCGTCATCCTCGTCACGAGCTTCGGCACGAGCTACAACGACTCGCGCCACGTCACCATCGGCGCTATCGAAGACGCCATCCGCGAGAAGTACTGGCAGGATTACGACATCCGCCGCGCCTTCACCGCGCAGATTATCATCGACAAGCTGAAGAAGCGCGACGGCATCACCATCGACAACATGACCGAGGCGCTCGACCGCTGCGTGGCCGATGGCGTGAAGACCGTCGTCGTGCAACCGACGCACCTCATGGCCGGCTTCGAGTACACCGATGTGAAGGATGAGCTGGACAAATACAAGGACAAGTTCGACAAAATCGCGCTCGGCGACCCGCTGCTCGCCTCCGACGACGACTATTCCAAGGTCGCCGACGCCATCAAGGAGGGCATGGCGAGCTTCGACGACGGCAAGACGGCGCTGTGCCTCATGGGGCATGGCACCGAGGCCGATTCGAACGCCGACTACGCCAAGATGCAGGAAACGTTCAAGAAGAAGGGCCTCACGCAGTTCTTCGTCGGCACCGTCGAGGCTGAACCCACCTGCGAAGACGTCATCGAAGCTGCAACTGCCGCGGGATACAAGAAAGCCGTGCTCGCGCCGCTCATGGTGGTCGCCGGAGACCACGCCAACAACGACATGGCCGACGAGACCGACCCCGAGAGCTGGGCTTCCCAGTTCGTGGCGGCCGACTTCGACGTGACCTGCCTGCTCCAGGGCTTGGGGCAGAACATCGCGATCGACGAGATCTACGTGTCCCACGTGGACGCCGCCATCGCCAAGCTGTAAGCCGCACCTTCGCATGGGGTGCGAGCGCGCCCCATGCTTCGAGACGCGCGCTCGCGTCCAGACGGGCGGTCATGTGCGAGCTCGACCGAACCCGATTCCGCACCCGGCCCCGTGCCTGATCGCGCGTCCCGAAGCATCCGCGAAACGCCGCACGCACGCGCAGCGGGCGGTTCACGATAGTCGAAGCAATCGAAAGGAACCTACTGATGTTCAAGAAAACCATCGCGCTCGCCACAGCGGCGGCGCTCGCCGTGTTCTCGCTTATGGGTTGCGCAGGCAACGCCGCGACCAGCGACAAGACGAGCGATTCCCAGGAAAAGACCGAGCAGGCGGCCGAAACCCAAGAACCCGCGAAAGCGGCGCCCGTCACGGCCGACAAAATCAAGGACGGCACCTATTCCATCACCGTCGATTCGAGCTCGAGCATGTTCAAGATCGTGGATGCCCAGCTCAACGTGAAGGACGGCGCCATGGACTGCGTGATGACACTCTCGGGCACGGGATACGGCAAGCTGTTCATGGGCACGGGAGACGAGGCCGCCGCGGCAAGCGAGGCCGACTGCATCCCGTTCGTCGCGAACGCCGAGGGCAAATACACCTACGACGTGCCCGTGACCGCGCTCGACGAGGACGTGCCCTGCGCCGCTTGGAGCATCAAGAAGGAACAGTGGTACGACCGCACGCTCGTGTTCGAGTCGGCGGGCGTGGAGCTGAAGTAGCGCCATGCGAGGCTGTTTCGAGAACAGGAAGGCTGCGAGCCGCCGAGCGGGCGCGGGGATGAGGCTTCTCGCCGTTGTGCTGGCAGCCCTGCTCGCCCTCCCCTTCGCGGGGTGCGCAGGCGCGGGCACAAGCGATAAGGAACCTAGCGAATACACGATCGAGGTCGCGCTCTCCGGCGGGTCGGGGCGCGCGAGCATCGAGTCGCCCACGAAGATCGTTCGCGACGGCGACGTCTACGTTGCCACCATCACCTGGTCGAGCTCGAGCTACGACAAGATGACCGTCTACGGCACCGACTACGCGCCCGTAAACGACGGCGGGAACTCCTCATTCGAGATACCCGTCGCGCTCGACGAGGACATGGAGGTCTCCGCCGAGACCGTCGCCATGTCGACGCCGCACACGATCGACTACACGCTGCATTTCGACTCCTCGACCATGAAGGCGAGCGATAGCGCAGGTGGGAGCGCAGGTACCGCGAAAGGTTCCGCAGATGCGCAGGCGGCCGACTTCCACAACGCCGATTTGGGCAACGGGTGGCAGCCGACGCGCTCGGTGCCGCTCGAGTACGCGAAGCACTTCACAATCGACGAGTTCGAGGGCGGGTTGCGCCTTATCTGCACCTCGAACGGCGAGCGCTTCCTCGTCGTAGCGCAAGGATCCGAGGCACCTGCGGGCGTTAGCCCCGACATCGCCGTCATCAAGCGCCCGGCCGACAAGGTCTATCTCGTGTCGTCGGCGACGATGTGCCTGGTCGACGCGCTCGGCGCGAACGGCAACATCATCATGTCGGGAACGCGCGCCGAGGATTGCTCGGTTGCGGGCTTCAAGCAGGCGCTCGAGGACGGCACCATCGCCTATGGCGGTAAGTACAGCGCGCCCGACTACGAGCGCATTTCCGCCTCCGGCTGCACGCTCGCGATCGAGAACGCCATGATCAACCACACCCCCGACGTGAAGGAGAAGCTACAAAAGCTCGGGGTCACCGTGCTGACCGAGCAGTCCTCAAGCGAGTCCGAGGCGCTTGGGCGCGTGGAGTGGATCAAGCTCTTCGGCGTGCTCTTCGACAAGGAAGACGAGGCGACGCGCCTGTTCAACGAGCAGAAAGCGAGCGTCGAGAAGACCTCCTCGCTTGAGAAGCCGGGCAAGACCGTGGCGTACTTCTACATCAACTCGAACGGCGCCGCCGTCACAAGGCGCGCGGGCGACTACGTGGCGCAGATGATCGAGCTCGCGGGCGGCGTTTACGCGCTCGACAGCTCGCAGACCGGATCAACCTCCGGTTCCTCGCTCACGCTCGAGATGGAGCGCTTCTTCGCGATGGCGAAAGACGCCGACGTCGTCATCTACAACGGGACGATCGACGAGTCGGTCGACAGCATGGCCGATTTTCTGGGCAAGAACTCGCTGCTCGCGCAGTTCAAGGCCGTGAAGAGCGGAAACGTCTGGGTGACGGACGCCGATATGTACCAGCAGATGACCTCGACCGCAGGCATCATCGACGAGCTGCACGGGGCGCTCGCGGGCGAGGACGCAAGCGGGTTCAGCTACCTGAGGAAGCTTAGCTAGCGCCATGAGAAGCCGCCTTTCGATGGCATACGATGAAACGGGCCGCGCTTCAAGGTGCCGCATCGCGACGGCCCTGCTCGCGATCGCGCTTGTGGCGCTCGTCGCCGCGAACCTGTGCATCGGAAGCGTGCCCGTGCCCATCGACCACATCCCGGCGATTCTTTCAGGCAACGGAATCGACGTCATGGAAAGCCAGGTCATCTGGGAGATTCGCCTTCCCCGCATCCTGTGCGCCGCGCTCCTCGGCGGCGCACTCGCGCTTTCGGGCTTCCTTCTGCAGACGTTTTTCAACAACCCCATCGCCGATCCTTTCATCCTCGGCGTGTCATCGGGCGCGAAGCTCGTCGTGGCGCTCGTGATGATCGTGCTTCTCGGCGCGAACCAGGCTATGTCGTCGCCCGTCATGGTGGCGGCGGCTTTTCTGGGGTCACTCATCACGATCGGGTTCGTGCTTGTGATCGCGCGCCGCGTGAGCTCGATGGCCATGCTCATCGTGGCGGGCGTCATGGTGGGATACATCTGCTCGGCGGCGACGAACTTCCTCATCGCGTTCGCAGACGATCAATCCATCGTGAACCTGCACAACTGGTCGCAGGGCAGTTTCTCGGGTTCGAGCTGGGACGATGCGACGATCATCGCCGTCGTCGTGATCGCGGTGAGCGCGCTTGTGTTCGCGATCTCGAAGCCGCTTTCGGCCTTCCAGCTCGGTGAGGCCTACGCGCAAAGCGTCGGCGTGAACGTGGCGCGCTTCCGCGTGGTGCTCGTACTTCTGGCGAGCATGCTCTCGGCCTGCGTGACCGCGTTCGCAGGCCCCGTGTCGTTTGTCGGCATCGCCGTTCCGCACCTGGTAAAGACGGCGATCAAGTCGTCGAGACCCATCCGCGTGATTCCCGCATGCTTCTTGGGCGGCGCCATCTTCTGCGTTGGGTGCGACCTCATCGCGCGCACGCTATTCTCCCCCGTCGAGCTCTCGATCAGCGCCGTCACGGCCATCTTCGGCGCGCCGGTGGTCATCGCGCTCATGCTGAAGAAGCGGGTGAGGTAGATGGAAGGTCGCGAAATGCGCGGCGGGGCCGGGGGGCATCCCGCGCGCACAGCCGTACCGCGGAGCGATAAACCCATCTTCCGCATCAGCGAGCTTGCGGTGGGATACGACAAGAAGACCGTGGTCGAAGACGTCGACTTGGAGGTTCGCGCGGGCGATGTCGTGGCGCTCATCGGACCGAACGGGTCGGGGAAGTCAACCATACTCAAAACCATCACGCGCCATCTGACGCCCCTTGGTGGCACCGTCGAGCTCAACGGGCGCGACGTTTCCGCGTGGAAGATGGCGGAACTCGCGCAAAACCTCGCCGTCATGCTGACCGACCGCCCGCAAACCGAGCTTCTCACCTGCCGCGACATCGTCGAGGCGGGGCGGCACCCCTACACCGGGCGCCTAGGCGTGCTCTCGGGCGACGACCACGAGCGCGTGCGCGCCGCCATGCGAACCGCTCACGTGGAAGAACTCGCTGAACGCGATTTCATGCGCGTGAGCGACGGACAGCGCCAGCGCGTCATGCTCGCACGCGCAATCGCTCAGGACCCTCGCGTTCTTGTGCTCGATGAGCCCACGTCGTATCTCGACATCCGCTACCAAATCGACCTGCTGCGAATACTTCGACACCTTGCAAAATCGAGTGGCACGGCAATCATCATGTCCATCCACGAGCTCGAGCTCGCGCAAAAAAGCGCCGACAAGGTGATCTGCGTGAAGGGCGGGCGCGTCTTTCACGCCGGCACGCCGGAGGATGTGTTCACGCGCGAGGCGATCGGCGAGCTGTACGACCTCGAGCACGGCGCGTTCAACGAGCGCTTCGGCAGCGTGGAAATCGGACGGCCGCATGGCGATCCGCGCACGTTCGTCATCGCGGGCGGCGGCACGGGATCGGCGACGTTTCGCCAGCTCGTGCGCGAGGGCGAGGCATTCTTCGCAGGCGTGCTCCACGAGGGCGACGTCGACTGCGAGCTCGCGCGCGACCTGGCTGCAGACGTCGTCGTCGAGGACGCCTTCGAGGCCATCGGCGACGATCGCATCCGCGTGGCGGAGAGGCTTCTCTCCCGGTGCTCGCGCCTCATCGTCTGTCCCCCGTCGTTCGGCACCTCAAACGCCCGCAACGCCGACCTCATCGAATTCGCGCGGCAGCAGGGAATCAGCGTGGTAAAGCTTTAGGAAGCGAATTGCTTGCGATACCGCCCGCAAGCAATTTGCTGCTTGCCCGCTAGCACTCGAAGAGCGCCGCTGCGTCTCCCTTGGCGCATCGTGCCTGGTACTCGCGCACGATGGCGAGCCGCTCGACCGTCGACGGCGCGAGAGGCTCGGGAAGCTCGTCAGGCGAAAACCACCCGACCGCCGTGCTCTCGTCGTCGGCGACGAAAGGGGCCGCGGCGTGCGAATCGGGCTTGCAGATGAAGAGAACGTCCATGTAGCGGCACTGGTCTCCATTCGCGTATTTCACCAGGTAGTTCGACGATTTCACGCTCGCAATCGCCTGCGGGAGGACGCGTACGCCCGTCTCCTCGCCCACCTCGCGCACGCATGCCCGGGCAGGCTCCTCCCCCGGCTCCACGATGCCGTAGACCAACGCCCACTCACCCGTGTCGCTGCGACGGCCGAGCAGGATGCGTCCCTCGCCGTCCTCCACGAAGGCCGTGATCCCCGTGAGCCACAGCGGGTCGTGGCCGATTTTCTCACGCAGCTTCAGGATGAAATCGGGCGTCGCCATGGCAGGCTCCTAACGAAGAAGCGGCGTGAGCTCGCCGAGTGCGAACACGTCGAGTTCACGCGTCGCGCGCGAGATGGTGGTGTAGAGGCGGTTTTTCGCGATACGGTCGCCCGCGGGGAACAGCCCCGCGCTCGCGTTCGGGATGATGACGTGGTCGAACTCGAGCCCCTTCGCGAGCGGCAGCGTGAGCAGCACGGTGCCCGATCGCGGCAGCGCCCCCGTCTCGCCGACGAGCGCGAGCGCGTCGTCCCCGAGCGCCTTTTCAAGCTTTACGGCCTCGTGTTTCCACGGCACGATGACGGCGGTCAAGCCCTCGCCACCCTCGTTCGCAGCGCGGATGGCCCGGCGCAGAGCATCCGCCCACGCCGCCTCGTCCTCGCATATCTCGATGCGAGGAGGCGCGCTCTCGCGCTGGACCGAGGACACCTCCATGCGCTCGCTTTCGGGCAGAAGGCGCGCAAACAGGTCGGTGATGCTCGGGGTGGAGCGGTAGCTCGTCATGAGATGGCACTCGCTCACCTCGCCGCGCAAGCGCTCGAACATGCTTTTGACCTGCGTAAACGTGAGTCCGCCTTCACGAATCGCCTGGTTCTCGTCACCGAGCAGCATGAAGTGCGCGCGCGGGAAGAAACGCGCGAGGACCGCGAGTTGCGGAATCGTGTAGTCCTGCACCTCGTCGATCATGACGTAGCGCGCGTCGGGGTTCGAAAGCCCCGTGCACGCGATCTTCAAGTACAACCACGCCGCCGGCTTAAGGCTCTCCTCGCCGAGCAGACGGCGCCCCAGGTTGTCGACATGAAGCCACTCGTCGCGCGCGATCATCCCGTAGGCGATTTCGAATCGCCCGCGGACCAGCTTCAACGCGGCGCGGCGCACCTCCTTGTCGTCGTCGATGTTCACCGGCTCGCCAAACGCCGCGAGCTGCTCGTCGTGCGTGAGCGAGACAACTTCGTCGAACATCTCGTCGCTTGAGGCCATCGAGGCGAGCTTGGAGTCAAGGCGGCGCGTGAGCTCCTCGCGCATGAGGTTCGAAAGGCGCGCGCCCGGCTCGATGCGCGGCCACTTCGCGCGCACTTGATGCACCTGCGCTGCCGTGATCAGCTTCACATGCCCCACGCGGATGTCGCTGAAATCGCCCTGCACGTAGTCGAAGCCATCACGCGCGAGCGCCTCGTCGATGCGCCAAAGCTCATCTTCGTCGACGGTCCCCTTCCCGAACCCCTGCCCCTGCGGCAAGAGCGTGCGCGCGAACTCCGCGAGAGTGAGGGTCTCCGGGTTGCGCTCGCCCATGTCGGGCAGCACGTTTGCGATGTAGTGGCGAAACACCGGGTTCGGGGTGATGAGGAACACGTCCTCGGGGCGCAAGTTCTCGCGATGCTGGTAGAACAGATACGCGATGCGCTGGAGCAGCACCGATGTTTTGCCCGAGCCCGCGATGCCCGCCACAAGAAGCACGGGGCAGTCCTCATGGCGGATGACGGCGTTTTGCTCCTTTTGGATGGTCGCGGTGATCGCCTGCATCTGGGATGTGCGCTGCTTGGACAGCGACGCGAGCAGAAGCGAATCCTGGATGGCGACGTTGGTGTCGAAGTACGCGCGCAGCGTGTCGCGCTCGATGTCGAACTGGCGGCGCAGCGTGAGGTCGACGCCGATGTCGCGGCCGTTCGCGCGGTAGTGCGTAGGGCCCATGTCCTGATTGTAGTACACCTCGGCCACCGGCGAGCGCCAATCGACCACGAGGCGCCGGCAGCTCTCGTCGGAGACGCCCGCGGCCCCGATATAGAGCTCCTTCGGCGCCGCGCCGCGCTTGAAGTCGAGGACGATCTTCGCGAAGTACGGCTGGTTCAGCAAAAGCCCGATGTTGGAGAGCTTCTCGGCGGCGGCGTCCTGAGTTTGGTTGTACGAGTCGATGACGCTGTTCACGGTCGCGAAGTCCGCGTAGGTCTCGAAGGCCTCGGTGTCGCTGCCGTAATTCTGCTTGATTTCCTCGACCATCTGCTTCTTCGTGGCCGCGGCGGCGTCCTCGTTCTTGCGCATCTTAGCGGCAAGCGCGCCAGCCATCGACTGAAGCTCGGCATATACCTCGCTTAAGTGCTGCTGTTCCTGGCTGTACACGGGATCGTTCGCGTAATCGGCGACGTCCTCCGAGCTTTCGGGTGCAGGTTGCGGGTTGCTGGGCGAAGGCTTCGGGTTGCCGCATACGGGTTGCGCGTCGCCGCGCACGGATTCCGGGTTGCTCGATGCGGGATGCGCCGACTGCGCGGCGTTGATCGCTTGTTCGTCTGACATGCGTCGCTCTCCTTGACTGAAATATCGGACGAACTATTGTAGACCATTCTCCGAGCGAAAGCGCGAAAGCGTGCCGAAACAGATGCTTCCCAGCATCCATTTGCCTCGCATATTGCATCCGCGTTTCGAGAACAGCCGAGAGCAACGAAGCCCACGTTGCCCCATGGGGAGGTGTTGGCCGGTGCGCTGTCCCCTCGCGCGGTTCGGGCGGCAGAAGAGCTGCAAAGCCCATCGAGGCACCGCAGCCAAAACGCCCCCGAAAAGCGACAGCGCCTTGCCATGTCGCCAAGGCACCGCCCGTTCCTCCCGCAACCCCCTACAGCACGCCCTCGATCGCCGCGAGCAGCTCGTCGTATTCTTCCAGAGTGGGCACATCGGGGTTTTCAGCCTTGATCGCAGGGGCGCTCTTGAACAGCCACCCCGCCTTGCTCGCGCGAATCATGCCCAAATCGTTGTACGAGTCGCCCGCGGCGATGGTCTCGATGCCACAGCCCTGAAGCGCGCGCACCGTCGTGAGCTTCGTCTGTTCGCAGCGCATCTCGTAGCCGGTGATGGCACCGCCCTCGCCCACTTCGAGCGAGTTGCAGAAGATGGTAGGCCAGCCAAGCTTGCGCATAAGCGGCTGCGCGAACTGCTCGAAGGTGTCGGAGATGATGATGACCTGCGTCTTCTCGCGCAGCGCGTCGAGGAACTCCCGCGCGCCGAGCATCGGATCGATCGTCGCGATGACGTCCTGGATCTCGGCCAGCCCAAGCCCATGCTCGCGCAAGATGTCCAGGCGATACGCCATCAGCTTGTCGTAGTCGGGCTCGTCTCGCGTCGTACGCTCAAGCTCGGGGATGCCACTCGCCTTCGCGAACGCAATCCAAATCTCGGGGACGAGCACGCCTTCCAAATCCAAACAAACCACGTTCATGGGGAATCCTTTCCTGTGCGGGCTCCGCACCCGACGAAACGATGAGGAGCCTACCTATTCACGGCAAGCGCCCCGACAGAGCCGCCAGCCAAAGGCCCGCCGCCTGCAAGAAGGCCTAACGGGCACGCCCACCATGCTAGCCTAGTTGAAGACCTCGGGATTCAGGCAATCCGCCGGGCGGCGTCCGCACACCACGTCGATGGCGCTTTTCATGGTGCGTTCGCGCAGCTCGCGGCCCGACTCCTCCGACCAGTACGCCGCATGCGAGGTGAGCACCGTGTGCGGCGCGCGCATAATCGGATGCTCGAGGTCAACAGGCTCGTCCTCGAACACGTCGATACCCGCGCCCCAAAGCCGCCCCTCCTCGAGCGCACGCGCGAGCGCCTCCGTGTCGACGACCGCCCCGCGCGCCGTGTTCACCACGACCGCGCCCGGTTTCATCGTGGCGATCCGCTCGGCGGAAAGCAGATGATGCGTTTCGGGGGTGAGCGCCGTGTGGAAACTCACGACGTCGCACGTGCGCAGAAGTTCATCGAGCGAGAGGATGTCGTAGCCCTCCGGCGTACGGCGCCCAGGCACGAGCGAGCGCGACTGGCACACCACGCGAAATCCGAGTCCCGCCGCCTTGCGCGCCGTGGCGCGGCCGATCTCGCCCATTCCCACCACGCCGAACGTGCGCCCGCGCACCTGTCCGAGCGGCCGGCGGCGCGCGTAGTCCCACTTCCCCGCGCGCATGTCGGCGTCAATCTCGTTCATGCGGCGCAGCACGCACAGCGCGAGCGCGATGGCATGGTCGCTCACCACCTCGGTGCCGTAACCGGGCGCCGTGCAGATGGCGACCTTGTGATCGGTCGCGGCGGGAAGGTCGATCGAGTCGTAGCCCACGCCCGTACGGGAAACCACCTTCAAGCGGGGGGCGAGCGCCTCAAACACGCGCCGCGGGAAATTCGCGTAGGAAGTGACGACGCCATCGGCGTCGGCGGCGTTTCTGATGACCGCGTCGGCGTCGCGCTCGTGGAACACCGCGATTTCGACGCCCGCCTCGCGCGCCATGCGCTCCTCGAAGTCGGAGTTCTCGAAATCGTTGTCGACCACTACGATCTTGGGCATACCCGCCGCCTTTCTCTTCGCTTATCGGGTCGATTGTAGAGCAATCACGCGAGTTGGTGGTCAATTGAGCGAGTTGTGCGCTCCTCTAAATCGCTCCGCAATCGCACGGAAAATTTGCGACCAGGCATTTTGCTCTCACAGCAGCCCCGACCTTCCCTTCGAAGAACGAAAAATCGCCATTATCGCATCCCCGAGTGTCGCACAACTCGTTCTTTTGACCATCAACCAAGGGTCTCGCTCCTCAGAGGCGGCGAAACACGAGGTAGCTGTTCATCGAACCCGTTCGGCCGTCCGCTTCGAACCGCGCAACAAGGCTTGCCCTACCGTCAACGGTGCGAGCGAGATCGGCCACCTCCTCATCCGAGAAGGTATGGCAGTATCGGTACGCATGCGGCCTGTTCTGCCAACCGATCAGGCGGTCGCCCTCGTCAAGCGCAAGCAACCCATACTCCGCCTGAGCCCTCGCCGTCGTCTCCACCGCCTTTGCAGCAAGATCGGGGCTCTTCGCGAACTGCCAAAGTGACACTGCCACATACCCGCCGGGGCGCACGCTCGCGACAAGCGCCCGCAGCAGAGCCGCCCGGGAATCGGCGCCGGGGATGTGATGGAAAAACCCGAAGCACACCGCCATATCAACGGGCGGCGCCGTAAGCGCATGCTCGATTGTGCCATCTATCAGCGATTTAGCGATATCAAGCTTCTGGAAAGCCACGTTGCCGACGTCACCTGCAAGCCCCTCGCGCGCTAGCTGCTCGCAGTTGTCCACCGCGAAGCAGGCTATCGCCGCACCGGGCAGCGCCTCCTGTAGAAAGCGAAGGAAACGCCCGTTGCCGCACGCCACATCAAGCACCCGAAGCGGCTCGCCGGGAAGCTGGCCGATGGCGGAAGGGGCATCTTCGGTAGGCGCGCCCTCGGGACGGCCGCTTTCGAGTCGCGAACCTCCGGGAGACGCGCCCCCAGGACGACCCCCCGCACTCGCGTCCGACGGCAACCCAACGCCAAGCCCCATCTCGTCAAGACAGCGTCGCCAGCCCGCCCACGAGGCGTGGCGCGTCGAGGAGAACGACGCAGCGTTCTCGCGGTAGAAATTCGAGGTGATTTCGCAAAGCGTGCGCGCGGTTTCGACATTCATAAGGCATCGGGTGCATTGTATCGCTTCGCGGCGGCACCTGACGACCAAAGCGGGCCGACGGCACGCCTCCCACATCGGGCCACACGCGCGGCCGTCTTGCAGCACGCCGGCAACGAGGCGGCGCGAGGGCCGCGTATGACGTACAATGCCGCATATGCGAAAAACCCTGGAGAACATACTGGCCGCCCTGCGCGACCAAGAAACCCCGCTCGACGCGAACGCGCTCGACCGCATCATCCGCGCGCGAAACCGAGAGTTGCGCGGGCCGGTGCGCGCGGTGGCGAAGAAGAAGCTTCTACCCTTCTACCAGCGCGTGAAGGAAGAATACCCCGACCTGTGGCGCAGCTGGGACATCGACGGCGAGCTCGAGGCGCTGCTCGTTCGCACGCTTCGGATGAAACCCATGCGCACCGCATCGGGCGTGGCGACCGTAACGGTGCTCACGAAGCCCTGGCCCTGCTCGAGCGCGTGCCTGTACTGCCCGAACGACGTGCGCATGCCGAAAAGCTACCTCGCCGACGAACCCGCCTGCCAGCGCGCCGAGCGTAACTGGTTCGACCCCTATCTTCAGGTGGCGCTGCGCCTGAGAACGCTCGCCGACATGGGGCACACGACCGACAAGGTGGAGCTCATCGTCCTTGGCGGCACGTGGACCGACTACCCGCGCGAGTACCGATTTTGGTTCATGCGCGAACTCTTTCGTGCCCTGAACGAGGCGGGTTGCAAAGATGCGCAGGAAGCGAGCATCGCACAGCGCAGCACCTTCTACGAGCGCTGCGGCATCGTGCGCGAGCGGGACGACCTGGCCGCATTCGCCCGCACCGAGCAGGGGAAGATCACGCGCGGAGAGAGCTCCTACAACCAAGCGGTCCGCGCGCTCTACGGGGAAAACCCCAGCTGGCAGGCGGCAGGCGCGCGACAGGAGGCGACGCTCGCCGATGTGGAGCGCGAGCACGAGCGAAACGCGCACGCCGAGCATCGATCGGTCGGCCTCGTCATCGAGACGCGCCCCGACTGCATCACCGCGCACTCGCTCACCGAGATGCGCGCGCTGGGTGCGACCAAGGTGCAAATCGGCATCCAAAGCCTCAATCAGGACATACTCGATGCGAACGACCGCCGAACCTCGATTGACGCCATCGCCTGCGCCTTCGGGCTCGCGCGGCTGTTCGGCTTCAAGATTCACGCGCACTTCATGGCGAACCTCTACGGCGCAACGCCCGAGCGTGACATCGCAGGCTACCGCGCCCTCGTCGGCGATAAGCGCTTCCTGCCCGACGAGGTGAAGATGTACCCCTGCGCACTCGTCGACGGCACGGGGCTTGTGAAGAAGTGGCGCGAAGGAACCTGGCAGCCCTACACAGAAGACGAGCTCATCGGCGTGCTCGCAAAGAACATGCAGGTCACGCCGCCGTATGTGCGCGTATCGCGCATGATTCGAGACATCTCCTCGCACGACATCATGACGGGGAACAAAAAGGTGAACCTGCGCCAGCTGGTCGACGAAGAGCTGGCACGTCGCGGGACCGCGGTAGCCGAAATCAGGACGCGCGAGATCGGCACGCAAGGCGTTGACCTGGGCGACCTTGCGCTCGCCGAGTTCCCCTACGAGACCACCGTGTCAAGCGAGCGCTTCCTGCAATGGGTGACGCCCGATGGGAAAATCGCGGGGTTCTTGCGCCTGTCGCTTCCGAAAGCCGACGCAATCGCAGCTGCGCGCGCGGAAGCGGAAAACGAGCGCGGAGCGTTCGGCTCGGCGGGACGCGAGGCGATTCCTCCCGAAAGCGAGAACGCATCTCATCAGGCCGCACGCGACATTGCGCCCGCAAGCGAAGACGCGCAAAGCGAACTAGTCCCCCGTAGCGCTTTCCCCTTATCGGCAGGTGAGGCCATGATCCGCGAAGTGCATGTGTACGGCGCCGTAGCCGCACTCGGGCATGCGAGCACAGGAGCGCAGCATACGGGGCTCGGGCGCAAGCTCGTCGCGCGGGCATGCGATATCGCGCGAGAGGCCGGCTATGAGCGCATCAACGTCATCAGCGCCATAGGAACGCGCGAATACTACGCGAGCCTTGGCTTCGAGCAGCACGGACTCTACCAGCAAAAGAGGCTTTGACCCGGTAGCACCCCAGTGGCGGGCTCCCAACTCCCCCGCTTCCAAACGCGCGAGCCCTTCGCTAAGGCGCCAAGTGGGACAAATCTCCCGACCCCTGTCCCACTTGTTTACTGGAGGACCCCCTCCAGGGCACCTTCGACGAGACTCGCCGTCAAGCTCGCCAGTCTTTCCGAAGAAAGCCGCTTGCCGTCTGCAACCCATTGCCTGTAGGCGTTTATGCCGGTTTGCTGCAGGAAGGAAATGACGACGGACGCCTCTTCCGCCGACAGCGCGCCGAACCCGCCAGGCGAGACGCGGCGTGACTCAAGAACGTTGTCAATCATCGATGCCTGGATGCTGCTGAACGCAGAACTGCAGGTCACAGCCTCATAGAAGGGACTTCTTGCGCCCGTTTCGCACGAATAGAGGATGAAGCAGCGCGTTATCTCGCCGGCATCTTCGGGAATCCTCAGATGCCCGGTAAGCTCTACGTACTCGCTTGCGAACTCGCGCTGAACCTGGGCGAGCAGATCGTCGAGGCTTTTGTAGTGGCGATAGAACGTCTTCTTGTTGATGCGGGCCGACTCGCACAGGCTCGCGACGGTGAGCTTGTCATAGCCACACTCGCAGACGAGCTGCTCGAAGTGCGTGCGAATCGCATCGAGCGTCTTCACGACGCGTAAATCCGTTTTCTTCCGGCCATCTGGCGTCTCGGCCATGCGCCCACCTCTCTTTAAGCCACTGATTACGCCAAAGCGTGGTCATAAGCCACGATTTGAGCATACGAGTCCATTGCGAGAACCCGTTCTTCATGATGTTATGCCATTCGTAAGGAATAAGCAACTACCGTGGCATATCAGGAGCGCCTCAATCATGCAAACCGACAATCAGCTCACAGGCGACAGAGCCGAAAAGCATCGAAACCCTCTACGGCGATTTCGGAACCATCGACAGAACAAGTTCGATTCCACCGACCTGTTCGAGCGGGCGCCGGTCCCGCGCGCCGTGGCAAGCCTCGCTTTGCCGGCGGTGGCAAGCCAGCTTGTGGTGCTGGCGTACAACATGGCAGACACGTGGTTCATCGGGCAGACGGGGGATCCCGCCCAGGTGGCTGCCCTGACCGCCACGTTCCCGATATACATGCTGCTGAACGCGGTTTCCAACCTGTTCGGCGTCGGCGGCGGAAGCCTCGTGTCCCGCAGCCTCGGCGCGCACGACGAGCGGCGAGCCCGACGCGTGGCAACCTCATCGGTGTGGCTTGCAGCTGCGTTTTCCCTTGTCGCAGGCGCGATCCTGCTGCTTTGCGCCGAGCCGCTGCTAAGATTGCTCGGGACGCCCGAAGCCGTCATGCCGCATGCCCGCGCCTTCCTCTGGTTCGCCGCGTCCGCCGGAGCGCTGCCCACCGTCACGGGACTCGTTCTGGCCTCCATGCTGCAGGCGCAGGGGAAGCCCGGGGTTGCGAGCACGGGCATGTGCATGGGCGTTCTTATGTGCATCGCGTTGGACCCAGTGTTCATTTTCGGGCTTGACCTGGGAGTCGCCGGAGCAGCCCTTGCGACAGCCATTGCAAACACGGCGAGCATGTTGTTCTTCATCGGATACTTCACCCGAAACCGCAAAAGGCTCCAGGTCCCAATTGCGGCGAGGCCGGGCCGCCCTGCCGGCGCCGATCTGCGCGAGATCTTCGCCGTCGGTTTTCCAGCTGCCGCGATCATCGCACTTGGTTCGCTGTCTAACGGTGTTTTGGTGGCCCTGCTCTCGGCTGCGCCCGTAACGGCGGAGAGCGGCTTGGGCGTGGTGCAAAAGCTTGAACTTGTCCCGTTCCAGCTGATCATGGGCGTGACAAGCGGCGTGGTGCCGCTCATCGCCTACTGCTCGAAATCCGGCAATCGAGCCCGCATGCGCGCGACGATGCGCTTCGTCCTCACGATCGCCCTTGTGGCGGCCGCCTTCGTACTCGTCATCTACGAAGCCCTCGCCGAGCCACTGGTATCACTGTTCGTCTCCGACTCCGAGTCTGTCGCCTTCGGAGCCGTGTTCCTGCGTCTGCGCATCCTGGCATTGCCGGCCATCGTGTTGGAATTCGCGCTGAACTCGACGTTTCAGGCGACGGGCAGCTCCAAGCAATCTTTGGTCGTATCCGTTATGAGAAAAGGAACGATCGACCTTCCCCTCATGATCGCGCTGAACGCAGCCTGGCCAATATACGGCCTCATGCTTGCGCAGCCCATCATGGAATCTGTGACGGCGTTAACGGCCATCGCGCTCTGGGTACGTTTGAACAGCCAAAACGCGAACGAAAGAAGGGAGGACATGGCGCAGCGAACAGCGGAAGCGAAGGCTTAAACGAGCTGAAAAGGCAGGTTCCGAAAGCGTGCCTACCTGCTGCTGTTAGAGGCTGCAGCCAGGAGCACATAAATAAGGAAACGAAGGAAAGGAAAGCGGAATGAGCACTTTGACTCGACGGAGATTCCTCCAAATCACGGGACTCTCTGCGCTCGGCGCGGCGACGGGGCTCGCAGGCTGCAGCGAAAGCAGGAACGCGACGAACGCGTCGACCTCGGCTAGTGCATCTTCGAGCAGCACTCCATCAGGCGATACGGCATCGGAGCCCTCCACTTCGGCGGCACCAGCCGCCTCGAATGGCACTTCGCTCGTACTCGTATTCTCCCGCGCCGGCGAGAACTACGGCGTGGGCACGGTGGAAGTGGGCAACACCATGGTGCTCGCCCGAATGATCGCCGAAAAGACCAGTTCCGACCTGTTCGAAATCGAGCGCGCGGAGCCCTAACCCAAGGCCTACGACGCGTGCTGCGACGAGGCGCTCAAGGAGAAGAACTCCGGCGCGCGCCCCGAGCTGGCAGAGATGCCGGACCTGTCGGGCTACGACACCGTGTACCTCGGCTTTCCGTGCTGGTGGGGCGACATGCCCATGCCGGTTTACACCGCCATCGAGGCGCTCGACTGGGGCGGCAAGACGATTTGCCCATTCAACACGCATGCGGGAAGCGGCGAGGCCGGCATGTTCGCGACCGTCGCCCGAAAATGCGCAGGTGCGACCGCGACAAGCGGCCTCACCATGTCGGGCACCACAGCGCAGAACGACCGAAACGCCGCAGAGTCGCAGATAGACAACTGGCTTGCGAGCCTGAGCTAGCAAGCGTAGGAAACGATGGATTGGGGCGCGCGTAAAGGAGCGGAGCGAGAAGGGCTCCACCGCCGACAGCTCGTCCGCGCACGACAGATTCCACCACAACGACACCTCGACCTCGGGAAGATGTTCGACCACGGCGCAGCGGGGAGCCTCGAGTTCCCAACCCTCTGGTTGTCCCGCCCAGCGAGGAGATTGGACTAGTGAAATGACCAACGCAATGAACAGAAGATCGTTTCTGAAGGGCTCGTTTGCTTTCGGCGCAGCCGCCGCGCTCGGCCTTGCAGGTTGCGCATCAGGGCAGACGGCAGGCGACTCGTCGGCTGCCGCGGACTCGGCTTCTTCGACAAGCGACGCCGCGAGCGGCTCGGCCTCGACGAGCACGCCAAGCGCGCCTGCGCATTCCGCCTACAACCCCTCATTCGATTTGAGCGCGCGCACGGTGACGCTCAACAACGGGGTCGCAATGCCGGTGCTGGGCATCGGCACCTACATCCTGTCGAGCGCGCAGGCCGAGGAATCGGTCTACGCGGCGCTCATGGCGGGCACGCGCCTCATCGACACCGCGCGCATCTACGGCAACGAGGACGGCGTGGGGCGCGGCATCGCACGCGCCGGCGTGCCGCGCGACGAGGTGTTCCTGACCACGAAGCTGTGGACCGCCGACTTCGCGAACGCTGCCGCGGCCATCGACGGGTCGCTCCGGCGCCTGGGGCAAGACTACGTCGACCTCATGCTGCTTCACCACGAGGACGCCAACGACGAGGACGCCTACCGCGCGATGGAGGACGCCGTGGCGGCCGGCAAGATCCGCTGCATCGGCATATCGAACTTCTACGAGAGCGGCTTCTCGCGCATGCTGGACATGGCGTCCATCCCGCCGGCCGTCCTGCAGAACGAGACCCAGCCCTACTTCCAAGAACGCAGCGTCAAGGAGGCTATCGCCGATGCCGGCACGGTGCTCGAGTCGTGGTTCCCGCTGTGCGGCAAGGCCGAATGCCGCACCCTGTTCGCCGATGCCGTCGTCGCCGAGGTGGCCGGCAATCACGGCGTCTCGCCTGCTCAAGCGGTCATCCGCTGGCACCTGCAGTCGGGCAACGTCTGCATCCCCGGCTCGTCCAACCCCGACCATATCCGTGAGGACGCCGAAGTGTTCGGGTTCAGCCTGACCGCCGACGAGATGGCCGCCATCGACGCGCTCGATCGCAACCAGCGTTTCGCTTCGTACTAAAGAAAGGCCGTTTCCTGTGAAGAGCCGCAGCCTCAATCAACCCAGGGAAGAGCAACTACGGGGAGCGAGCGGAATGAGAAGGGTTCGCGTTATGGTGGACGCCGCCCTCGCGGGACTGCTCGTAACCGTGATGGCTACAGCTCTTGTGCAGGAGGCACCGCACGAGTATTTGGGGGTGGCCCTGTTTGCCGCCGTCGTAGCTCATATAGCCTTGAACAGGCGCTGGTTCAAGACCCTCATTCACGGCCGTTACAATGCGGTCCGCATCCTTCGCCTTGTGGCTATCGCAGGCCTGGTCGCATGCGTTGTCGGGCAGATGGCGAGCGCACTGGTGCTCTCGAAGTTCGCCTTCGGCTTTCTGCCGGCTTTGCCGGGAGCCGCCTTCGCGCGCAGAGTCCACATGCTGTGCTCGTACTGGGGGTTTGTGCTCGCGTTTGCCCATGTCGGACTGCAGTCAAAAGGTGTTTTCCGGATCATGCGCACCCGAGGAGCGAGCAACGCGCCGGGTGCGCTTCGCCCTGTCATCTGGGCAGGCCGCTTCTTATTCGTGGCAATCGCCTGTTTCGGCGCGTATTCCTTCGTCAAGCTTCACTTCGGGATCTACCTACTTGGACAGGTTCAATTCGCGCTCGCCGACTACGGCGCGGCGGGCGCACTTTCGCTGATGCGCTATGCATCCATCGCGGTGCTGATCAGCGGTCTGTTCCACTACCTGCGAGCCGCTCTCGAAGCGCTTGAGAAAAGCCGGCGCCGAACATCTAGGGCGCGATAAACGCCTGCTTACCGCACGCGCAACTCCCAGAAGGCAACGGCACTTGCCGCCGCAACGTTCAAGGAATCGACGTCGTGGGCCATAGGTATCTTCACCGTGTAATCGCTTGCGTCGATCGTGGCTTGCGCCAACCCCTCGCCCTCCGTCCCAAGGACGATTGCGAGCTTCTCGCAAGTTCGCAGACCCTCATCGTCAAGCGCGATTGAATCGTCGGACAGCGCCATCGCCGCAACCCTGAACCCCAGGTCATGAAGGAGCGCAATGCCCTCCCCCGTCCAGGCCTGGACGCTCCCGATGCGCGTCCAGGGAACCTGGAATACCGTCCCCATCGATACGCGGGCCGCACGACGAAAAAGCGGGTCGTGGCACGATGGGGTCACGAGCACCGCATCGATGCCGAGAGCGGCTGCCGAGCGGAATATCGCTCCAATGTTAGTTGAGTTCCCGATGTCCTCAAGGACTGCCACGCGGCGAGCCTCTGTGCTGGCAAGCAACTCAGCCACATTCGGCAAAGCGGGGCGCTCGAATACGGCAAGTGCGCTTCTGACCACCTGATACCCGGTGATTTCCTTAAAAACCGCTTTGGGTGCGACATAGATTGGCGTCGAGGCATCCGCCGCAAGCGCGCGTTCGATGGCGGGCATCGTCTCTTCAAGCAGTTTTTCCGAAAGGAGCATCGCGCGCGGAATGGCACCCGCAGCCATCGCTCGCTCGATCACCTTAAGCGATTCACCAACGAAGAGCCCTTTTTCGCGCAGGTCGGCATCGGCTGTGCGCGTGAACAGGGATAGCTCCTCGCCCCGCTCGGCTTCTTCGCCGCCCGCTTTCTCCAATCTGAAAATCGGCATCGCTTCTCTCCCTCCCAGCAACATTATTTTCAGTTAGTTTTGGAAAAAACTTGCGTTTAAGGGGGTAGGGTTGTTGCCCGAGCCGCATTCGGGCTGCCAAATGGACCCGTAGACGCGGTGGGAGACCTCATTTGAAGGTAAGAGCACGTTCTTCCGGGGCTCCGACCCCTCCCTAAACGCGGGTTTTTGTCCAAAACTCTACACTATTCCTGTCGAAAGCCCTACCGACCGCAAATCCATGCCTCCCATGAAGCTGCCTCGCGCTGAGCCTGCGCATAGCCTGCATCGTATGACGCGCAGAGCTTTTCCCAGTTCGTCTCCTTGTTGTCGACCGGCATCTCATCGGGGTAAAACACGCACGCCGCACCCGCACGCTCGAGCCGCTCGATCTCATCGCACAGAGCGTTATAGCGAGCAGGCCGCTCAATGGTGCGCTCCGCCACCAACGGATGCGCGCGAAACGCCGTGCGGAACACCGCCTGCACAAGCGCGCCGAGGGGCTTCTTGCGATAGCCGCGCGGCTGCGTGCGCACGATGAAGAAGCGCGTAAAGCCGTCGCGCCGCGCCGCATCGAGGCAGATTCCCCAGCTCGTGCCCATGCCGCCGTCCATGTACGTGCGCCCGTCGATCGTGGTCGGAGGCATGAACAGCGGCATCGTCGACGAGGCCCGCACGCGTAGCATCATGTCGCGCATCGTCGGCATGTCGGCCTTCGTCCACGCGATAGTCTCGCCGGTGTCCCAGTCAAATCCTTCGATGTGCACGTCGGTCTTGTTTGCGAGGAACCTATCGAAATCGAACGCCATCACCTCGCCCGTGCCCGCCAGATCCTCGGCGATGCCCTCGTAGAGATGATGCGCGTTGAAGTACCCGCGTCCCGAAAGAAGGCTTCCCACCCCGCCGAACTCGGGGTCGCGCACCAGGTCGGTGAACGAGGCGCGCGCACGGGCGGCATCGCCCGAGACGTAGTTCACCGCATGACTCGCACCTGCGGAAATGCCGTACACGTGCGTGAAGTTCAACCCGCGCTCAAGCAGCGTCGCCACGACGCCGGCGGTGTAACTCGCGCGCATACCGCCGCCTTCGAAGATGAGCGCGACGTCGTCTATGTCAGTTGCCAGTTCAGTCATGAGTTGGATTATACCCCGCCCGTGCTGCCCGAACCCGACGACGCCCCGTTCGAGCTCGACTCCGCGTTCGATCCCGTCGTCGTGCCACCGCCCGAAGAGCTGCCGTTGCCGGAAGTCGAGCCGGCGCCCGAGTTCGCGTCGCCGGAAGCCGACGAGGAGCCCTGGCTTTGGCTGTTGCTGCCGCTCGCGCCACCCGAAGCTCCCGACTGCGAGCCGTTCGAAGACCCGGAAGCGCCCCCAGCCTCCTGCTGCGACGAGTCGCCCTTCGCCGCGTCGGCGGAAGATGCTCCCTGCACGTCCTGCGACCCCTTGGTTTCCGAAGAATCGGCGGAAGGTTCGCTCTCCCCCGCCTCGCTCGGCGCCGAAATCGCCTTCTGCGCGCTTTCGGCGACCTGCGCGATCGTCGCGGTCTTCGTGCCCAAGCCCTGCCCCTGCGTGGTCACCATGACGAAGCCGGCGCTCACCGCCACGGCCACGAGCGCCGAGGCCACCGACACGGCGATCACGCTGCGCTGCATGCGCTTGTCGTGCGCGCGCTTTTCCCACACGCGCTGCGCCGTGGCATCCCCTCGAAGCGATGCATCGCCGAGATGAGGCGTCGCCGTCGCGCGCCCAGCGGGAATCGCATTGTCGACCTGCGGCGACGCGAGGTTTGAGTACGCCTGCGCGCTCCCTCTCCCCGCATATGCGCCGCGCGCGGCCCAGCGCTCGCTCGCCTCGCCCGCCTGCGCCTCGCAGCTCTCCTCAGCCTCAAGCGTCGAGGACTCGCCTTCCCCTCCGTCGCGCAAGTCGCGCAGCTTGTCCGCCGACTGCTCGAGGAAACGCTTGTACACCTGCGACGCCACCGTCGACACGATCGAACCGACGGCAACGCCGATCACCGACCCCGCTATCCCGATGTGCGCCGATAAGAGCATCGACGTCACCGCCGCGAGCGCGCCCGCGGCAAGCTGCGACGCGGACAGCCCATCGAAGAGCCCCTTTACCGTCAGTCCCTTGTTCTTCGCTTGCTCTGTCATGCCAAACCTCGTGCTTTATCGTCTCGTTTTCAAGACCAGAACATACGCGCGCCGTATGTTGGTAATTTGAAACGCGTGGCCCTTTCAGCGAATCAATACCCAACCACCACACAAGCTTCGCTTTTCGGCGCGCGGGCCCCGCCCAACTTCATCGCGCGCACGGCGCGGAGTCTCGGAGTATACTCATCTCATCGTTTCAGACCGAAAGGGACCACAATGGAAAAGCCGATTCTCTATTATTGGGCGCCGTGCGCCACTTGATCGGTTGCCGTGAACCGCGCCGATGAGCTGGGCATCGAGCTCGACAGGCGCGACGTCGAGCAGGAAGCTCCCTACCAGGAGCTGCTCGCGCTCGGCGGCGATGCGAACAAGATTCCCTACCTCTACGTGGGCGGCGAGCTCATCGAGGGGCAGGATGCCATTCTGGCGAAGCTCGACGAGCTGAAATAGCGCCACCTGGAGGCGACGCAGGCACATAGGCGCGCATATCGCCCGTTTTTGTCCAGGCTCTTGACCAGGCTAAACACATCGTTTCCCCAGGTTATACGCCCGCCAAACCATGGACAAAAACGGGCGATATGCGCGCCTTCGGTTCCGTTGTGCTACCCTCCATGCGTGAGAAGAACCGCTCTCGTTTGGAGGTACCCATGAAGCAAACCGAACAACCCTTAAGCTATACAGCGATCCCCGAGGCGACCACCGCCCGCGCTCATAAGGCCTTCGCCGCCGACGCGTCGGCGCGCATTGCGAAGAACGCGGTCTCCGCAAGCCCCATCCGCAAAGTCGCCCGCGTGCCCGAGGCGCTCGGCATCGACCCGCGCACGTTCGATGTGCAGCTTTCCCAAGGCGACATCACCAACCAGAAGCGCTCGGGCCGCTGCTGGATGTTCGCCAGCCTCAACACCATGCGCTTTCGCGTGATGAAGAAGCTCAATCTGAAAACCTTCGAGCTGTCGCAGGCCTATCCCCTTTTCTGGGACAAGTACGAGCGCGCGAACTGGTTCTTCCAAAACATCATCGCGACGGCGAACAATCCTGCGACGTCGCGCGAGGTCGCCTTCCTTCTGCTCGACCCGCTGTGCGACGGTGGACAGTGGGATATGTTCCGATCCATCGTGAAAAAGTACGGCGTGGTGCCGAAAGACGCCATGCCCGAAACGCACTGCTCTTCGAACACGGGCGACATGGACGCGTTCCTCACGCGCTTTTTGCGCGGCGGTGCGAAGACGCTTCGCGAGATGGTTGCTGCAGGCGCCGGGGCGGACGAGCTTTCCGCCAAGCAAGCAGAGCTGCTCGGGCAGTTCTACCGCATGCTCGCGATCTGCCTCGGCGAGCCGCCCGCGTCCTTCGAGCTGCGCCTGCGCGACAAGGACGACAAACTGGTGGCTTCGGGCACGTTCACGCCGAAGCAGTTCTTCGACGAGTACGTCGAGATGAACCTCGACGACTACATCTCGGTCATCAACGCCCCCACCGCCGACAAGCCTTATTTCCATTCCTATTCAGTTAGATTCCTTGGAAATGTCGCCGAGGACGGCGGCGTGCATTATGTGAACCTGCCCGTCGAGAGCCTGAAGCGCGCGGCGATTGCCCAGCTCAAAGACGGGCTCCCCGTATGGTTCGGCTGCGATGTGGACCAGAATTACCTGCAGGACGACGGTATGATGGGGATCGACACGATGGACGTCGACGGGCTGTTCGGCGTACCGGTCATGGCGAGCATGGACAAGGCGGCGCGACTCGATTACGGCGAATCGCTCATGACGCACGCGATGGTGTTCCAGGGAGTGAACCTTAACGGCGACGGGAAGCCGACTCTTTGGCGCGTCGAGAACAGCTGGGGCAAGGACCACGGGCACGACGGCTACGACCTCATGACCGACGACTGGTTCAGCGAGTACGTCTACCAGGTGGTCGTGGACAAGAAGTACCTCACCGACGAGGAGCGAGCGGCGTACGACGAGGATCCCATCGAGCTTGCGCCGTGGGACCCCATGGGTGCGCTCGCGTAAAGTAAGCCCAGGTAGATTCATCGTTTCGTCACATTTGCTATGTTAGCGGTGACAAACCAGGGTTCTGACCGATAAAATACGAGCCACTCTTTGCACTGCATCGCCGCAAAGCGTTCGCGGCAAGCTTTTACAGCGCAAACTGATCAGGCCGTGGCGAGTTCCGCCATGGAGCCGGGCCGGTGAGGACGCCGGCAGCAGATGCACCTTTTGGCGCGCCTGCGGGACAGTTGCCGTTCCGCAGGCGCGTTTTTCATGCGCGCTTGCGGGTAGCTGAGAGACACTGTTCCCTACCCAAGGAGGCCGCACATGGCTGCGAACGAAACCGACACGCCCCGAAAAGGGCAATCCCCCTCTCGCGTCGAGAAGGACATCCCCGACAAGCGAAAGGTCACGCGCCAGGTGGCGAGCGTCGGAGTTGGCGGCAACATCGCCCTTTCGGCGTTTAAGCTGGTCGCAGGCATACTCGGCAACTCAACGGCGATGATAACCGATGCTGTGCACTCACTGTCCGACGTCTTTGCAACCGCCATCGCCTTCATCGGAGTGCGTCTCGCCGAGCGCGATGCGGACACGGATCACCCCTACGGTCACGAGCGGTTCGAAAGCGTCGCCTCGCTTGCGCTTGGCCTTATCCTGCTGTTCACCGGCCTCGCGATCGGCTTTTCAAGCCTGGAAAGCCTCGCGACGCGATCGTATCTCGACGCCGCCACGCCAAGTATCCTTGCCCTCGTCGCGGCGATTGTTTCCATCTGCGTGAAGGAGGGCATGTTTTGGTACACTCGGCACTGGGCGCGCGTCATCAACTCGAGTGCCTTCATGGCCGATGCGTGGCACCATCGCTCCGACGCCCTCTCTTCAATCGGCGCGCTTGCGGGCATCGGAGCATCGATGCTGGGTTTTCGCGCGGGCGATGCGCTGGCAAGCTTGGTAATCTGCGTCATTATCCTAAAAGTTGCGTTTGACGTGCTGAAAGATGCTCTTAGTAACCTAACTGATACCGCTTGCGATGCCGCATTCGAGCACGAAATCGCCGACGTCGTCAAGGGCATACCAGGAGTCATCCGCATCGACAACCTGAGGACGCGCAAGTTCGGGAATAAGGTCTACGTCGACGTCGAGATCGCCGTCGACGGAAGCCAAACGCTGTCTCAGGCACATGAAATCGCCGAAACTGCGCACAATTCTGTTGAAAGTCGCTTCGACACCGTGAAGCATATCATGATTCACGAGAATCCCGCTTAAAGAAATATCGATCGGTGACGGGTTTTCCCTCTCCAAGCGAAGATGGCCCGAGCAGATGTTTTGCTCGGGCCATCTATTTCGTCTTGAAGGCGTTAGCGCTCCATCGTATGCGTTGCATAGGTGGGATCGTCCCGCCACAGGCGAATCTCCCCCGCTTCTCGTGTTGCCGCAAGATCGATGATTCGCTGGTTCGCAGAACCGCGAAAGCGCAACGTTATATCATGTTTGTCTTGCTCGAACGGGCCATCGACCAGAATATCAATAAGCGAGAGAAGCTCGGGCGTCTCTTCGCAGTTGCAGCGAGCATCCGAATCAATGAGCTTTTCGTACACTTCGCCGGTAAAGCACCAGATCGTCTTGTCTGGGAAGCGCCCTTTCACCCGACGAACAAACGGAATCAATTCCTTTTGATTCTCGGGCTCCATCGGCTCTCCCCCGAGAAGCGTGAGCCCATCCACGTACGAGGCAGCAAGGCTCTCGAGAATCTCGTCCTCTACTTCTTTCGTAAACGGCTTTCCTGCCGAGAAATCCCACGCTTCCGAATTGAAGCAACCTGGGCACCCTCGACGACAGCCGGATACGAACAGCGCGGTGCGCACCCCTTCGCCGTCTGCTATATCGAAGTACTTGATGTTCGAGTAATTCATCTTGCCGTTCCTCTCCCATTTTACTTGTCTCATTATCGCAGTGTTCGCAACTAGTCGTTGGTGTAATTTCAATAAATCTGTAAACGGGTATCCCTTTTCTCATTTTGCTTTGCTATTCGCCATTGCTACTGACAGAGTTTCATGGAGCGCCAATCTCTGGCAGCTTTGCATTTCCCTCCCCATCCTCTACTGTGCAGTCGCTGCACAGTAGAGGATGGGGGAAGAAGCCTGGCGACTGCAGCATTATGTCTTCGCTACTG
>ERZ1034917.572-NODE-572-length-32336-cov-24.294322_pt1 | contig 32336 bp, 31 predicted proteins | sample MGYA00520605_ERZ1034917 | MGnify/ENA primary metagenome ERZ1034917 (study PRJEB33766, sample SAMN09781784) | gut metagenome | biome: gut microbiome | host: Homo sapiens | place: Madagascar | study: EMG produced TPA metagenomics assembly of the PRJNA485056 data... | reverse complement strand
AATAACAAACGACAAATTTCTGTTTCAAGGCTTACAAATAAACAAATGATTGCGGAAACGCACGGATTTGCTGCAATTTCTTACAAAAACATTGCCATATAAGCGAGTGTTTTTGAACTACAGAAAAATAAACTGTACAGAACCGTGCTTGTCAAATAATCATTTGTAATTAAGATTTTTTTAGGACTGAACACGGCGTGTAGGCTTGAAAAATATGCAGAACTAAAAACACTTGACGCCCGCGGGCAAGCTTTATTCCATCTGGCTTTATTGGAAGAAAAGCGACTTAGATAAACGCCTCTCAAACCGCAAGAATTCGGGAGATAAAACTTCAAGCTGCGAACTTCAACTCCTTTTGCAAACAAAAACTTTCCACTATACCTGAAACTTTTCTTGAATTTCAGAACTTTTTCGGTTATACTGGAAACAAATGAAACAGATTGCGCTGGACAGATTCGGAATCGACGAAATAATTTCTCTTTACAAGGACAAGCCCGTCATAAAAGTGCTTCTGGCACTAGGCGACAACTTTCCAAAACTCATTCTTACAATGGACGATCTTCCGCCCTCAAACGAAAACGGAATCGTAAGGAAGAATATAAGGGAGTGGATTTTGGAGGAGTGAAAGAAGTTGCGAGTATTCAAATTCAGTCCGCTATTTAAATAACGAAACAATCAAAACAATTGGTTCAATTCCAAAAAATATTTGACCTAAATCTCCCCAAGCAGAAAATCCCTTATGTTTCTGTGAATTATTCCGTTATGGGAAAAATCAAATTCGTCCATGGAAACAACGTATTTTGGAAAATTGTCTTTTATTGAGTCGTAGACTGAAAATTCTCGTCTCACCGTTTCTTCGCTCGCCAAAAGATACGCCACCTGAACATAAATTTTTACACCGTTCCTTTCTGCGATAAAATCTATTTCAGATTCATCCTTTTTTCCGACAAAAACCTTGAAATTCCTGCGCAAAAGTTCAAGACATACAATGTTCTCAAGAATCTGGTCGATGTTCTGAGTATTTTTTCCGAAAACAGCCTCGCGGAGTCCGTGATCAGCGCAGTAATATTTTTCGTTCACTGTCAGAACCTTTTTTCCCTCCAAATCGTAGCGGCTGATTTTATAAATCAGAAAAGCATCTGCGCAGAATTTCAGGTAGTTCAGAATCGTGTCGTGGGAAATATTCCGCTTCTCGCTCTTAAAATATTTTGAAAGCGAAGTTGCACTGAAAATATGCCCGATATTAGAAAAAGCGTACGCGATAATCCGCTCCAGCGTGTCCACATCGCGGATATTGTTGCGCTTCACAACGTCTTTCAGGACAACGGAATTATAAATGTCCATCAGGTACTGATTTTTTGCGGAATCGTCGCCAAAAAAATTTGCAAGGAACGGCATTCCACCGGTTTTCAAGAAAGCTGTGAAGCAAGCTGACTTGTCAATCTGAGAATTCTTCTGGCGGTTCATCTCCAAGAATTCCGCGAACGAAAACGGATAAATCACAAATTCAACATAGCGGCCGGCAAGATAAGTCGCAAGCTCGCCCGAAAGAAGTTTCGCATTCGAGCCTGTTATGTAAATGTCGCAGTCGAAATCAACACGGCAGGAATTGATGCATTTTTCCCAGCCATCAACCTCCTGAATCTCGTCAAAAAACAGATAGATTTTTCCGTCCGCACTTTTCTGAAACTCGACTATTCTTTTGTGAAGAATTTTTGCATCTAGCAGCTCGGAATTGGAAAACTGCTCAAAATTTATGCAGAGAAAATTTTTATCGCTCACCCCGGATTTTTTAAGCTCGTTTTTCACAAGCTCCAGCATTACGGATTTTCCCGAACGCCTGATTCCTGTAAAGACTTTGATTAGTTCCGTGTTGATGAACGGCCTGATTCTTTTCATGTAAATTTCGCGGCTTATCATAAGGTAATTTTATCAGTTATAGTCGCCAAAATCAAGAAAATTCACATTTTTAGCGGTTATAACTGAAAAAAATAAACGTAACCGCACAAATCACCCCTTTCCCCCGCTTCAAACTTTGTTGTTTTTTACATACAATAAATCACATAAAAATTATGACAAAAAGGGATTTTCTTCTTTCGCTTTCAAAAGATGAGCTTGTGGAACTGGTTTTTGATTTTTCAGAGACGAACCGGGAAGCTTGTGATTTTATTCAGAAAAAAATGCAAAACGACCAATTCTTTATATATAAGCTTACAAATAAACAAATGATTGCGGAGCTGTCTTGATATTGTAATCAGTCAGATTTCTTGGAGGATTAAATGATTGAACCTCTCCCAATTTATATGCAAATGCGGTTTCTTTTCCTTCAAAATACGAAAAAAACTTTTCTCTGCATATCCCGGAATATTTTTCAGTTTTTTTCCAAAGTTCCCTTTCTTGGAAAAAGAACAGATTCTCCATCAAAAAGAAAATCCGTTATACCACACATAAAACCACCAGAACCATAAACAGGAATTTTTCCACTTTGCAAGTGGCGATAATCCTTTCCATTTCCAAGTTCAAAGAAATCTGAAAAAGATTTCCAACTTCCCACCCTTCCGGGATTTCTCTTTTCAGCTCTGCGTTATAGACCATTTTTCTGCCGCTGGACTTGTAGTGCTTGCCGTCTGAATTCGGAAAGTCGAACTGCACGAACCAGTAGTCGTAAAGGCGTTTTGCCATCTGCTCCAGCTTTGCGTTTATGTGGCTGTTCAGGGCGATTTTTTCGTCCAATGAGGAAAGAAAACTGCCGATTCCAATTTTGTTCTTCAAATAAATGCACGGAAAATTCATTATATGATTTTTATCACCACGTAGCATTTTGCTACCTTTTGTAGCTTTCATTTCATATTCAAAAAAAGAATCTTGCGACAACAACGCGTATAAAAACGAAGAATCTTTATTTTCTTTTGCACGCAGAACCAACACATCCTGAGGACAGCCACCATCAATAGTCGCATACCAGATTTTCTTTAAATAAGGGCGAATATTTCCTAGCAAAACATCACCTTTCTTAAAGCTATTTAAGGAACATTTTTGTGGTGGCAAATTTTGCGCAACAGTTCTTCCAGCTTTGTTTTGTAAAAGCGAATCTGTTGTAACATATTGCGAAAGTGAAATGTCTTCGCTTGAAACTTTTTCTTCAACAAAAGTCGCTATATCGCTTAATCTCAATTTAATTCTCCCAGCTTATATTTCTTCATCTGCATTGTTGTTTCCTGTTTGACTTTCAATTCTTGTTATGCTATATTCAGATTATGGACGTGAGGTGTGTTAGTTCCCCTGTTCGCCGTTTTTGGCCGCGTCACTCAAGCCTCTGGATTTTTCGGAGGCTTTATTTATTTTAAATAGCTCAGCTGTAATGCTTTTTATTTCGCTTTATTTCCCTTGAACCTTCCATTTGAACTTGTAAGTAATCCTTACAAGTTCGATTTTCTTCAAGCTCGCCATCTTCATAAATATTTTAATATGCTGGGTAATATTCTGAGGTTTTGTCTGATAAAGTTCAGCAATTGCCGCTTGCGTCATCCAGATATTATCATCACAAAAAAGAACATCGACTTTTGTATCTCCTTTTTCATTCTGATAAATCATCAGTTTTTTCAAGGTCTTCGTAGATTTCTTTAAGCTTGTTCTTATAAGAAGTTTCAATTTCTTCACGGAGAATTTTCAGAGTGTATCCGTCAAGAATAGACTTGTCGTAATAATATGTGTGAATGGAAATATCATGAAGAACCTGCTCAGCCTTTCTTTCATCGGATTTAATGGGATGAAAAGTTTTCCTATTATTTCTTCCCCACATCATAATCTCATCATTCTGTAAAAGTCCTCTTTTCAGATTATGTTGCCGCAGCCTTTTCCGTTGGCGGTGTAGTTTGTGCAGACAAGAAAGTGTTTTGAGCCGTCTTTTGATGATTTTACAATCAGATAACCGTCGGCGCATGAATTGCATTTCATAATTGAAAGTTTGCCTGAATCAATACGGTTGAGAACTTAATCAATTCACACCATGCGTAAGCCCTGGTCCGTCTTTTCCTATCATTCCTATCAATTGTAATGAATCCCACTAATCGCTATACTAGAGCCAAGACTATTTATCTTAGTACAAAAACTTTATGGAGGTTTTATATATGGCAGATACAATGCATGCTTTGGAAAAAAATCCGAACTGGAAAGGCCGCCGCGGTCCTGTGGTTCTTGTAATCATGGACGGTGTTGGCTACGGAAAATATGTTGAGGGCGACGCTGTAAAGGCAAGCCGCATGAAGTACCTTGACTGGTTCACGGCGAACTGTCCGCACACAAAGCTCAAGGCCCACGGAACAGCGGTAGGACTTCCTTCTGACGACGACATGGGAAACAGCGAAGTCGGACACAACGCTATGGGCTGCGGACGCGTGTTCGCACAGGGAGCTAAGCTTGTAGGCGAGTCAATCAAATCAGGCAAGATGTTCCAGGACGCAACCTGGCAGAAGCTCATCAAGAACGTGAACAGCAAAGGCTCAACCCTTCACTTTATAGGACTTGTATCTGACGGAAACGTTCACTCCCACATCGACCACCTCAAGGCGATGATTGAAGAGGCGAACAAGGAAGGAGTAAAGAAAATCCGCGTGCACGCATTGCTTGACGGACGCGACGTTGACCCTACTTCCGCACTGAACTACATCACACCGCTTGAAGAATTCCTTGCGGGCTTTGCAGGCTGCGACTATCAGATTGCCTCCGGCGGCGGACGTATGTACATGACAATGGACCGCTACAACGCTGACTGGAGCATGGTTGAGCGCGGATGGAAGGCGCACGTTCTTGGCGAAGGACGTATGTTCGACTCTGCGACAAAGGCAATCGAAACCTACCGTGCCGAAGTTCCGGGCGTTCTTGACCAGGATATGCACGAGTTCGTAATCGCAAAGGACGGAAAGCCTGTCGGAACAATCAACGACGGCGACAGCGTAATCTACTTCAACTTCCGCGGAGACCGTGCCCTAGAGATGACACGCGCGTTTGAGACACCGGCAGGAGGCGAGCTTCCGTTTGACAGAAAGCGTGTTCCGGCCGTTGAGTATGCCGGCATGATGGAATACGACGGAGACGCGCACATTCCTGCCCAGTATCTTGTGAATCCTCCGAGCATTGACCGCACAATGGGCGAATACCTCACAAAGACAGGTGTTCACCTCATGGCGATTTCCGAGACCCAGAAGTACGGACACGTTACATACTTCTTCAACGGAAACAAGCAGGGCAAGTTCGACGAAAAGCTTGAGGACTATGTTGAAGTTCCAAGCGATGTTGTTCCGTTCGAGCAGCGTCCTTGGATGAAATGCGCTGAAATCACCGACAAGGTTATTGAGGCAATCAAGAGCGGAAAGTACGACCACATCAGACTGAACTACCCGAACGGAGACATGGTCGGACACACTGGCGTATTCAACGCAGTAGTCTGCTCAATGGAAGGCATGGACCTTCAGCTTGGAAGATTGAAGGCGGCAATCGAGGAAGCCGGCGGAATCATGTGCATCACGGCTGACCACGGAAACTCAGACGATATGTACGAGCACGCAAAGGACGGCAGCGTAAAGAAGGACAAGGACGGAGAGCCAAAGGCAAAGACATCGCACTCGCTCAACCCGGTACCGGGAATCATCTATGACCCTGAATACAAGGGCGAATACGACAACACCAAGCTCAACGACGGACTTGGAATCTCATCCTGGCCTGCAACAATAATGAATCTTATGGGCTATGTTCCGCCGACGGACTACGACAAGAGCATGGTCAACTTGAAGTAGGCACAACCAGACTGTCATTGCCGGACTTGTTCCGGCAGTCCATTCGTAAAGGTTCCCGCATCAAGTGCGGGAATGGCAAGATAAAGCAAAAAGGGCATTCCAAAAACGGATGCCCTTTGTTTTTTATTTTATTCTACTTGTTACTTGTTCAAAAGATATTCCGCGACAGCCTCGTAAGCCGGAATTGAAAGCGGGTCGATGTACTTGTTCGAGGCGTAGTAAGTCGAGGCAAAGCGCGCAATAACCATCTGCGCCGCCGGATCAATGTAGATTGCCTGCCCATGAACGCCGCGCGCCATGTATGCACCGTGCGAGTTGTTCGTAACCCACCACATATTGTGATAGCTCCAGCCCTGCAATTTCGGATAATCGCCTTTTGCAAACGTTGCCTTGTACTCATCGGAAGAGCCTCCTGTCGCAATGTAGTTTACAGCTATTTCAGGAATAACCTGCCTGCCGTTCAGCCTTCCGCCGTTTCTCATCATCTCGCCGAAAGCCGCCATATCGCGAAGGTTCAAGTCAAAGCCGCCGCCTGCAAACGCGATTCCAGAAGGGTCAACCTGGTAGTAGCCGTCGTAATGCGCGCCAAGAGGCTTCCAAATCATCCCGGAAACCATATCAGCAAGCCCCTGCCCTGTTACGCGCGAGCAAATCCAGGCAAGAAGCTCTGTGTTCACGGTTCTGTAGCCGAAAGCGTCTCCGTGTTCTGAATCAGGAAGTTTTTTTACAGTTGCAAGGTATTCGTAGTAATTCTGCGGGCCTGTGTAGTCTGCCGGGCGGAACACGTTTCCTGCCGCAGAGTAAGCCCAGATTTCCGCGTTCGGGTTGTTGTAGTCCTCGCTGTATTTTACCGCGGTCGTCATGTCCATAACCTCTTGGACAGTCGCATCCGCAAAGCCTGAATCCTTTAGCTCTGGAATGTATTCAACGACTTTCTTTGACGGCTCAAGTTTGCCTTCAGCAACAAGAATAGAAGCGATTGTTCCAGTAAACGATTTGCTCACCGACATCGCCGCGTGAAGTCCGTCCGGCTTTAAGCCTGCCGGGTATTTTTCATAGACGATTTTTCCCTTGTGCATGACTATGATTCCGTCTGTATAATTCGCACCAAGCGACTCTTCAAAAGTCATCGTCTTGTCTGAATCCCACGGTGTGAATGTTACGTTTCCAATTGCCGGGTCAAGCTTTGTCTTTAGCTGATATTTTTTGCCATTGCCTGATGAGACATTCCGTGTAGGAAAAAACTCCCTCATGTGGTTCACGCTGTAGCGCAAAGCCGGAAACTCAAAGAACGATCCGTCCGAAGCATGAAGCGTTTTTTCCTGAGACGGCGGAAATCCTTTCATCCAGCCCATCACGTCGGGCACGGTCTGCTCTGCGGTAGGATAATTCTGGGCAAAGCCAAGAGAGCCAGCCAAAGCCAGCGCGGAAAATAAAACGGTTGCTTTCATAGCATTCCTCCTTAGTTAATATGATAGGTATTACTAAAAAGATAAGCATAAAGAGAGTGAACGGCAAATTTAGGATATTATAAAAAGATAGTGATTTCTATAGAGTGTCTATAGCAGCTCTCTATGGACACTCCATAGCGTCCATTATGGATACCTCATAGAGTGCTCTGTGGACATCCCATAGCGAACCCTATGCACAGTCCATAGCAGGTCGCTATGAACAGTACATAGAGAATTGGTAGACTTAAACTGCTAAGCCTTTACTGCTTTTAGTTCATAGGCATATCGGAGTTCACGTAAATTCTTTAAGATATTTACACTGCTTCCTGTATACCTTGTTCTGATTATGAGCGAAACATTGCCTTCGGCTACGCTTGACGGAACGCGGGCTATGAGCCGGGACGGCTTGTTTGCGGTGAGCTTGCGGGTTACCCGGTGCTCATTGCCTTCCATGTCAACAAAGAACACTCCCTGCTCTGTATCGGCTTCGTCCTGGATCTTGATTTTTTCACCTTCGATGATGACATCGTCTCCAATCTGAACAGTGCCATCCTTGTTGCCTGTAAGCGTATTGGTAACCGCACCGATTACCGCTCCTCCTGAATCCTTGCATCCAGTTACCTTTACACTGATTTTGGAAGTTTCAGCGCGCAGGCTGGCGGAAGGCATGATGTCGAACGAGCACTTGTGTAGCGCAGTGTCGAACACGGAGTTTATGTCCTCGAATACTCCTGAAACCCTTGGCGAAAGGCTTCCCACTTCGTTTGAGTAAGTGCAGCCGGAAAGAGCATACTCAAAGACTTTTTTGTTCCTAAGCGAAAGGATATTCAGAATTGTCTCCTTCTTGATTTCGCTTCCTTCTGCAACAATCGCATCCGCAATGTCCTCATCGCGCTTTGCCGCGGCAGGCACAACGTCCGCAAGCTGGTCGCGGTCATTGTCCTGTGTAAACGGGTTTGGTCTGAGCACAATGCTCCAGACATACTTTTTAGCCATTAAAACCTCCTTTGGTTTGGCGAAAATGCGGGGCTGCTACGCCCCTTAAATAAAACAGCCCGTGAGGATATTCCAAAAAGAGGAACTCCTGCACGGGCAGATTTGCGAGATTGTTATTACTGTGCTGTTCAAGCTGACTTTCTTTCTCTTCACGCTAAGAATTATAACATAGGTATTCCATGCACGCAAATAAAATATAATAAATGTTTACGCTTTGTCATCTTAGGGATTGCCCCAAAGCTCTATTGCACGGGATTCCCCTGTCATTCCCGTGCTACGACACGGGAATATATTTTATAGGATTATCCAGTCAACAATGGTAAGGTTACCAGATTCTTAGGTTCAGCTTGTATGTGCCGGGGCGGACGCGGTACTGCTCAAGGGTGTCCGGACCGCAGGCTCCTGTTCCTACTCCTCGGTGGGCGGCGTCTATTACTAGAATCCACTTGCCTTCACTTCCTTTGGACAGGTCAACCAGCTCGCTTGTGTGGTGGCACTTGTACAAGTCCTGAGCTGTGTACGGCAAGAGGCTAAAGCTGAATTCTGTGTCCGACTGTACGTGCAGTGTCTTTCCACCTCCTGAAAGCTCAAGGTACTTTACGCCGCACCTTAGTCCGTTTTCCTGCGGAACAATGTAAGGCACCTCAAGGTCTTTTATGTCCATTTCGTACAAGCCTTTGAGCGCGGAATACTTTCTGTCGCTATAGCATTCGTGGGGACCGCATCCGTACCATTTTGCCTTTGTAAATGCGCTGCTAACAGAAGATTCAAGACCAATACGTGGATATTCCGGCACTGTACTGTTCAGGCTGAAGTCAGCGCATATTTCCATGAATGAATTGTCTTCCTGCCATGCCTTCTTTATAGCGCAAGAGCAAGTTCCAAAGTCAAACTTCTTTCCGTCCTTCTCTGAAACTATATGGAATACACCATGCGAATCTTTTACGCCATGGGACTTGTCAAGCGCACAGTCCATCCAGAGCTTAGTAGGCTTTCCGATAAAGCAGCCGGGCACATTGTCGCTGTCAACTTTGTCGTAGAGGGCTTTTATTCCTTCATTTTCGGTGTAGGCATGGAACACTGCAGGCGCAAGGCTCAAGGCAAGCTGCTCGGCTTCCGTGGAAACGCAAGAGGCTCTGTCTGCAAAGCAAGTCCTGCCGGCGCAAATCAGTTCTTCGTCTGAACTGCACAGTTCGCCTTTTAAAGCCCAAGGTGTCTGTTCTGCATAAACAAAGTCGGCATGGAACACTATTTCAGCGCGGCTGTCTGCGTTAAGCACGCACTCACACACTTGAGGAAGCTCAATATGCATTGTTTTTCCAGGGAGAAGTTCTTTAAGCGGAATCTCACCCGATGCCTTTGCTATTCCGTCAACTAGGCATGACCACTTTAAGCTTAAAAAGTCCAGCGGAACAAAGAAAGCCTTGCTTTTAACTTCAAAGATTCCCTGGGCGGCATGGATGGCTTTAAGGCGTACAGGTGCAAAAAGACGGCGGCATTCTTCCATTGCAGGCTTAGGGGTCTGGTCAGGGAAGTTCAGTCCGTTAAGGCAAAAGTCGTAGTCGCAAGGGCTATCTTCAAAGTCACCTCCGTACTTCCAGTATTTTCCGCCCTTACTTTCACCAGGCTTTCCTTCCGGGGCATAGGCTGCTATTCCTTGGTCTATCCAGTCCCAGATAAAGCCTCCCTGAAGCCCCTGGGTTGACTCAATCGCATTCCAGTAGTCTGCAAGGCTTCCGTTTGCGTTTCCCATTGCGTGGGAATATTCGCACATGATTAAAGGCCGCCAGTCGTCGCGCTTTGTGGCATAGTCTACAATCAGCTCGATGCTCGGATACATCGGGGCAATGAGGTCGGTAAGCTGTTTTCCGTTTGCAAGGCAGTCAAGAGTGAAGTCTCCCTGATGAATCTGCGGGCGCACAAAGCCTTCGTAATGCACAATGCGCGTGCTGTCGTAGCCTCTAAGCCAGGCGGCTGTTGCCCAGTGGTTCTGTCCGTTGCCGCTTTCGTTTCCTAAAGACCAGCCGAAGATGCAGGCGTGGTTCTTGTCGCGGATTGCCATTCGCTGCACTCTCTGGATATATGAGTTGAGCCATTCCTCGCTGCGGCTCATAACATCATAGTATGCGTGGTTTTCGATGTTCGCCTCATCAAGGATGTAGATTCCGTAGCGGTCGCAAAGTTCGTACCAGCGTTCATCGTCCGGGTAATGGCAGGTGCGCACCGCATTGAAGTTGTATTTCTTGAGAGTCTTTATGTCGCGCACCATTTCCGCAGTGGAAAGAGTCTTGGCATTGGACTCGTTGTGCTCGTGGCGGTTCACTCCGTGGATGAAGACTCTCTTGGAATTGAACAGAAGCTCGCGCCTCTTTATTTCCACGGACTTAAACCCAACTGTAAATGAAGAGCTTTCTATATGCCTTCCGTTTTTTTCCAGAAGACTTACAGTTACAAGATAAAGCGACGGCGTTTCGTTAGTCCAAAGAGCAGGCTTTTCAATTACAATGTCTTTCTTTGCAAGCGAAAGGGTGTTGCGCACATCGAGGCTGCACGGAATTTTGCCGGACGCCACTTCTTTTCCGGGGATTCCTGTTGATGGAGTTCCTTCAAGGCGGCAGACTTTGTATTCCACATCAAAGTGCATCTTGTCCACTTCTGTCTGTGTCTTGTACTTGGCTTGCGATGTTGCAATGGCGACTTCAAGTGGAATCACACCATTCGGCTCTTCACCTGAAAAGTCAATGTATGTCAACGCCTTTGCATCCTGAATGAAAACTTTTTCAGTTGAGTAAAGGTAGACGCTTCTGTGGATTCCGCCGAACCACCACTGGTCTTGGTCCTCAACATAGGAGGCGTCTGACCAGCGCACAACCTTTATAACAATTTCAGCGGACGAGCCTTTTATGAAATCAGTTATGTCGAATTCGCAAGGAAGCCTTGTGTCCTTTGAAACGCCGGCTTCAGTTCCGTTCACGTATACAATCGCAACGCTTTCCGCAGAGCCGATATGCAGAACTATACGGCGGCCATTCCATTTTTCGGGCAAGCTCACATTCAGCTTATAGTAGCCAGTGGGATTCTTTTGTGGCACAAACGGAGGCACGCAGTCAAACGGCATCTGGATGTTCGTGTAATGCGGAGAGCTGAAGCCCTGCATTGTCCAGGAAAGAGGCACTTTTATCTTCTGCCACTCAGTCTTTTCGTCCGGCTCATGTTCCGGGGAATCGAAGAAGCAAAAGTCCCATTCTCCGTCCAGGCTTTTAAAGAAGGAGCTTGTAGGCACTTCACAGGATTCAGGTCCTATGGCAGCTTCAATCTGCGACTTTTGCGACGACTCATAAGGAACAAGCGGGCTTCTCATTGGCAGCCTGTTTACTGATTGTATTTCTGGATTCTCCCAAACTCTTTTCATATTCACCTCAAGCTAAATAGTGTTTTTTCTTAACAATGCCGATTGTAAATCAGAATCACATAAATGCAACTTGGCGGAAGAACGAATGCGCAACCGTTGCCCATTTGGATATTAGAAAATTTGACAGATTAAATTTTGTGCTCCTATAATTAATCTCGTTAACGTTAACACAACGAATTTCGTTTTATCACTAGGAGGAAATTTTTATGAAATTGGTTTCTAAAATTATGACCGCGGCTGTAGTTTCAGCCGGCTTATTTTTCATGGGAGGATGCAGCAAGGCTGAGCAGGAAAAGCAGCTTACAGTCTGGTGCTGGGATCCGCAGTTCAATATTTACGCAATGAACACAGCAGCTGAAATATACCAGAGGGAACATCCAGATGTTAAAGTAAATGTAGTTGAAACACCTTGGGCAGACTTGCAGCAGAAACTTATTACTTCACTTTCAGCAAATGACACAAAATCACTTCCTGACATCATCCTTTGCCAGGACACAGCAATGCAGAAAAATATATCAAACTATCCGAACGCATTTTATCCTTTGGACGGAAAAGTTGACTTAAGCCAGTTCGCGCAGTTCAAGGTTGGCTACGGAGAGTTCAAAGGCAAGCACTATTCAGTTCCATTTGACAACGGAGCAACAGCTACATTCATCAGAACTGACATTCTTGAAAAAGCCGGACTCAAGCCTTCTGACTTCAACGATATAACCTGGAGACAGTTCCTTGAGCTTGGAAAAATTGTAAAGGCAAAAGCCGGTGTTCCGCTTCTTTCTTATGTAGGAACAGAACCTGACTGTATTTTCATTATGCTTCAGAGCGCGGGAAAATGGGTTTTTGACGAGAACGGAAATCCTTCTATGGTCGGAAATGAGGCGCTTAAGGAAGCTGTTTCAGTTTATTCAGAAATGATAAAGGAAGGCGTTTGCATTACAGTTTCTGACTGGAACGCATACATCGCAAGCATTCAGAATAGCTCGGTTGCGGCAACTATCAACGGATGCTGGATTGCAGGTTCAATCACAAATCAGCCGGCACAGAAAGGAAAATGGGCAGTTGTAAACACACCAAGGCTCGACAACATTCCTGGCGCAACAAACTATTCAAACCAGGGCGGCTCAAGCTGGATGGTTATGAAAAGCTCAAAGAATGCCGAAACTGCCTGCGACTTCTTGAACAAGACTTTTGCCGGAAGCACAGAACTTTACGAAACAATTCTTCCAACTTCTGGAGCAATTGCAACATGGCTTCCTGCATCAAAGACTTCTGTCTATGACCAGCCAAATGATTTCTTTGCAGGCCAGAAAATCTACAAGGACATTGTTGACTACGCCGGAAAAATTCCGCAGGTAAAATACGGAGTTTACAACTACGAAGCAAGAGACGCGATTGGAGTTGTTGTAAGCGACATTCTTACAGGAAAGAAAACCATTGACCAGGGAATAGAAGAAGCTGAAAAGCAAGTTAAATTCCTTATGGGTCTTTAATTGACAAAGCCAGCCGCAGGACAGAAGCAAACTTCAAAACATTCTTGTCTTGCGGCTTTATTTTTTCAGAGGTGCAAATATGAAAAGTAAATCGCTTGAGCGCAAATACAAAATTGCCGGATGGTATTTTGTAATGCCCGCTTCGCTTTTGATTTTTCTTTTTAGCTTTATTCCGATGGTCAGGGCTTTTATTCTTTCACTTCAGTCTGGAGTTGGAAACAATTTAAGTTTCTGCGGAATTAAAAACTACGTCAGGCTTTTTCAGGATGAGAAATTTATCGCTTCTCTGAAAAACGTAATTATATATTTTGCTTTTCAAGTTCCAATAATGCTTTTTATCGCCATTATTCTAGCTTGTATTCTTAATGACAAAAAACTGAAATTCAAGGGGCTTTTTAGAACTATAATTTTTCTTCCGTGCGCGACTTCACTTGTAGCTTCCGCCCTTATCTTTAAATCTCTTTTTGCGCTGGACGGACTTGTAAACGTTCTGCTAGTAAACCACAATTTTATTTCTCAGCCAATCAACTGGCTCACTCATCCTGTGTGGGCAAAGGTCATTGTAATTTTTACGATTACCTGGAGATGGACTGGATACAACACCGTGTTTTTTCTTGCGGGACTTCAGGGAATTGAATACAGCATTTACGAGGCTGCAAGAATCGACGGAGCTTCAACAGTCCAGACATTCTTTAGAATAACGCTTCCGCAGTTAAAGCCTGTTGTTCTTCTTACAGCAATCATGTCAACAAACGGAACTTTGCAGCTCTTCGATGAAGTAAAGAATTTGACTGGCGGCGGACCTGGAAACGCGACAATCACAATTTCGCAGTACATCTACGATTTGTCATTCAAGTACAATCCGCAGTTTGGATATGCAGCGGCAGTTTCTTACGCGATTCTTATAATCGTTGCGCTGCTTTCATTTATTCAGATTATTCTTGCTGACAGGAAGGAAAAATGAAAAAATCAGGACACATCACAGAAGTATTAAAATACGCCTTTATAATAACAGTTTGCTTCTTTTCTATATTTCCATTTTACTGGATGCTTTGCGGTGCGACAAACACAAGCGCAGACGTAATCACAGGAAGAGTTATTCCAGGCGCAAATTTGTTTGCAAACATAAAGACAATGCTTTCAACCGTAAAAATCGGACGCGCTTTCTGGAACTCACTGCGAACAACTGTCTGCGGAACTGTTCTTAGCATTTTTGTCTGCTCGCTTGCAGGCTACGGATTTCAGATTTTCAGAGACAAGGGAAAAGACACGCTCATGAACATTCTGCTTATTTCAATGATGATTCCATTCGCTTCGATTATGGTTCCATTGTTTAAAATGTTCAGCGTAATGCATCTTATGAATTCCACGCTAGGATTTATTTTGCCGACTGTTTCAACTGCGTTTCTGATTTTCTTTTTCAGGCAGAATTCGATAACGTTTCCGCTTGAAACAATTCAGGCAGCAAGAGTTGACGGACTTGGAGAGTTTTCAATCTACCTTAAAATTTACCTTCCGATTATGGCTCCGACATTTGCGGCGGCGGCAATTGTAACTTTTATGAACAACTGGAACAACTATATGTGGCCTTTGATTGTTATGCAAAGCCAGAAAATGCAGACACTGCCACTTTTAGTTTCAGGACTCACAGCAGGATACACTACAGACTACGGACTTTTGATGCTGAACCTTTGCATTATGACAATTCCGACTGTTGTGCTTTTCTTTACACAGCAAAAGAGATTTGTTTCTGGAATTCTTGGTGCTGTAAAATAAAAGTTCAGACAAAAAAAATAGGCGGAAATCTTGAGAAGGACACTCGAAATTTCTGCCTTTATTTTTCAGTAAAAAAAATTATTTTTTATTTGCTTTGTCAAACGCTTCCTGAACTGCAATTGCAAGCTGGTCAGCGCAGGAAGTTCCTTTTGTGCGGCACAAGTTTCCGCGGCACTTTTCTTGAATAAATTCAACAGTTGTTCCGTCAAGGATTTTTGAAATCGCCTTTAAGTTTCCGTCGCATCCATTTGTAAATTCAATTCCGCGGACAACATTTCCGTCAAGTTCGAATTTTATATTTGTTGCGCAAACACCTTTTGTCTTAAAATTACAAACCATAAATTCCTCACTGGCTCAAAATCATTCTGTCAGAAATTGAATCCGTGTCGCCGCCGCTTGCAGTCTGGAATTTTTGGAGCAAGTCAGCAACTTGAAGATTCTTTTTTTCTTCCCCGGAAACATCGTAAACAATATGTCCGTCAAGCATCATGATAAGGCGGTTGCCGTAATGAATGGCGTGCTTCATATTGTGAGTTACCATAAAAGTTGTAAGATGGTCGCGCTCAACAAAATGCTGGGTTAGCTCAAGGACTTTATGCGCAGTCTTTGGATCAAGCGCCGCCGTATGTTCATCTAGCAGCAAAAGCTTCGGTTTTTGCAATGTCGCCATCAAAAGAGTAAGAGCCTGTCTTTGTCCGCCGGAAAGAAGTCCGACTTTTGAAGTCATGCGGTTTTCAAGACCAAGCTCCAAAAGTGAAAGCTGCTTTTTAAATTCTTCCTGTTCAGCGGAAGTAACGCCCCACTTAAGTCCGCGTTTCTTTCCACGGCGCAAAGCAAGCGCAAGGTTTTCCTGAATTTCCATAGTGGCAGCAGTTCCTCTCATCGGATCCTGAAAAACACGTCCAAGATATTTTGCGCGAATATGTTCCTTTTGGCGCGTAATGTCTTCACCGTCAAGAATAATCGAGCCAGAATCGCATTCATGAACGCCAGCAATCAGGTTGAGCAAAGTTGATTTTCCAGCTCCGTTTCCGCCGATTACAGTAACAAAGTCTCCGTCATTTAAAGTCAGGCTTATGTCTTTTAAAGCTTTGCGTTCTGTTATTGTTCCGGGATTAAATGTTTTTGAAACGTGTCTTACTTCAAGCATTTTTAGCCTCCACGGAAATTTTCTTGCAGCGCGAAGCCTTTTGCTTCAACACAGGAACAGAAAGCGCAATTGCAACTACGACAGCGGAAAGAAGCTTTAAATCCTGAGTTTTCATTCCAAGCTGAAGAACAAGCGCGATAATCAAACGGTAAATGACAGAGCCAAACACAACAGAAAGCAAGCTCCACCAAAATCCGAATCGTTTTCCGAAAATAACTTCGCCAATAATTATAGAAGCAAGTCCGATTACGATTGTACCGATTCCCATGCTTACATCTCCGAACCTCTGCTGCTGCATTACAAGTGAACCACTCATGGCAACAAGGGCGTTTGCAATCATAAGTGCCAGAATCTGCATTGAATCAGTGTTGATTCCCTGCGCACGGCTCATTGCGGCATTGTCTCCAGTTGAACGGATTGCGCTGCCGAGTTCTGTTCCAAAGAACCAGTACAAAATTGCAATCGCAGCTCCAGTAAAAATAATTCCAGTAATCAGACTTGAAACAGAAGTTGCGCTATAAGGGAAAAATTCTGACAAATTAAAAGCTTTGTTAATCCAGTCCATGATAGTTGTGTGGACTCTTGTCAAAGGCTGATTCGGTCCGCCAAGGACATGAAGGTTTATTGAATAAAGAGCAAGCTGAACCAAGATTCCTGCAAGAATTCCCGGTATCTTGAATTTAGTTGTAAGAAAGCCAGTTACAAGACCAGCAATACTTCCTGCAACCGTAGCCACAAGAACTGCAAGCAAAGGATTTACGCCGCGGACAATAAGAAGAGCGCAGACGCAACCGCCCAAAGCGAAGCTTCCGTCTACAGTCATATCGGCAAAATCAAGGATTTTAAATGTGATGTAAACGCCAAGAGCCATGATCCCCCAAAGCACGCCTTGAGAAACAGCTCCCAGCATTGCGCCTGAAAACGGCACTAAAAAATCTAAAAAAGTATCAAACATAACTCAAAGAGTATATCAGATTTTTTGCGCCGTGTCATTTTTTTTCTATAAAATTTAACTATTTAATCAAGTCGGCTGGAATTTTTACTCCAATGGCGTCAGCAACTTCCTTGTTATACATAAAGTCGCATTTGTCCAAATACTGAATCGGCATCTGAGCAGGCTTTTTTCCGTTTGCAAAAATTTCAACAGCCATCTTTGCAGTCTGTTTTCCAAGCTCATAGTAATTGATTCCGTAAGTTGCAAGTCCGCCAGACTGACACATTCCGCTTTCTCCGCAGATTACAGGAATTTTTGCTTCTGTTGTAACGAGCGAAACTGTAGCCATTGAGCTTGCAATCATGTTGTCTGTAGGACAGTAAATTGCGTCAACTTTTCCAACAAGGCTCTGAACAACCTGCTGAACTTCATTTGTATTTGAAACTGTCGCATCTACAAAAGAAAGTCCTGCGCCCTTGCAAGCTTCCTTTGCAATGTTAATCTGAAATCTTGAATTCTCTTCGCTTGAGCAATACAAAAGTCCGACTTTTTTTGCGGAAGGAACAATTTTCTTAAGAAGGTCAATCTGGGCGGCAACTGGAGTAAGATCAGAAGTTCCGCTTACATTTGTTCCTGGCATTTTGTTCGATTCAACAAGACCGGCAGTTTTTGGGTCTGTAACAGCTGTAACAAGGACAGGTATTGTTGAAGTCTTATTTGCGACTGCCTGAGCTGCAGGAGTTGCGATTGCGAAAATCAAATTGCTGCGCTTTGAAACAAGCTTGTCTGCGATTGTAACACAGTTTGACTGCTCGCCCTGGGCATTTTCATAGTCAATCTTAATATTCACGCCGTCAACATAGCCAGCATCTTTTAGTCCGTCAACAAATCCTTTGTAAGAAGCGTCCAAAGCCGGATGCTCAACAAGCTGAATTACGCCGATTTTTATCTGCTTCTGTTTTTTTGCAGAACAAAGAAATGTGCCGGCAGCAATAAAAGCCAAAGACACTGCTAAAATTTTTGAAATTTTTTTCATGCTATTTCCTCCAAAAAAAATCCGCGGAAAAAATTCCGCAAATCAAAAATACTATAAACGAACTTAAAAAATTACTCAACAACATTGCAATTAAAGAAAAAGATATTACATTTTTACATAAACAATATTCTCAGAACCATTTTCTATACGATCCCACTTTCCTGAAATTGTGTTTCCGCTTATAGTTCCTGTAAAATGCAAGTCCCAGCGAAAATTTATGTTGGTGTTTTTCCGCTGAATACCGTTTATTTCTATTAATGAGCCGTTTATAGTTCCAGAAAAATATTCGTTGCCATAGCCGCCGTCTTTTAGAATATCGCTGATTTTTCCGCTGATAGAGTTTCCTTCAATGCTTTCAATCACAAAATATTCTGTTTTACCAGAATCCTTGCTAACGTACCAGCCAAGCCGGCCGTCTTTTTTGGAAGTTTTTTCCTGCTGCTTTTTAGAAACCGCAATTTCCGTAGAAAAGCTATGTTTCTCGCCAAGAAAATTTTTCAAGTCGTCAGAAAAAGTCTGCCTCACATTTTTTCTTGCGTTTAAGATTGAGTTCATTCTGTCGCTTGAAATCGGTCTCGCTTTCTTTGTTTTTTCTGCCTGCTCAAATTCCAGCTCGATTTTTTGGCCACACTCAGTGCAGAACAAGTCCCCTTCTTCAAGCCTTGCGCCACAGGTTTGTGCAGAACCTGACATTGCTTTTGCGATTTTCTGATTTTTCTTTTTTCTCTTCCTTTTTTATCTGCTCAAAAAAATCGCTCACCGCTCTCCTCCGTTTTCATTATCCAGTTCTCCTACAAAAACCATTTTTCCGCCACATTTTCCGCAGAACTTTCCCAAAGCGACCCTTTTACAGTTTTCGCATTTTTTTATTTGAATGCCGCACTGGTCGCAGTAACGTGAATTATCAGGAATTTCGCTTTTGCAGTCTTTTGAAGGGCATATCATTTTCAAACCTCAATATCTTCTTTTTCAATCGTCATCAATACTTCTTTTGTCCGCTGATTTTCGTCCAAAGTCATAATTCTTGAATTTTTCTTTCGGATTACAGAATCAAAGAATTTTCTGACAGTTCTTCCGTTTGCAAAGTCGGCTCCGCGGTTTTCTGAAATATAATTTATTGAATTCCTTGCGGCAAAAAGCGCGTCGTCTGTAAAAAGCAGATTCTCTTTTTTTGCGTAAAGACAGAAAAGCTGGAAAAGCTCGTCAGAATTGTAATCTTCAATATGAATTTTGTGCGAGAAACGGCTTGAAAGGCCTTCGTTTGTCTTTAGCCATTCTTGCATTCTGTTTTCATAGCCTGCCACAACCACAACGAATTTTCCTCTGTCGTCTTCCATGCGCTTCATCAAAGTGTCTGTCGCCTCGCGCCCAAAATCGTCAGAAGCAAGCGTGTAAACCTCGTCAATAAAAAGTATTCCGCCCAAAGCGTCGTCGCAAAGTTTTTGAGTGTTCACAGCAGTGTGCCCGACATATTTTGCGACAATCTTGCTGCGGTCGGTTTCAATAACCTTGTCGCTCGGCAAAAGCCCTATTGCAAAAAAAAGTTTTCCCAAAAGACGCGCGATTGTAGTTTTTCCAGTTCCGGGATTTCCAGTAAGAATAATGTGGATTTCAGGCTTTTTAGGATTCTGCCCGATTTTTTCAAGCTCCTGATTTATTTTTACAGTGTCGTAAAGCTCGCGGATTGAAGCCTTCACATTTTCCATTCCGATAAGCTCGTCAAGCTCCGCAAAAACGCTTTCAGAAGAAACTGTCTTTTTAGGAGAATACGGAATGTCGTTCTTTGTGATTGTGGAAAGAACTTCTTTTGTAAGATTTTCTGGCGCAAGTTTTCCGATCCTTGAATCCAGATTGAGTTTTATCTTGTCGAAGAAATTTCTGATTTCCCTCGCGTTTGCAAAATTTTTCGTCTTGTTTCTGCACATCTCATCAACCGCGCTTCTGCAAAGCACCTTTGCCTCTGAATCAAGTGAAAAATTCGCCTTTTTTATATTCAGTTTTAAGATTTCAAAAAGCTCGTCAGAAGAATAATCCTCGATGTTTATTTTATGAGTAAAACGGCTGTCCAACCCCTGATTCATTTTTAAGAATTCCTGCATTTCTTTATCGTAGCCGGCAACAATAACGATAAATTTTCCGCGGTCGTCCTCCATCCGCTTAAGCAAAGTTCCAACAGCCTCGTTTCCGTAGGAATTTGAATCGCCAGAAAGATAATAAGCCTCGTCGATAAAAAGAATTCCGCCCAAAGCCTTGTCGCAAAGCTCATTCACTTTGTCTTTTGTCTGTCCAACGTAGCCTGCGGTCATGCCAAGACCGTCAGTTTCGATAACCTTGTCGCTAGGCAAAAGCCGCATTGCAAAGAAAAGCTTTCCCAAAAGACGCGCGACAGTTGTTTTTCCTGTTCCGGGATTTCCAGTCAAAACAATGTGGACTTTCGGATTCTCTGAAACCAAGCCAAGCTCCTTGCGCCTTAAATTGTTCTGAACTGTAAGGCAAAGCTCCTTTACCTTGCTTTTTACGGCTTCCATTCCAATCAGTCCGTCAAGCTGAGCCAAGACATCCTCAACGCTTTCAGCCTTTTTTGAAACCGGCAAGTCCTGAACAAGGATTCTCTTGAAATCCTCATCGCTTATATTCTGCATTTTTGAAAGACGCGAAGCCTGCTTTTCCAAGATTTTTCTGAAAATATCTTTCTCTACAATCCAGCCGTTTTTATAGATATTTGACGAATCGTTTTTTGCCTCTGAAACGCACATTCCAAAAAGATTTTTCACATCGGAATCATATTCAAAGCCGTTTTCATCGAGTTTTCTCTGCAAGATTTGTGCAAGGTTCTCGTCGGAAATATCAGGAAAGTCATAAAAACTCACCAAGTCCACAAGCTCTGAATGTTCCTTGAAAAATTTTTCAAACGGCTCTTTCAAGCCAAGAAGAATTGAAATCGTGTCCGTTTTCTTTTCTGTAAGACCGAGCAAAAGCTCATTCAGATAGTTTTCTTCATTTTGAATTTCGTCCACAAGAAAAATGCCGGGCTTTTTGTCAGAAAGATATTTTGAAATTTCCACATCGGTAGCGTAAATCCGCTGAAACTTATGAGCCGTTGTGCGCTCCACATTTTGCTAGGAAGAAAAAACAGATGCATTTTGAAGCATTTTTATAAAACTTTCCGCAACCGTGGATTTTCCGCTTCCAGCCTCGCCCCGGAACACAAGGACAGAATTTTCATCGCTCACGTTCATTCCGATTGACTTTTGCCGCCTCCGGATTTTTAGAGTGTTTATGAACATCACAAGCCTAGCGCGGATTTCTGAAAGCCCGATAAAGTCCGGAGTTTTGAAAGAAATATTTTGCACGGCAGATGTGTTCTGCACATCTGAAATAGAAGATGAAACTTCTGCGTTGTGAACCGCACGGAATTTTTCGTTTTCTGATGAACTAACTGAGACAATCTGATTTTCCGGCTGATTTTCAGTTTTCTTTCCGCAAAAATAACAGAACTTTGCGCTTGAACGGTTTTCTTTATGGCAATATTTACAAATCAATGTAGACATAGTTTTTAAGAGAAATCCCGCAGACAAGCAGAAATGTGCGCTGGTCTGCGGGAAAAGGAGAATTAGATTTTTTCAAGATAAAGATTTAGAATCTGAAATTTTTCAATAAGGGTTGAAATCTTTGTCAAAGGCCTTGTTTTCTTATTCTCCCAATACTCAGATGACAAGAAATCATTTTGCATTATTTTTGTATCCGCAATTGCCCTGTTAAAAACATTACAAAAATCATTCTTATCTTTTATTCCAAATTGCTTTTTATAGGCTTTTGCTAAAGCGACATAATCTTTTGAATTCAATTTCGCAATTGAAATTCTTGAAGCAACATTTTTCGAAATTATCTGCGTGTCTCCTTCGTCGCTTTCAATTTCTTTTTTTGCAGTTTCCAAAATTTCAAGATTCTGAATAACTTCCGCATTAAGCTCATAAAATCTAGAATCATTTGAATCTTTTAGTGATTTAAAAAATGTTCCTAATCCAGTAGGCAAAAATTGGGCGACAGAACTAATTATCGCAGAAACAATTGTAGGATCCATTCTCCTATCTCCACATTTTGTCTTCGTAAGGGGTGTTTTCAACGCCTTCTGCCTGCAATCTGCTTACCATTTTATCCAAGACCGGCTTCCACATATTCTTGAACCAAGATGTTTTACCGAACCATTTCGCGAGTGTCGGGCTTACAGCGTAGTAAGTTTTTATGAACAAACGGCCATACCAAGTTGAGCCAAGAGTGTTGTCTCTAAAGCGGCGGAGCGTCCAGACCTGTGAACAGTCGTAAGAGCCGTAAACGCAAGTTGCAACATAGCAGCCACCGCCATATTCAAGTGCTTTAGGGTTAATACTTGCTATTTTTGCTTTAGTTTTTTCATCAAGATTTTTGCAGCCAGCAAAAGCATTTTTTTGTATCTCTTTTACACTATCTGGAATATTGATGGTTTTTAGATTTCCACACCCCAAAAAAGCTCCGTTGCCGATAACTTCAAGAGAATCTGGAAGTTTGACAGATTTCAATGATTTACAGCAAAGAAATGCGTTTTTCTTTAGCTTTTTAACACCATCTGAAATTTCAGCACCATCAATCAGATAATTACAGCTGTAATACTCACCAGAATACTCATCTTCTATTGCTTCACCAACTTTAAGAGTTCCCCAACGATTCACATTCTTTACTTTAGCATTATCATCTTCTTCACAAATTTTTTTGTAAACTTGAAGTCTGTCAGAATCTCTAACACGAATCTCATCTATATCTTTTAATATTTCTGTAATCTCTTTGTTTTTTAGATTTCTATTGAATTTACAAAGATATTCAGAAATTTCAGGGAATGTTTTTGATCCAGCCTCCGCAAGATCACCTTCTAAAACATTTTCATCATAATACTCTATCTTAGAAAACAATCCTTTATGTTCTTGAATTATTAAACTATAATCTTTAATTACAAAAAGTTTATCAAAATCAATGCCTGCAGTTACGTCTCCAGTTATTTCAGAAAGAGTTTTTTCTTCAAGGTGAAGAATTTTATGAGAAGGTGAATTTTCATTAAATGTAACCTCCAAATCTCCAAATACAACTCCATCAATTTCATTATCAAATTTTTTCACATTAACAATTTTTATACTACCTATTTGGCTATAGGAAGATAAACAATCATAAATTTTTCCACCGGAAAAAATAGTTATAAAACTGTTCGAATCTGCATATCTTGAGAAAAATCCAGAAACTAAACCAAGATAATCCTCCGCTTCTTCAAAGAACTTTTTTAAGAATCTTGCAAATTCCAAACAAGAGTCAAGACGTTTTGCATCAAGGCAATAAGGCTCTAACTCCTTTTCAAAAAATGCAGAAACTGCAAACAAGTCCTTATCTTTTACACTTTCAATTTTCTTCTCATATTCAGAACGGCTTTCTGCTATGGATTCAGCAGATTTTGTTTTTATATTTCTTAACTTTTCACGGCACTTTTGAACAAGCTCGTCTCTCAGCTCCAAAACCGCTTTTTCAATGTCTAGCCAGATGCTTTCAAAGTTCTTGTCGTTCGCGGAAATCAAGGCAAAATTCTTTTCAAGACGAATCGCGTTTTTCAATGTCTCTATTGCCTCTTTGTCTTTGCCCAAGAAATGAAGCTCCTTTGCATTATCGTACAAAGCCTTTAAATTTTTAGCATTTAGCCTTGAAGAATTTTTGCTTGCCTTTTGAGCTTCCTCAAGTTTCTTGTTTGACTCATCAGTTTTTTCTTCAACAAGCAAATCGTTGCTCAAAAGCAATCTTGTATATCCCAAATGATAGTAGATTTGAGAGCCAAATTCGTTTGCTTCCTTTGACTTTCCCAAATCAGAATCAATGTATTTTGCTGCATTCAGGAACGCGTCTTCTGCCTTGTGCAAATCAATAACATTGCTGAATTTTCCCGCGCCAAAAAGGTAAATCTGTCCCAAAAGATACCAAGAAATATAGTCTGTCTTGTTCTTTTCTACGGCAGCCTTGCAGTCTTCAAGAGCTTCTTCAAAATAGCCTTTCTCAAAATTTGCGGACGCTCTGCGGAAAAGCTCGCGGCTTGCTGTCAAAAGCGGATTGTTTACAATGTCGTGAATTTCATCAAGCTTGTTGCAGATTGCCTCTGACATTGCATTTATGGAATCAGCCAACTGTCCCATTCCTGCGGCAATCATTTCAAAGCCCACATTCAAAGTGTTGTTTACAGAATCAAAACTGTCCTTAAACGATTCTGCAAGAATCGACTGAGAAGCGATAATTGCACAAGTGCTTTCTCGAATCTCGCCTCTGATTCCATACTCCATATTCTGAATTCCAGACAGCATTGCGGCTGTGTTTCTTACACCAGAACGCTCCAATTCGTTCAGCCTGTTTTTAACAGCAGTCTCATAAGAATCGTTTCCGCGGTAATAAAGTTCATCAGACATACAATGTACTCCCCCTAAAAAAATTTAAAAACAGTGTACCCCCCCCCGCACTTTGTCAACTACCCAAAGACTATTTTTATTTCTAGCTTAAAATGACCAGTAATGATTTTTCATCAGGAATCAGCTTGAAGAAATATCGCTGAATGAGAAAAACTAAATTCACGTTGGCTTTTCGTTAACTTAACATTACTTCCCTATTTCCATTTTTTCCAGTAGACTATGCTTTCTTGCCGTCAAACTGATGAGCAGGAAAGAATTTCGTATGAAGTTCTAATTCTACTTTTTTAATGAACAGATTTTTTTACCTAATAAAAGCCTGTTCAAAGGATATTGAAATGAAGAAATTCAATGTCGCTATTTTTAGCATGGCCGCCTTTGTCCTTTCAATTTTTTCTTCCTGCTCAAAAGAAAAAAAAGAAACTTTCAACCTGTACAACTGGAGCTATTACACGCCTGATTCAGTTCTTGAAAAATTCGCAAAAGAATACAACTGCAAAGTAAAAGTTGATTATTTTGATTCAAATGAAATGATGTATGCAAAGCTCCGCGCCGGCGCAAAAGGCTACGACCTGACAATTCCATCTCAAGACTACACTTCAATTATGATAAAACAGGGAATGGTTCAAAAAATCGATCACTCGCAGTTCCCTAATTCAAAATATATAAATCCTGAAGCACTTGAAAAAGCAAAAGGCTACGACCCGGACATGACTTGGAGCGTTCCATATTGCCTTGCCGCTTCGGGAATTTCTGTAAACAAAACGAAAGTAAAAGACTACGAAAAATCATTTGATATTTTTTCACGCACGGATTTAGCCGGACACATGACAATGATGGACGACATGAGAGTTACAATGGGAAGCGCGCTAAAACATCTTGGCTACTCACTCAACACAACAGATGACAAAGAACTTCGAGAAGCCGCAGATTTAATTATAAACAAGTGGCGTCCAAATCTTATAAAGTTCGATGCGGAAGGCTACGGAAAATCATTTGCATCCGGCGATTTCTGGGTTTGCGACGGCTATGCGGAAATTGTATTTGCTGAAGTTCCAGAAGACAAGCACGATGAAGTAATTGATTTCTTTGTTCCTGAATGCGGTTCTGCTGCATATCTTGATTCAATGGTGATTTTAAAAGATGCCAAGCACTATGACCTTGCAATGAAATTTATTGACTTCAGCCACCGCCCGGAAATCTACGCGGAATTCTGCGACGCGTTGAAATTTCCTGCTTACATAAACAAGGAAGCTGCAAAGTACACAAAGAAAAAACCGATGTATCCAGTTGAAACACTTGAAAAAGTTGAGCTCAAAATGGATGTAGGCGAAGCTCTTTCAAAATACGACGCGCTCTGGCAGGAAATAAGATTTTCCGCGGAATAAAAAAAATAAAAATAAAACTTGCCGCATTGACACAAAAAGTTAATGCAGCAAGTAAAAAATAAAATTCACTTCGATTAAAAATTAACACAATTCTAACAATTCAATAACCTTCAAAAAACACAGCCTCTTTAGATTTTTCATCGTAAAATGAAAACCAAATGGAGGTTTTAAGTATGAAAAAGACTATTTATGCTGTGCTCAGCGCAATCACACTGGCAGTTTTAGGCGGAACATTATTTGCCGCTCCTAAAAAAAACAAAAACTTCGGAAAGAAAAGCGTTGTTCTCATAAGCCGCGAAGAAGGAAGTGGAACAAGAGGAGCATTTGTTGAGCTTTTCGGAATTGAAATGAAAAACGCAGAAGGCAAAAAAGTTGACTTCACTTCTGAGGAAGCCGACATTACAAACAGCACAGAAGTAATGCTCACTTCAATTGCAGGAAACAAATATGCAATCGGCTATGTTTCCCTTGGCTCGCTGAACAAAACCGTAAAGGCTCTCAAAATTGAAGGCGTATCTCCAAGCGTTTCAAGCATTAAAAATGGAACTTATAAAATTTCCCGCCCGTTCAACATCGTAACAAAACAAACCGGACTTTCAGAAAACGCTTCTGATTTTATACGCTTCATTCTTTCAAGCGACGGACAGGCAATTGTTGAAGCCAACGGTTACATCAGCGCGACTCAAAATCCGGCGTACATTGCAACTGGAAAAAAAGGAAAAATAACCGTAGCCGGTTCTTCAAGCGTAACTCCTGTAATGGAAAAACTTGCTGAAGCCTACGAAAAACTGAACCCGGAAATCAAAATTGAAGTCCAGATGTCTGACAGCACAACAGGCGTAAACAGCGCGCTCAATGGTGTCTGCGAAATCGGAATGGCAAGCCGCGAATTAAAAGACAGCGAAAAAGCAAAAGGCGCGCTTCAGATAAAAATTGCAATCGACGGAATCGCGGTAATCATCAACAAGGAAAACCCAACAGAAAGCGCATCGGTTCAGTCAGTCAAAGACTTGTACATTGGAACAATCTCAAAATGGGGCGATGTAAAATAAGCTTGACGGCTTAACAAAAATTGCAGTGCAAATCCAGTTCGGACAAGCGCTGCAATTCAATTCTTTTAAAAGCAGAAAAATATGAAAAACAAATATATAGAACAGACAATGCGATTCGTTTTTCTTGCGGCGGCTTGCGTTTCAATCGCGGCTACAATAACAATCTGCATTTTTCTGTTTGCAAACGGCGTTCCTGCCATGCTTAAAATCGGACTAAAGAATTTCATCTTTGGTTTAAAGTGGAAGCCTTCCATAGATTTATACGGAATTTTCCCGATGATTGTAGGCTCAATTACAGTAACGCTTGGCGCATTGATTCTGGGAGTTCCGCTCGGACTTTTTACAGCGGTTTTTCTTGCGCGCTACTGTCCAAAACAGCTCTACAATTTTTTTGAAAGCGGCATAAAACTTCTAGCTGGAATTCCTTCTGTTGTCTATGGTTTTTTCGGACTTACAGTCATAGTTCCTGCAATCAGAAATACTTTCGGCGGAAACGGAACTTCAATTCTTGCCGCTTCGATTGTCCTTGCGATAATGATTCTTCCAACAATAATAAGCGTAAGCGAATCTTCAATACGGGCAGTGCCTTCACTTTACTTTGAAGGCTCCCTTGCATTAGGAGCTTGCAAGGAACGCAGCATTTTTCTTGTTGAACTTAAGGCGGCAAAAAGCGGAATAATGGCGGGAATAATTCTTGGAGTGGGACGCGCTGTCGGAGAAACAATGGCAGTCATCATGGTCGCAGGAAACCAGGCGATTCTTCCACGCAGCCTTGTAAAAGGAATCAGAACGCTCACTGCAAACATCGTTCTTGAAATGGGATATGCCGCGGACTTGCATAGAGACGCTCTCATTGCAACTTCTGTAATTCTGTTTATTTTCATTTTGATTATCAACTTGTGCTTTTCACTCTTAAAAGAAAAAAAGGAGTAGCAGATAAAATGAAAACTTCGCAAACATTTCAGTCAAAAGTTTTAAAGTCGTTCGTGCTTGGAGCCGGAATTTTTACAATTGCAATTTCCTGCGGAATCGTAATCTACATTCTTGCAAGAGGAATTCCGAATATGAATCTGTCGCTTTTCAGCATAAAGTACACAAGCGAAAACAGCTCGCTTTTTCCAGCACTGATAAACACGCTTTCTGCAACAGCAATAACGCTCGCAATAGCAGTGCCAATTGGAATCGGAGCCGCAATTTATTTAAGCGAATACGCATACCGCGGAAGCAAAATCGTAAAGGCAATCAGGCTTGCGACAGAAACATTGTCGGGCATTCCTTCAATCGTGTACGGACTTTTCGGATTTTTGTTTTTCGTAACTTTCCTGCACTGGGGATTTTCTCTGCTTGCCGGATGCTGCACACTCGCGATTATGATTCTTCCTGTAATCGTTCGAACAACAGAAGAAGCCTTGCTTTCCGTAAACGACAGCTACCGTGAAGGAAGCTTCGGACTTGGAGCAGGAAAACTCCGCACAGTATTCTGCATAGTTCTACCTTCCGCAGTTCCGGGAATAATCGCGGGAATTGTCTTGGGTACAGGACGCATCGTTGGAGAAACAGCAGCTTTAATTTACACAGCAGGAACTGTCGCGCGGATTGCAGGCGGAATGCAAAGTGGAAGAACTCTCGCAGTCCACTTGTACGCGCTTTGGAGCGAAGGACTTGCAACTGGTCAGTCTTACGCAACGGCAGTAATTCTTCTTGCCATAGTTCTAATTCTGAACTGGCTAAGTTCTCTTCTTGAAAAAATAATCACAAGGAAAAACAAAAATGAATAAAAGCAAAATATCAGTCCAAGACTTAAATTTATTCTACGGAAACTTTCAGGCGCTTTACGATGTGAATCTTGAAATTCCTGCGAACATGGTTACAGCGTTCATCGGACCAAGCGGCTGCGGAAAATCAACTCTGCTCAAAACTTTCAACAGAATGAACGACCTTGTTGTAGGCTGCAGAACAGAAGGCAAAGTTTTAATAGACGATGAAAATATTTTTGAAAACATAGACGTAAACCTGCTCAGAAAAAAAGTCGGAATGGTATTCCAAAAGCCGAATCCGTTTCCAATGAGCATTTACGACAACATCGCCTACGGTCCGCGCACCCACGGAATCAAACGCAAAAGCGACTTGGACAATATCGTTGAAAAAGCCCTGCAGGATGCGGCAATCTGGGATGAAGTAAAAGACAGGCTGAACAAAAGCGCGATAGGACTTTCAGGCGGACAGCAGCAGCGTCTTTGCATTGCACGCGCGCTTGCAATAGAACCGGAAGTGCTTTTAATGGACGAGCCTACAAGCGCGCTAGATCCAATCAGCACAAGCAAAATTGAAGACACAATCGCTGAGTTAAAAAGCAAATACACAATTGTAATTGTAACTCACAATATGCAGCAGGCAACACGCGTAAGCGACTTAACGGCATTTTTCCTGCTCGGAAAAGTGATTGAGTACGGACAAACGGAACAAATATTCAGCTCACCAAAAAACAAAAAGACGGAAGATTATATCACGGGAAGATTCGGCTGATATTTTTCAAAACAGAAAAGCAGAAATTTCTACAAGAGGAAAAAGATGAGAAACAACTTTAACCTGCAGCTAAATGAACTGCACGAAGACTTAAAAAAGATGGGAACACTTTGCGAAGACTGCATAACATTTGCAACCCAGTCGCTTCTACTTGGAGACACCGAGCTTGGAGAACGCGCAATCCAAGCGGAAAAGCAGACAGACATAATGGAAAAAGAAATTCAAAATCTTTGCATGAGAATTCTTTTGCAGCAGCAGCCGGTAGCAAGCGATCTTAGAACCATAAGCGCGGCAATCAAAGTAATCACAGACATGGAAAGAATCGGAGACCAGGGAAGCGACATTGCAGAGCTGATAAAGAAAACGCAGATTCCATTTGAAGCCTTTAACTCTCACATCGCGGCAATGGCGGACTGCATAATCAGAATGGTTACAGGCAGCGTGGAAAGCTTTATCAAGCAGGACGCAAAACTTGCCAAGCAGATTGCAGACCTTGATGATCAGGCGGACGATCTTTTTATCCAAATCAAAAACGACATTCTGGACATGATGTCTGGAAAAATAAAGCATGACAAAGCATTCGGAGAAAAAGCTCTAAACACACTTATGATCGCAAAGTACCTTGAGCGCATAGGAGACCACGCTGTAAATATAACTGAATGCGCGCTCATGGCGGCAGGCGCACAAAACACACAGCAAGAATAAAAGAGCAAAATTTAAACATTGCAAGCCGTTATAAAATCCTCGGAGCAACCGGGGATTTTTTTATGAGAAAACAGTAAGCGCAAATTCACTGAAAGTTTATTTTAAGCTAACAAAAATCAAACAGAAAAATTTTATTTTTTTGGCAACAAAGAAATAAATCTGCAAGAACAAAAACATTGCAGGTTTCATCAAGCAAATCTTTAAGATAGGAGTTATCTTATGAAAAAACTTTTGGCTGCATCCGTCGCAGGAATTCTTGTATGCGCATCAGTTTTCGCACAGAAAATTTCGCTCACAAACACATTCGGAGCAAATGACGACAACACAGGAAACGGAGACTTTCTTGAGTTCAACAGAAAAGTAAAAGACAACGGAGATTTGGACGACGGATTTGAAAACGAAGAAGCCCACGTAGACAACAGGCTTCAGCTCGACTTTTCTTCTGAAAAACTTGACGGAAGAGTCCGCATGGAAACTTACGGTCTTAAGCTCAACGGGAAAGAATCCACAACAAGACTCCGCGGCTTTGTACGATTTTCGCCATTTGAGCAGATTGGACTTGCAATAGGAAACGAATTCTTCACAAAAATTACAACAGACGCAGCTTACCTTGGAGCGGCAGACGACACGCCAAAATGGGGACGCATGGCAGAAAACGGATTCGCGGTTGTAGCTCTTCCAGTTGAAGGCTTAAAGATTTCCGGCGGAATAAGAGGAAACACAGAGTACGACAACAACGACAATTACCGCCTTGACTTCGGAGCGCAGTACGCGGCAAAAGACCTTGTAACTTTCGGAGCAACAGCAAAAAGCGTGACTAACGACGACCGCACATTCGGCGTATTCGCTGGAATCAATAGCATTCAGAACATGATGATCAACCTTGGATTTGTGTACAACGCAAACGACACAGACTTCATTCCGGAAGAAACAAAATACGCGCTCACCTTCTCGGCAGGATACGAAATGAAGGACGCAGGATTTTCAATTTACGCCGATGTTGTTTCAGGACTTTCAAGCAAGTATATCGACAAGGAATACAAGACAAGCGATTTGAAAAATGACAACGGCGACAAGGGAATTCCGTTCCAGACAAAGCTCCTTGCAAACTATGCGCTTACAGAAGCAACAACACTTTCGCTCGCTGTAACAGAAGCCACTGTTATTGGCTGGGACGACGCATACACAACAACAGTTTACCCTTACGCAACATTCGCACTCCCACAGAACATGGGCGACCTTGACATGGGCGTAAGAATGGAGCTTACAAGCGACGGCCTTACAAAGTTCTCTATCCCGTTCAGCTGGAAATGCAAGTTCATAAACAAAAAGTAAAACCTGTCATATCCTAGAAACCTAAAACAAACTGTCCGTGTGGCTGCCTCCTTTGCCATGCGGATTTTTTTATTGAGCACGGTAATTTTCCCCTCTCATTGCGGAGGGGATTTTTTTGTTTTTGGGACTGCGCTGTTTAGTTTTTTTATCTGGCGCTCCACATTCTGCGCAAATTTTCCGTAGGCGGAATTGTCCGCAATCGACATGGCAGAAAGATACGGAACAAGCTTTTCGTTTATTGTCCGCACAAGCCTTCCCTTTATTGAATACGCGCTTTCATTTTTTAACGCCCTTCCGCGCACAAACTCATCGTTCGCCTTGTAAAAATCATTCTCGGCATTCCGCAAAGACTGAATCAGTTCCACCACGCCATCCAAAGACGCAGCGTCATTTTTTTCCTGCTCCCTCGAAAAATCCTCCAGTATGCTTTCTATAAGCGAAGACTTTGACGAATAGTTTTCCGAAGTAATTTTAAGACCGTACTTTTTGAACACGGCAAGAAGACGCTTGGCGCACTCTCTTTTTTCCGCCGAAGGAAACACCGCATAGCCTTTTAAAAGCGCATTCAGCTTTCTGATTTCCTCATTGCGCGCCTTGTCTTTTTCCGCCAGAGAACTTTTAACCCTGTCCTGCATAATCGCCGTCGTGATTTTTGCAGAAAGCCTTTCAATCTCGCCGAATATTTCCGCAAGAAACTTGTCCTCAATTCCAAAATCCTTGTAAAGCCGCACAAAATAATCAGAAAGTCCGTCCGCAGCCGTTACACGTATTGAATTTCTAAGCTTATTCATTGCTCCTCCACTTAAAATCACCATGATTTTTATAG
>ERZ1034917.571-NODE-571-length-32348-cov-15.144056_pt1 | contig 32348 bp, 21 predicted proteins | sample MGYA00520605_ERZ1034917 | MGnify/ENA primary metagenome ERZ1034917 (study PRJEB33766, sample SAMN09781784) | gut metagenome | biome: gut microbiome | host: Homo sapiens | place: Madagascar | study: EMG produced TPA metagenomics assembly of the PRJNA485056 data... | reverse complement strand
CCGGCGCCGGGTACGGTTTCGAGCTTTTTGCTGCGCAAAAATCTCAAAACCGGGGGTAGGATCTATGAGTTTGTTTGCTCTATCAGCGGTACTCCGCACCGGCACGTTGCCGGTCGGGTTGCAAGGGCGAAGCGCCTTGCCCGTCGGAGACACTTGTGCGCTACTGCGCCCAGCTACCGGTGCCTGATTGAAAATCAGGCCGCGTAGCGCACAAGGTCTGCAAACCGCAGGGTTGCAGACCCGCCAGCCGCCCAAGCGGCATGGCTTCTCCCCCCCTGACAAGGGATTATACAATTAATATTGAAAGGAACATGAAACATGCAGGTAAAAATTTTTGACGACAAGGTTTCACTCGGAACAGCGGCGGCGAAAGCGGGAGCGGAAAAAATCCGCAAGGCGCTCGCCGACAACGGCAAAGCGAACATCATTCTCGCCACCGGCGCCAGCCAGTTCGAAATGCTGGCGGCGCTGTTGCAGGAGCCGGGAATCGACTGGAGCAAAATCCGGATTTTCCACCTCGACGAATACATCGGGCTTCCGGCGGACCACCCGGCGGGATTCCGCAAATATCTGTGGACCCGCTTCGTGTCGAAACTGCCGGTGCCGCCCGCAGCGTTCCATCCGGTCAACGGCAGCGCCGCCGATCCGGAGCAGGCCTGCGCCGAACTGGATGCGGTTATTTCCGCAAATCCGATCGATGTTGCGTTCATCGGCATCGGCGAAAACGGTCACATCGCGTTCAACGATCCGCCGGCGGACTTCGATACCGAAAAACCCTACCTGGTGATCAAACTCGATGAGAAGTGCCGTAAGCAGCAGCTCGGCGAAGGCTGGTTCCCGACGCTGGCGGACGTGCCGGAACGGGCGATTTCGATGAGCTGCCGCCAGATCCTGAAAAGCAAGGCGATCATCAACACCGTGCCGGACAAGCGCAAGGCCGAAGCGGTCAGGGGCGCTCTCGAAGGGCCGCTGACCAATCTCTGCCCGTCGTCGATCCTGCGCACCCACTCCGACGTGGCCACCTTCCTCGACCGCGATTCGGCGTCGCTGCTGGAGAAGAAATATGAATAATCCGGGCTGGGTCGATCTTCAGGTCAACGGACACAACGGGGTGAACTTCTCCGATCCGGAACTGACCGAATCGGAGTTCCTGCGGGCGGCGGACGAGCTGTTCGCCGCCGGAACCGCCGTTTTCCTGCCGACGCTGATCACCTCCCCGGCCGAAGTCTACCGCCGCAACCTGCCGCTGATCCGGCGGGCGGTCGAACGGCACGGCCTCGCCGGAGCGGTTCCGGGCATCCATCTTGAAGGACCTTTCATCGCACGCGGCGCGATCGGTTCACACAACCCGGAGTGGGTGCAGGCCCCCTCCCCTGAAGCGGTGGAACGGCTTTACCAACAGGCGGAAGGCTTTGTCAGGCTGATCACCGTCAGCGCCGATGCGCCGGGCGTGCCGGAGGCGATCGCCCGCGCCCGGAAACTCGGCATCGCGGTTTCCGTGGGCCACCATCTGGCCAATACCGCGGACCTCGCGAACGCGGCGGATGCGGGAGCGCAGGCGCTGACCCACCTCGGCAACGGCCTGCCGAACCAGCTCGACCGGCACCGCAACCCGATCTGGGCGGGGCTGGCCGAGGACCGGCTGAGCGCGATGATCATCACCGACGGCCATCACCTGCCCGCCGACCTGATCAAGGTGATCCTGCGTGTGAAGGGGGCGGACCGGGTGATCGTGACCAGCGACGCTTCGGAGGCGGCGGGCTATCCTCCCGGCCGTTGCCGCGTGCTCGGCAACGACGCGATCCTGACGCCGGATGGAAAGCTGTACAACCCGGCCAAGAACTGCCTGGTCGCGGCGGCGGTCACGCTGGACTTCTGCATGAAGCACCTCGCCTCGCTGGAGCTGCTCTCCGACGCGGAGCTGCTGAAAGTCGGCCGCACCAACGCCCTCCGTCTGATCGGCAGCACTCCTGAGTGTATGGAGACTACGCGGCAAGAAAACACTTCTGCAACTTGAATAATGGGCTCACGGGTGTATATTGAACTGCATAACAGTAAAACAACAACTGCGAGCGTTCATGAGCACACCCGAAGTTACCGTCATCATAGCGAACTACAAGACTCCCGAGCTGACGCGGCTCTGTCTGCGCCTGCTCCGGATGCACACTGCTCCGGAACGGTACAAGGTGATCGTCGTGGACAACGATTCGCAGGACGAATCGCTCGAATACCTGCGCGGACTCCGCTGGATCAGGCTGCTGGAGCGCCGCAACGTCGGCGGCGAAACTCCCCACCAGATGGAAGCGCGCGCGATCGATCTCGCGCTTAAGGAGGTCGACACTCCGCTGACGCTGCTGATGCACACCGATACCCTGATCCGCAACGACCTCTGGCTCGACTTCCTGGTCAACCGGATCAACGCCTCGCCGCAGATTGCCGGACTCGGCAGCTGGAAACTCAAAACCACCACCCATTACCGCCGTTTCGCCAGCTTCGTCGAAGGGCTGGCCAAGAAGTTCCGCGCGGAAATCAAACCGAAGCAGGAGCGGTATCTGCGCACCCATTGCGTGCTGTACCGCACCGAACTCCTGAAGCGGTGTCCCGGCGGCTTCGACGACGGCGGCCCGGTCGGGCGCTCCATCCACCGCAGGCTGGTCGAACAGGGCTACGAGATGAGTTTCGTGCCCCCCGAAGAACTGGGGCGGTTCGTCAGCCACCTCCAGCACGCGACCACCGTACTGAATCCGCTGTGCAGCGACAAACCGGTCCGGCTGTCGGCCCGGCGGCGGCTGCGCCGCAAGCTCAACCAGTTTGAATACCGGCGGGTATTGCTGCTCGACGACCTTGACGGGGAGTGAGCGTTCCGTGAAACTCGCATTCGGCATTTTCAAATATTTCCCGCACGGGGGGCTCCAGCGCGATATGATGCGTATCGCCGCAGAAGCGGTGCGGCGCGGCCACCGGGTCACCGTTTACGCGATTTCGGCGGAAGGAGAGATCCCGGCCGGGGTAAAGCTCGAACTGCTGCCGGTTTCCGGCTGGAGCAACCACGGCCGTGCGAAGCGGTTCGCCGCCGCGCTCCGCCGGAAGTTCGAAGCAGAAAAGCCCGATCTCTTTTTCGCCTTCAACCGGATGCCCGGCGCCGACCTTTATTTCGCCGCCGACAACTGCTTCGCGCTCTCCGCGCAACGTCATCCGGCATTGGTGCGCAAACTGCTGCCGCGCTACCGGACCTTTCTTGCATTCGAGGAGGCGATTTTCACCCCGGAAGCAAAAACCGTGATTCTCTACCTGACGCCCGGCCAGTTGCGCGACTTTCAACAAGTTTACCACACGCCCGCCGAACGGTTCCGGCTGCTGCCGCCGGGCATTCCCGCCGACCGCAGACGCCCGGAACATCCGGGTCCGGTCCGGGAAGCCAAGCGCAGCGAGTTCGGCATCGCCGCGGATGAAATTCTGCTGATTCAGGTCGGTTCCGGCTTCCGCACCAAAGGGGTGGACCGGTCGCTGCGCGCCGTGGCCGCATTGCCGGAAGAGCTGAAAAAACGCACCCGGCTGCTGGTCGCGGGACGCGACTCCGGCAATACCTGCCCTAAACTGGCCGCATCGCTCGGAATTTCAAACCGGGTGATCTTCGCGGGGGGGCGTGACGACGTCGGGGCGCTGCTGCTGGCGGCGGACCTGCTGATCCACCCGGCCCGCAACGAGGCGACCGGCACCGTGCTGATCGAGGCACTTGCCGCCGGGACTCCGGTGATGGCGACCGCCAACTGCGGTTTCGCGAACTACGTCGCCGAATCGGGCAGCATCGTGATTCCGGCCGATCCGTTCGACCAGGAAACATTCGACCGGGAGCTGGCGGCGGCGCTTTCCACTCCCGGCCGGCTGGAACAATTGAAACAACTTGCAATCGACTACGGGGCCAAAGCCGACTTCTACCGCCGCGCCGAAGCCGCCGTCGACTATATCGAGGAGGCCGCCCATGCCGGTAACCGTTAAACTGGACCCGTTTTTCACACAGCTCTGGCAGGGGCGCGATCCGTTTGCAGAGGTCGAGAAGATTGAGGGCGAGGTGTTCCGCCATGTGAAAACCCGCCGCACTTTCCGCTTCGAACTGGAGGGACGCGGCTATTTTGCGAAAATCCACCACGGCGTCGGCTGGAAGGAAATTTTCAAGAACTGGCTTCAATTCAAGCAGCCGGTGCTGGGCGCGCGTAACGAGTTCGCGGCGTTGAACCTGCTGCACGAACTGGGCGTGGACACCATGACGCCGTGCGCCTTCGGCGAACGCGGTTCCGACCCGGCCCGGCTGGACTCTTTCCTGATCACCGCCGAGCTCAAAAACATGACCAGCCTCGAAGATTTCTGTCGCGACTGGCCGCAGCATCCGCCCGCTTTCTGGCTCAAGCTCGGATTGCTGACCCGCCTGGCGACGATGGCGCGCACCATGCACCGCAACGGGATGAACCACCGCGACTGCTATTTGTGCCACTTCCTCGCCGACAACGCGACACTCGGCGAAGAGCTGCCGCACCTCTACGTAATCGACCTGCACCGGGCCGAAATCCGGCAGGAGGTGCCGTTCCGCTATCTGGTCAAGGATGTGGCGGGGCTGTTTTTTTCCGCGATGGACACCGGGATCTCCCGGCGAGACCTGTTCCGCTTCATGAAGATTTACGCGGGTGTTCCGCACCTTCGCGACACCCTGAACCGCGACCGCGCCTTCTGGCTTGCGGTCGACCGCGCCGCCCGCAAGCTCTACAACAAGGAGTTCGGCAAGGCCGCGCCGGAGTTTTAAGATGCTCAGCTTCATTAAAATCAGCAACTACGCCCTGATCGAACGGGCCGAACTCGAATTCGGCCCCGGCTTCAACGTCGTCACCGGCGAATCCGGCGCGGGCAAATCGATTCTGATGGGAGCGGTCGAGCTGCTGCTCGGCGGCCGGGTGGACCGTTCGGTGGTCCGGACCGGAGCCGACCGCTGCGAGGTGACCGGCTGCTTCGATGTGCCCCCGCATCTGGTCAAAGTGATCGCCGGACTGCTCATGGAGGCGGGGATCCCTTTCGATCCGGCCCAGCCGGAGTTGCAGCTGCGCCGGGTGATCGGCGCAAGTTCGGTGCGCAACTTCATCAACGACACTCCGGTCAGCGCCCGGCTGCTCGGCTCCATCGGCGAACAGCTGATCGACCTGCACGGGGCCAATGAGCAGCTTTCGCTGCTGGTGCCGGCCCGCCAGCTCGACATGCTCGACCGTTACGCGGGCACCGATGAACCGCGCGCACTGTGCTCGAAGCTCTGTGACGACCTTGCGGCGCTGCGCGCGGAACGCGACGAATTCAACCGCAACCTCCCTGATGAAGCCGAAGTAAGCCGCCTGGAACTGCTGCTTGAGGATATCGACAAGATCGATCCCGCTCCCGGCGAAGATGAGGAGCTTTCCGCCAAGCACAAGCTCGGTTCCAATTCCCGGCAGGTGCTCGAAACCGCCGGATACCTGACCAACGCGCTGACCGAAAGCGAAAACTCTCTGGCCGACCAGCTTGGTTCCGTATACCGCCAACTGCTGAACCTGTCGCGGATCGACGAGAAACTGACCGAAAAACTGCTGCTTGACTGCGATACGATTCAGGAGTCGATCAATGCGCTCTCCTCCGACATCAGCGATCTTGCGTCCCGGGTCGACCTCGACGCCGAGGCGCTCGCCGCGATCGAAAACCGCCTGAGCGACATCTTCACATTGAAGCGGCGCTACGGCCCCTCGCTCGAACAGGTGCTCGACGCCCGCGACGAGGCCCGGAAGCGGCTGAAAGACTTCACCGATGCGTGCAAACACCGCGAGGAGTTCGACCGGCGGGAAAAAGAGCTGGAAGCGGAGCTGAAAACTGCAGCGGAAACGCTGTCGAAACTCCGCAGAAAAGCCGCTGAAAAGTTCGCCCGCGAAGTTCAGGGCAAACTCGGTGCGATCGGTTTTGCCAGATGTACCCTGGCGGTCGATTTCTCGGAAATACCGCCCTGCCCTTCCGGCATGGACAGGATCGAATTCATGTTCTCCGCCAACGCGGGCGAGAACAGCCAGCCGCTGCGCCGCATCGCCTCCAGCGGCGAGCTGTCGCGCCTGATGCTGGCGCTGAAAACCGTGCTGGCCGACGCCGACGCGATCCCGGTGGTGGTCTTCGACGAGATCGACTCCAACATCGGCGGCGAAACCGCCAACCGGGTCGGCGACGAGCTGAAAAATCTGGGCCGTCACCGGCAGATCCTGTGCATTTCGCATCAGGCGCAGGTCGCCGCGCGCGCCGACCGCCACTACTGCGTGGTCAAGCACACAGAAAAGGGACGCACCTACTCCGAAAGCGTCCGTCTCGATGAAAACGGCCGCGAACTCGAAATCGCCCGGATGCTCGGCGGCGGCGAATCCGCGCTGATCCACGCCCGCAGCATCCTCACCGCCCGCTGAACGGCGGCAGTTCAGCGGCAATCAGCTCGCGCATAGCCCGGCAGCGGGCCGCAAGCCGGAGAAATCTCTCCTTGACGGTTTCTCCGGGCGTCAGGGACATTCCGCTGTAAACATACGTTCCGCCCCGCACTCTTTCCGCCGATACCTCCCGCAGGTCGGAAACGTTGTACAGTTGCAGCATCCTCGTCCGATCCACCGTCAGATACCACCAGAGCTGCGGAAGAAAGAATTTCAACGTCCGGTACGGCAACGGCCGGTACTCACCGGCAGCCCCCGATATCATTCCGCCCTCTCCGGTGAACATATCAAACAGATCCAGAGCGGTGACGGCTTCCGCAAATAATTGGCGTTCCTCCATCACGGTAATCAAGGTTTCCATCTTCCGCAGTTCCACCGCCCACCGCCGGAGCTGCTCCGCCGGGCAGAGGTCGGACTTCAACAGCAGTTCCATCGCATCCAACCGGCGCTGTCCGCAGGTGATCCATGCGTTGCCGTAGGCGGGGCCTGCCACATTTTCCAGATGGCGGCATACATTCCGCATGGTTTCACAGGAGTACAACGCCTCCTGCGCCTTTCCCTCCTCCACTGCCGATTGAATCCACAGGAAAGCCAGTCTGCTGTAAGTGTACAAAGTCCCAAGATCATTATATTCTTCAGCCCCGGCTTCGGCTTTTCTGAACTCCAGTTTTTCCAGAGGGATGGCACCGGCAAATGCCTGTTCCCATTTGATCCAGTCGGAAGAACTGAAAATTTTTCTGAGCCTCTCCTTTTTTCCGGAGGCAAAGTTTCCGGGCGTGCCGACCGGCCAAAATCCCATTCAAGCTCCGCACTGATCCGCTTTTCCATTGCCTTGATCTGTTTCCAATATCCGGGATCGGGCTGACGTCCCCGGTAAAAGCCCGTTTTCAGCGATGCAGCAGTCGGCGGCCTGCCGAACCGCAGTTCCAACGCCTGCCGCGCCCGCGCCTCCCCTCTTTCCGCATACAGCATCATTCCCGCCGAAAACAGCCAGCAGCCGAACGCCACACTCCACAGCATCCATATTCCTCTGCCGAACATGCAACGCAATTCCACCTGATCCAGTTTCGCCCACAATACAGCGGTCAGGAAATATCCGCCCGCCGGGAACAGCAGCCCGGCCAACCCGAACAGGCTCCAGCCATATCCGTAAACCGGCCAGAAACGCTGGATGCCGAACCAATGGAAAACGGCCGGTTCATCAGGGCCATGCAAACACATTTCCTGAAATCCGCCAGTCTGTATAACGAAATCCCGGAGGCAATACAAAATCACTCCCCCGGACAGCCAGCACAGGAAATTGCCGACGATCAACGCAATATTTTTCCTGTCAAAACTTTCCGTTGCCGCCAGCGGCAGGATCAGCCCCAAAAACAGAATCGAACTTCCCGCCGCTGTTTCCACTTTTCCCGGCAGCAGAACGACCAGCAGGAACAACGGTGTCAGCAGCCATACACACCAGCGGATCAGAAACACATTGCTTTTGCCGCAAAACCGCTGATAAAACGCCAGAATCAGGTAAAGAAGCAAAAACGTCAGCCCGCAGCCTGACCAGAAAAGGAACTGCGGAACCACTCCGCCACACCAGCCGGTCATCTTCCAGACCGGTACTACCAGCGCAAACAGCCACGATATGCCGGAAAAAACCACATATCCGCCAACCGCCCACAGCGTCACACCCAGAAAAACCGCCGGAGCCGATACCCGCCACTTCATTCCCCGATCCTCACAATCGCCCGGATATCATCACACTGTCTGCGGACAGCTTCATCGTAACCGCCCAAGCCATCCTCGTCAATTCCGTTGGGACCGACGCTCCATACCTGCGTTCCTGCACGGTAAAGCAACGGTTTGCCGCTGAAAGGGTCAATCGGCATCGGCTCAAGTTTCTCCGGCCAGGCTCCATTCTCCCGCCTGCTCAGTTCGGCGGCAATCAGCGCCCGCATGGCCCGGCAGCGCGCCTTGAGCATCAGGAACCGGTTGCCGTATCCGTTTGTCCCCGGCAGTACGATACTGCAAATCACATAGGGCTTTCGTTCCAGCTCCTTCTCCGGCACATCCCGCAGTCCCGGAACGTTGTATGCCTGCAGCAAAGTCCGCCGGTCCGCTGCGCAATACCACCACAACTGTGGGAAAAGGAACCGCAATTTTCCCGGTTGCGCCACTCGATATGAAAACGATCCGGCTTTCACTGTTTCACGAGTTGCCTCCGTTTCCAGAGCATCCAATATAAAAACCACGTCGGCATAGAACGCTTCCTCCTCTATTTCATCGATCTTCTTCTCCGAAGCCGCCAACTTTCCCCCCGCCTGCCGCAACCAGCCGGAAGAACACAAACCGGATTCCAGCAACAACTCCAAAGCATCCAGCCGTTTTTCCTCGCCACTGATCCATCCCACACCGGATATCCAGTTCACAATGCCGACAGTATTGCAGTTTTCCATTCTCCGGTAAATTGCAAGCGCCGATTCACCATCCTGTTCCGCCAGCGCCGACCGGAGCCGCCATAAGCCCCAGAGCAGATAAGACTGGATGATTTCTCCGCAGCAATCTTCAAATTGCACCGCCTCCTCTTCTGAGAGCCGCCGCTCCCCCCGGAGCAGGACTCCGCCGAATGCCCGGTCCAGTTCCTGCAACGGTTTCTCACAGAAGCCGAATCCCTCCCTGAGCCGTTCCAACTCCTCCGAATGCAGTTGAAACCAGCGCGGACTCCGGTTGCAGAACTCCTCCAGCGGCCCGGCAGTCTGCCGGGCGACCTCCTTCCGCGCCATCGCCAGCCTGTTCCAGAATTCCGGATCGGGAGAACCGCTCCGGCAATACCTTTCCCGCAACCCGGCCGAGGTCAGCGGATGTCCGAACCGCCGTTCCAATGCCGTTTTGTCCCGTTCGCTCTCCTGTGAAGCCCATAAAGCCAACAGCAGAGAAAACACAAAGCAGGACAGCGCCATTCCCCACGGCACCACCACCTTTTTTCCGAACATCCGGCGCAACTTCACCCCTTCCGCTTCCGCCCAAATCACCGCAGTAAATCCATAACCGGCCAAGAGCAGCAGGAGTCCGGCCAGCAGCAGCCACGCCCATCCGGAACCGGAAAGCCGCAGAAAACCTGCGGCAGCCTGATCGATTTCAATGAAAGTCCCAAGTTTCCGCCGGACTTCAACCGCTTCCCAAACCCATCCTCCCCGGAGCAACAATCCGGTCCACACGATACCGACCAGAAACATGCCTCCGCTCCAGCACAGGAAATTGCCGCAGACCAGACCAACGCTCCGGCGGTACAACTCTTTCTGAATCAACAACGGAAACACCAGTGTCACCAAACAGAGGGCCAGCCAGATCACTGTCGGTTCAACAGTACTCCAGTTTTCCGCCGCCGTCAACAGCACAAGCAGCACTCCTGTCCCCCACGCCACACACCACCGCATCAGCCAACCGGAACAGACCTGTTGCGCAATCCTGTGAAAAAACAGCAGCATCGCCCCGACTGCCCCCAGGCCGGTAATGATCCAACACCAGTACGGAATTGCCAACAACAGCCACAAATCATCACAGTCCAGCAGAAAGTCGAGCCACCCCGGCACCAGCAGAAACAGAAACAACGAATAGACGATATACCATCCCAATCCCAGAGAGTCAGCAGGAAAAAAGCCGCCGGAGCCGATACCCGCCACTGAGTCAACCTTGTCAACCATCGCTTCATTTTCCGATCCTCACAATCGCCCGGATATCATCACAATGTCTGCGGGCTGCTTCATCGTAACCGCCCAAGCCATCCTCGTTAATTCCGTTGGGACCGACGCTCCATACCTGTACGGCGGGGACTTTACGATACTGCATTTCATAACCGGAATATCCGGCAGCGTCAGCCGGGGCCGCCCGCCGGCTTGATTCCAGAACGGGACAATCTCCGCTCCGGTATCGCAACGTTTTTTCACCAAAGGGGTCAAGCGGCATCGGCTCGATTTTCTCCGGATAAGCGCCGGTTTCACGTTTATGAAGCTCTGCCGCCGCCAATATTTCCATCGCCCGGTAACGAGCCTGCAATACGGCAAACCTCTTTCTGATGAAATTCCCTACGACGACCGCCCGTCCGGTGAACATGTACGGCTTTCCAATCACCTTCCCTCCCCGCATATTTCGGAAAGCCGGGACATCGCACATCCGCATCAGTTCCGTCCGGTCCGCAGAGCAATACCACCGGAACTGCGGGAAGAAAAATCTCAAAGCCCGCGGACAAAGCGGCTGATAAGAGAGTTGCGTCACCGGCGGTATCCCGGTATGTGCCGCCGAATCCATTGCATCCAGTTCCCCGGCCACATACGCAAAAAATCCCTGTTCCTCAGCAACAATGCTACGCGCCCTCAGCTCCTGCAGTTCCTCCACCTCCTGTTCCAGCCAATCGGCGGAACCTGTCCCCGCTTCCAACAGCAGTTCCAACGCATCCAGTCGAAGCGCTTCGCATCGAAACCGGACCAGCGGGTAAATAACATTCGGCGCCTTTTCAAGATATCGGCAGCCGTTTTTCATGGAACGATAACACTGCAATGCCCCTTCCCGATCCCCGCCTGCCGGAGTACTTGCAATTCTCCACAGTGTCAGACTACAAAAGGCACGAATCAATTCCGGGGCGGCCGAGGACTCATTGCATAGTACAGATGTTTGAAAATTCAGCTCTTCCGCCGGAAGCTCTCCGGAAAACAACCGCACCCACTCGTTCCATGCCTCTGAGGCGGCGAAGTTGCTGCTGAGCTTCTTTAATTCTTCCGGCGACAGCCGGAACCAACGCGGTTCCGGTATAAAATACCACGGTTCCCTGTCATCCTGAATCAACTGGCGGGCCACACCTGCCAACCTTTTCACACGATTCCAGAACTCCGGATCAGGAATGTTATCCCGGTAAAACTCCCGCTTCAGTGTCGCCACCGTCGGCGGCCTGCCGAACCGCTTTTCCAACGCCAGCCATGCCGCTTCCGCCTGCCAAGCAGAATACGCCGCCATTCCCAGCGAGAACAGCCAGCAGAAAACCACCGCTCCCCACAATGTCAATACACCTTTCCCGAACAACCGCCGCATGTTCACCCGGTCCGCCCCCGCCCAAAGCGCAGCACTCGCCAGATACCCGCCCAGCAGCAACAGCAGCCCGCCCAAAAAGAACCAGCCCCAGCCGCCGCCGGAAATCCGTAAAAAATCCCGAATACCGAAGCTGAATGCCGCCGGCTCCCGGTAACAGACGCTCATCCTGCTTATGAAACCGAAATCTGTGGCGGAAAGGGCAAAATCTCCGGTCACCGCCAGAACCAGAATCCCCCCGCTCCATCCCAGAAAATTACAGCAGACCAGAGCAATGCGCTTCCAATCCGGCCGCCCGGGCGCCGACAACGGTAGAACCACTGTAAGGAACACGAGCGCAACTCCAACCATTCCCGGCCCGGACTCCGCCATCCATGCGCCCCCCTCCGCAAGCAGAAACAGCAGCGAAGTCCAGACCACATACCACCGCATCAGAAGCCCGACATGACTTTCGCGGCACTTCTGATGGAAAAACAGCCCCAGCAGACACAGGAAGCAGAACACCGCTCCAGCGCCCCCAAAGATCAAAAACAATGGAGCCGCTTCAAAATCACCGGAAAAGGCCCGGTCAACCGGTATCCCCCATGCGCAAAGCGCCACGACGGCGGAACCGACAATATAAGCGCCCGTCCCCGACAGTGTCAACAGAAAAAACAACGTCTGTGCCGTAACTTTCCACTGCCCGGTTTTCACCATGTCGCCCTCCGGCCGTTTTCCTGATTTCCCGCTGTTCTCTGCATTCTACCATCCGTCGCCTGTTTTTTCAACCGGAAACCGGGGAAAAACGTTGAAAAAAATCCCCTTTGACTGTATGTTACCGTGTTAAGCAAAGCAGGAGCCAAATGGAAGAGACCAAACATTCGTTTCCGCCGGCGGCGGCGCCCGATGCGGAGCTGCTGTTTCTCGGTTCGCTGCCGGGCGACGAATCGCTGCGGCAGGCGCAGTATTATGCGCATCCGCGCAATGCATTCTGGCGGATCATGGGCGAGCTGTTCGGCTTCGATCACCTCCTTCCCTACGGGGAACGGCTTGCCGAACTCCGGCGGAACCGCGTGGCGCTGTGGGATGTGGTCGGCTCCGGCGTGCGGCCCGGCAGCCTCGACACCGCAATCCGCGAACACCGCCCCAACGACATTCCCGGACTCCTCGCGCGATGTCCCGGCATTCGCGCGATCGGCTGCAACGGTTCGACTTCGCACAAGCTCCTGAAGCGGCACTATCCCGAACTTTTCGGGCGCACCGGACTGACGATCCTCGCGCTTCCCTCCACCAGCCCGGCGGCGGCGCGGCTCCGCTATGAAGAGAAGCTCGCCGCTTTCCGCGAAATGCTCCGCTTCCGGGAGACGCAATGAACTTCAACCTCTACTCCAGCAACAAACTTGAGGATCTCGCCGCAATCTTCCGCCGGATGATCTTCGATCGCCCCGGTCCCGATCCTTTCGTGCCGGAAACCGTGGTGGTGCAGACACAGGGCATGGCCACCTGGCTGGAGCAGGAGATGGCGCGCGACGGCTCGATCATGGCCAACTTCGACATGCCGTTCCTGCAGAGTTTCATTTTAAAGACCATGCGGCAACTGCTGCCGCGCGAGGAGCTGGAGGCGTTCAACCGGGAGTGCCGCATCTTTTCGCCGGAGGTCGCCGCGTGGCGGATCTTCCGGCTGCTCGGAGAATCCGCCGGACGCTGGCCGGAATTGGATCGCTATCTCACCGGCTCCGAACCGGTCCGCAAGCGGCGGCAGCTCGCCGGGCGCATCGCCGATCTGTTCGACCAGTACCAGGTCTACCGCGGCGACCTGCTCGAAGCGTGGCGGCGCGGCGAAGAACCGGGGCGTTATGTGTGGCAGCAGCAGTTGTACCGGGAAATCGCGAAAGGGTTCACCGGTCCCTACGGCTGGTTCCGCAAATTCTTCGAGCGGGTGCCGGAGCGCGATCTGTGGAGCCGCGTGCCGGTGCGGATCAGCGTGTTCGGGGTCGGCACCATGCCGCCGCTCTATCTGAATTTCCTGCGGCACCTCTCCGCGATCACCGAGGTCAATCTTTTCTATCTGAACCCCTGCCGCGAATTCTGGGACACCTATGAGAAGCGTTTCCGCGACCGTCTCGCCGACAAGAACAGCGGCGTCTTTGAAAGCACCGATGTGGAGAATCCGCTGCTCACCAGCCTCGGCGCGCAGGGGCGGAGCTTCTTCGCGCAGACGCTGGAGCTGCCGGAGCTGGCCCGGGTGCGCTCGGCCGAACTCTTCCGCAGTTTCGTGCCGGAGAAAAGCGAATCGCTCGCCTACCCCGGCGCGACCATGCTCCAGACCATTCAGGAGGATATCCTGCGGATGCGACGGCGCGGTCCGGACGGGGACGATGTCGAAGTCGGCCGCACCCGCAAAATCGACTACCGGCGCGACCGCTCGATCCGGGTCCACAGCTGCCACACCATCCGGCGCGAACTTGAAGTGCTGAAAGATGAGTTGATCCGCCTGTTCGACGAAAGCAACGGCGCCGTCCAGCCGCGCGACGTGATCGTGATGGCTCCCGACATCAACGCCTATGAACCGTACATCCGGGCGGTGTTCAACGACGAAACCTTTGAAGGGCGTTACGGCATCTCCGACCGCAGCCTGCGGCAGGAGAGCCTGATCGCGGAAACTTTCCTGCAGCTGCTGCGGCAGGCTTCCGGGCGGTTCGAAGCCTCCGAAATCCTTTCATTGCTCGACACGCCCGCCCTGCGGCAGAAGTTCCGCATCGCCGACGCGGAGATGGAAACCTTGCGCGAACTGGTCGGGCAAAGCGCGATCCGCTGGGGCTACGACGCGGCGGCGCGGCGGCGTTTCTGCGACTTTGAATTCGGGGAATTCAGCTGGCGCTGCGGCTTCGACCGGCTGCTGCTCGGTTTTGCGATGACCGCCCCGGAGGACCAACTGGTCAACGGGGAGTACCTGCCATGCGGCAATGCCGAGGGGAGCGATGCGGAACTGCTCGGACGGTTCGTGTCGTTTGTAAGCTCGCTTGCGGAACTCGGCGAACGCACCGGCAACGCCCACTCCGCCGAAGCGTGGGCGCAACTCTTTCACAATGCCGTGGATACCTTCTTCCGCCCGGACAAGGAGTCGCTGCCGGAAATCACCGCATTGCGCGGCACGATCGATGCCTTTGCGGCGGCGGCTCGCGACGGGAACTGCGATGAACCGCTTCCCCTCGAGGCTGTGACCGACCAGTTGTCCGACAGTTTCAGCCTCGTACAGAACAACATGCCCTTCCTGCGCGGCGGGATCACCTTCTGCTCGATGGTGCCGCTGCGGAGCATCCCGATGCAGGCGGTCGCGCTGCTTGGCCTCAACGAGGGGGAGTTCCCGCGAAGGGATATCCGGCTCGGCTTCAACATCATGAGCGACCGGCGGCTCGGCGACCGCTCGCGCCAGATGGAGGACCGCTATCTGTTCCTCGAAGCCCTGTTGGCGGCGCGCCGCACTCTGATGCTGTTCTACCACGGCAGCGATCCCCTGACCCTTGAGGAACGGCCTCCGGCGGTGCCGCTGGCCGACCTGATCGACGTATTGAAGGCGAGTTTCCGCGATTTTGAAGTGATCCGCCATTCCCTGCAAAGCTTCAATTTCCGCTATTTCGACCCGGCGAACGGCGCGGAGCTGCGCTGCTATTCGCCGGAATACTTCCGCGCCGCCCGTTCGCTGCACGGCTATCTGGCAGGCGGCGCGGAGCCGGAAAGCCGGCTCCCCTTCACCCTCCGGCCCGAACCGCTGCCGCCGGTGCTCGAACTTGCGGAACTGGAACGCGCATTCCTGAATCACCCGGAATACTTCCTGCGCAACCGTGTCGGCCTGAGTTTTCGCACCGACCGCTGCACGCCCGAAGACAAGGAACCGTTTACCCTCGACGGCTTAGGCAGTTATCAGGTGCGGGACCGGCTGCTCGACTGGCGGCTCTCCTCCGATGAAGGACCGTCAGGCGAGCTTGCCTACCGGCTGATGCTGGCGGGAGGACAGCTTCCACTCGGCAGCGCGGGCAAAAATGAATTTGAAACCGCCCGCCGTCAGGTCGCCGCGCTGACTCCGGAACAATATGCGCTGCTGACCGAACGCCATGCGGAACCCTTTGCGGTTGAAACGAACGGGATCACCGTAACCGGTTCGATGTTCCTGTCGCCGGACGGGACGACACAGCTTTTCGTGCATGGCTCCGGCTCCTCGCCGAAGCACCTTCTGCGGCTGCGGCTGCGCCATTTGCTGCTGACGGTGCGCAATGCCGGAAACATCCCGGCGCGCTCGCTCGGCTTCTTCATCAAGGACAGCGTAGAAGTCGTTGAACTTCCGGAATTTGAACCGGATGTTGCGGAAGCGGAACTGGGACGGCTGCTGGAACTTTTCCGCGACGGCCTGAGCCGTCCGCTGCCGCTGGCGGCCTACTTCTCCAGCGCCTGCTCGGCCAAGGACGAACCGGAGGCGAAACGCCGCGCGGCGCTGGCGAAGTTCGATCCCGGCCCCTTCGACTTCCCGCTGGACAACCTTGAAGGTTTCCATCGCTGTTTCCGGCCGGAGGATTTCAACGACGAGGCGTTCCTCGAACTGGTGTTCCGTTGCGCCGATCTGGTTTATCCCAAACAGCCGCAGGAGGTTCTGCAATGACGCCGGTCCAGGAGCTTGATTCGCTGAACTGCCCGCTCCGGGGCCTCTTCCTGATCGAAGCGGCCGCCGGGACCGGCAAGACCTACAACATCCAGAACCTCGTGGTGCGCGCGGTGCTGGAGCGGGATATTCCGATTGAAAAGCTGCTGGTGGTCACCTACACCCGCGCCGCGGCGGCCGAACTCGCCGGCCGCATCCGGCAGGTGCTCTCCGGCACGCTCGCCGCACTCGAAAAGAGATTGCCGCCCGAGTCGGGGCGCGAAGCGCAGCTCGTCGCTCGCGCCCTTGAAACGCTGACTTCTGGAGAGTGCCGGAAACGGCTGCGCACCGCGCTCTTCGACTTCGACGCCGCGACGGTCACGACCATCCACGGCTTCTGCCAGAAGGTGTTGCGCGAAAACGCCTTTGAAAGCGGCATCCTGTTCAGCCGAGAGCTGGACAACGACTGCGCCGAACTGCTCGAAAAACTCGCCGACGACCTCTACCGCCGGGAGTTCTACCCCGACGACGACGCCCGGCACAGCGCCCTGCGGCAGGCGCTGTTGCGTCAGGCCGGATACACGGCGGAACGTCTTGCCGAACTGGCGCTGCGGCGGATCGCCCGCCCCGATCTTGTGATCCGCTCCAACGCCGAAGCCGGAACCGATCCGGCGGCGGATCTCGAAGAACTGGCGGAGGGCTTCGGCGAACTGCGCCGGGAAGAGCTGCCGGAGTGTCTGGCCAATTTCCCTTATCTATTCAACAAGCCATTCAGCGGCAAGGATTTTGACCGGTTCATCGCGGCGTATGAGAAATTCCGGGCCGATGGTGTGCCGACCGGGGAGTTCCTGCAACTGCTCGCCGCTTTCACCCCGGAGGCGCTCACCGAAGCTCTCTGCGCGCGCAAAAAATCCGGCGCGCCGTCGCAGTTCGCCGCTCTGGAACAGCGGCAGGAGGCGCTTGCCGGAATACTCGAACAACCTGAATTGCAGCGTATTTTCCGGCTTGCCGAACTGGCGCCCCGCTTCGGCGACACGGTGCTGCTGGCGGCGGTCGAGGAACTGCTCGCCGCTTACGACCGCGCCAAGCAACAGGCGAACCTGCAGACCTTCGACGATATGATCCGCGACGTGCACCGGGCGCTGATGGAGCCGGAAAGCCGGTTGCAGCGGAGCCTTCAGCAGCAGTATCCGCTGGGGATCGTGGACGAGTTTCAGGATACCGACCCGATCCAGTATGCGATCTTCAAAAAGATATTCATCGATCCGGCCGAACCCGGCGGCGCGGTGCCGGCGGCGACCCTCTTTCTGGTCGGCGATCCGCGGCAGGCGATCTACGGCTTCCGCGGCGGCGACATCGACACCTACAACCGCGCGGCGGACGACGTATTCCGTTACGGCGGAGCCAAATACACTTTGACCCGCAATTTCCGTTCGGCGGCGGGGATGATCGAAGCGGTCAATCTGCTGTTCAGCCGTCATGCGTCGCCCTTCGCGTCGGAGCGGATCACGCTGCCGGAAATTTCCGCTCCGGCCAAACCGGAACTGGGCAACCGCCCGGAATCCGCGCTGCTGGTCGCGGGACGCGAGGACCGCCGCCCGCTGCGGATCACCGACCTCCCCGACTCCGACGGCGACGCCTGCCTTGCGGCGGCGGTCGAAATCGCCAATGCGCTGCTCTGTGACGACACGCTGCATATTCCGCCGCGCGGCGACACTCCCGAACGGCGGCTGCGCCCCGGCGACATCGCGATTCTGGTCAAGAAGTGGAGCGAAGCCTACGCCCTGAAGCCGCTGCTGGCGGCGCGGATGATCCCGTCGGTCTTTTCCAACAGCGAAAGCGTCTACCGCAGCGACGAGGCGCGCGAACTCCTGACCGTGCTGGCGGCAATTGCCGCGCCGGAACGCAGCGGCGAAGTGCTGGCGGCGCTGGCGACCGGTCTGGGAGGGTGCGGCCTTGCCGAACTGCTGCGGCTCGGTTCGGAGGAAGGAAGCAACGAGCTTGCGGAGCATCAGACCGCCTTCGCCCGGCTGCGCCGGGAGTGGCGGCCGGAGACCTTTATCGTGATGTTTTCCGGCCTTCTCAAATACTTCGACATTCCCGCCCGGTTCGCGCGTCAGGAGGGCGGCGAGCGCAAGCTGGCCAACCTCCACCAGCTCGGCGACCTGCTCCAGCAGGAGAGCAGCCGCCGCAAGCTGAGCATCAATGCACTGCTGAATTTCCTTTCCGACGCGGTCGAAGGGCGGATCGACGACAGTTCCGACGAAGTCAAGCAGATTCTCGAAAGCGACCGCGACTCGGTGAAAATCACCACCGTCCACAGCAGCAAGGGGTTGGAGTACCCGGTAGTGATCCTGCCCTCGCTGTTCCGCTTTGCGACCGGAAGCCGTTCGCCGGGAGGCAATTTCCACGAGGACGGGCATCTGGTCTATGAACTGCACGCCGCAGGTTCAATGAACGAGCGCGAACACGATGAGGCGACAATGGAAAACCTCCGCCTCGCCTACGTCGCGCTGACCCGCGCCAAATACCGCTGTCACGTGCTGTGGGGCAAAGACGGTGCGAGCAGCTATTGCAATTCGCCGCTGGACTGGCTCGTCAAGTTCCGCGAGGCGACGCCGGAGGAAGCGGCCCATCCGACCCGGTTCCTGAAAATGCGAAAGGATGCGCCGCGGCTGCTGCCGGTGGAGCTTGAAGAGAAAACCCTGCCGGTTTCCACGCAGGTTTACCGCCCCGAACTCGACCGCAGCCGGCAGCTGGCACCGTGGGAGTGGAATCATCGCGTGCTGCGCGACCACTACCGGATCGCCAGCTTTTCCTCGCTCTCCCCGGCGGCTTCCGGGCGGCTTGATCCCGCCGACGACGGCGCGGACCACGACGACAGCCAGCCCGAGGAACAGCTTCCCGCCCTGTCCGAAACCGCGCCGGAGAAGAATCCGGCCCTCGCGCTTCCGGGCGGCAAGGCCTTCGGCAATGCGGTGCATGAAATCCTTGAAGAACTGGACTTTACCGCCCCCATCGATGCGCTCCGGGAGCTGGCGGCGCGCAAACTGCGCTTCTACGGACTCCTGTCAGGCGACGGTTCCGGCGCGGACCGCGAGCGGCTCGACGCGGTCGCCGCGATGGTCGAACGCACCCGCCGCGCCCCGCTGCACGACGCGCAGGGCGACGGCTTCACCCTGTCGCAGATCGGGCGCGCCGACCGCCTCTCGGAACTCAGGTTCCTGTTCGGCTTCGGGCAGAAATTCCGCACCGGCGAGATCGCGGAACTGCTCGGAGACTATGCAGAGCGGGAGTTCCGCTTCACCGACTGGCCGGAGTGGAACACCCCGGTGGACGGCGGCTTCCTGAACGGCTTTATCGATCTGGTTTTCCGCCGCCGCACCGCCTCCGGCGACCGCTACTGCCTCGTCGACTGGAAAACCAACCGGCTCGACGGCGAACCGGCCAACTTCACGCCCGCCCGGCTCCCGGCGGCGATGAGCCACAGCTATTACTTCCTGCAATACCTCTTCTATACGGTCGCGCTGGTCAAATTCCTGCGCCGCACCTTCGGGAAGTTCGATGCGGAGGATTACCGCGACCGCTTCGGCGGCGTCTACTATCTTTTCCTGCGCGGCATCCGGGCCGGACAGTCTCCCAACGGCGACGGCGTATTCTTCACCCGGCCCGATTTTGAACTCGTCACCGCGCTCGAAGCGTTGATCAGCCCGGAGGAACCATGAAACAGCCTTTTGCCGAATATTGCGCCGCCACCGGCGAATTTGAACCGATCGATCTGGCGTTCGCCGATTTCATGCTCCGTTTCGCCCGCGCGCCGGAGTGTGAGGAGCTTTACCTTGCGGCGCTGTTCGCCTCCCGCGCGGTCCGCCTGAGCCACAGCTGCTGTCCGTTGCGGGAACTGGCCGGGACGCTGTTTCCGGAAATCCCCGCCGAGGGGCAGCGGCAGTTCCGGCTTCCCGGCTGCGATGCCTGGCTCGAACGGCTGTCCGCTCCCGCCCTCGCCGCCGCGGTCAGCCGTTATCCGGCCTGCCGCGACGCGGGCTTCCCGACTCCGCTGGCAATCGACGACGCCGGGCGGCTCTATCTGCAACGCTATCTGGTGTACGAGCTTCAGGTTGCGCAGGCGGTCATGCTCCGCGCCCGCCGCCCGGAGCATCCGCCGGAACTGCTCCCGGGAGCATTCGACGCACTTTTCATCAACTACCGCAGCGGAGCGGCAGAAGGCCGGCCCGATTTCCAGCGGCTGGCGGCGCTGGCGGCGGCAAGCCGGGACTTCACGGTGATTTCAGGCGGCCCCGGCACCGGCAAGACCACGGTGGTCGCAGCGCTGCTCGCGCTGGAATTCGCCCGCGCCCCCGAACTCCGGGTCGCGCTGTGCGCCCCGACCGGCAAGGCGCAGGCCCGCCTCGGCGAGGCGCTGCGCGAGGACGGCCTCAAAATCGGCACGGCCGAAGAAATACGCCGCCGGATTCTGGAACTTGCCCCCTCGACCATCGACCGGCTGATCGGTTCCGCGCCATTGACGCACCGGACGAAATACCACGCCGGGAATCCGCTCCCCTTCGACCTCGTGATCGTCGATGAAAGTTCGATGGTGTCGCTGCCGCTGATGGCGCGGCTGATGCAGGCCCTCGCACCCGAAACCCGGCTGATCCTGCTCGGCGACCCGAACCAGCTCGCCTCGGTCGAATCCGGAGCGGTGCTGGCCGACATCTGTGACTCCGGAAAGTGCAACGCCTTTTCCGGCGCGATCCGCGAAGCCTATCTGCGGCAGTCGCCCGGCGTCTTTCTTGCGGAACCGGACGACGCGCGGCCGCTCACCGGGGCGCTTGCGGAGCTGACCCACAACTTCCGTTTCGACACCGCGCCCGCAATCGGCGAAGTCAGCTCCGCGATCAAACTGCTTCAGGACGGCGCGACGCCGGAAAAAATCAAGGAATTGACCGACTTCATTCACCATCAGCAGAATGACGATTTCCGCACCGTCGCCGTCACGCGCGACCAGCTCTCCGCCCGGCTCAGGCAGGAACTGGCGCGCGAGCTGCCCGGCAAACGCGGCTGTTTCCTCCGCCTCGCGGAGCTGGCCGAAGCCGGAACCGCCGAAGCACTCACGGAGGCGTTCGGGTTGTTGAACGCCTTCAAGGTGCTGGCCGCCGTCCGGCGCGGCCCTTTCGGCGTGGAGGAACTGAACCGGATCATCCGCGAACTCTTTCACTGGAAAAGCGAGGACACGCCCGGCATGCCCGTGATGATCCTCGCCAACGACCGGTTGACCGGCCTCAGCAACGGCGACATCGGCCTCTTTTGGAAAGACCTCGCCGGAAGCGGCGCGACCCGGATCTATTTTCCCGGCTTCGAGCGCAGTTTCCTCGCAGCCGAACTCCCGGAGCATGAACCGGTTTTCGCGATGACCATCCACAAGTCGCAGGGCTCCGGGTTCAGCCGGGCGCTGCTGGTGCTGCCGGACGGCGATTCACCGGTTCTGACCCGCGAACTCCTGTACACCGGCATCACCCGCGCCTCAAAGGAGGTGGTGCTCTGGAGCACGCCCGCCGTCACGCGCCTGATGCTGGAGCGCCGCACCCGCCGCGCCTCCGGCCTGCAGGCCCGCCTCGCCGAAGCGTAGGAGCTTCATTCGGGGCGGCGCTTTTCAGTCACCACAATCTTGAAATCATAGTTGCTGACGGTGAGCCGTTCCAACAGGCTGGTTTCGCCGAAGAGCCGCCGCCAGAAAGGGATGCGCCGTCCGGAAGGGCCCATGATGATATGGCCGACCCGGTGTTCCCGGGCAAACTGCAGAATGGTCTTGACCACATCATCCCCCTGATAGGTGAACACCTTTGCTCCGACCTGACGGGCCAGTTCGAGGGTATCCGCGAGCCGCCGCTGGGTCGCGGCGTCGATCCTGAGCGCGCTCTCCCGGGAGGTCTGCACATAGAGTACATACCAGTTGCGGTTCAGCCGCCCGGCGAGCCGCGAACCGTAACGCAGCAGCGCGTCGGCATTGGGGCTGAGCGAACTCATGCAGACCATCACCTGATCGGGGCTGACGCTGTCGCCCGAATCCCCGCCGGCTTCGTTTTTCTCCCGGTAACGGGTGTCGAGCTGCGCGGCAAGTTCCCGCAGCGTCAGTTCCCGCAGCTGCTGAAGATTGCCCGCACGAAAAAAATTGTCGAGCGCGCTCCCGATCCGTTCGGCAGGATAAACCCGGCCGGTGCGAATCCGTTCGCGCAGGTCGTCCACCGAAACATCAACGTTAACCACCTCGTCGGCTCCCGTGACCACCCAGTCCGGAATCCGTTCCCGGACCTTCACGCCGGTGCTTTTCTCAACGATTTCGTACAGGCTTTCCAGATGCTGAATGTTCAGCGTCGAAATCACATGGATTCCGGCATCGAGAATCTCCTCCACATCCTGATACCGTTTCTCATGCTTCGAACCGGGGACGTTGGTATGCGCCAGTTCGTCCACCAGCACCACCTGCGGCCGCCGGGCGAGAATGGCCGGCACGTCCATTTCGGCGATTTCGATGTTCCGGTGCCGCATCACCCGGCAGGGAATCACCTCCAAGTCGCCCAGGCAGGCGGCGGTTTCGGCCCGGCCATGCGTTTCCAGCAATCCGACCGCGACATCCACTCCTTCGCTGTGCTTCAGCCGCTGCGCCTCCTTCAGCATCTGGGTAGTCTTGCCGACTCCCGCGCAATATCCGAGATAAATCTTCAGCCTGCCGCGCCGGGAGTTGCGGATCAGCCGCAGAAAACGGTCAGCACGTTCGATCTCCATTTCACACCTTCTTTCCGGCTCCGCCCGGTCACACCCATTGCGCGGAGTTCTTCTCCTGATTTTCCTTCGCCCCCGTCACCGGAATCGAAAAGATGAAAGAGCTCCCCTGCCCTTCCGCGCTCTCCACCCGGATCGATCCGCCCAGCGCCGTGACGATCTCCTTGGCGATGGACAATCCGAGGCCGACGCCGCTGTTCGGCTCCTGCCCCGGAGCGCGGTAAAACTGCTCGAACAAATGGGCCTGCACCTCCGGCGGCATTCCGCAGCCGGTATCGCGCACCGTGAATTCCACCGCATCCTCCCGCCGCACCGCCGAAACCGTGATCGAGCCTCCCGCCGGGGTAAAGCGCAACGCATTGCCGATCAGATTGTCGAACACATAGTCGATCCGGTTCACCGCGACCAGCACGTCGGGGACGTCGGGAGCGACCTGCGTTTCCAGCCTGATCTCGCGGTCGAGGCACTTCGCCCGGAACCGCTCCTCGGCGGCCCGGATCAGATCGGCGGGACGCCGCGGCTCCAGTTGCAGGTTGTTCCGGCCGGAGACCCGGTTCAGGTCCAGCAGGTCGCTCATGATATCGGCCAGCCGGTCGCCATCGTCCCGCATCGACATCACCAGGTCGAGCTGCCCCGGATTCAGCGGCCCGATCTTCTCATCCAGCAGCAGATAAATCGACATGCGCAGCGAGGTCAGCGGCGTCTTCAACTGGTGCGAAACCGTCGAAATCACGCTGCGCTTCAGCTCCTGCTGTTCATGGGCCATGGTCACATCCTTCAGGATCACCGCCACCGCCGAAATACGGTCAGCCGGGGCGTCCGCCGGAATCGGAAGCGCCGTCGGCTGGAAAAAATACTCCTTGTTATCGATGAAGTGCTGGATCACCCCGTCATTCTGCCGGCAGGTACAGACGCCGCCCCCGGCCAGCACCCGGTCATAAATCTCCCGCAGCCAGACCGCGTTCACCGCCCCGACTTCGGCTCCGATCCGGAAGCCGAAATACTGTTCCGCGCTGCGCGTGGCAATCTCCACGCGACCGCTGCGGGCGTCGAAAACGGCGATCGGCGTCGGCAATTCGCTGAACACGTCGCGGTTGGTCCGCTCGGAACGTTCCAGTTTGATCCGTTCATTCCGGCGCGCCTCCCGCAGCGCCGCGGCCATCGCATTGAAAGAGCGCGACAACTGCCCGATCTCGTCACCGGATTTCGCATCCAGCACGATATCCAGATTGCCGTTGCTGATCTCATTGGTCAGTGCCAGCAGTCTGGCAATCGGATTCAGAATCCAATTCTTGAGCAGAAGCGTCAGGATCACCGCGAACAGACAGCAGCCGATCAGGATCATCAGCACCCGCCGGTGCAACGTCTCCGCCTCCTGCCGCGCCCGGTTGTTCGCGTCAATCATATTCTGCTGGTTCAACGCCTGAATTTCGCCGGTCAGTTCTTTGATCTCCCGGAACAGCGGCTCCATGCGTTCATCGTAAAGCGTCCGGCGTTCCGTTTCCGCTTTCCGGGGCTGCGCCAGCTCCGGCAGCAGTGCGATATACTCCTTCAGCAACCGGTTAACCCGTTCCGCCCGTTCAAGCTCCCCTTTCACCGTCACATTCCGCAGTTCGGCATCCCATGCAGCCCGCAGTTCCCGAACCGCCTCCTTCCAGTCGCCATTTTCCTCCGCCGTCCCGTCCCGGAAAGAGCGCAGCAAACCGCCGTTCACCTCCTCCAGAATATCGTCCACCTTCCGGCAGATCACCACGCTCCGGTAATTCTCCCTTAAAATCACGTCGATCGCCTCGCCGAGACGGTCCACCTGCCGTATCATCACAGCCCCGACCGTCGCAATCAGCACTACCAGCACCCCGAAGCTGATCAGGAATTTTTTCCGAATATCCAGCATCCGCATTTCTCCTTAGAGCTTATTCAGCGATAAGCTCTTAACTCTGTTTTCTGTACATTTTCAGCAAAATACATGCCAGCCGTCTGTCAACCTCAATATCAAGGCGTCCTTCATCTTATTTCATTGCAAAATGCAATGCGGCGTAATTCGCCGAATATTGCATTTTGCAATACCCCCGCAGTCCGATCGGCAACCTTGGAATGCGGAGCCCGAAGGGCTTGCTCCCGCTCCGCGGGAGAAAGCTTCAGCTCCGCTTTTTAATCGCGCGCGAGTTTTATATTCAGCTTTGCATTACCGCAAGAACAGGCGTGGTGCCCGGAGGGTAGTAAGCACCGCGCCTTCGGCCTGCGGATGGCTCCGGGGGACGTCGCGCACGTCCCCCGGACCCCCTCGCCGGTGGCAGAGGCCGGTCTGGTTGCGGAGCACTTCCGCTCGCGGGCGCGGCTTCGCCGCTTACTTGTCCGCCTGCGGCGGCCAACCCTTCAACGTTCGCTGCGCTCACTACGCCAGGGGGGCTTCGCTCTCTACGTTCGGCTTCGTCACTATCGTTCCTCGTTACTTGCCAAAGGCAAGTAATTCCCTCACGTTCGTTCGCGGCGCTGACCGCGCTTGTTGTGCGCCGCATAAATGGTCATGGAGGCCAACCAATGCTCGCATGTACCAGCCGCCGCACGCCCCCGAAGGGGCATTGGCGGGCGCACCCGGCTGCAGCACCTTGCCGCACGCACGCGCCTATTGTGTGCCGCGTAAGTGGTTATGGAAAACAACCTTCGCCTTGCATGTGCCGACCGCCGCGCGACCCCGAAGGGTGTAGAGCGCGCACCCGGCAGCGGCACCTTGCCGCACGCGCTTATTGTGCGCCGCGTAAATGGCCACTTAGCCTACTATTCAGATTCCGTAGGCTTTGCGCTTCCTCCACAGCGTCGCCTGATCGATTCCGAGAATTTCCGCGGCCTGCTGCAAAGAGGGGGCGGTCGCCACCACATGCCGGATATACCGTTCCTCCACCTCCTCCAGCGTCAGGTTTTCCCGGAAACTCAGCGGGCCGGACTCCTGTTTCAGCGCCTCCGGCAAATGTGCCAGTTCGACCGTGTCTCCGGTGGCGAGGATCGCGCCGCGTTCGACTGCGTTGCGCAGTTCGCGCAAATTTCCGGGCCATCCGTAGCTGCGCATTGCCGCCATCGCCTCCGGCGAAAAGCCGTTCAGCACCTTGTGATTGCTTTTCGCGAAAAAGAGCAGCATATCCAGCGCGAGCGTTTCGATATCTTCCGGGCGCTCCCGCAGCGGCGGAATCTCCAACTGAAACACGTTCAACCGGTAGAAGAGATCCTCGCGGAATTTTTTCTGCCGCACCGCCTCCTCCAGATCCATGTTGGTCGCGGCGATGATCCGCACGTCGGCGCGGAGAGTTTCGGTTCCCCCGACCCGTTCGTATTCGTGGTCCTGAATGAAGCGCAGCAGCTGCGGCTGAATCGCCGGCGGCAGGTCGCCGATCTCATCCAGAAAAAGCGTGCCGTGATCGCAGGCCGCCACCCGCCCGGCACTGTCCCTGACCGCCCCGGTGAACGCCCCCTTCATGTGGCCGAACAATTCGCTGCTCAGCAGCTCCGGCGTCAGGGTCGGGCAGGAGATGATCCCCAGCGGAAATTCCGCCCGGCGGCTCCAGTTGTGGATCGCCCGCGCCAGCATCGTTTTGCCGGTGCCGCTTTCGCCCCGCAGCAAAACAACGGCTTCGGAATCTGCGACCTGCCGCGCCATCTCCAATGTGCGCTGCATTTTCGGATTCGCGGAGGAGAACACCGCCTCCGGGTGCAGGCTTTGCAAATCGGCTTTCAGGCAGTCGATCCGGTTCTGCATCGCCAGCGTCGCCTCGACCCGGCCGACCACCAGCTCGATCTGTTCGGGATTGAACGGCTTGGCGATGTAGTCGAACGCGCCGAGCCGCATCGCCTGCACCGCCGTATCAATGGAGGAATAGGCCGTCATCACCACGATTTTCATCCAAGGCGAATCCGCCAGCAGCTTCGGAATCAGTTCCAAACCGTTGTCGGCGCCGAGCCGCAGGTCCAGAAAAGCCATCTCGAACATGCGCGCCCGGCTCTCCGCCAGCGCCGCCTGAACGTCTCCCGCCTGACAGACCTGCCGCCCGTGGGATTTCAGCCACAGCGCCAGTGTCTTGCGGATATTCGCCTCGTCATCGATCACAAGTATATTCAGCATTGTCGTCTCTCCATAATATATCCCTTACCAATTATACGCTCGGATCGCCTTTTCCGCAAGTGCCGCCACTCCAAAGCAGGCCCGATTCCGACGATTTTGCCGTTTTTTGTGTTTTATAGCAAACTTCGTGCCAAGATAACTCCTTCCCCATCGCGCACGGCGGAACAGTGCTTCGCGGCTTCGCGTCCCCTTCATCATCCGTTGCAAAATGCAATCCGCAAAAATCCTGCTCCACCCTTTTTTTCCATATTTTTCCACTTTTTTGGGATTTCCACTTGACTTTTGCTGTAAGATAGATCATAATATTTACAGAAAACAAATGTAAATTTACAGCAATTCCAATGAAAAAGCTGAAAAACCATGATTAAGAAAACAACAGTCAGGCAGCCGGTGACCCTGACTCAGGTGGCGGAAGCCGCCGGAGTTTCGATCGCCACGGTCTCGCGGGTGCTGAACCGGCGCGGGCAGGTCGACGAGCAGACCAAGCTGCGCGTGCTCGACACCGTCGATGAACTCGGCTACGACGCCAGTTCCATCGCGCGCAAAGCCGCCGCGATTTCGCAGGCGGAGAACAAACTTTACCGGGTGGAACTGCTGCTCTGCCCGCTGGCGGAGCAGAAGAACATGCTGATGCTGGATTATTTCGACGAAATGCTGCGCGGCATCCAGTCCTATTTCAGCCGCCACGGCAATATGATGATGAATATCTGCACCTGGGACCCGGCTGGTTACGGCGAGGAGAACGACCAGATTTTCAACCGTCTGCTCTCCGCCGACGGCATCATCGTGATCGGCAATCCGACCTGCGACGTGGTCGACCGCCTGGTCGCCAGCCGCATGAAGCCGGTGCTGATCTCCAGCGACCGCGACGATATTTCAATCAATTCGGTGGAGGCGGACAATTTCACCGGCGGCGTGATCGCCGCGCGGCACCTGATCCGGAACGGATTCAAAAAGATCGGTTTCCTGTCCGGCTCCTCCAAGGTCCACTCGTTCCGGGCCCGCCTGAACGGCGCGATGATCGAAACTTTGCAGGAACTCGGCCCGGAAAGTTTTGTAAGCCGCGTTTCCGCCACCAGCGACAATGAGGATGTGAAAGCCGCGCTCCAGGAGCTGTTCACCTCGCCGGACCGTCCCGAGGCCCTGATCACCACCCATCCGATGGCAGCCTATCTCGCCGTCGAGGTCCTGAAGGAACTCGGCCTGAACTGTCCGCAGGATTGCAGCATCGTGACCTTCGACAATCCTGAAAACCTCCCCGGCGGCATCAGTTTCACCCATCTGCGCACCTATCCGCGCCAGCTCGGCATCAAAGCCGCCCAGCGGGTTTACCAGCAGATTTTCACCCGGCAGCTCGAGGATCAGCCCTACAAAATCGTGCTGCCGCTGGAACTGATTCCGGGCAATTCCATGAAACTTTCCTCCCCAACCAAACGAAAAATGCGACAGGCTGAAATTACAACTTTAATCAACGCAATTTAAAAATGTCTTATTTCCCCCAAAATTTTAACATAAAAAACAGGAAAGAATTCAATCATGAGAAAGTTTTCCAATCGCCGTTTTACCTTAATTGAGCTGCTGGTCGTGATCGCGATCATCGCGATTCTCGCCGCAATGCTTCTGCCCGCGCTGAACAAGGCGCGTGCCACAGCCCGTGTCGCGACCTGCAAAGGCAATATGAAAAGCATGGCGCAGGGCTTGCTGCTCTATTCGGGAGACTCGGCTGACACCCTGCCGTTTCATCCCGGAAAAACCGGGCCGGTCTGGAACAGTCTCTACTGGATGCAGACCCTGCGCAATAATTACTCTTTGGGAAATAAACTCTGGTACTGCGCCGGCAATCCGGAGGTATTCAATACGACTTCCACTCCCGGCTACATTCAGGGACTCGGTTTCGGCGGCGACCAATACGGCAACAATACAACCAATTACTCGTTGAACGGCTGGCTGCTCGACGGCACCAAAAACGGAGTAAAGGGAATCAAAGGCAAGATCAGCCGCGCCGACTCCCCCTCGACCAGCATCATGGTAATGGAATACGCCAGCCCGAATTTCACGGAATCTTCCATGTGGCATATCAACAAGAGCCTGAGCCGCTTTCAGAGCGAACACAAAAAGCGGCGGGATCATTCCGGCCTGGCCTCCAATTTCGCCACGCTGGACGGCCATGTGGAATCCCTGAAATACGGCAGCAACCCTCATCAGATCAACCTCAATGCCCTGAAGGGCTGGCGATACCCCATTACCTCCGCCAATTCCTGGGCGGCTCCGTTGTGGTCCACCTACTACGCCCCTTAGTCTCAACAATCCCGGAGAATTCATCATGTGGAAAGAACTCGGTTTGTGTGCGGCGGTCTGCATCGGTTCGATCAGTTTCGCGGCGGAAAAGGCATCGGTCAGGACAAAGGATTTCGTACTGCGGTTCGCAAAGGACAAGATCGTCCTCTCCAATCTGAAGTGGCAGGACGAGGTGGTGATCCGCAAGGTCATGTTCATCCGTTCCCCGCACTTCGCGACGCCGACCGGCGCGGAGCAGCTTACGCCTGACTCGTTCAAAGTCGACTACAAGATCGACGTGAAAGCCAATCCGAAGGACACCCCGGAAAAGGCCGAAGCGTTGAAAAAGAGCATTGAGGCGATCAAACTGACCGCGCTCTGCACCGCCACCGACGCCGGCGCGAAGATCGAATACACGTTGACCTCGCCGGAGTACAAGCCGGATGGGGCGATGATCGAATTCAACTGCTGGTCCAGATTCAAAAAGGGCGGCAAGGGCGACCTGATCAAGGCGAACGGCAAAAAACTGCGCCCCTTCGCCAAGGAAGGGCGCGGAATCTACTATCTGGCATTGCCGGGCAACCCCAACTGGACCAGCGGCTGGGCGGAACACGCCGGATTCCGCAAGTCCGGAGATGAATACAAAACCACGCTGGAGTTCCGTTTCGCACCTCCCGAAGTCACCGGCGAGGCCGTCGGCGCGCTCTTCGACCACAAAGTCGAAGCCGCACAGCCGGAAGCAGGAAACGCTCCCGCCAACTGAAAAGACCAACCGTATATGTTCAAAAAACTGACACTCACTCTCGCAGCTTTCTGCGCCGCCGGAATTTTCGCAGCCGAAAAAAACGCGATCGCCTATCCCGGTTATTCGCTGGAAGCCGACAAAGGCGGACTGGTCATCAAGGACGGCTCCGGCAGCCGGCTGCTGAAAATCGGCCGCCAGCTCTTCAGCTGGGCCCCTCCGGTCGCCTATCCGGAAACCGTCACCCAAATCGCCCCCGACACATTGAAGGTCGATTACCGCATCGCCAAGGACAAGTCCGGGCAGGTCGCCCTTTCCGCCACCTTCCGCGCCACGCCGGAGGGAACGATCTTCGCCGACTATGAACTGACCGCCCCCGAAGGGTTGAAAACCGGCGGCATCATGCAGGAGCTTCAGCCAGTCGGCGTCAAAAAACAGCCGGAGCTTTTCAAATCCGGGCTCTGGACCCGCGACGCCAACGGCGGCGTGCCGTATGAAGTACGCGACGGCTACTTCCGCGGTTTTCAGGGCAAACGCGCTTCGGTCTGGCTGCAGCTCGGCGGCAATGCCAACTATACCAGCAGCTGGGCGGAGCATCTCAGCTACAAAAAGAATGAATCCGGGAGGCAGTCCGCTTCCTGCGTTTTCCAGCTCACCCCTCCGGGGGCGACCGGCGCCGAAGCTGCGGCCCTGCTCCGCAACCGGCCGCTGACGCTGATGCTGGCGACCGGGAAGCCGTTCAACCTGTGGGACTCCGGCGCACCGGAATTGACCGTAAACATCACCAATCCCGGCAGCCAAACGCAAAGCGGCGTCGAACTTGCCGTCACCGCCCGCGACTACGACGGCAGGAGCGTGCTGAATGAGAAACGCCTTCTCACGCTCGCTCCGCACCAATCCGAAACGCTGAAATTCCAGTTGCCGGAAGCGGAGCGGATGATCTGGTTCGCGGAAGCCTCCGTCAAACAAGGGGGGAAGGAGCTGCTCTTCGCCCGCACCAGTCTCGCGGTGCTGCCGCCCCATGAGTTTCAGGACCGGGAGAACAGCAGATTCGGCATGTCCGCCTACTTCCCCGTTCCCGATATGGAGTCGGTTTACAAGCTGATGCGGCGCATCGGCGTGCGTATCCTCCGCCACGGCGACAACCGCGAATGCGCGAAATACGGCCTGCTCGCCCTCGACCACGCCAATGTCCCCAAAGCGCAGGCCCCGTCCAAAGACAAGGCGCGGCTCGACCAGATTCTCAAGCGCGCGATGGAATTCGAGAACCCGGAAATCGAATTCTGCAACGAGTGGAACATGGGCCTCAAACCGGAATTCCACCGGAAGTACGCCGAGCGTTATGCGAAGCTGCTCCGACAGTTCAGGCAGCTCTGCAAGGAGCGTAATTCCGACATCAGAATCATCGGCATGGGCATCGCCGGAGACGATCCGAAATTCGTGCGCGCCCTCGCGGCGGCGGGAGCATGGGAGTATTTCGACGGCGGCATTGCGATGCACCCCGGACGCGGCAACTTCACCCCCGACTACGAGAAAAACCAGTGGTCCTACCTCGGTTCAATCCGCCGTTTCAAAAAGGTGATGGGCGAACTCGGGGAAAAGCCGATCCATCTCTCCGAAGTCTACGCCGCCACCCACGCGAACGACTGGTGGAAGGATTCCGAGCGGCAAGCCGCTGAAAACGTGGTGCTGACCTACGCGCTCGGCCTCGCCGAAGGCGTCGCGTCGATCCAGTTCTACCAGCTTCACGATGCGGTCTGGCACGACATCGGCGGCGTCAACCACAAGGACAGCGAATACAGTTACGGCCTGCTGCGGCGCGACGGCGCCGTCAAACCCTCGCTGCTGGCCTATGCGGCAGTCGCGGAGCAACTTGACGGCGCGAAATTCCGCAAGTACCTGACCTTCAATGATCCGCAGGTAAAAGGCGTCGGCTTCGACACTCCGCGCGGCCCGCTGGCAGTGGTCTACGACCGTACCGACGGCATGGTGCAGTCAAAAAAAGCTCCCGATTTCATCCATCTGGAGCCGTGGGTCGATCACTGGGAAACCCACCGCGAAGTGACCCTCCCCGCCATCTCCGACGAAGTGACGGTCATCGATCCGATCGGCCGCGCCACCCAGGTCAAAGCAGTCGACGGCAAGGTCACCCTGACGCTTTCCGGCGCACCATTGATGGTTTACGGACTTCAATTCTAAAACCTCCCCCCTTAACGGCATCGGGGATTTCGCTCCTTTTGGAGCGACCAAGGCGCTTCGCCCTTGGAACCC
>ERZ1034917.569-NODE-569-length-32599-cov-16.976002_pt1 | contig 32599 bp, 27 predicted proteins | sample MGYA00520605_ERZ1034917 | MGnify/ENA primary metagenome ERZ1034917 (study PRJEB33766, sample SAMN09781784) | gut metagenome | biome: gut microbiome | host: Homo sapiens | place: Madagascar | study: EMG produced TPA metagenomics assembly of the PRJNA485056 data... | reverse complement strand
TTAACATACTTTCTATTATGCGCCGCCAAGTTTGGCGGTGGAACTCCGAATCTCCAATTTAGTATCCACCAGAATATCCTGCGATTCGAGTTCCATGCCGACAATGCGGCGCTGCAGCAGCAACATCGCCTGCGTAATCTGCTGCTCGAAATCATGTCCCAGAGAAGTAACCGCCGGATAAGTATCCTCGGCGTCTTTGGGATATCCCACTGCGATAATGCTCAGATCGCGGGGAACGACCAATCCCATTTCCAGCGCCGCGTAGATCAGCGAACGCGCCTCCAGCATGCCGCAGCAGAAAAAAGCGGTCGGCCGCGGCGTCCGGCGCAAAGCGGCGCGGGCCATTTCCACACACCGCTGCATCACCTCGACATGGGGAATCCCCTTGACCTCCATCTCCTGCCGCAGCGGCTCCTGATCGAAATGGAATTCCCGTAGCGCCTCGTCAAGCCCCTGCCGGAGCTGGCGGTGAAGATCGTATTCCCGGTCCCCGACGGTAAGGCAGAAATTACGGTGGCCGAGCGCGGCCAGATATTGAATCGCCTGACGGGCGCCGGAAACGAAATTGCTGCGCACGCAGAAAGTATGCTGCTCATTGATCGCCACGAACGGATAGTTCGGATTCTTCGCCAGAAACTCCCGGACCGCCTCGCCGAGATATCCGACATGCAGACAGCCCGCCGCGAAGTTGTCCGCCAGCAGCGACGGGGCCAGCCGGGCGCTGCTGCTGATCAATTCAAGCTGGTGCCGGAGATGAAACTTTTCGCACCACCTGATAAAATCCCTGACCAGCATATCCTGCCCGTCCGCGATCAGCATACCCGCGTCGACCGTGGGCTTATTGCGCAGCACCCGCGCGGCCGAACTGGGACGGTAATCCATTTCCACGGCCAGTTTGCGGATCGCTTCGCGCGTCTCCGGGCTGACCCGGCCGATGCCGCCGAGCGCCGCCGAAACGGTGCCGGGAGAAACTCCCGCCGCCTGCGCAATATCTTTCAATCTGACCATACTGTCCTCCGTGCCGAAGAATTGCCAAATGCTGCAATAACGTTATTGCAATTATATTATGACACAAAAGAAACGCGATGTCAATAGGAAAATAAAGAAATTTGAAAAATAATACTGTTGTTTTTAAACAGGGACCGGAGGATGCGTATCCCCCAGGAATAAAAAAGGGAGGCCGAAGCCTCCCTCACAGATCCAGAATCCGCACCTCAGTGCAGCGGCGACAGATCCATGCGGCGAATCCGCAGCAGCGCCAGCAGCAGAAACAGCGCCGACACCGATACCGTGTACACCAGAAGCGACAGGATCAGGAAGGTTCCGTTCACACTGTCCTGGATATAGAACAACAGATTCGGGAAGAAATAGTGAAGGACCGTCAGCACCGGCCCCAGTCCCGGAATCATATCCTTCGGAAACAGCGCCAGCGTCAGCGGCATGAAGGACATCACCGCCGAAAACAGCAAATAGACCGTCGTGCAGATCATCGCTCCCATCGAACCGGCCAGCGTTGAAAACGCGATCGTAATCGAAATCAGCGGCACCAGCATCAGCGGCGGAATCATCTGCCGCAGAATCTGCCGGAACGAATAGTCGGAAGCTCCGCCCGTCCCCAGCACGAAATGCGAAATGATCAACGCAATTTCAATCACCACGAAAATTCCGACGGAGATGATCAGCGTCGCCAGATATTTCCCGAACAGATAGCGCGCCCGGCTGATCGGCTTGGACAGCAGCACCATCACCAGCCCGCTGTTCATATCACCGGGAATTTCGGACGAACCGAAAAATACCCCCAGCAGAATGCAGATCAGCATCGCCACGCAGCTCCCGGCGGTGATCGGCGGAACGTTCACCGATTCGCCGCTCAACGCATACGCGAACAGCGACTCCTTGGCGACCTGCCCCGAAATCGGATCGGCGGAGTCGGCCAGCACGCAGACCACAATGCCGATCAGGATCAGCAGATAAAATGTGCCTTCGCGCATCCGCCGCAAAGACAATTCAGTCACAGCCCACATTGTCTCTCTCCGTCAATTCAATCTGTTGAAATTTTCATCATCCATCACCACTGACGGCATATAGATGTCCTGAACCCGCTGCAGGAACCGGTTGGCGCGCGCCGCCTTGTCGGCATCCTTGAGCGCCTCCGCCTGCTTCGCGATCTCGCGGAACAGCAACGCGTAATCCCGGTACTTGATCTCCTGGTCCAGAAGCGGCGCAAGATACTCCATCATCACCTTCGGCGCGGCCTTCTCGTTCAGCAGCTGCTGATAGCCGGCTTCCCACGCCAGATAGAGGTTCCTCGGGTCCTTGATTCCCTCCAGAACCTTGTGATACTGCTCCACCGACAGCTGCCGTTTGCTTTTCTTGTACAAAAGCAGGTTCGACAACGGCAGATAGGCATTGGAAGCGTTTTTCAACTCCGGAGTATCCAGCAGCCGGTCGAATGTGGCGTTGCTCTCGGCGTCATCCTTGCCGCGCGTCAGCACCGCCAGCGAAGTCAGCGCGGAAACCAGCTCCTCCGGAGTCCCGGCTTCGGCGATGCTCTGTTTGACATCCTGATACCGTTCCCGGTATTCCAGCGGCGCGCGCAGCAAATCCTGCGAAAGCCAGCGTTTGCCGGCCTTGTTGTCCGCCTTGATCCGGGCCGCCCGCTCGGCCAGCTCCTGCTTGCCCTCCACCTTCGGAGCGCGGCGCTCGATGTCCGTATAGAAACGATCATAGTTGGTGTACGGCTTCGGATTCTCCAGCAGCGGAGCATAGAAATCCAGATAGACCGCATCCTTCGCACGCATCGCATTCAGCCGCTTCTGGCCTTCTTCCCAGGCATAGTAGATATCCTCCTCCCATTTCAGGGTTTTCATATAGTCATGAAACTCCCTGATCTGAACCGGATGACGGCTCTTGTCGTTCAGAAGCAAAAACGCATAGGCGCGGTACGCGCGGCGGGAATTCTTGTATTCCGGGTTGGTCACGAGACTGACCATCATCTCATCGCTGCCTTTGGGGTCCTTGACCTTGATGTAATCGGCAAACGTGAAGATGGCCTCAACCTTCGCATCCAGCTTCCTGGCCCGGTTCATCCGGGTCTGGTAGAAGAGGTACTTCGCCCGGTATTCGATCGCCAGCTTCGCATCCTGCGGCAGCCAGCTGACCAGATGGGCGTATTCGCCTTCACGCTCCGACGACTTCGCCAGCTGGAGCGTATTCTGCTGCAGAATTGCATCCGACAGCACGTAACCGCCCAATGCAACGACAAAAACCGCCGTCCCCAGGACGGCGGTTTTCTTGATTTTCAAACGCCTCTGCACAGGCTTGCCTCACTTCGTCGCTGCAGCAGTTCCGCAGTAGGGGCAATACTTCGCACCGGCGATGGTCTTGTGGCACTTGTTGCACTGTCCCCAGACCTGGACGGCGGTTCCGCAAGCAGTGCAGAACGATTCGCCGGGGCCGTAGGGCTGGATGCAGTTCAAGCAGAGATGGGCGTCCGCAAAAACCTTCTGCGAGATTTCGGAAGCGCGGTCCAGCACCTGCTTGGTCGGGGTGTAGTCCTCCGACGGAGTCTTGATGTCCTTCAGGGCCCGGAACAGCCGATCCTTGATATCGATGGAGGAACCATCCATGCCGGCGGCGCCGGCGCTGCCGGTGAAGCGCTCCGACTGAAGTTCATTGTAAAGGATTTCCGCCAGAGCGAGGCGTTCGTCCATGTTCTCGGCCTGCGCCAGGAGCTTGGCGCGGGTGCGGTAGTAGTAGCCCCAGTAATGGCGCTTCATCTCCTGCAGACCGCCGGAACGCTCCGCCGCCATCTTGAAGTAATCGACCGCTTCCTTGTAGTTGGCGGGCTTCAGATGCTGAACCATCACAAAACCGGTGTAGAACGGGATTTCGGAATTGTTCTGCAGCTGGGAGTTGTTGCAGGCCTTCTTCAGCAGCTCGATGGACTTCTCCGGGTCCTGGATCGCGATCGAGGAAACGCCATCCTTATAGAGCTTGTCGAGATTCGGGTCGAGAGCGATCAGACGCTCCAGACGGCCGATCACATCTTCGACATTGCTCTCGTCGACCGTGCTCAGCGAACCCATATAGTTCACAAAAAGCATCCACTCGACGTCAGCGGCGAACTTGTGGAAGCCGCCGACCGGAATCGCCGCCAGTTCGGCCTTTTCCGGAATCAGAGCACGCTGATCGTTGTTCAACTTGATCGCCAACATGGTGCCCGCGATCACCGCGACAACCATCACCACAACATGAATAATCGTACCTTTTTTCATTGAATTATGATCCCTTTGCTGATAGTTAGCGGATGTCCTTGCGGCTGAAAATCAGGCTGGCGAGAGACGCCGCGAAAACCGCATAGCAGATTCCCCAGAGCGTCACCAGAACCACATAGGACCACGGAATCACCGTCTGGTAGACCGCGCTCGCCTTGAAGTTGAAGAGTTCGAGGTCCGGCAGGATTCCGCCGTAGATCACCGGCAGATTCGACAGCAACCCCATCGAATGCGAAAACCAGATCACCAGAACCGTCACGATCGGAGCGACGATTTCCGGCAGCGCCACCGCGAACAGCACCGCGAGCGCCGACATCGGAATCACCGACAGAATCACCAGGACCTGGCTCTGGAGCATCGTCTGGCCGACCGTGTCATTGAACGAAACCCGGAAAATCAGGAAAGAGCCGGCGGCGACCAGCGCGCAGAGCACGAATCCGATCACCATGTTGCCGAGCATCTTGCCGATCAGGTAGTGGGTGCGGCCCAACGGCTTGGAGAGCATGCTCGATGCGACGCCGTCCTTGAGCTCCTTGGGAATCTCGAACGTCAACGACAGAACGATCAGCACCGCGGTAATCGTGTTCAGCATCAGAGATGCGTCGATCAGGAGTTCCTTTTCCAGCCCGAGCGAGAGCACGTCATAGTTGAGCGCGCACGCGACCAGCACCCAGACGCAGAACACCAGAAAATACACGACTTTGAGCCGCAGGACATTACGCCATGTGCTCCCGGCAATTGCAAAAATTTCGTTCATGTAACCTTCCTTTCTTTAGTTGTAGGAATTCAAAAATATATTTTAATATTGTCATACCGGAGTTGTGTGCCTACTTCGCCTCGTCATCCATCGCCGCCTTGCTCCGGTCATTTTCAAGGCAGCGGAAGAAAAAGTCTTCGAGCTTCTCATGACCCGCCGAGACTTTCACCGCCTCGGGGAAACTCCCGGCGAGTTCGTCAAGCCTGGGCTTGACGCTCTCCAAGTGCTCGAAGTTCAGCACCCACGCGCCATCCGGCTGCCTGGAGGTGCCGGAAGCGGTCGTGATCAGATCCTTCAGAATATCGTCGTGTCCCGGAGCAATCGTCACCGTGGCGCCGTTCGCGCTGAGGAGTTCGTCGAGACGGCCGGTGCAGAGCAGCCGGCCCTTGTTCAGAATCGCGATCCGGTCGCAAATTTCCTCGACATCGGAAAGGATGTGGCTGCTGAAAAACACACTGGTTCCGCGTTCACGCTGGCTGAGGATGATATTCTTGAACTCCTGACGCCCGAACGGGTCCAGCCCCAGCAGAGGCTCGTCGAGGATCAGCAGTTCCGGTTTGTTGAGCAGCGCCTGGGCGACGCCGACACGCTGCAGCATGCCGCGCGAAAACGAACCGATCTTGTCTCTGGCGTGATCCGCCATCTTGACATCCGAGAGCACCTCTTCGATCCGCCCGGGACGGACTTCCGACGGCAGGCGCAGCAGCTTCGCACAGATGTTCAAAAATTCATAAGCGGTCAGTTGCGGGCTGAATGCCGGAGAATCCGGCAGAAACCCGATCTTAGCCTTGACATCGACGTCATAGGAGGGCTTGCCGAGCACATAAGCCTTACCCGCAGTGCATTTGATCAAATCCATCAGAATCTTGATGGTGGTGGTCTTGCCGGCGCCATTCGGACCAAGGAAACCGAAAATAGACCCCTTCGGAACCGTAATGGTCAAATCATTGAGCGCACACGTCCCCGCCCGGAACCAGCGTTTGTACGTTTTCGACAAATTCTCGGTCCGGATTACAGCATTTTCCATGTCCATAGACACCTGCTCTGCCCCCTGTTCTGTCACTTCCCCCATCTCCATAAGCGGTCCGGCGGAATCCCCGTCTCCCCTCCCTGATAGATAAATTACCTAAAAAATTTGTGATTGCAAATTTTTTTCCGATAATTCTCAGTTTTTCTCTTATAAAGATGTCATAAAACCATAACGAACCGCAATACGGCAACGGTCCGACCATTCATCTTTCGGGTCCCGACGTTCTTTCCCCTGACGAGGGAAACCCTTTCATCTATATAAATACACCGGTCTCGCGCTTTTTCCAGTGCCGGAATGAAAAAAAGTTCAAATAAAATGAAAAACAGACCATTTTACATGATGAAAAGAGTTCAACCATGTGAAATTAACGGCACGGAGGCCGGATTTATTGCCCCGCCTGTTCCGTGCCGCCGGCTTTTTCCTCCGCCGAGCGCGGAATCAGTAGATGGAATCGGCGAAATAGAACTCCCCGGCATTCTCCGCATTCACGATTTCAGACGGCATCACGATCTTCGTCTTCCCGTCGGCAGCCTTGCCGCCGTTGCGCAGTCCGGCAATCGCCGCCACGATCCCCTCTTCGATCATCTTCGGCGGATACGTGACGGTCATGTTCACGATCGGATCTTTGTCGAGAACCATTTTGACCACATGTTTGCTGCCTCCGCCGCCGAGCATCAGTTTCACATCCTTGCGGCCGGACTCCTTCAGCGCCTTCAGCGCGCCGAGCAGCACATCGTCGTCGCCGACCCAGACCGCGTCAATCTTCTTATACTTCTGCAGGAAGTTCTCCATCAGCTTGAGCCCTTTTTCGGTGTCCCAGTAGGCGGACTGCGACTCCAGCACCTTGATGCCGGGGTGCTTCGCAATCTCCTCCCTGAACGCGGTGACCCGGTCGGTGTTGACCACGCACGGAATGCCCTCCATCACCAGAATATCGCCTTTGCCGTCCAGCGCCTTGGCAATCGCCTGCGCGGCGGCCCGGCCGAAGCCCGCGTTGTCGCCCGCGACGTTCACATCCTGCACCGGCTTGTCGAGGCCGCGGTCCACGGTGACCAGAAAGATGCCCTGTTTTCTGGCGGCTTCGCAGACGTTGGTCAGCGGCCCCGGCTCCTGCGGCAGCACCACCAGCGCATTCACATTGCGCACCATCAGGTTTTCGATCCTGCTGACCTGTTCGGCGGCGTCGCGGGCGGTGGAGATCACGATTTCGAGGTCGGGATTCGCGGCTTCGAGGCGTTTCTTCGCATCCTCGGCACTCCACACGATGCCGCCGGTCCAGCCGTGGTCGGCCGCCGGAATCGACACGCCGACGCGCAGCTTCTTCGCTTCGGATTTCCCGCAGGAGGCCAGCCCGAGCAGCAGCGCTCCGGCGGCGAACAACGTCAACAGTTTTTTCATTACGAATCCTTTCGTTTATATTGAATCAATACGGCGATGATGATGACCAACCCCTTTACGGTCCCCTGCAGATTCACGGAGATGCCCCACATGTCGAGCACGTTCGACACGATGCCGAGCAGCAGCACTCCGGCCAGCGTCCCCGGCACGGAAGCGCGCCCGCCGGTCATCGCGGTGCCGCCGATGATCACGGCGGCGATCGCGTCAAGCTCGTAGGAAAGCCCCGCGCCCGAACTGCTGATCGAGCTCAGCCGCCCGCCGAGCAGAAAGGCGCTCAGCCCCGCCAGCACCCCCGCCAGCAAATAGGTCCGGAACTTGATCCGCCCGGTCGGAATCGCCGCGTAACGCGCCACGCGCTCGTTGGAACCGACCGCGCACACATGCCTGCCGAACCGGGTGGACCGCATCACCACCGTAAAAAACACGGTCAGCAGCACCATCACCAATGCCGGCACTGAAATCATGCAGAACGTCGCGGAGGTCGCGGTGCGGTAGAGTTCATTGCCGGTCGAAACCAGTCCCGCATCGGCGAAGTAGAGCGCCAGCGAGCGGTAGATCGACATGGTGCCGAGCGTCACGATGAACGGCTGAATCCTCGCCGCGCCGACCAGCACTCCATTCACCGCGCCGCCGAGCGCGCCGACGCCGAGCGCGGTGGCGAACGCCAGCGCGAGCTGAAGCGCCGGGGAACCGGGAGCCAGATCCATCGACAGGATCGACAGCACTCCGGCCAGCGCCAGCAGCGAACCGACCGCGAGGTCGATGCCGCCGGCCGCGATCACGAAGGTCATCCCCAGCGCGATGATGCCGCTGTAGGAAACCTGGCGGGTGATGTTGGCCAGATTCTGCGGGTTGCGGAAATATTCGTTGGAAACCGAACAGACCGCCAGCAGCACGGCCAGCGCGATATAGACGCCGCCGGAACTGGCGAACAGCTTCCGGGCATTCAGGACCACTTGTTTCATTCTTTCACTCCGATTGCAAGATACATCAGTTCAGCCTCGGTCAGGAGGTCTCCCTCGACGAAACCGGCCACCTGCCCCTCACGCATCACCATGATTTTCCGGCACATGCCGAGCAGCTCCTCCATATCCGAAGAGATCAACAGACAGGCCACGCCCGAATCCGCCAGCTCCCGGATGAATTCGTAGATTTCGCACCGCGCCGCCACGTCCACGCCGCGCGTCGGTTCGTCGAACATGAAAACCGTCGGGCCGATATCCAGCCCGCGCGCCACCGCGACCTTCTGCTGGTTGCCGCCCGACAGCGCCCGCAGCGGCGCGGAAATATCGCGGGGCTTGATCCGGAAACGGGCCACATAGTTCCGCGCCGCCTCCTCCGCCGCGCTCCGGTCGAAAATCCCTTCGCGGCAGTAACGGGCCAGCGAAACCAGCGTGATATTCGCCTCGATCGAAAAATCGGGCAGGATGCCGGTCCCCTGCCGGTCTTCGGAGAGGTAGCTGATTCCGGCGGCGACCGCCTGCGCGGGTGTACGGAATCTCACCTCGCGCCCGGCCAGCCGCACGGTGCCGGAGTCGATTTTCCGCAATCCGGCGATCGCCTCGGCCAGTTCGGTGCGTCCCGCTCCGGCCAGCCCGGCCACGCCGAGCAGTTCTCCCCGCCGCAGCGTAAAGCTCACGTCGCGCACCGCCGGGAGGGCCGCCAGATGTTCCACCTCCAACTCGACTTCACCGGGAACCGCCGCCGAAGGAGGCGGAAACATCCGGGTCAGTTCGCGCCCGACCATGCGCCGCGCCATTTCGGCCGGTTCCAGCGTCTCCGAATCGTCCACCGAAACCAGCACGCCGTCGCGGAACACCGCGATCCGGTCGCAAATCTCTTTGACTTCGGCCAGTTTGTGCGAAATATAGATGATCGCATTGCCCCGGTCCCGGAATTCGCGCATGATCGCGAACAGCCGCTTCGTCTCCTCCGGATTCAGGATCGTGGTCGGCTCGTCCATCAGCAGCACCCGGCAGTCACAGGAAAACGCCTTCGCGATCTCCACCATCTGTTTGCCGGAGGGCGAAAGCGTCGAAACCGGCGCGTCAGGATCGATATCGGCCTGAAGCCGCGCCAGCTGGCGCCGGGATTCCTCACACATGGTTTTACGGTCAAGCAGGCCGAAACGCGACGGCTCCCGCCCGAGAAAGATGTTTTCCGCAACGGTCAGGTCCTCGACCAGGTTGAACTCCTGCGGAATTCCGGCAATCGCCGGAGTCGCGCCGTGAACCGGCCGCCCCTCCAGCAATATCTCCCCGGAAGTCGGGCGGATCAGGCCGGTCACGCATTTGGCGAACGTGGATTTGCCCGCTCCGTTCTCGCCGATCAGCCCGAGAACCGTGCCGGATTCGACGGAAAGCGAGACCGCCTGAAGCGCCGCAACCGCATCATAAGACTTGGTCAGCTCTCTGGTTTCCAGCAGCGCCATTCGCGCCGGCCTCCTTTCCGTTCCGCTATTGTGTCATTTCAAACCATATTTCATATAGTATACCCCATTGCCCCTCAAAAAACAAGTTTTGCGAAGGCGGTATTTTGTGATTTTGCCGTACCTTTTGTGAGCCGGACAGCCTGCGGCGGCGAATACCGCCGACAGAGTAGATAAACCGATGGATACCACCCTCGGTTTAGAGATTTTTGCTGTGCCCAAATCTCAAAGCCCTCCCCGGTGCCTTACCGGCCGGGGACTCCGGGGAACGCGGCGGCCCCGGCCGCCGGAGGCAGGGCGTCCCGCCCGAACGAGGGGGGAACCCGGCGGAATTTCCGGTACTGCCGCGAGAACGCGGTGATGTCGGAGTAGCCGAGCCGTTCGGCGATTTCCTTGATCGACAGACGGGTATGCCGCAACAGCGCGTCAGCCTGGTCGAGCCGTCGTTGAATGCGGTATTCCTGCGGCGAAAGCCCGAACCGGCGGCGGAAGGATTTCCTGAAATTTTCATAGCCCATGCCGATCCGCCGGGCCAGCAGCGGCAGCGGAGTGGTGTCGGAGACATCGTCGAGCAGCTGTCTGACCTGTTCCAATTGCCCCATTTCCTTTGGCGTTCCCGCAAAATTTTCCGGGGCAGTTGATCTGGCCAGTTCGTCCAGAAAGTTCAGAATTGCCGCATATGCCTGCGCGGCCCCCGCATTTTTGTTCACGCAGAATAAGGAATCCGTATAGGCTTCCGCCATACCCAGCAGCGCCGGGGAAATTCCGGGCGACAAAAAAGTCAAATCTTTTCTCAGGACTCCCGCCGCGAGCAGTGCGTCGGAAAGGCTTTGCGGCAATGCGGCGGAAAATTCCAGCCAGCCGTCTTCCCGGAAGCATTTGGACATGAAAAACGGCGTGTCGGCATGCCGGAAGACCAGATCCCCCTCCCGGTAATCGAAACTCCGGGCACAATGATCTTTGAAAACACCGTGTCCTTTTAATATATAGGTAATTGCAAAATATTTATGCCGGAAATATTCCCCGGCGAACTCCGGAATGAACGTGTGATCGTAAAAGCCGCCGGAAAGTTTTTCCGCATTGTTGCCTTCGCCGCCGAGATAGAGGCAGTTGCTTCTGAGTTGCAGGTGGTGTATGGCTTTCATATTTTTCCGCTCCTGTTTTTAATATACCTGCAAAGAGGAAAAATCAAATACCAGATATGCCAAAAGTTTGCTTTTTCTACTGTTGTTTTTCGGAAGCATTCCGGTATAATAAATACAGAAAGGATAAAGTAAGATGGTTTCCTGTCAACTTGCAGTGATCGGCGCCGGTTCGGCCGGCTGCGGGGCCGCCCTTGCGGCTTCGCGGCTGGGAATCGATACGATACTGGTGGAAAATTATCAGCGCATCGGCGGCACTTCGACATTCGCGGGCGTGAACTGCTATGAACCGGTGGCGGGAGCGACCGGGATTTCCCGGCGGATTTTTCAGGAGATGCAACGGAACGATTCCGCCGGAGTCGGCATCTACCGGATCACCCGGCACTGCATGATTCCGGACGAAACGGCCCATCCGTTCCCCGGCTCGGAACAGCGGATCGATCCGGCGGGACGCTACGAAGACACCCTCCGTTCACATATGGAGGAACAGGAGTTTTCCAGAGCGTTGAGGCTCCGGCGCGGCATCATCTTTGAACCGGAACTTTTCTGCCGCACCGTGGAAGGGTTGCTGGCGCAATCCGGCTGCTGCCGTCTCCGCACCGGAGTCGCGCCGGCGGCGGTCGAGTGCCGGGACGGCGTGCTGCGCCGGATGGTGCTGACGGATGGCACACGGCTGGAAGCGGCCCGCTGGATCGATTGCTCCGGAGCGGTCGCGGCACAATGCGGCTGCCGGATGCTTTTCGGACAGGAAGCTTCCGGCCGGTACGGGGAATCCGGCGCGCCGAAGTTTCCGGAGCCGGTGCTGAACGGCGTATCGCAAATCTTCCGCATCCGGCCGGCGGCCGATGATGCGGTGGAGCCGCTTCCCGCCGGAATTCCCGCCGGATGCTGGTGGGCGGCGCAGTTCCCGATGGCCTGCATCACGGAATATCCGAACGGGGACTTCAACTGCAATATGCTGCCGACCATGAGCGGTTTGGAGTTTTATGCGTTTGAAGCCGGAGCGGTATCGGCGGAATTGAAACGGCGGGTTTATGCGTTCTGGCACTATTTGCAGACGACGTTTCCGGAATTCCGGCGTTTCCGGCTGCACCATATCTTTCCGCGTCCGGGATGTCGCGACGGCTACCGCGTGCTGTGCCGCAGAATGCTGACCGAGCGCGATATCCTGGGCGGACTCGCCCGCCAGAAACGGGACGAAATCATCGCTTTGTGCGATCATCCGCTGGATTTTCACGGGCGCGGCGGGGGAGGACGAAGCGGTCTGTTGTACGGCATACCCTATCATTCGCTGGTTCCGGCGGGGATGAAAAACCTGCTGGCGGCGGGGCGGATGGCGGGTTTCAGTGCGCTGGCGGCTTCGAGCTGCCGCCTGTCGCGGACCATGCTGCAGCTGGGAGAAGCGGCCGGAACGGCGGCGTACCTGAGTCTGGAACGGCGGGAGGATTTTTCGGAACTGCCGCCCGGAGTTGTCCGTGAACTTCTTCAGGACGGCGGCGTCGAATTGTAAATGCAAACAAAACGAAAGGAATGTGCAAAATGAGCATCGAAGGGAAAAAAATCATCATCACCGGCGGAGCAACCGGTTACGGCTACGGGGATGCCAGGGCGTTGAAAGCCGCCGGCGGTGAAGTCTGGATCGTCGGCCGCCGCCTTGAAAGGCTCCGGAAAGCTGCGGAGGAGCTGGGAGTCCGGTTCATTCAGGGCGATATCACCCGCGGGGAGGACTGGGACCGCATCATGGAAACGGTCGGGGAAGTCGACATCCTGGTCAACAACGCCGGAATCGCCGTGAAGGTCGAGCCGCTGCTTTCCTTCAGCGACGAGGAGATATTCCGCTCGATCAACGGCAATCTGACCGGCGCGATTCTGGGATGCCGCCGGGTGGCGGAGAAGATGGTCGCGCGCAAATCCGGGCTTATCATCAATGTGACCAGCGTCTGCTCCCATTACGGCTGGCCGGGCTTCGCCTGCTATACGGCGGCCAAGGCGGGGCTGGATATGTTCAGCCGGGCGCTCTATACCGAACTGCGTCCGCACAATGTCCGCGTGACGGTTCTCACGCCGTCGTGGGGCGCGACGGAATTCGGCATCGCCGCCAACTTGCCGCCGACGGAAAAGGAGCTGGCGGCGAAGATGATGTCTCCCGACCAGATGGGGGAACTGGTGCGCTATATCTGCGACTTCCCGGAACATCTCGAATTTCCGGAGATCATGGTTCAGCCGCTGGTTCAGGAGATTATTCCGTTCTGACGTAACAGGAGAGGAACTGAATTTATGAAGTTCAGGTTGAAGTTGACCGGCGCGGCGATGCTGCTGGGCGCCATCGTCTCGCATGGGGCGGATGCTCCGGCATTCCGTTATTCCGGTACCGCGGCGGAGCGGGCTTTGCTCAACAACATGTCGGCATTGATGTTCGGCGGCAACGCGATACGCTGTGCGCTTTCCACGCGGGATCTGCCGGAGGGAATTTCCTGCGCGCTGCTGGTGGAAGGCACCTCTCCCGCCGGACGGCGGGAAAATATCCTTGTCGCGTTTCCGCGCAGCCGGGTCGCCGGAGCGGAACTCCGGTACCGCGCGTTATCCGGCAGGGGCAGACTGATCCTCGGCCTCGGCTCCGGCGAAAACTACCGGCAGCGGGAAGTGACGCTTGATCCGGGGGATGGCGGCTGGAAAGACGCCTCCTATGCCGATGAACGTATCCGTGACCTCACCTATGTGACGATCGCTTTCGTCACCGAAGGGGAGCCGCTGCTGTTTGAGGTTGCCGGGCTTAAGATTCGCACACCGGAAGGAAACGTGATCGACACGATCGCACCGGAACGCCATTTCCTCGCTTTCGATTCGGCCGCCGTCCCAGAGCCGGAGGGGAAAAGCCCGTCAATGAACGGACGCGTGATCCTCGGAATGGGCGGCGGCTATGCCGCGCTTCCCGCTTCAACCGATGCAATCGAAAAAATCGCCGGAATATTCGGCGGCGACCGGTTCGCGATCGCTCCGGATTTCGATTACAGCCAGATCGCGCCGCTGCGCAACGACTACTTCAGGCGGGACCTGCCGATGAGCTACCAGACCACGCTGGTCCGCGAAGTCGGCGGATTTTTCGGTGCGCACGGAGCATTCGGCGAAGGACTGTCCGGCTTCAGCCGCAACCGCGAACTCGACCGGCGCAAATGGCCCGGCGGAGCCCAGTACCACGGCGGCAGCTTCTGTCACCCGGCGGCGGCCGAAGCGCACAAGAAGATCATCGACAAGCTGGCGGCGGCGGGAATTGCCGACTACATCATGCCCGATGTCGGCTGGTGGGAGAGTTCCACGGCGGGATTTTCCAAGGCCGATGAAACCGCGTTCCGCGCCTGTCTGGCCGGAAATGATCCCGGCGTCGAATTCGCCCTCTTCCCGGAGGGACGCCGCCGGATCAGGTTCCCGGAGTATTTCAAATGGACGTTCGGCGTGGAACTCGCACCGCAGAAGCTCGGCTTGGGCTCCTATGACGAATTTGCCGCGCCCCGTTCGCGCGTCCCGGGCAGGGAATCGCCGCAATACCGGCTGCGGCTGGCGGTTTTCTACGCGCTGAAACGTTATGCGCTGCTCCGGTTCTTCGATGAAATCGGCGCCTATGGCAAAAGTAAGGGAGTCAATGTCGTGGCGATGCCGCTGAACTGTTCCTGCTTCGGGCAGGGGATGGCGCGGCTGGACGGTTTGCTGGCGGCCAATTTCGATCTTTGCGACTCCAACAGCTTCAATTCGCCGGAATCGCCCGCCTACGGACGTCCGGGAGAACTGCCTGCCGAAGCCGGGCTTTTCGGCATGATCGCGCGCGGCATGAGCCGGTCGGAAGCGGCGAAGGCTTCCGGCACGAAGCTCAGGTTGATCCATGAAACCGGACAGGCCGGAGCGGCCGTTCCCTATCGCGATCCGCGCCTCAACTATGTATTGAATTATGCGTTGACCGGAGCGACCGGGGCGGACAGCATGCAGGTTGATTTCCTGTCGACCTACACGCACCGCGGCCTGCCGACATGGGCACTGCTGAACGATCCCAAGCAGCGTTTCCATCACAGCCGCCTGGTTGATCAGCTCGTCACAATAGCGGCGTTCCGGGACGCATTCGACGCCGGCCTCAAAGCGCCGGCCAACCGGGGAGAAGTGGTTTCCATTGTCCGTTCCGCGGATTATTTCGCAGTCAGGGCTGAAGCCGCCATCGGGGATATCGCATGGCGGAAACTGCTCTACCCGGTGGAGTTTCTGGATCGGGCGATGCTCGACGCTCCTTTCGTAGCGGAGAAAACCCGCGTCATCTTCGCGGATGGCAAAGGCCATACCGCCCGTGAAGTGCAGAGCCTGACCGCTTACCTGAAGCGCGGCGGCAACCGCACGCTCGTGCTTTCGCCGTTGTCGGCGGGACGCCGTTTCGACGGCTCCGACCTGCTGAGTGCTTACTACGGCGAGAATACCGGGCTCAACGACGGCGAAGCTTATGCCGCTTTCGGAATCTCGGCCTCAGGAAAAAACGGGGCATATTCCTTTCGGCTCGACGGTTTTAAGACCGTCGCACAGGAAAACGGGCGACCGCTGCTTTCCGCCAAAAAGCTCGCCAACGGCGCATCGCTCTATTTGTTCCACCGGGAAGCGACCGACGCCGACCGCGCCCTGATCGCCGGAATCCTGAAAAAAGCGCAGGTCACGCCTTTCGACCGTGGCGACGCGGATTTACTGGTTCAGGAATTCAGCCTGCCTTCGGGTGGAAAAGTATTCGCGCTTTTCGACCGGCGGCCCTGGAACGGATTCGTCTTCCGGAGCGGCGCGCCGTCGCGGGAGAATTTCATGCGGTACGAAACCGGGCTTTCTCCGGCAACGGTCACGGTTTCAGGCGGCAGGGGAATTTTATATGAACTGATTTCAGGAGAAAAACGTCCCTTTGACGGCGGAGAGCTTACGCTGGATACGGCCGGAAAAAGCGCCCGGCTCTATTTTCTGCTGCCGGAGACCCCGCAAGGGGAGGCCGAATTGGCCGCAGCGGAAGTGCGCCACGCGTTCCTGAACCGATACGTAACGGAAGAACTGGTGGGCTTCCTGAATGACAACCAAGAATGATGGAAAGAAGGAAGAAAACGAATGAAAATTGATGATTTCACCTTAACCGGCATACCTGCACCCGTCTCCCGGAAAAAGCGCCGTTTCACCCTCATTGAGCTGCTCATCGTGATAGCCATCATCGCCATTCTGGCGGCAATGCTGCTGCCTGCGCTGAATAAGGCGCGGGAAAGGGCCAGAAGCATCAGTTGCGTCGGCAAGCTCAGACAGATCGGCCAGGCCGCGACTCTCTATGCCGGAGATTATGACGGAGTATTGCCGCCAGCCCAGATCACCGGTAACGGCACGGTCGGCATCATCGGCAACATTACGAATCTTTCCTGGGTCGCCAGAACCTGGCCCTACCTGATCGGCAATGCGATGACCTATGGAAATTCAATGAGGCAAAAAGCTTATATTTGTGATGCCGGTCCGTTCCAGACTGCTTCGGGAGGTTCCCAGACGGCTGAACCCGTCACGAATTACGCCTGGAATGGTCTTTGCGGCCAGACTGCGCGCGGCGATTTCAAATGCGTGAAATCAATCAAACTGGGTTCCCTGCGAAATCCTTCCGGAGGGGGGCTCTGCCTGGACTACAAAAATCGTTCCGTGGCAGCGATGAATTTCCTGATAGTGAATTCAGGCGGCAACAGCATCTGGCAGTGGGAAAAGGGCCGCCTCGACTACCGGCACGGCGGCGACAATTCAGTGAACGGGGTTTATGCCGACGGCCATGCCGGTACTCTTACCGGAATTCGGGATTGGGATAATGATAAGATTCTTTCTTTCGGACGACTCGGTCAAAGAGAAGTCCCGACTGTCGCCGGTTCTCTGTAGGCGGATGACAAATGGCCTGATTTTCAGAGTTGGCCGTCGGGAGCGCCTCTGCTTACTGAAAGGAGAGCAGGTAGTAGGCGTCGGGACGGCGACCCTCGCCGAGGCCGGGCGTCAGCGCGAGATAGCTTTCACGCATCTCACCGTCATTGTCGTTCACCAGCAGATTGAACCGGATTCCCTGCTTCCGCTTTGCGGAATCGGCTCCGATGGCGGAAAGCGGAAGCTCCGCTTCGTAGACGGTCAGTTTTTTCACTTCGTCACGTGAAGTTTCAAGACGCATCTCCGCCGCAACAGCTTTGGAATCAAATCCCTTCGGAGCATCCCACACATGACACTCCGAAACGCCGTCCGCCAGGCGGGTCAACCCGAACGTCCACACCGTTTTCTGCCCCGGCACCGCCAGCGCGAACTGGATGTTATCCCCCTGCCAGACCGCTTCGCCGCGGAAAGGCTGGCAGTGGATGTCGTCCGTCACTTCGGCGCGCAGTTTCAACACGCCATTTCGCATCGCGAGGGACAGCGCCGCACTCAGGTCCTGCGGCCCCTGCCAGAAGAGTCCGACCTTGCCCGGATCAGCCGGAACCAGCACGGTGAGCTGTTCCGGCCGGTCCAGCCGGAAATCCGGCCCGGCGGAAAACTCCGGGCCGATTACCGCGGAGGGACGCACCGGCAGCGTCAGCGTACCGGCGAGGCCGCCGATCCTGACATCGATTGCGATTCCGGGATTTTCCGCCGGCACGTTTTCGGCGGCGGTGAACTCAACCGTGATCCGGCGCTTTTCACGGGGCGCAAGCCGGATGGTTTCCGCCGGGTGAACATTCCCCGCCGGAAGCCGGAAAGCGAGCCGCATTTCGGCGGAAACGTCCAACGGATTTTCCAATTGCAAAGCAAGCGGGTTGCCGCCGCGCCGCAGTGTGGCGGGGCCGAGCGGCAGCACCGGTTCGCAGAGCGGCTCCCAGCCGCCGCCGGACAGCTCCACGCCGGCGGGTTCCCTGCCGACCGGGACCAAAGCCTTGCCGCCGGCCACCGCCAGCGGGCTGCGGTTGTCGAAGAGATCGAACCTCTCGCCTTTTCCGGTTCCGGCGGTGAATGCGATCAGCCGCGTCCCGGAATCCGGCGAATCGTTCCAGCCCGCCAGCAGCCGCCGTTTCCCCTTTTGAAACCGGTAGAGGCGAAGCGCCGGGAAGCGATCCAGCGCCCGGTCGAACTCCGCACCGCGGAAGTTCCGCACGATCGTATTGTAGGCCGGATAGATCGCCTTCGGGAAGAAGTCGTGAGTGATCATCCCGAAATTGTGTTCCACATTGCGCGGATCAAAGCCGTCGTTGCGCAGGTCGTACCAGTTGTAGCCGATCGAACCGTTGGCCCAGCTGAAAAAGAGCTTTTTCCACAACGTGTCGGCCTGTCCCGCCTCTCCGAGGAATACGGAGGTCTCCGCGGTCTCGTTCGCCCACCACGGCGCGGCCACGCCGAGCCGTTCACGCATCGCGATCATCCGTTCGATCTGCGGCGCATAGTGTTCGAGCGGCCCGTGGCCGTGAAACGCGTGAATATCGTAATACCCTCTGCCGTCCGCCAGCGTTTTCTCCTGATGCTTCTGGTCGTTCAGCGCGAAATAGGGCGGCATGCAGGTGTAGCCGCCGGTCAGCACCAGCGCCCCGGGAGCAGCCTTATGCGTCTCCTCCCCGGCGATCTTCAGCATCCGCAGATACTCTTCGGCGGTGAAGTTCGCGAAACTGAACAGATCCGGTTCGTTCCACACCTCGAAGAAGCGGATTTGATCGCGGTAGCGGGCGGCGGTCCGCTTCACGAACTCGCGCCACGCTTCATAATCCGGCCGGGAGTTATGGACCTGCCTGCGTTGCTCATTGAGCGGCTTCCAGTCGGCGGCAACCGCCCAGGCCGGGGTGAAGCTGTAAATCAGTTCAAGTTCGATCCCCTGTTCGCCGAAGATCCGCACGGTTTCATCCAGCGAATCGAAGTTCCAGGCCTCGCGGGACGGCTGGATATGGCCCCATCCCGCATCCTCGCGCAGGACTTTGGCTCCGCACAATGCGGCGGCGGCGGCTTCGCGGCGCTGATCTTCCGCCGGGTAACGCTGCGGATGGCCGCAGACGCCGAACAGGAACCCCTCCGCCCGCCCCGGCGTCGGCCCGGCCGGATTCATCCGCGCCACCGAGAAACTTTCCCGGCGCACGACTTCCGGGAGCGCGGCGGCGGCCAGTTCCAGCGTGCCGTACCGGATGCCGTTCCGTTCCGCCGGAGGCAGCGGCAGGCGGACCGTTTCTCCCGGCGGCAGCTCCCGCACTCCTTCCTGCCGGACCGGCTCCTTTCCCGGCTCGCGCACTTCCAGCTTCCACTGCGCCTTCACCGCGGAAGCCAGCGGGTTGCGGAGCTGCAGCGCCACCGGGTGCTTCCCGTCCGGCGTTTCAATGTTGATCGGATAGGCGCGGTCATAGGCAAGTTCGATCCGGTTGATTTCCGGTTCGTCGCTTTCCAGTTCCGCCTGTTCAAGCCGGAGCGTCGCCTTCCCGCCGGTCCGAACCGACACACCGGTCAACCGCAGCGGCGGTTCCACGGCGGCAGCTTCGCCGTCAAACGGAAATGCGACCGTGTTTTTCCCCGGTTTCAGCGCCCGCCACGGAAAACGGAACTCCCTGCCGTCCCGGCCGACGACCAGAAAACGGATCTCGGCGGTTCCGTCGAGCAGCTCCGCCTGCACCGTGAACCGCCGCGGGCCGGTAACTTCCGGCAAGGGACGACGCGGGAAAAGCGCCGCCGCCTTGCAGTCGAGCGCCAGCGTCACGCCATTCCCGCCGAATCCGGCCCGGCCGGTTCCTTCGTAAAAAACCGGCTTCCACGTTTCCGCCGTCAGCGGCAACTGCAACCGGACATCGACAAATCCCGGCGCGGTATCGCCGGCCGCCGTCGAAAGTGCCAGTAAAAGCACCGCCGCCAAACAGAAAATCAGTCTCATTGCATTTCTCCTCCGGTTATTTCAGTTTGAAAGCCTGCGGCGTCGTCGCATAACCGTAGATCGCGCCGGGCTTGACCGCATCCAGACTGTCGAGCATGGCATCGGCGAACTCCCCGGTATTGCGCGCGGCGGCGTGCCCGTCCGCAAACCACGCGTTGGTGCGGTTGCCGTGGCGGAATGCGACCAGCGGCTTCGTATCTCCCATCTGGACATGCGAAAACGTGTAGCTCTGCTTGCCTTCATTGTTCAGCGTATCCGCCAGCATCGGCAGGCTCGACGGCCTCCTGATCCGGTCGATCTTGTAAAACTGGTGTTTGCCGCCGGCCAGAATCCGCCAATAGGATTCCGGGAGCCATTCGGTCAGATTCCAGATGCCGTAGGTGTTCCACTTCAGGTCGTAGTAAGAGCCGTCCCAGTCCGCGAGCGGCAGCGACGGGCAGGCAAGCGAGCGCGTCATCGCTTTCGCCTGCGCCGGGTTGCTGCTGCTGTAATTCGTCGCGAAATCCGCCCACGGGCTGTTGTCGTCCGCCCCTTCGGAAAACACCATGAATACTCCCCGGTTGGAGTTTGCATACATCAGAATCATCGTTCCATTCTGTTTGAGGTTGTTCAGACAGGCAGTGCTGCGCGCCGACTCCCGCGCCTTGTTCAGCGCCGGCAGCAGCATTCCCGCCAGAATCGCGATAATCGCGATCACGACGAGCAGCTCAATAAGGGTAAAACAATTGTTTCTTCTCATATTCAGATTCCTTTTCCAAACAGTTTATCAAGGGTACGTCTGAAATAAATTATACTGGATCAGCATTTGAAAAACAATGGGAACTCCGGTATAATATATTTGAAAAACAGGAAATACATCTGGAAAACCGTCAAATCATGAAAATTCTGAAAGACCGTTCCGTTTTTGAAAACGACAAGGCGACCTGCTATCACCACATCGGCGAAGAGCATTTCGCGATGGTCGTCCACGATTATGTGATTTTCGACCAGCGCCCCTCGGATTTCCGGCGGGATATGCTGCTGTTCTGCCAGATGTACTGCCGCGCCCGCTCCTGGGAAGGCTATTACCACCACCGGATCGCCCCGCATTTCCTGCAGGTATCCCTGGTTCACTCCGGCGAAACCTGCGTCCACTGCGGTTCCGAATACTGGTCGGCGGAAGCCGGGGACGTGATCCTGCTGCCGCCGCTGGCCGACTACGAATTCGTAACCCCGAAGCGGTGCGAACGCTCCAGCCTTCTGATCGAAGGGCAACTGCTGCACTCACTGCTGGCGGAAAGCGGACTGGAAGGGAGGCTGGTGGTGACCCCCGCCGGACTGGATTTTCTGGAAAACCGCTTTTCACAGGTGGGGCAGAGTCTCGCCAAGGCCCACAATCAGGAGGAACGCCGCCGCATTTCCAATCTGTGCTTTGAAATCCTGCAATATCTCGCGGCGCCACCGCCGGAGCTGCTCTATCCGCCGGCGCTCACCAAAGTTCTCGGCCTGATCGATTCGGATTACGGCCGCCCGCTCTCCATCGCCGACTTCACGGCGGCCGGAGGCGTCAGCGAATCCGGGCTGGCCCGGCTTTTCAGGCGGTATCTGCACACCACGCCGTACCGTTATCTGACCAGCCACCGGATGCGCCAGGCCGAGATGATGCTGCTTCAGGGGGTGTTGTCAGTCAAGGAGATCGCCGCCCGCGTCGGCTATGACAACCCCCTGAACTTTTCCACCGAGTTCAAAAAGTTCTTCGGCAGTTCTCCCCGGAATTTTCACCGCTGACCGGAGCCTGGGATATCCGGGAGTTCAGCGGATGCCGTTTTGCGACAGGAAATCGCAGTAGGCCTGCCAGTCGCGGGGCGTCACGTCGTGGCCGCCGGAGCGGATGTAATAACCGACCCGCCCGCCGACCGGCTCGTGTACCTTCGGCATCTCCTGCTCCGCCGGAATCCCCGGCAAATTCCACAATGCGTACACCGGGGAGGCGAGTTTCGCGGCCAGAAATTCCCCCTCCGGGTCGGCCCACAGATCCTCGGCGGCGCTGGCGATGAAAACCGGGCGCGGCGCGCACAGCGCGATCAATTCATGCTGGTCGACCGGCAATTTTTCTTCGCGGTCAATGTATTTCAGGAAATTCTTCGCGAACCAGTGCGGGAACCGTTCATTGATCACCTTCAGCGTCTCGCTTTTGCCTCCCGGCAGAATCCGGCGGGTGATCGACGCCCCGCCGCAACCGGAATCGTTGGAGATCACCGCCGCGAAACGCGGATCGTTCGCTCCGGCCCACAGCGCGGTCTTGCCGAGACGGGAGTGTCCCCAGACCGCGACCGGGCCGACCTCCGGCATCTTCTCCAGCACGTCCATGCCGCGCGACAGGCCCCATGCCCACGCGGCGATCGCGCCCCAGTCATCCGGCTTCAACCGCCCCTCCGGCGCGAAAACGCCGCGCAGCGAATTTTTCCATTCGCCGTCGCGGTCGGGTTCGATCTCATAGTAACGCATGGTGGCGATGCCGTAACCGGCGTCAAGGATCTGTTCGAGCGGATAACGGCTTTTCGCGGCGCCGCGCGGCCGGACCGGCTGATACCACTCCGGGATCAATACGCCGGGATCTTCACTGAGCGCCTGATTGCCCTTGAAATTCATCCCCCAGAAAACCGGCACCGGTTTCTTCGCGTTTTTCGGCAGATAGATCAGCATCCGCCACGGGTGCGGCAGATTCACCCCCGGAATGGTGACATCCCCCTGAATCCGGATCGCCTTGCCGCCCAGCGCGTCTTCGGAACGCTCCAGCAGCCGGAATTCCGCTTTCCCCGGAGCCCTTGGAGAACGGCCGTAGACTTCGCGGGAAAAGAGCTCCAGAAGCTCCGGTTTACGGATCGTCTCCCACTCCTGTACCGTCGCGATCTTCCTGCCGGAAGCGGAGGTCAGCGCATCGGGGACTTCCCCCTTCCAGATCACCGGCTCCGCCGCATTCCCGACAATTCCCGCCGCCAGCAACGCCGCGGCACAAGCTTTATTCAGCATGGCTCTCTCTCCCGGATTAGTTATGATTGCCTATAACATATCCCGGAAAACGCCAAAGTCAAAAGCGATTTTCGCAGAACGGCAAGGGCGCAGTAAAACACGAAATTCCGATTGTTGACCTTGACAGTCGGATATTCCGGATGTATATTGGGTCAATCTTGAATTAGACAAGGGTAATTTCATGAATCCCATCCGTTCCCGTTTCGCCACATCCCTGCTGCTTCTGGGAGTACTGCTGCTTGCGCTCTCCGAAGTCGTGCACCCGCTGTTCCACCACAGCCCGGCGTGCGGCGAAGCCGTGCAGGCCGTGACGGAAACGGTGCTGGACACGGATTCCGGGCATACCGCACTCACTCCCGGCCTGAAGTTCTGCCCGGTCTGTTCGGGAATTTTCAGCGCCGCCGAGCCGCTCGCCGCCCAGCCCGTTATTTTTGCGAATTATCCCGGCTTTCAAACGCCGCTGAATGCGGCGGAACCGGACACCGCCCCATATTTCCGTCTCCGGGCGCGCGCCCCGCCTTTCTGCTGATTTCCCCGAATCGTTCCCCGCTGACGCCATGCGGCTTTTCCGGCCGCACGGTGTCCCCGATTGTACCCGAAATTCAGGAAAATCATCATGAAACAATACCGTATCACCACGGCACTGTGCCGTCTTACCTCCCTGATTCTCCCCATCTCTCCCGCTCCCGCTCTGCGGAAAAGAGAGGCGGCAAGGTGCCGCCGCCAAGTAACGGGATGTGCGTCGGCGGCAAGGTGCCGCTGCCAGATAACGGGATGTGCGTCGTCACTTCGTTCCTCCTACTTATCCCGCTGGGGAGCTCTGCTCCCCCGGCCCCTCGTTGTCTCATCTGTTGCCGCTCTGCGTAAAAGAGAGGGGTTCGGGGGAGAGAAAGCGGCGACCTGCGCCGCGTCTCTCCCCGTACCAATCAATCTTAACATCTCTCTCATTCCCAGCAAGCTCTCACGCCTCCGCCAATGCTCTGCAAGCGGCAAGTCGGAGCAAAAACGTGAAGTTGTTTTTCCGCAGAAAAGCGGGAAGACGACTTCACGTTATTGCGGATCTTCCTTCCCCGCCGGCCGAACGCGCCACCACCTGTCGACCGTCCCGTACCCGGCACCGGCACCTTGCCGGACGCAGGGGGCGCGGCACGAGGCGGACACGCCCCCCGCATACCGCCGCTTAAGGCCGACCACCGCAAAATTTACGCTTATCGAGTTGCTCATCGTGACAGCAATCGTCGCGATTCTGGCCGGACTGCTGCTGCCGGCGCTGAACGGGGCGCGGGCGCGGGCGCACACCATCAGCTGCCTGAACAACAACAAACAGACCGGACTGGCGCTGCTCATGTATTCCAGCCAGTACAACGGGGCTTACCCGGTGGTCCATACCGGAACCTTCGACCACTTCCACGAGACGGGGGACGAATGGTTCACGCCGCTGACCGCGCTCGGCTACGATCTTAAATATCTGCGCTGCCCCGCCGACATGCAGTATGATGCGGAAAAGGGAATCCAGAGCTATATGATGAACGGGGTTTTCACATTCGGCAGGCCGGTCGACACGTTGCGGCGCGCCAGTTTCCACGTGGTGCTGGCGGAACGGGGCTTCGAATCGGGCAGCGCCACCGAACCGGAAGAACACCAGTGCTACGACGGCATGTCCGATCCGCACGACTGGAGCGACGTGATCGCTTCCGGGCGGCACGTGAAGCGGGCGAACTATCTGTTTGCCGACGGCCATGCGGAAACCCTGACCTTCGCCGAAACCGTCCCCGACGCCCATGATCCGGCCACCAACCGCCACTTCGTGCCGGAATGGCTCGGAAACAGCTACATCGAGGCTCACGAGCATCACCACTGAACAAAGCTCACCGGCGCACGTAGGTAGCGACCACGCCGCCGATGTAGCTCAGGAAGGCGAGCCCTCCGGCGATCGTGATTTCGCCCCGCGCGGCCATCACGATCGCCGCGACCCATACCATGATGATCGCGAAGCTTTCAAAGAGCATCATCCAGTTGAGCAGCGGCAGCAGCCGCAGCAGGAAGTAGAACAGATTCAGGCCGGGCGTCATATACAGGAAAGCCGGCAGCGACCGGGCGGGATCGCGGTGCGCCTCCCAGATTCCGAAGCCGTGGACCATCAGGAACAGCGCGCTGCCGAAGCCGGTCACATAAGGCTCTCCTTTCCAGATTCCGAACGCGATCAGCAGAATGCCCAGCACTTCGCCGACCAGCAGGCCGAGCAGCCGGATGCCGGGCGTCACCGCCCGCCAGAACAGATGGACCGCGTAGGCCAGATGGAGGACGGGAAGCCGTCCCGCCAGGATCAGCCAGTCGCTGTCCGGCTCCGTGCCGCGGTAAGAGGATTCGTCGAACTCCTCTTCCGGCAGTGAAGCGGAAACGGAAACCTCGGGCCGGTGACTTCGCGAAACCGGCCACAGGATATCCAGCTCCTGCTGCACCATGCGGACCGACTCCTCGAACAGCGCGAACTCCTCCCCGGAGATTTCCGCCTCCGGCTCATGGGCGAAACGGTTGCGGATGGAGCCGATATAGGCCAGCAGCTTGACCACTTCCGGGGAGAGCTTGCTGCCCAGTGAATCGGTCTTTTCGCGCAGGCCGGTCCCGACCGCGCCGCATTCGGCGAGGCGGGATTCGATCCGTCCGGTCAGGGAAACCACTTTGCCGGTCAGCAGGAGCCGGTTCTCGGGAAGGGCGGCCATCGCGCTACTTTTCCAGCACTTCGCGGATGTTCATTTCGGAAATCCGCCATTTGCCGTCCACTTTTTTCAGCTTGCAGAAGAGGTCGCGCACCTCGCCGACCTGCTCTCCGTTCCGTGCGACGCCGTCCAGCAGCCCGGTGAAATAGACCTGCGCCCCGTCCGGCGGAGTCACCGTGATATGCAGATCCCGGATTTCGATCTGAACCGTCTGGAACAGCATCCGGAAGCGGGCGATGTTCGCCGCGATCTCGCTGACCGAAAAATCTCCCTGAAACATGCTGTGCCGGAAATCCAGCCGGCACGGGTCCGTGAACAGCTCGTTGGACCGCTGCAGCTTGATCGCCCCCGCGGCGGCGCTTTCGCCCTCCGCCTTGCTGCCCACCGAACAGAGCTGCTTCAGCGTCAGGCGGATTTCCGCCTCATCCGTATTGCGGTTGAGATACCAGAAGGAAAGCCCCCCCAGCACCAGAATCAGAACCGGCACCGCGATGTGCCACCATTGAAGTCGAAGTGTCATACTGTCAAAAAATCCTTGTCAATCCTAAAAAAGCGGGGCTCCCGCGATTTTACCGGCCAGCACCTGGCCGAATTTATGCTGTTCGATCGGCTGGCTCCGGTTGTCGCCGACCACGTAATAATGCCCCGGCTCCACCGTCCGGGGAGGCAGATTCCAGTCGCAGATGTAATGCACGTAAGGCTCGGTCTGCCGCTGCCCGTTGATATAGAGGTCGCCGTTGCGGAATTCCACGGTTTCACCGGGCAGCCCGACGATCCGTTTCAGGAAATAGACCTTGTCCGCATACCGGATGATCACCACATCGCCCCGTCTGGGCTTGCCGAACAGGTACTTGCCCCGCCAGCAGAAGGTGAAGCCGTGCGCCGGAAACGTCGGCACCATGCTCTCGCCGTTGATCACGCAGGGGATCAGCACCAAGCCGAACACCACCGCCGCCAGCAGCGCCACCACGCTCATGCGGATGAAAAAAGCCCGTTTCAGCCGCGGCACGAAAAACTCCAGCACCGTCCCCGCGCCGGTCTCATCGGCGGAACGGTGCGCCGCCGCAATCTTATGCCAAGTATCCCTGATGACTCCAAACATGCAACTCTCTCCTTCGGGAAACGGCGGCGCGGCTCCTTACTCCTGCTCCGCGTCCTCCCGTGCGGCGGCTTTGGCCGCGGCCTCCTCCGCCTCAAGGGCGGCGAGGAAACGGCTCTTGTCGCTCGCTTTCATATATGCTTCTTCCGCCGTGATGTTCCCGGCGTTCAACTGCTCCTGAATCGAATTGTCCATCGAACGCATCCCGCGCCCGCCGCTCGAATCGATGATCGTGCGGATATTCGCGATCTGCCCTTCCCGGATCGTATTCGGCAAACCGTCCGCCCACAGCAGGATTTCGTGGACCGCGACCCGCCCGCCGTTTTTCTTGCGGCACAGCAGCTGCGACACGATCGCCTGCAGACACTCCGCGAGCATGGTCCGGATCTGCGCCTGTTCGTCGGCCGGAAACGCGTCGATGATCCGGTCCACGGTTTTCGGCGCGTTGTTGGTGTGCAGCGTCGCGAACACCAGCATCCCCATCGCGGCGCAGGTCAGGCCGAGCCGGATCGTCTCGTTCTCCCGCATTTCGCCGATCAGCACGATATCCGGGTCGGAACGCATCGCGCCGCGCAGCGCACGCGGAAAGGATTCGCTGTGAATGCCGACTTCGCGGTGGACGATCGTGCAGTTCTTGTTCCGGTGCACGAATTCGATCGGGTCCTCGATCGTGATGATGTGCTTTTGCAAGTTCTCATTGATATAGTCGATCATCGCGGCCAGCGTGGTCGATTTGCCGGAACCGGTCGGCCCGGTCACCAGCACCAGCCCGGACTGGTAGTTGCAGATCTCCTCAAGCGTCTTCGGCAGATGAAGCTCCTCCATCGTCAGGATCCGGCTCGGAATCTGGCGGAGCACGCAGCCCATGCCGTGATAGTTGTAGAAGTAGTTGCACCGGAAACGCGCCAGCCCCGGAATCTCGTGCGCGAAGTCGAGGTCGTGCGTCTCCATGAACTTCGTCCACCGCCACGCCGGCAGGCAGATCTCCTTCATCAACTCCTCCATGCGGGGAGCGTCGAGCACATCGTCATCCAGCAGCTGAATATTGCCGTGGACGCGGGCCTTGGCGGGAAAGTTGATCGACAAATGCAGGTCCGAACCGCCGAGCTCGAGCATCCGGCGGAGATATTGATTGATAACCGGTTCTTTTTCCATCGCTTGCGTTCCTCCGCTTTACCCGTTATGCTGAAGTTTACGAGCCTCGCGGGTCGCCCACTCCGCCTGAAGCTGCGAAATCACCGACTGGTCGCGCATCAGGGAATGCGCCACCTCCCGGGTGATCAGGCCGCGCTTGTACTTTTCCAGCAGACACTGATCCAGCGTGCACATTCCCTGCCTGCTGCCGGTGGCCATCGTCGATTTCAGCCGGAAAGTCTTGCCTTCGTTGATGATGCTGCCGACCGCCATCGTGTTGACCATGATCTCGTAGGCCACGGTAAGCCCGCCGGCCGCCGCCGGAACCAGCCGCTGGCAGATGATGCCCCGCAAACTGCCGGCGGTCATCGCCCGGATCTGCGGCTGCTGGGAAGGCGGAAATACATCGAGCAGGCGGTTCAGGGTATTCGCGGCGTCGCTGGTATGCAGCGTGCCGATCACCAGATGGCCGGTTTCCGACGCGGTGATCGCATTTTCAATCGTCTCAAGGTCGTGCATTTCGCCGATCACGATCACGTCGGGGTCCTCGCGCAGCGCCCCCTTGAGCGCGGCGTGATAGCTGACGGTATGTCTGCCGATCTCCCGCTGGGTGACCTGGCAGTTTTTGGACCATTGCAGGATTTCGATCGGGTCCTCCACCGTGATGATATGGTCGGTGCGCTTGTCGTTGATGATGTCGACCATCGCCGCCAGCGTGGTGGTTTTCCCCGAACCGATCGGACCGGTGACCAGCACCAGCCCGTTGTGGTAGTCGAGCAGACGCTTGATATGAGTGACGTCCGATTCGAGGAATCCGAGCTCCTCCAGCGTGCAGATATGATCCGGCACCAGGCGGTAGCTGCCCTCGATGCCGTCCTTGTGCATCATCAGGCAGACCCGGAAACGGTCCTGACCGACCTCCAGTGCGAAGTTGACGTCCATCTCCTCCTCGAACTGCCCGCGGCGTTCGGCGGAAACCAATGCCAGGTTGAGCCGCCGCGCATCCTCCGCGGTCAGCACATAATCGCTGATCCGCTCAATGCCGAGCATCCGGCGCACGAACGGCTGCGAACCGGCGGAAAGGTGCAGGTCGCTGCACCCCAGCGCCCGCAGGCAGGTCAGCAGAATGATCATCCGTTCCTGCAGCTGCGCCTCGCTGAGCGCGGAAACCTCCTCGAAGCCGGGCAGGTCGTCATAGGACTGCAACCCGGAGAGATCCAGCTCCAGCCCTTCAAAACGGGTGGCGGAATCCTGAACGATTCCGGCCTGATGGTGCGCCCCGAACTTCCGTTCCTCCGGCTCCTTCTCCCCTTTGCCCGGAGCACGAAAATTCTCCAGCACGGGAGCGTGAAAATCGAGGATACGCTCCCCGCCCGCGCCCTCCGGGTGAAGGTCGCCCCGCGCCGCCCCCGGCTCATCCCATACTTCCGCTTCCTCCGCCTCTTCCTCATACCGGGGGCCGATGCCGGTTTCCGCCTGTTCGACGGCATAATCGATCACCGTCTGAATCTGGTTCAGCACGGATTCGGCGTCCTCTTCCGAAAGATCGGCGACCAGCTTATCCAGCACCGCCTGCGCGAATGCGGCCAAATCGGTCTCCGGCCCGAGGTCGGCATAGAGCTGCCGGGCATCTTCCCCGGTCAGTGCGCCGTTGCTGACCAGCGCATAAATAAACCATTGAACATCGAGCGGCATGAGTCGGATTCTCCTGAAATAGTCATTTCGAACGAGCTTGCACTATTATAACCCGTCTCCCCGCCATTTTCAAGACGGCAGCCGAAAAAACCGCTTATTCGCCGATGATTTTGACCAGTACGCGCTTACTGCGCCGCCCGTCGAATTCCCCGTAGAAAATCTGTTCCCACGGTCCGAAATCCAGACGGCCGCGCGTGACCGCGACCACTACCTCGCGCCCCATCACCTGCCGCTTCAGGTGGGCGTCGGCATTGTCCTCATAACCGTTATGGCGGTACTGGTCATGCGGCTTTTCCGGAGCGAGCTTTTCAAGCCAGGTTTCAAAATCGGAGTGCAGGCCGGATTCGTCATCGTTGATGAACACCGATGCCGTGATATGCATCGCGTTGCACAGCAGCAATCCCTCGCGGATGCCGGATTCGGCCAGGGCGGCCTCGACTTCCGCCGTGATATTCACGAACTGGCGGCGGTAAGGCAAATTGAAGACAAGTTCCTTGCGAAATGATTTCATGATTCGGCTCCCCGGTTGCGGTTTCACAAAAAAATACGGCATCATGGTAAAATATACCACGACGCCGCGCCTTTGTCCAGCAGCATTGGTCAACGCGGAAGAGCGAGCGCGACCTCCACTTTCGGACCGCACTCGGCGATGCCCCGGAACACGATTTCGGAATCCGGGATGATTTCAATCTGCACCGGGCGGAAACTGCTGCCGATCATCTCTTCTTCAATCTCTTTTTTCAGCAGGACCAGATCGACGGACCGGGAACATCCCTCCGGCCGGTCGCAACCGGAAAAGGCCGATTCACACAGGTCGATCTCCGCGGTTCCGCGAATGAAAATTCCTGTTTCGTCGATCCGCATCTCCGGAACCTCAAGCCGGTTGAACCGCACCGAAGAACCTCCCCGGAATTTCCGGCACAGGCCGACGCTCTCCACCCGCTTCCGCAATTCCGACGCCTGCCGGAAAAAAGCCAGCGTATCACACCTGCGGCAATAGATGATGAAACCGCACTTCGCCCGAAGATCGGCAAGGGAATAAACGACCGAATCCAGCACCAGCGTTCCATCCGCCAGAGAGCGACCGAATGTGCCGGCGATTGCCGCTTCCAGCAGAGCCGGTTCCGCGGAGCGGGCGATCAGAAGAGCCTGAAGCGGTGTGTGGCAGATGCATTGTTCTTTCATTTTCCGGTAAATCCTTTCCTATTATCATCCATCGAATTATCCTGCCAAAAATTCAGGAATTTCAATAATAGAAAATTTGTCAACTTTCTACTGTTTCATTTTCAAACTGTGAAGCAGTATTACACCGGAACAGCAGCAAAAAAAGGCGCCGGGCACAATCGCCAGACGCCTTTGTCGACCGGATTACCGGAATCAGAGGACCGAGAACAACGGGTTCTTCTTCTGCTCGTCGCCGCCGGAGAGCGAATCGAGCGCGGAACCGAATCCCGCCAGCGTATCCGCCGCCACCGCATTCAACGCTGCCGTCACGCCGTCGAATCCGGCCAGCTCCGCGAAGGCAGCCGCCGTCGCCGGCTGCTGATCCTGCGCAAACGAGGTGAGCGAAGGAGCCGCCGGGGCCGTGACGTCGATATCGTAGCCCATATTCTTCTTGCCCTTGCCCTTGTCCGCGGAATCGACCGCCATGAAGTACTCGCCTTCGCCGAGTTCCAGCGTAATGGAATCGGCCTTGTTGTTCGTGAAGCTGCCGACCTTGGAGACGGAAGCCGCGCCCTTGGAGTTGTACTTCTTCTGGTAGATCGTGAAGGTCGCATTCCCGTTCAGGTTGTTGCCGTCCGCCGAGGTCAGCTTGAAGGTGTACTGACCGGCCGCACTGCCGTCGGCGCCGACCTTGAACGCGAAGTAGTCGGAAGCGTCGCCGTAACCGACCCATTCGCCGGAAACCGCCTTGCCGGTGCTCAGCGTCAGCGTTTCCACCCCCGCCGCATTCCAGCTGCCATTGTTCAGGCCGTTTTTCGCGTTATTGTACACCGAGCCGCTCATGGAGACGTTGTAATCGGTGCCGACACCCTTCTTCCAGTCCGGCGCTTCCACCGCGACGTAGTAACTGCCCGCATCCATCAGCAGATTCTGGATCGTGCCGGAGGCGACGCCGCTCTTCGGCGCATTCACCGTGATCGACTTCAGCGATTTCAGGTTGCCTTTCGCATCCACGCCGTAGACCGTCAGTTTCACTTTCTGCGAAACTCCGCTCACTGTGAACGAGTAGGTGCCGTCGTTCGCCAGCGTGATCTTCTGGAAGTCGACCGAGTCGCCGTAGCCGACCCACTCGTCCGCCAGAACCGGCGTGGAGCTGAGAGTGCCGTCCGCACTGCCGGTGATCGGCGTGACGCTCTGGTCCTTGACCTGCTCATAACTGTTGTTTGCGAGGTTGTTCTTCGCATGGTTGAACACATTGCCGTTGACCGTCAGATCGTAATCGGTGCCGACGCCCTTCTTCCAATCCGGCGCTTCCACCGCGACGTAGTAATCCTTGCCCGCTTCCATCAGCAGGTTCTGGATCGTGCCGGAGGCGACGCCGCTCTTCGGAGCATTCACCGTGATCGACTTCATCGACTTGAGCTTGCCGTTCGCGTCCACACTGTAGACCGTCAGCTTCACCTTCTGCGAAACTCCGCTCACCGTGAAGGTATAGCTGCCCGCATTCGTGAACGTCAGCTTCTGGAAGTCGACCGAGTCGCCGTAGCCGACCCACTCGTCCGCCAACAGCGGAGTCGTACTCAGCGTGCCGTCAGCGTTGCCCGTGATCGGCGTGACGCTCTGGCCCTTGACCTGATCATAGCTGTTGTTCGCGAGGTTGTTCTTCGCATGGTTGAACACATTGCCGCTCACATTCAACTCATAGTCCGTGCCGACGCCCTTCTTCCAATCCGGCGCTTCCACCGCGATATAATAAGTGGTGCCGGCCAGCATCAGAAGATCCTTGATCGTACCGGAAGCGACGCCGCTCTTCGGAGCATTCACCGTGATCGACTTCATCGACTTGAGCTTGC